>Ga0213880_10000002_pt1:0-312500 | contig 314137 bp, 310 predicted proteins | sample BarmaccoBMER_R07_FD_165047 | JGI IMG/M metagenome (GOLD analysis project Ga0213880, IMG submission 165047) | Barbacenia macrantha exposed rock microbial communities from rupestrian grasslands, the National Park of Serra do Cipo, Brazil - ER_R07 ... | reverse complement strand
AGGCGGCGCCGCAGCCTTCTGTGGATAAGCGCTAGCCGTTGCGCGCCAGGCTGTTGAGTTCGGCCATGGTCAGGCCGGTCAACACCGCGCCCGCGTTCGGATCGTAGCGCAGCGAGGCTGCCCGGACCCAGGCCGTGTTGCCGTTGCGCAGCGCGATCTCGACGGAATCGATCCGTCCGTCAGCGCGCATGTCGATGTCCTGGATCTGCCCGACGATTCGGCCGTTGGCGCGTTCGACGTCCATGCCGATCAGGCGGGCGCGCGGCGCGCCGGCGATCTCATCGAGCGCGGTCGGTCCGCTCAGATCATCCCAGGCGTACCGATCGTTGTCGGCGTATTCGTCGTCATAGGCATCGTTGTCCGCGCGCTGGTCGCGGTAGCGGTCGAGCTGGTCGTGGTAGCGGTCCTGGTCGTCCTGATACTGCGCCTGGCGGTCCTGGTATTGCGACTGCTGGTCCTGGTAGCGGTCCTGGTCGGCTTGATACTGACTGTCGTCAGCGCTGTCGTTGTAGGCCAACTGGGTGGGCGGGGCGGTGGCTTGCGCCGTGTCGCTGCTCAGCGACGGGTCCGCCTGGGACTGGTCGAGCTGCGACTGGTTGAGCGCGCTGGTCTGCGCCCGTTCCTGCGGCGTCGACATATGCGTGTACGGATTGTCCTGCGCCAGCGCGGCTCCGCCGAGCGCCAGCACCATCGCCGTCGAAAGCATCAGTGAAAGTTTCATCGGGTCTGCTCCTTTGCATCTGGGCGGCTTTGGGCCGCGGAACTTCCCCCGCCAAAACCGGATTACGGACAAGGCCGCCCGCTCGGCGTTTCAGTCTGCCCCGGCGGGCAGGCCGGATTGGCCGCAGCCGACGGCGCGCTCGGCGACAGCGGGGCCTGGTTGCACGGCAAGGGCGTCGCGGATCCCGCCGCCCCGGCCTGGCAGCCCGAGGTGACGGTGTTCTGCGCCGTCGCGGTCATTCCCGATTGCGGCGTCAAGGGCGACGGCGCCTCGTAGGGATTGGCCGTGTCGGGCATCGGCGTGCCGTTGGGACCGACACTGTGGCGCGGCGCAAAGCGGTTCGCGTTCGGCATCTGCGCCGATGGCGTGGCACTCGCCGGGGCGGTCGTGCCTGCGGTGACTGAGGAACTTGTGGCCGCGGTGCCGGGCGCCGCCGGACTGGCCGCGACGCCGCCGACTGTGCCTGCGGTCTGGGCCAGCGCGAAGCTCGCCGCGCCCACACTCAAAGCGAGCGCGAATACTGCATGTCTCACGTCAGGGCGCATGGCGCCTCCTTTCCGATGTAATAAAAACGTGAGAATTGCCGCGATGTTCCTGCGCCCGCGCCGCCGTGGAACCCAAAGGCCACGGCCGATGGCTCTCACGCCGACGTGAACTTGTCGCAATCCCAACTAGTCTTGCCGCCCCTTCGGCGGCTGCCTAAGTGTTCCCTCGTCTTCGGAGGGATTTATTCATGCTCGATCGCCGTTCCGTGCTGCTCAGCGGCAGCGCCGCCATTACCCTTGCCACATCGCGCGCCGCACGCGCCGCCAAGCCCGCGGCGGCGTCCGAAGCGGCGAAGATGAACAAGCTGTTCGATGCCTTCATGGACGAGGTCATCGACCAGGCGCCGGAATTCGCGACCAATCTGGGCATCGACAAAGGCGATCGCGCCTACCAGAAATTCATGCTCGGCGACCGCTCGCTGGCGCAGGTCGAGTTCTTCAAGCGCATGAACACCGACCAGCTTGCGCGTCTCAAGACCATCGACCGCAAGAAACTCACCGGCATGGACGCAGTCAATTACGACGTCGTGCTCTACGGCCTGCAGCAACAGGAGGACGACAACAAGCGCTTCCAATATGGCGGCGGCGGCGTCGGCGCGCCCTATATCCTCAGCCAGCTCACCGGCTCCTACAGCCAGATGCCGGATTTCCTCGACGGCCAGCATGCGATCGAGACCAAGGACGACGCCGACGCCTATCTGGCGCGGCTCTCCGGCTTCTCCACGATGCTCGACGAGGAGCGCGAGGTGGCCGAGCACGACGTGGCGCTCGGCGTCACGCCGCCGGACTTCGTGCTGGCGCGCGCGCTCGGTCAGATGACCAAGCTGCGCGGCGTCGCGGCCGAGAAATCGGTGATGGTGGATTCGGTCGTGCGCCGCACCAAGGCCAAGAGCATCGCCGGCGACTATGCCGGCGTCGCCGCGCGTCTCGTCGCCCAGCGCGTCTATCCCGCGCTCGACCGTCAGATCGCGTTCCTGAAGAACCTGCAGCCCAAAGCGGTGCACGATGCCGGCGTCTGGCGCCTGCCCGACGGCGACGGCTATTACGCCGCCTCGCTCGAAGCCGCGACTACCTCGAGCATGAAGCCCGAGGAGATCCACCAGCTGGGACTGGACGTCGTCGCCGATCACACCGCGAAGATCGACGCCATCATGCGCGCCCACGGCATGAGCGGCGGCAGCGTCGGTGAGCGCCTGCGCGCGATGTATCAGGATCCCAAGTTCCGCTACGAGAACACCGATGCGGGCAAGGAAAAGCTGATCGCTGATCTGAACGTCAAGGTGCAGGCGATCCGCGCCAGGCTGCCGGCCTGGTTCGGCGTGCTGCCCAAAGCCGATCTGCAGATCAAGCGCGTGCCGAAATACACCGAAGAGGGCGCCACGGGCGGCTATTACCAGAACGCGGCGCTCGACGGCTCCAGGCCGGGCAGCTACTTCATCAACCTGCGCGACACGGCCGAAGTGCCGAGCTGGACCCTGCCGACGCTCACCTATCACGAAGGCATTCCCGGTCATCACCTGCAGATCAGCATCTCGCAGGAATCGCCCTTGCCGCTGATCCGCAAGGTCGGCGGCTTCACCGCCTATGTCGAAGGCTGGGCGCTCTATGCCGAGCAGCTGGCGGGCGAGATGGGGATGTACGAGAACGATCCCTGGGGCCAGATCGGCCAGCTCCACGATTCGATGTTGCGCGGCGTGCGCCTGGTCGCCGACAGCGGCCTCCACGCGAAGAAATGGACCCGCGAGCAGGCGATCAAATACTTCGTCGACACGCTGGGCGACCAGGAGGAATCCGCGCGCGGCGAGGTCGAGCGCTATTGCGTGTGGCCGGGACAGGCCTGCGCCTACATGGTCGGCAAGCTCAGCATCCTGAAGCTCCGCGACAAGGCGAAGGCGGCGCTGGGCGCGAAGTTCGACATCCGCAAATTCCACGACGCGGTGCTGCTGTCGGGCGCGATGCCGCTCGACGTGCTGAGCCAGGTGGTGGATCAGTACATCGCGGCGAACAGAACGGCTTAAGAACTTTCAGGCGGAGGCGCGGAGAACGCGGAGGTCGGAGCGAGGACTAGATGGCCTTCTCCGCGACCTCCGCGTGAAACATCGGTACCGCGATACCGCGCAGGCCAAGCCGGCCGCGCTCGGTCCATTGGCGCAAGGTTCCCACGCGTTCCACGATCACCGCCTGCCGAAAAACATTGCCCTATACACGACTTACTCTATCGATTATAAGGTATATGAACGGGGCGAAGGCGGACACTATGTGGGACGCAAACAAATGACAGCCGTATCCTCCCTGCACCCGGTTGCGCAGGCCGATTTCCGCATCACCCCTTTGTCCTCGACCTTGGGGGCACGGATCGATGGCGTCGACCTTTCCCAAGCTCAGAGCAACGAGACGATCGGCTCGATCCGCAGGGCCCTCCTCAGGTTCGAGGTCCTGTTTTTCGACGACCAGATCCTAACGCCTGCACAGATCAAAGACTTCGCGGCCCGGTTCGGTCAGCTGCACGTTCATCCCATTCGACCGCATGTCCTCGGCGTCCCAGAGGTTTCACTACTGCAAGACCAATGGGCAATCGATGACAGCGGCAACTGGCGCGCGGACGTCACCTTTATCGATACGCCGCCAATGGCATGCTTGCTCTACGCGCAAGAGACGCCATCAACGGGCGGCGACACAATCTGGGCAAGCACGCGTGCCGCATACGATGCGCTGTCGATACCGATGCGGGATTTTCTCTCGCGTTTGATCGCATCCCACGACTTCGCCCGCTCCTACAGCGAAGATCGCTTTGCCCGCATGGATTTTGGGCTCGAGCGTCTTGCCTGGCTGAAGCGCGATCACCCGCCAACCACGCATCCAGTGGTGAGGACGCACCCGGAGACTGGATCGAACAGCTTGTTCGTCAATCCCGCATTTACGACGAGAATCTTGGGACTGACCAAGCGCGAGAGCCGGAAGATTTTGGAGATGGTCTTCGAACAAATCCAGCAGCCGCAGTTCCAGGTGCGCCGGCAGTGGAAGCGCAACACTCTCGCGGTATGGGACAATCGCGTAACGCAGCACTACACGGTCGGAGACTACGATGGCAATTCGCGCGTCATGCTGCGCACAGCGGTCCTCGGCGACAAGCCGTTTCATCGGGCTGAACGATGAAACGTGAGTCCCAGGCTGAGGACCTTCGGCATCTCGGGCGTTGCCCTGACGGTGACAAGATCACCCGGGAAGACGTTCGCAACATGCCGTTGTACACATGGTTGCTGATAGTGGAAGAAGACGGCGCCAGCCTCGATCAACTCGCGTCCGAGGTCCTTTACTTTGATCTCAGTCGGGATCGCGATCGGGCGATTCGAGAGACGATTTCGTATCTGCGGCGGGCACGCTGGATACACGACCTGTTGTGCCCAACGATTGAGCAAAGGGTCTGATCGGCGCTCGCCCTTGTTCGCAAGATTCAGAGATATCGCGTTTTTCGGCCAGCCATGACTGCGCCCATGCGGGTGCGAGATCGAGCGGCATCGGCCGCGCAGGCGCGCATGGCGTGAGGATCGTCGTCATGGCCGGGTCGAGCCCGGCCCGATGATCACGTAGGACTGGGGCCGTTTTCTATTTAACCACCAACCGTCATGGCCGCCCTCGTGGCGGCCATCCATACTCACGGTTTGGCACTGTGCGCATGGATGGCCGGGACAAGCCCGGCCATGACGATGGAAATGTTTCAGTCTAGCCAGAAACCGCTCTATCCCGCCGCGCTGATGTATTGCCGCAAGGTCGTTGCCTCGCGCACCGTCTCCTCGATGCGCGACTTGACCACGTCGCCGATCGAGACGATGCCGATCAGCCGGTCGTCGGCGCTGAGCACCGGAACGTGACGGAAGCGGCCCTGGGTCATCATCTCCATCAGCTCGTCGACCGTGTCGTTCTCGCCGCAGGTCGCGACGTCGCGCGTCATATAGGCCGAGACCGGACGCGCCAGCGCGGTCACGCTTTCTTCCGCCACCGCGCGCACCAGATCGCGCTCGGAAACGATGCCGAGCAGCGCGCCCTGGCCGTCGCGCACGATGAGCGCGCCGATGCGCTTGCGCCACAGCAGCCGCGCGGCTTCGGACAACGTCGCCTCGGCGGCAATCGAAACGATCTCCGGGCTCTTCTCACGCAAGATGTGCTTGACCTGCATCGCGCTGCTCCTCCACTTCCGGCACTTGCCGGATGAAAGGGGCCTGGAAAGGTCGCACGCGGCGTCTGGCCGGCAACCGCCAAGCCCTCTCGGCTTTCCCTTCGCGCCCTGATGCTGCGCCGTTTCCCGCGGCCTGGCAACAGCGCAATTTTCTATCGTTAAGCTGGCCAGGTTTTGCGCGGTGGCGCGGCTTGAGGTGTGGGGCGTTCTCGGGCAAAAGGCCGTGCGACGGAGCTGTGGCCGAGAGGCTGAAGGCGGCGGTTTGCTAAACCGTTATACGTTTGAAAAGGCGTATCGAGGGTTCGAATCCCTCCGGCTCCGCCAGCACATTTTATCGTTTAATATCAATTGCTTAGATTGCGAGAGCGAACCGGGCAAGCCTCGGAAATCGCGACTCTGTTCGTGTCGTCTCGCATCGGCGGCCGGAGAGCAAAGTGTCTCTCTGAGTCCCCTGCGACGCTGTCCAAGCGATGCTTTCTCTGTTCTCGATTTCGGCGGTACGGCATTCCATGCCATCAAAATCAGCAACAATTGGCGTCGGCGGATATTATTTGTGTACGGACAAATGATGAGTGGTCATTCTCGCTGGCAATCCTCCCGCATGGACGCCACCGCGCACCGGCGCCGTGCTGCGTGCGCGTTGTGCCGCGACGTTCCGATTTGAGGCCGCATGCGGGGCGATGACATCACCGGCGCGCTGCTCGCCGCCTCGAGCGATCCTTCGGACGGCGCAAGCGCGGTACTGCTCGGCGATATCGAGCGTCATCCTCTGACGCCGGTGTTGTTTCCCGGCGCGGACCTTCACGGCGTTCTGGCCGAGCGGCTGGCCTGGTGGCGCAGGTTCGCCGGCGGGCCGGACGGCACAGCGATCATGGCCACAGGTAGGCCGGAGCAGGTCTGGCGCTACCCCCTGGCGCTGGCTCAGCACCTTGCGGGCACGCAGGCGGTCATCGTCGGCATCTGCGGTCCGCCCGGATCGGGAAAGTCGACCTTGTCCGCGGCGCTCTGCGCCCTGTTCCGAAGCCGCGCGCCGGATCTGCGCTTTCTCGCCGTCTCGCTCGACGATTTCTATCATCCCAAGGACGTGCGCGAACGGCTGGGTTTGCGCTGGCGCGCGGCGCCGGGCTCTCACGACCTGGACGCTGCGGTGCAATGCCTGGCCGCAATCCGCGAGCGCCGCCAGAGTCTGCGCCTTCCGACCTTCGATCAGGCGCGCGACGATCGGGGGCCAACGCGGACGATCGAAGGGCCGATCGCGACGGCCTTCGTCGATGGCTGGTTCCTGGGTCTGCGCGAGCACGGCTATGAGCGCGTCGCGGACCTGCTGGATTACCTCGTCTATCTCGACTGCCCGACCAGCCTCGCCCGGCGCCGGCGCTTTGGGCGCGAGGACAGGATCCGCGCCGAGGCGGGCGGGGCATCCGCCGGGCTGAGCGCCGAGCAGATGGAAGATTTCTGGTCCGAGGTGCTGGGGCCGGGAATCGCCCGCTGGGTCGAGCCCGTCAGAAAGGCCGCCGACCTCGTGGTCGCGCTCGACGAGGACGGAGACGCGGTCGGCGGCACTCGCAAGGAGCGGTGAGGCGCCGCGCCGCGGAGTCTGACTGGACCCCGCGGCGCGCCGTACAGCTACTGTTTCAGGCCGCGATGCTCGAGCATCGGCGCGATGTCCGGGTCCTTGCCGTAGAAGGCGCGGAACATCGTGGCGTAGTCCTCGCTGTGGCCCCGCGACAGGATCATGTCGCGGAAGCGCTGGCCGTTCTCGCGCGTCAGCCCGCCATGCGCCGTGAACCAGGCATAGGCGTCGTCGTCGAGCATCACCGTCCACTGATAGGCGTAGTAGCCGGCGGCATAGCCGTTCGCCCAGATATGCAGGAAATAGCTCGAGCGATAGCGCGTCGGCACATTGGCGAAGTCGGTGTGCGTGGCGCGCAGCGCCTGAGTCTCGAAGGCGTCCACGTCCTCGCGCGGCGCGGGCGCCGCAAGCTCGTGCCATTGCATGTCGAGTTCGGATGCCGCCAGCAGCTCGCCCAGATCGTAGCCCTGGTTCCAGGTCTGCGAGGTCTTGATCTTGTCGACCAGCGCGTCGGGAATGGTCTCGCCGGTCTTGTAGTTCACCGCATAGTGCTTGAGCACCTGCGGATAGAGCGCCCAATGCTCGTTGAACTGCGAGGGGAACTCGACCCAGTCGCGGGCGGTGTTCGCGCCGGAGAGCGAGGGATATTGCTCGTTGGCGAACAGCCCGTGCAGCGCGTGGCCGAATTCGTGGAACATGGTGGAGACGTCATCGAAGCTGATCAGCGCCGGCTCGCCGGGCGCGGGCTTGGTGAAATTGGCGACGTTGTAGACGACGGGCTTGTCGCCGAGCAGCTTGGATTGCTGCACGAAATTGCTCATCCAGGCGCCGCCCGATTTGTTGTCGCGCTTGAAGTAATCGAAATAGATCATGCCCAGCTGCGATCCGTCCTTGTCGAAGACGTCGAAGACGCGCACGTCCGGCTGGTACACCGGGATGTCGTGGCGCTCCTTGAAGGTGATTCCGTAGAGCTGGTTGGCGGCGTAGAAAACGCCGTCCTGCAGCACCTTGTTGAGCTCGAAATAGGGCTTGAGCTCGTTCTGGTCGAGGTCGTATTTGGCTTTCCGCACCTTCTCCGAATACATCTCCCAATCCCAGGGCTTGAGATCGAAATGCGGTCCGGATTTGTCGATCATCTCCTGGATCTGCTTGCCCTCGTCTTCGGCTTTCGCCGCCGTGGCAGGCACCAGCTGCTCGATGAACTTGTCCACCGCGTCGGGGGTCTTGGCCATCTGATCGTAGAGCACATAGGCCGCGTAGTTCGGATAGCCGAGCAGCTTGGCCTTTTCGGCGCGCAACTGGGCAAGCTCGGCGATGGTGGCGCGCGTGTCGTTCTTGTCGCCCTTTTCGGTGCGCGTCCACGAATTGTCGAACAATTGGCGGCGAGTCTCGCGGTCGGCGAGCGAGACGAGGAGCGGCTGCTGCGTCGTGTTCTGCAGCGGGACGACGAACTGGCCCTTGAGGCCGCGGTCCTCCGCGCCCTTGGCGGCGGCGGCGATCTCCTGATCGCTCAGCCCGGCGAGCTTGGCCTTGTCGGAGACCACCAGCGCACCGGCCTTGGCGGCGGCGATCAGCTTCTGCTGGAAACCTGTCTCCAGCGTCGCGTCGCGCTTGTTGATCTCCATCAGCCGCGCCTTGTCGGCGCTGGAGAGATTGGCGCCGGCATGGACGAACTGCAGGTAATAGACATTGAGCAGCTGCAGCGATTCCGGATCGAGATGCAGCTTGGCGCGCCGGTCATAGACCGCCTTCACCCGCGCAAACAGTTTCGGATTGAGGCCGATCGCGTCCTGATGCGCCGCAAGCTTGGGCGCCTCGGCGGCCTGCACCTTGTCGAGCTTGTCGTTGGTGTTCGCTCCTACGACGGCGGAAAAGGCGAGGTTCACCCGGTCCAGCATCCGACCCGACTTCTCCAGCGCCACGATGGTGTTCTGGAAAGTCGGCGCGGCTTTGTTGTTGGCGATGCGGTCGACCTCGGCGAGATGGCGCTTCATGGCCTGTTCGAAGGCCGGCTGATAGTCGCTGTCCTTGATGCGGTCGAAGGGCGGTGCGTGCAGCGGCAGCCTGCTGGGCGCCGCGAACGGATTGGCGGAGGGCTGCCGCGCGGCGGCGGGCATCGCATGGACGGCCAGCACCGCGACGGCGGTCGCCGAAAGACAAAGGCTACGCATCCGATTCATCGCGAGATTTTCCTTTTGGGGCAGGGGCGGGGAGGTTTGGCGCAGTCTAGCCGTTTCATCTCGCATCGGCGAGGGGCGGACGGAAGTCACATTCAGGTGACGCGGACACAGCCCCCGTGCTAGTGGCGGCCCGCAATAGCCAAAGGAGCCCGCCATGCGCCGCCTCGTCCTCCTTGCCGCGGGCCTGTGCCTGCTCTCCTTGCCGGCCGCGGCCCAGGAAGTGCGCTTCGAGACTTCGCTCGGGGCCTTCAGCGTGAAGCTGGATCCGGCGCATGCGCCCAAGACGGTGGCGAATTTCCTGCGCTATGTGCGCGAGAAGCACTTCGACGGCACCGTGGTCTACCGCGTGGTGCCGGATTTCGTCATCCAGATGGGAAGCTACAGCGCCGACGGCAGCGCACGCTCCACCCACGATCCGATCCCGCTCGAATCGTCCTCGGGCCTGAAGAACCTGCGCGGCACGGTGGCGATGGCGCGCAGCGGCGAGCCGGCCAGCGGCACGGCGGAATTCTTCGTCAACCTCTCCGACAACGACAGCCTCGATCCCAGGCCCGGCGCGCCGCCCAATGCGACCGGCTATGCGGTGTTCGGCAAGGTGGTCGAAGGCATGAGCGTGGTGGACGCGATCGCGGCCGTGCAACTCGGCGGCGCCAAGGGTCCTTTCCCGCCGGACGCGACGCCGCTGTTGCCGGTCACCATCGTCAAGGCCACGGTCAGCGCGCCCTGAAGGGGTTTCGTACGTTCCCGAAAGGCATGAAGGATTCGCTTGCCCGCCTGCGCGCCGAAGCCGCGCTCTGCACCGCCTGCCCGCTCTATCGCAACGCCACCCAGACCGTGTTCGGCGAGGGCGCGGCGTCGGCGCGCCTGGTATTGGTCGGCGAGCAGCCGGGCGACCAGGAAGATCTGAGCGGCAAGCCTTTCGTGGGGCCCGCCGGCGCGGTGCTCGACAAGGCGCTCGGCGATGCCGGGATCGAGCGCAAGAGCGTCTACGTCACCAATGCGGTCAAGCATTTCAAGTTCGAGCCGCGCGGCAAGCGCCGCATCCATTCCAAACCCAATGCCGGCGAGATCAAGATCTGCCACCAATGGCTGGCGCGCGAGATGGCGGTCATCGCGCCCGCCTTCGTGGTGGCGATGGGAGCCACCGCGGCGCAGTCGTTGATGGGAAAGACAGTTGCAGTGGGGAAATTGCGCGGCCGCGAGATTTTATTTCCCGAAAATCAGCGCGGCCTCGTCACGGTGCATCCCTCGTACTTGCTGCGCATTCCCGACCGTGAGTCCAAGGCGCGCGAATACAGAAAATTCGTCGCCGATTTGCAGCTCGCGGCGAGGCTGGCGGGGGCTTGAACTCTTGGTATTAAACCCGTCATCGCCCGCTTTGTGCGGGCGACCCAATTTTTTGTGGAAGACAAATTGGATCGCCCGGACAAGCCGGGCGATGACAAAGTATTGATTGTAAGCGGACTTACCGCTTCCCCAACCGCGCCTTGCGGGCGGCGTAGCGGGCGTCGCGCGCCGATTTCTGGTCGGCGAGCAATTGGGCGAGCTTGGACTTCTCCTCGTTCGCCGCGCGCGCGCGTTCTTCGGCCGCCTGGCGCTCGGCGGCGAGACGCGCGGTCTCGGCGGCGGCACGCTCCTCGGCCTCGCGCTTGATGCGGGCCTCGCGCTCGGCCTTGCGCTGCGCCTCCCGCTCGGCGCGTTCGGCGGCGATGCGGGCGCGCTCGGCGTCGCGCTCGGGCTGGGTTTCCTTGAGCGCCGCCATCTTGGCGCGCGCCTTGTCGAGCATGGCCTGGCGCGCCTTCTGGGCGTCGCCCAGCCGGTCGGCGAATTTGCTGGGATCGGAACCGCGCATGCGTCTTTCTTCGGGATCGAACGAACGAAGGCAGCACATAGCGCCCGCAAACTCGCCGCGCAAGCGGGGTTTGCGGCTTTTGCATGAATGCGCGGTAGCCCCCGGACCCTATAGCAGGCAACCGACAGTGGAGGGTTCCATGCGCCGCCTCATGCTCGCCGCCGCCTTCGCCGCGCTCGCCGGCACAGCCACGGGCGCCGAGGTCCCCACCGAAGTGATGATCGTGGGCGGGTTCCACATGAGCAACCCCGGCCATGACCTGCACAATGTCCAGGTCGACGACGTGCTCGCGCCCAAGCGCCAGCAGGAGATCGCGGCCGTGGTCGACGGGCTGGCGCGATTCAAGCCCACCATGGTTGCCGTGGAATGGGACGCGCCCTATGCCGCGGAGAAATATCGCGCCTATGTCGCCGGCACGCTGGCGCCGTCGCACAACGAGGTGGTGCAGCTGGGGTTCCGGTTGGCGAAGCAGATGGGCTTGGCGACGGTCCACGGCATCGATGCCGACGGCGACTTTCCCTATGACGCGATCGATGCTTATGCCAAGGCGCATGGCGAGAGCGCGATCCTGCAACAGGCGAACGATGCGGTGGTGGCGCGCGTGGCCAAGATCACCGACATGCTCGCGCATGGCACGGTGGGCGAGACGTTGCGGTTCATGAACGATCCGGCCAACATCGCCAGCGATCACGATTTCTATCGCGAGATGCTGCGGATCGGCGGCGGCAAGGATCAGCCCGGCGCGGACCTTCTCGCCGCCTGGTACAAGCGCAACTTCCTCATCTGCGCCAACCTCGTGCAGGCCGCCAAACCCGGCGACCGCGTCGTGGTGTTCTACGGCTCCGGGCATTCTTTTTTGTTACGCCAATGCGTCAGCGAAATGCCGGGGTACAGGCTGGTGGAGGCGGGGGAGTATTTGAGGAGGTGAGCGCGCGCAATCCCCTTCAGAGTGTCGCAGTTTGGCTTAGGGGATCAAACTCGCCGACCGGTATCCCACTTGCTTTGAACCTCTTAAGGAATTCTTGATTCCGTTCATCGATCCACGATTGGCCGCGCCATGGATGACGTTCCAAATAACGTTCTCCAAGTGCTGCTAGCAGCATTAGCTCGAAGCGGGCGATCTGACCTTGCCGCGCGCCCCAAGCCAGATTGCTGAGTTGGTCATCATTGAATCTTGATACAGCTCGCTCAATCTGCAAAAGGTCACGAAAGCCGAGACGCTTCAGAAGACGAACGGTCCAATCGTAATTCCAGTCTGATATTCGACCGTCTGGCCCCAACCGCTTTTCCAAGAACGCCTTCAGGGACTGGGGCGTGATCTCGACCCCTAGCAACTCATCTTTTCGCACACTGCGTATCGCCTTTGCCTCTAACTCCTTATTGGCATCCTGAATTTCTTGAAACTCTCTGTCCGCGATTTCGAGCATGCCAGCCAAAGCCATAAATCGACGTCGTATTTCCGCTGGGATCGCATTTGCGGACTTGTATTGAATATCGTGTTCGATCTCCGCCCATGCATGTTGCAAAATGGTACGGACTTGCACCTCAGCAATACTGGCGGCAAATCTATTGTATTCTGCCAAGTGCGATCTTTCGTGTTTTATGCGAACCAAGTAATGCACGCTTTGGTATCCAAACCTCTCTTCTTCCAATAACTCCTCGCTCTTGTCCGACCTTTCGATGATCTCAAACTCGTCGTTCAGAAGTTGATCAATAGCGGACAAGGTTGCGGGGAAATGTGCAATTACTCTGACACCTGCCAAATCCGTGATTTGTTCAAGAGGGCGAGGGTATTTTGGCGAATTAGAATCCGTTTCAGAAGGAATTGATGCCTTACGTCCAAAACTTGACGGGTCCTTCGCGCGGTGCTGAACGGAGTGCACTTTGATCTCTCTTCTATTTAAGCATTCTTCTATGATCCTACTGACGACAGTCGCCAAATCGCCGTAGAAATCGTGCCTTTTGAGATATTCGGCAACGGACACTTTTTCATGAGCGCTGAAATCGAAGGGTGTTTTTCCTGCGTCCACCAAAGCAATTGCTCCGATCAATTGTGCTCGCTAATAGTTAGGGTAGTATATGTACTGATTTCCCATATGAGCAAGTGCTGGTTGGGAGCCAATATGCTCTCAAACGCAATGGTGGAGGATAGCGATGCTTCAATTTGGCGTTCCATCGTTTTCGAGCCCATCCATTCCTAGGTACAAACCTAGGCATGCTGTTTTTGGGCTAGCCATTCGCGGTGGAAACGTAGCCTGCGTTGCGGTCAAGCAAGACTCTCGCTGCTATTTCGATTTGCCTGGAGGCGGGGTTCGCGACCGTGAGACTGAAGAAGACGCGTTGATTAGAGAGTTTGAGGAGGAGGTGGGGCTGAAGGTAAAGCCTCAACTTCGGCTCGCTGAAGCGGGACAGTTTTTTAGCAGAAGTGACGGAAATAGTCTTGTTTATAACTATGGTGGATTTTGGATAGCGACAGTTCAGGGGAGTGCTACTCAGTCCGAGACCAATCACCGTCTCTGCTGGCTAGCTGCACCAGCTGCTATCGCAAGTCTGAGACACGAATCTCATGCCTGGTTGGTGCTGGCTTGGCTGCGTTGGCCGCAACGAGCGCAGGGGCATTATGGGCGCGCAGATGCAGAGGAAATCTTTCGCAATCGTCCCTATTCGAAGACTCGGGGGGCTGAGAAAAAGAAGCGAGCATCGATTTCGGCGCCGATGTGACACGATAAAAGCTACGCGAGTTGCTCTGCGGCGATCTAATTATCCAAAAAGCTCCTGAGCTTCCTTGACCTGCTCGGGTGCTTCAGCTTGCGCAGCGCCTTGGCTTCGATCTGGCGGATGCGTTCGCGGGTGACGCTGAACTGCTGGCCGACCTCTTCCAACGTGTGGTCGGTGTTCATGCCGATGCCGAAGCGCATGCGCAGAACGCGCTCCTCGCGCGGCGTCAAGGTGGCGAGCACGCGCGTCGTGGTCTCGCGCAGGTTCGCCTGGATGGCGGCGTCGATGGGCAGGACCGCGTTCTTGTCCTCGATGAAGTCGCCGAGGTGGCTGTCCTCCTCGTCGCCGATCGGCGTCTCGAGGCTGATCGGCTCCTTGGCGATCTTGAGGACCTTGCGCACCTTCTCGAGCGGCATGGCGAGGCGCTCGGCGAGCTCCTCCGGCGTCGGCTCGCGGCCGATCTCGTGCAGCATCTGGCGGCTGGTGCGCACCAGCTTGTTGATGGTCTCGATCATGTGGACGGGAATGCGGATCGTGCGCGCCTGGTCGGCGATCGAGCGGGTGATCGCCTGGCGGATCCACCACGTCGCGTAGGTCGAGAACTTGTAGCCGCGGCGGTACTCGAACTTGTCGACGGCCTTCATCAACCCGATGTTGCCTTCCTGGATGAGGTCGAGGAACTGCAGGCCGCGGTTGGTGTATTTCTTGGCGATGGAGATCACAAGCCGCAGGTTCGCCTCGATCATCTCCTTCTTGGCCTGGCTCGATTCGCGCTCGCCCTTCTGCACCGTCTGGACGATGCGGCGGTAGTCGACGATCGACTGGCGCATCTCCTGCGCCAGGGTCTGAATCTGGTCGCGCAGATTGTGGATCTTGTCGCGCTCGTCGGCGACGAACTCCTTCCAGCCCAAACGGGAGAGACGACCCACGCGCCGCGCCCAGTTGGGATCGAGCTCGTTGCCGAAATGCTCCTTGAGGAAGTCCACGCGCTCCACGCCATGGGCTTCGGCCAGGCGCAGCAGGCGGCCTTCGAGGCTGACCAGGCGGCGGTTGATGCCGTACATCTGATCGACCAGCGCTTCGATGCGGTTGTTGTTGAGCTTGAGGCTCTTGACCAGATCCACCGTCTCGGCGCGCAGCTTCTTGAAGCGGCGCTCCTGGCCGCTCGAGAGTTCGTCGGCCTCCAGCGCGGCCTCGACGCTGGCATCCTGCAGGCGGCCGAGCTTTTTGTAGAGATTGGCGATCTGGTCGAGCGTCTCGAGCACCTTGGGCTTGAGCGCGGCTTCCATCGCGGAGAGCGGCAGGTTTCCCTCGTCCTCGAAATCGTCGGCTTCGGCGGCCGCGTCGGCAGCGGCGACGGCTTCGCCGGCATCCTCGCCCTCGGCACCGGCGGCGGGACGCGCAGCCGGCGGCGGAGGCGGCGCGGGCTTCTTGACCTCGATGCCGTTCATCTGCGGCGGGGTGACGCCGGGAATGATCATCGGCGGCGGCAGCGGCTTGCCGTCGGGCCCGACCGCGTTGGCGGCTGCTGCCGCAGCGGCGGCCGCGGCGGCCTGGCCCTCGGGACCGGCGCCATAGGTGGCTTCCAGGTCGATGATGTCGCGAAGCAGGACCTTGCCCTCGTTCAGTTCGTCGCGCCAGACGGTGAGCGCTTCGAAGGTCAACGGGCTCTCGCACAGCGCGCCGATCATCAGCTCGCGGCCGGCCTCGATGCGCTTGGCGATGGCGATCTCGCCCTCGCGCGAGAGCAGCTCGACCGAGCCCATCTCGCGCAGATACATGCGCACCGGATCGTCGGTGCGGTCGTATTGTTCGGCGGCGGTGCCGGTCTTGGCGACGACTTCCTTGCCGGTCTCGGCGAGCGCGGGAACCTCGCCCTCGGGCTGCTCTTCCTGTTCCTCGCTCTCGATGACGTTGATGCCCATCTCGTTGAGCATCGACATCGTGTCCTCGATCTGCTCGGAGGACGTCTTGTCGGACGGCAGGACCTTGTTCAGCTCGTCATAGGTGACGTAGCCCCTGGCCTTGGCGCGCGCGATCATCTTGCGCACGCCGACATCGCTCATGTCGAGCAGCGGCGAATCCGCGTCGCCGGGCGTCTCGTTTTCGCCGGGCTTGGCGCCCTTGGGCGGGGGAACCTTGACGCCGGGCTTGGGCGCCGGGACCACGGGTTTCTTCAGCGCCTCGGCCGCCTGCTTGGCCTTGAGGGTGAGCTGGGCCTTGGTCTCGATCTTCTCGGACGCCTTGACCAGGACGGGCTTGGACGCGGCCTTGGCCGGCGCCTTTGCCTTGGCGGCCGGCTTGGGCGCGGGCTTGGCCTTGGCCGCCGCCTTCTTGGCGGAGGCCGCCTTGGCGGCTTGCGGCTTCTTGGCCGGCTTGGACTTCGGCGCAGGCTTCTTGCTGGACTTCGTCGCCACTTTCATTCCCATCAGGCATTCCCATCGGGACGCGCTTTTGGCGCGCCACCATCACATTCACGACCCAAAAGCTTCAATCGCCGCCGGACGCCTTGAGGCGGATGAATTCAGCCCAGCTCTCTTCGCTGTCTTCCGTACGGAAACGCTCGGCCGCTCGTTGCCGTTCAGGTTCCAGTTCCGCCAGGATCCGCAATTCCGCTGCGGCGGACAGAAACTGAGCCTCGGCATCCGCGTCCCCTGGAACCGCCGCGTCCCTGGGATCGCCGCCTCGCTCCGCCCCCTTGAGGCGGCTGGCGAGTTCGGCCAGTCCCGCCCGCACGAGATGGTTCTCCAAACCCTGGTTTTCAAGCCTGAAACCGGAAGCGGCGAGGTTTAGGAGTTCCCGGCGCAGCCTGTCAAGCAAGGCGTCCTGAAAGCGAAGCTGAGCCAGGACTTCGCCCTGCCGATCGGCGATTTCCGGCCAAAAAAAGAGCAGCCTGGCGATTTCCAGCTCCTTGAGCCGGCGCACCGCCGCCCGCCCACCCCGGGCCACCGGGTTGGACCTGAGGAGCGGGGAGACCGCCTCGACCGGCGGCGCCGAAAATCGCCGACCCTCCTCCCGCGGCCCGCGTTCGCGGCGGGGGGCGGCCTGGCGCCGCTTGAAGGTGTCGAAGACCTGCTGCTCGAAGTCGCGGCGGTAATAGTCCGCCACTTTGGAGTCGCCGATCAGCGCGACGGTCTCGGCGAGGCTGCGCTCGAGCCCCGCGCGCCGCTCCGGCGTCGAGAAATCCCGGCCTTCGGTTTCGGCGCGCCACAGGACTTTGGCCAAGGGCTCGGCCTCGTTCAGAAGGCGCTGCATGGCGGCCTTGCCTTGGCCTTTCAGCAGGCTGTCGGGGTCCTCGCCCTTGGGCAAGAAAGCAAAGCGCAGCGAATAGCCGGCGCGCAGCATCGGCAGCGACAGGCGGGCGGCGCGCTGCGCCGCGCGCACGCCTGCCTCGTCGCCGTCGAATGCCAGGATCGGTTCCGGCGCCGTGCGCCACAGGATCTGCAGCTGGTCTTCGGTCAGCGCGGTGCCGAGCGGCGCCACCGCATGCTCGAAGCCCGCCCGCACCAGCGCGATCACGTCCAGATAGCCTTCGGCGACGACGATGCTCTGCGCCTTCATCGCCGCGGCCCGGGCGGCGGCGAAATTGTAGAGCAGGTGGCCTTTGGAAAAGAGCGCGGTCTCGCCGGTGTTGATGTATTTGGGCTTGGCGTCGGGATCGAGCGCGCGCGCCCCGAACGCCACCAGCCGTCCCCTGGCATCGGCGATGGGAAAGGTGACGCGATTGAAGAAGAAATCGCGCGCGCCGCGCTCTTCATCGGCCGGACGCGCCAGGCCGGCGGCTACGGCATCGTCGAGGGAGACGTTCTTGCCGCGCAGATGGTCGATCAACGCGTCATGTCCGGACGGCGCAAATCCAAGGCGGAACTTCTTGATTGCCGCCTCGTCCAGTCCGCGTCCGGCGAGATAATCGCGCGCTGCGCGGCCGGCGGCTGCGCCGAGCTGCGCCTCGAAGAAGCGGCAGGCCTCCTCCACGATGTCGTAAAGCGACCTGCGCCGCTGTTCGCGCGCCTCATCGTCCAGCGACCATTTGGGCAATTCCACACCGGCTTCGCCCGCAAGCCGCTCGACGCTCTCGGGAAAGCTCAGGCCTTCGATCTCCATCAGCCAGCGAAAGGCGTCCCCGCCCTTGCCGCAGCCGAAGCATTTGAAGGTGCGTCGGCCGTTCTCGACCTTGAAGCTTGGCGATTTCTCCTTGTGGAACGGACAGCACCCCCAGAATGCCTGGCCGCGGCGGGTGAGCTTCACCCGCTTTCCCACCAGTTGGACGATGTCCGTCCGCCTGAGCACCTCTTCGAGCAGGCCGGGGCCATAGCGCATCGGGCGACTATAGCAGGGCGATCCGCCGAGAGCGGCGGTTGCGCGCGACGCGGCTGTGAATTGTTCGCAAGGCCGCCTATTTGCCGCCCAGCAGCGCCTTCACCGTGGCGCTGGCCTGGGCGAAGTCCATCTGGCCGGCATAGCGCTCTTTCAGCGCGGCCATCACCTTGCCCATGTCCTTCATGGCGCCGGCGCCCAGCTCGGAGATCACGCTTTCGGCCGCGGCCTTGGTCTCCTCCGCGCTCATCTGCTTGGGCATGAACGAGCGGATGATGGCGATCTCCTCGCGCTCCTGGGCGGCGAGTTCGGGACGATTGCCCGTGTCGTAGGCGGCGGCGGATTCCTCGCGCTGCTTGATCAGCTTGGCGAGCAGGAGAAGGATCTCGTCGTCGCCCAAGAGTTCGCGGCTGGTTTCGGTGCGCGCCGCGATGTCGCGATCCTTCAGCGCCGCCAGCACCATGCGCAAAGTTGCCAAGCGGCGCGGCTCCTTCGCCCGCATCGCCTCCTTCATCTGCTCGGTGAGCCGTTCGCGCAGGGCCATGGCGGCCTCCGTGGATTTCCGCCGTCCGCAATAACACGGAGGCGCGAAAAAAGGACAGCGCTTGCATCTGGGGACGACCGACAGCATGAGCCTTGACCCGTGCCGCCACCGCGCCTATGCCTCAGCAAATCCGAGGCTTGCCATGACCGACACGTCTTCCGTCCCCGCCGCGACACCGGCGGGAAGGCTTTCGCGCGCGCTGCTCGCGCTGGCGGACGGGACGGTGTTCGAAGGCCGGGGCTTCGGTGCCGACACGCCTGCCGTCGGCGAGGTCTGCTTCAACACCGCGATGACCGGCTACCAGGAGATCCTGAGCGATCCCTCCTATGCCGGGCAGATCGTCTGCTTCACCTTTCCCCATATCGGCATCGTCGGCACCAACGCCGAGGACATCGAGACCATCAATCCGGCGGTGCGCGGCGTGATCGTGCGCGCCGATGCGCGGCACCCCTCGAATTGGCGCAGCCTGGAGCCTCTCGACCGCTGGCTCCGGCGGCACGGCATCGCCGGCATCGCAGGCATCGACACGCGCGCGCTGGCGTCGCGCATCCGCGAGAAGGGCATGCCGCACGGCGCCATCGGTCAGGGCGATGCTCCGAGCCTGATCGCGCAGGCGCGCGATTTCGGCGGGTTGGAAGGCCTCGACCTCGCCAAGGACGTGACGGGTCGCCAGACTCGGCATTGGAGCGAGACGCCATGGGCCTGGGGAGACGGGTATGGCCAAGCGCGCGACGGCGGCTTCCGCGTCGTGGTCATCGACTATGGCGCCAAGCACAACATCCTGCGCGAACTTGCCGGGCTCGGCGCCGAGGTGACCGTTGTTCCCGCAACCGCGACCTTCGACGAGGTGATGGCGCACAAGCCGCACGGCGTCGTTCTTTCCAACGGTCCCGGCGATCCGGCGGCGACGGGTGCCTACGCGGTCGCCACGATCCGCGCGTTGATGGAGAAAGAAGTGCCGCTGTTCGGCATCTGCCTCGGCCATCAGATGCTGGGCCTGGCGCTCGGCGGACGCACCAAGAAGATGACCCAGGGCCATCACGGCGCCAACCATCCGGTCAAGGACCTCGAGACCGGCAAAGTCGAGATCGTCTCGATGAACCACGGCTTCACCGTCGATGCCGAGACCTTGCCCCAAGGCGTCAAGCAGACCCATGTCTCGCTTTTCGACGGCTCCAATTGCGGCCTCGCGGTCGAGGGCCGCGCGGTCTTCGGCGTGCAATACCACCCCGAGGCTTCGCCGGGCCCGATGGACTCGCACTATCTGTTCGAGCGTTTTGCGGACGCCGCGAGGAAGCGGGCTTAGATCGCTTCGGCGTTCAGCGTTTCGCACCAGCGGTCGCGGCGTTCGCGCAGGATGCGGTCGCGGCTGTAGCTCAGATCCTCGGGATCCATGTTCTCGACGATCTCGAAGCTGAAACTGTCCGCGCCGTGTTCGCGCCACGCCGCCTGGAGCGAGGCAGGGCTGCCGGCGCCCTGACGCAGCGCGAAGGACATCCGATTCCAGATCGCCGATAGTTGGGGAGCCGCGCCGGCCCAGCTCTGTCCCGTGGCCGCGCAGCGCACGAGATAGATGCCCGGCTCGGGCTTGCGTTCCTTGTACGCCGCAACCGCGGCCTTCTTGTCTTCGCGCTTCATCGCAGATCGCTTTCCTGAGAAGAAAGAGACTTACGCAGGTCCGGACGACTTGCCAATCCGCAAGGTCACAGCGAGCCTGAAGCCGTGTTCGGGCGCGATCCCAGACCCAGACGCATGAGCCATGCTTCCGCCGGCGGCAGGATTTGGCCTTCGCCAAGATCGTGGCCGCCATGCGCGATGGCCACCAATGCCGCGTGGGAGAAGCGTTGCGCGAGCAATTGTCCCATGGCGAACGGCACCACCGCGTCGTCGGTGCCGTGAAGGATCAGGACCGGCACCTGGATCTTCGGCACCAGCGACAGCGTGTCGAAGCGGTCGCGCATCACCAGCCGGACGGGGTAGAACGGGAAGCGCTCGGCGGCGACGTCCACCACCGCGGTATAAGGCGATTGCAGGATCAAGGCGTCGGCATGCGCCTCCGCCGCCATGCGCGCCGCGACGCCCGAGCCGAGGCTCTGTCCCCACAGCACCAGCGGTCCGTGGCGGGGCGGCAGCGATTGCAATGTCGCGCGCGCGTCGCGCATCAGCCCCTCTTCGGACGGCGCACCGGAATTGCCGGAATAGCCGCGATAGGACGCCAGCACGATGCCGAAGCCTCTGGCGTGGAGGCGCTCGCCCAAATCCTCGAAATCCGAAAGCGTGCCGGCATTGCCGTAGAAGAAGATGACGATCGGCGCGCCCGCTGCCGACGTCGATTCCCAAAGAGTAAGTCTTGTGCCGTCGGTTTCGCGGATCTGCGCGGCGCGGTACAGGGGATCCCTGGCGCGCTCATGGCGCCCGCGAATGAAGAGAAGGTCGCGCTGATAGACGGTCAGGACAACGAACAGCGCGACATAGACAACGCCGCATCCGGCCGCGAGAAGGACGGCGGCGCTGCGCAGGAACCGGAGCCAAGCCGGGTTCATGGCATTCGAGTCTCCGCCATGGCCTGATGCATCGCGGCGCCTTCGCTGCGCTCTTGCGGCGTCAGGTCGAGCCGCGCGGCGATGGCGAGCTGCTTGCGCGCCTCGCCTTTGTGCCCGCTCCACCACAGCGCCTCGCCCCATTTGAGATGGAGCCGGCCCCAGTTGGGCGCATATTTGTCGGCTTCCTCGAACTTCGCCAACGCGAGATCGGAACGGTTTTTGGCGATCAGCGCCTCGCCCCACATCGCCAACGGATCGGCGAAGTGGGGCCCCTTCGTTTTGGCGCTTTGGAACTTCGCGATGGCGCCGTCCAAATCGCCCCGGCGCAGCAGCATTTCGCCCCAATCGGTGTCTGCAAAGGGAATGTGGGGCGAACGACCGGAGACGAGCGCAAAATCTCGCGCGGCAGCCGCCCAGTCGTGTTTCAGCGCGGCTATGCGGCCGCGCATGCGCACGCAGATGTCGCAATCCGCCGCCGTCTTGGCGATCAGCGCTTGCGCCGCGGTCATGTCGCCGTTCATCGCCATCGCATAGGCCCATTGGGGCCAGAACATATTGCGCTGTGCCCATTGCAGACCTTGCAGAGCGGCATAGGCGCTGTCGACGGCGCTGCCCGCACTGACCGCTGCGCGTTAGTCCTGCGAATCGAACGCGAGGAAGAACTGCGCAAGGAAAACATCGGGGTTTGGCTTGCCGTCGCGCTTGCGTTTGGCGGGTATGAACGGAAGAAGAGCGCGCGCCGCCGCGCCATCATATGTCGAGGCCAGATCGGCCACCTCATTGGCGACATTGGCCGTCCACATCTCGGACGGGCGCGCCAGCTCGTAGTCGCGGACAGCCTGCAGAAAGTCGCCGGTGCTATCGAGGGCATAGGCCCGGAAAACCGGGATGAGCGCGGTGGTGTTTTCAGCGAGCGTGCCGCCACGGCCTTCGTCAACCAGCCGCAGACCTTCCGTGAAATTGGCCCAGTCTTCTTCGTCGTGGCCAAGATTGCCTTCCGCCGCTGCCAGCCAGAAACGCGTCAAGGGATTTCGCGGATCGAGACGCACGGCCTCGCGCCCCTTGGCGAGTGCCGCGCCCATATTGCCGGTGCCGTAGAATTCGAGCTCTGCCCAGGCAGCATATGCGAGCGCACGCTCCTGGTCGCTGCCGTGAGCCGCAAGCGCCGGGACGAGTTGCCCGGCCTCTTCATAGCGGTACTTGTGCGTCAAGTAATCGACGAAACGATAGGGTCTGGCGGCCGCAAAGACGTGCTCGGCCGAGCTTTGAACCATAGAGTCGAGATCGCCTGCCGGCCCTTGCGTTGTCACTCCCGGCTGCGAACCATAGCGCACAGTGAGCGCAAAGCCCTTGTTCGTGCGCACGAGGTCGCCCGTCACATGCACTTCCTGCCCTAGCCAATTGCGCAGATAGCGGGCGAGCTCGGCCAGCGAGATGCCGGTGTCGGGAATTTCGACGCGGGTGTCGTCACCGCCGTCGCGGCGTCCGGAAGCGGCTGTCTGGGTGACGCCGGGTTCGGCCTGCATGCGCTCGAAGCGGTCGAGCACGCGGTTGGCGAGAACCGCGCCGGTCATTCCTGTCTGCGCCACGTCTGGCGGAACGGAGAAGGCATCGAACACCAGGTCATGATCGGCCATCGCATTCCACACCATGGCGCCGAGACCGCTGACGAGCAGCAGCACCACCAGGAACCCGGCAAGCTCCAGCGAGAAGCGCGCCCAATCGCTGAAGCGCCGGAAGCGCAGATGCGACAGCTCGAACTCATCCTTCTTCTGCAAGCTGTCGATGGTCAGATCGGCGATCCGCGATTGTTTCTTCAGGTATTCGCGCGCTTCCTCGCTGTTGCCGGCTGCGCCCAGCGCGGTGTGAATCGCCGCCGCGTCAGCCTGTGCCGCAGCTTGGGCAGCATCGGCGAAATCCTCAGCCATGGGCGAGCCTTGCGAGTTGGGATTTCTCGGCTTGGGTCAGGTCGAGCTGCGCGGCCATGGCGAACTGCCGGCGCGCCTCGTCCTTGTGTCCCGACCACCACAGCGCCTCGCCCCATTTGAGATGGAGCCGGCCCCAGTTGGGCGCGGATTTGTCGGCTTCCTCGAATTTCGCCAGCGCGAGATCGGAACGGTTCTTCTTGATCAACGCCTCGCCCCAGCCTTCCAGCGGATCGGCGAAGTTCGGGCTTTTCTGGTGGGCAGTCTCGAATTTTGCGATCGCGCCGTCGATGTCGCCCTTGTCGAGCAGCATCGTGCCCCAATCGGTCCAGGCGAAGGGCGGCGACGGCGCGTCGTGCGTAGCGCGCGCGAACCAGTATCCGGCGCCGGCCCAGTTGCGCTCCAGCGCGTCGATGCGCCCGCGCATGCGCAGGCACTGGATGCAGTCGGCAGGCGTCTTGTCGGCGAATGCATGGGCGCTTTTGAAATCGCCGGTCAGAGCACGCGCATAGGCAAGGAACGGCCAGAGCTGCCGCGTCATGATTTCCTGGCCGAGCTGACCCAGCTTGGCGAGCGCCGCCTCGATGTCACCCTCTTGCTTGATCATCGGTTTGGGGTCGCCGAGCAGCAGGGCGCCGAAGAATTCGGTCGCCTTGCGCGGCAGGAGGATCTGGGGATTGTCGGTGGGCGGCAATTGCGCGATGGCCTCGCGCATCGCCGCCGCATCGTGGAGAGCGGCCAGCTCCGTGATGTCGTTGTCGTGCGCGTTCTCGATCTGGCCGTTGAAATCCGGGAGCTGTTCAAGCTCGTGGTTCGCGCGCAGCGCCGCGCGGTAGTCGCCGATGTCGGCGCCGAGCGCGGCCTGGCTTGCCAGCAGATTGCTGTGCGCGCCCGCCGGGTCGATGTCGGGATCGGTGCGGCGCGAAGCGAGCTCCACGCTTTTGCGCTGCGCGGCGAGCGCGGCTTCGTCATGCTGCAGCTGGCCTTCCTCGCCCGCGATGTTGGTGTACGCCATGAAGAAATCGGGGCGCAGCGCGAGCGCGCGCCTGAGCTGCGCCAGCCCGCGTTCCACCTCGCCGCGGCCGGCATAGAGATTGGCAAGCCCGATCAAGGCCCAGGCGCGATCCTGGGCCGAGCCGTTGGCCATCAAGGACCAATAGGCCGCTTCGGCCTCTTTGAGCCGGCCGGCGTTGGCGAGATAGACCGCGTAGCGATAGAGCTGAGTGGCGCGATAGACCGACTCGGCCGCCTGGCGGATCAGCTTGTCGAGATCGGCTTCGCTGCCGGTGAGGGTGGGACCGGTGTCGCTGCCGGCGCGCGCGGTGACGGCAATGCCCGTCGGCGTGCGCCAGACTTCGCCGGTAATGCGCGTCTGATGGCCGAGCCAGGCATGCAGCGAGCGATTGAACTCGCCGATCGAGACTCCGGTGTCGGGGATCTGCAGCTTGATGTCGCCGCCCCAATTGTTGGCGTAGCTCGACGGCGCGCGGTTGGACGCGGTCGCGGCCTGCAGCACGGAAAGCTTGTCGAGCAGCTTGGCGGCCACCACCTCGCCCGTCAGGCCGCGATTGGCGAGATCGGGCGGCACCGAGAACGACTGCACCACCAAGCCGTTGTCGTTCGCCGCCTGCCACACCGCGATGCCGAGACCCAAGGCGACCGCCGTGAAGATGAAGGCTGCGGCAAGCTCGAAGGCGAACTTCATCGCGCCGCTGGCCTGCTCCAGGCGCATGATGCGCCGGCGCAGCGCGTTGTCCTCCTTCAGCTCCTCGATTTGCAGGCGGGTGAGGCGGGTCTGCTCCTCGAGATAGGTCTGGGCGGTGTCGCCCGGCGCCGCCATGGCCAGGGCGGCGGCAAGGCCCGGTCCGTTCGCATTCTCGCCGTCGTCCTTGTGCGCCATCGCCCGGTTTCCTGCCTTAGGCGGACCCTAGAGCAGGCCGAACGGGAGCGAAATAAGCCGTCACCTCCTGATGGCGCCGGCGCAGATATTAAAACATATAACATACTGTATTACTTTCTGTATCACATAAATCCACTGTGATGTCTTGAATTGTTCCCTGGGAAGTGTGACTTCTCTTTTCATGGCCGCCCCGCAGCAGATGCTGACTGCCAACCGCCTCAAGGACGGCGCGGTGCTCTATTGGCGCGGCGGCGATTGGGTCGAGTCCCTGACGGCGGGCGAGGTATTCGACGAACCGGCTGCCGCGGATGCCGCGCTCGCCGCCGCGCAGGATTTCGTCGGCCGCAACCTCGTGGTCACGCCCTATCTGTTCGAGGTGCGCGAAGATATCTGTGGCATCCATCCGCTCAAGGAACGCGAGATCATCCGCGCCGCCGGTCCGAGCGTTCGCGCGGATCTCGGCAAACAGGCGCCTCGCAGATCGCCAGCCGGAAATCCGAAATCGGACGATCGCAAAGAGGATCGCGACTATGTCATCTGATTTCCGGTGTGCGCCGCGAGAAGGCGTCAATGAGGACGGCGCGCGCCATGTATCGCTATGACGAGTTCGATGCACGTTTCGTGGCGCAGCGCGTCGAGCAGTTCCGCGGCCAAGTAGCGCGGCGGCTGTCGGGCGAATTGAGCGAAGATCAGTTCAAGCCACTCAGACTGATGAACGGGCTCTATCTGCAGCTTCATGCCTATATGCTGCGCGTCGCCGTGCCGTATGGGACGCTGAGCGCGCGGCAATTGCGCAAGCTCGCCCACATCGCGCGGCGCTACGACAAGGGCTACGGCCATTTCACCACGCGGCAGAACATCCAGTTCAACTGGCCGCGGCTGGTCGACGTCCCCGACATTCTTGCCGAGCTCGCCACCGTGGAGATGCATGCGATCCAGACCAGCGGCAATTGCATCCGCAACGTCACCGCCGATCACTTCGCGGGCGCCGCCGCCGGCGAGATCGAGGATCCGCGGCCGCTGGCCGAGATCGTGCGGCAATGGTCCTCGCTGCATCCGGAATTCTCCTTCCTGCCGCGCAAGTTCAAGATCGCGGTGTCAGGCGCCCCCAACGACCGCGCCGCGCTCAAGTTCCACGATTTGGCGATCGAGATTGTGAGAGACGGCGACGGCCGCAGCGGCTATCGCGTGTTCGTCGGCGGCGGCATGGGACGCACGCCTTATATCGGTTATGTCGTCGGCGAGTTCGTCGAGAAGCCCGATATCCTCGCCTTCCTCGAGGCGGTGATGCGCGTCTACAACGAGCAGGGCCGGCGCGACAATCTCTACAAGGCGCGCATCAAGATCCTTGCCAATGCGCTCGGCCAGGACGAGATGCGCCGCCAGGTGATGCTGGAATTCGAGGAGATCAAAAAGACCGGCACGCTGGCGCTGCCGCCCGAGGAACTCGCCCGCATCCAAGCCTATTTCGCGCCGCCGGAATTCGAGGCGCTGTCCGATGAGATGCCCCGCGCCGAAGGCGATTTCGCGGATTGGCTGAAGACCAATATCGCCGAGCATCGCGCGGCGGGCTATGCCATCGCGACGATCTCGCTCAAGCCCATCGGCGGGGTGCCGGGCGATGCCAGCGCCGAGCAGATGGAAGCGCTCGCCGACCTGATGGACGAACTCGGTCTCGCCGAGATCCGCGTCAGCCACGAACAGAACCTGGTCCTGCCGCATGTGCGCAAAAAAGACTTGCCGCGGCTGCACGCGCGCCTGGCCGCGCTTGGGCTTGCGACACCGAACGCCGGACTCGTCACCGACATCATCGCCTGTCCGGGACTGGACTATTGCGACCTCGCCAATGCGCGCTCGATCCCCATCGCGCAGACGATCTCCGAGCGCTTCGCCGACCTCGACCGCCAGCACCACATCGGCGAGCTCAAGATCAAGATCAGCGGCTGCATCAATGCCTGCGGCCATCATCATGCCGGCCATATCGGCATCCTCGGCGTCGACAAGAAGGGGGTCGAGTTCTACCAGCTCCAGCTCGGCGGCTCCGGCGCCGAGGACGCGAGCATCGGCGAGATTTTGGGCCCCGGCTTCGGCCGGAACGAGATCGCCGATGCGGTGGAGCGCGTCATCGGCGCCTATCTCGAACTGCGCCGCGACGGCGAACGCTTCCTCGACACCTATCGCCGCGTCGGCATCGTGCCGTTCAAGAACGTGGCTTATGGGGAAGAACTCCATGCCGCTTATTAGGCTGGACACCGGCGCCAGGAGCGGCGCGTTCGTCGAGGACCGCTTCTTCTTTGTGCCGGACGGCAAGGCCTATCCCGAGGAGAAGGGCGCCATCGTCACCCTGGCGCGCTTCCAGGGCGAGAAGGACAACCTGCTGGCACATCGCGCGCTGATCGGCGTGCGGCTGGCGGCGGGCGACAACCCGGCGGTGCTCAAGAACGATCTGCCGCGGCTGGCGGCCGTGGTGCTCGAATTCCCAAAATTCCGCGACGGGCGGCCGTTCTCCTGGGCGCGGATGCTCCGTACACGGTACGATTACCGGGGCGAAATCCGCGCGAGCGGCGATTTCCTCCCCGATCAGCTCTTCTTCATGGTCCGCACCGGCTTCGACAGCTTCGAGGTGCGCCAGGATTTCTCTCTCGTCGATTTCGATCGCGCGCTGAACGAGGTCAGCCTGGCCTACCAGCCTTCCGCCGACGGCCGCAAGACGATCCGCGAGCTCCGCGCCGCGCGCTAGCCGCGTGTAGAAGCATCACCTCGCGTGCCGCACGGCCCTGCCGTCGTTGACGATGCCGCCGACGAATTCGAGCGTATAGGCCTTGCGCCAATCGAGCGTGCGCGGATAGAGGCCTTCCGACGCCATGGTGTCGAAGAACGATTTCCAGCGCGCCTCGCTCATGGCGCCGATGGTGTGCAGCTTCAGCCCTGCCGGCTCGAGCAGCGCGTAGCGCTTCATCTTGGCGACGGCCTGCGCGATGACGTCGTCGGCCATGTCGGGATTGTCGCGCTTGATCAGCGCGTTCGCGGGCCGGGGATCGCCGTAAAGGTAGTGCGTCCAGCCTTCGATCGAGGCATCGACGAAGGCCTGCACCGCGGCGCGATTGCCGGCGATGATCCTGTCGGTGGCGAGAATCATGTTGGCCGTTCCGGGATAGCCGTTGTCCGCCAGCAGAAAAACCTGCGGCTTGAAATGCGCCTGCTTCTCGATCGTGTAAGGCTCGCTGGTCAGATAGCCTTCCTGGATCGCGCCGGGATCGACGAGGAACGGCGCGAGATTGAAGGTGTATTTGCGGATCTGGCCGTCCTCGAAGCCGTATTTCGCCTTGAGCCACGGCCAGAAGGCGCTGATCGACGCGTCGGCGATCATGATCGGCTTGCCCTTCATGTCGGCGAGTTTCTTCACATCCGCGCGCGGATGGGTGATCAGAACTTGCGGGTCCTTCTGGAAAATCGCCGCCACTGCGCGTACCGGGGCGCCGGCTTTGACGATATTGAGTGCGATGAAGCCGTTGGAGCCGATGCCGAAATCGGCTGCGCCGGCGGCCAGCAATTGCGCCACGTTTACATTGGGCCCGCCTTCGACAATGCGCACATTGAGACCCCGCTTGGCGTATAGTCCTTCGGCTTGAGCCTCGTAGAATCCGCCATGCTCGGCCTGCGCCTTCCAGTCAGTGACGAAGGTGAGCGACGTTGCGGCTTGCGCGCTGAAGCTAAGGCCCATCAAGGCCAATGCCGTCGCGATTGCTTTCATCACCCTTGCCTCTTTTCGCATAGGTCCCGCACGCACTTAAACGGCCCGAGGAGAGACATTCAAGACGCCGATGTCGGGGCCCAAGTCTTACAGTTGCGTGGAACCATTTGGCGCACTGCAAAAGTGGAGTAGGCTTTGATCAACTGCGGGAGGATTGCCCATGAAATTCTCATGTACCGCGATCACGGCTCTGTTCGCGCTGACGAGTGCGGCGCAGGCGGCCTTGGTGATCTCGAACGCCGCGACCAAGCACGTAACCTGCTCCTCGGGCATCTGCACCGCGACTGCAAAGAGCGCGATGCTCAACACCGGCGATCTTCAAACACTGCTCGCATCGGGCGACATTGAAGTCAAAACCGGCGCCGGCGCGATCACGATCGCCATCAGCGCGCCGCTGGCTTGGAGCAGTGCGAGCCGCCTCACACTCACCGCCGACAGTAGCGTCTCCGTCAAATCGACCGTTGTAGTGCAAGGCGCCGGTGCGGTGACCATCACCTCCGGCCAGGGCGGCTCCAACGGCAATTTCAATATTTATCCCGGCGCCAGCCTGACATTCTGGGACGACGTCAGCAGCTTGGTGATCAACGGCACGAGCTATGCGTTGGTCAGCGACATCGCTAGTCTGGCAGCCGCCATCGCGGGCAATCCTTCGGGCGCTTACGCGCTGGCCAAGGAATACGATGCCGGCGCAGACGGCGACTATCTCGACTCGCCGGTAACTGCGCCGTTTTCAGGAACGTTCGAAGGGCTTGGCCACACCATTGCCAATCTCGCGATTATGCCGAACGATTACGCCGGCTCGTCGGTCGGCTTGTTCGCACAGAACAACGGCATGCTTCGCGACCTTTCGCTCAGTGCCGCCACTCTCGCCTGCGATCAATACACCGATCATGCGGGTCTGATCGCCGGCCAGAATTCCGGCGGGCAAAACGGCATCGCCGTTTCCGGACACATCATCTGCGACCAGAAAGGCGAAAATGATGTTGGCGGCATTGACGGATCGAACGCGGGCGGAATGCTCGCCCATGTCTCCGCCAATGTGACGCTGACGGGCAGGTTCTATGTCGGCGGCTTAGTGGGAAAGAACCTGGGGACCATCGACTTTTCCTCGGCGAGCGGGACGCTGACTGGCGGAGCCTTTGCCGGCGGACTGGTCGGAAACAATTCGGGCACGATCAGCGATTCGCACGCTGCCGTTTTGCTCGCTGGGACAAAAGATGGCGAAGCGGGCGGGCTCGCCGGTTACAGCACCGGCACCATCGAACGCTGTTATGCCACCGGAAACGTCAACGCCAAGAACATCGGCGGAGGCCTCGTCGGCCTGGCCTGGGACCTGAATATCGACAGTTCTTTTGCCACGGGCGCCGTGAGCGCCATTCGCTATGCCGGCGGACTCATCGGCCAATCGAAATTCGCCACCATCGCCAACTCCTACGCCACCAACAGCGCCAGCGTCACCGCTGGTTCGTTCAGCAATGTCGGCGGGTTGGTGGGCAACTTTTATGGAACCCTGGCCTCGTCGTATTCGACGACCGCCGTGAACGGGCCCAACACCCCCGGTGGCGTTGTCGGTCGCGCCATACCCGGCGCCACGGCATCGACGACCTATTGGGATCTGGACACCAGCAATGTTTCCGATCCCCGTCGCGGCGCCGGCAACAAGCGCGATTTTCCGGGTTTGACCGGCTTGAGCGATACGCAACTGAAGTCGGGGCTACCTTCCGGCTTCGATCCCGCGATCTGGGGACAGAACCCTTCGATCAACAATGGCTATCCCTACCTGCTTGCCAACCCACCGCCGCAATAGGAGGTCGGATATGAAACGCGCTGTTTCGGCCACGCTCTTAGCGCTCACCGTTGCGGCACTTCCGGCACGCGCCGCACTGGTCATTTCCAACGCTGCCACCAAGCACGTGCAGTGCTCGGCTGGCGTCTGCACCTCCACGGCCATGAACGCCGTATTGAATGCGGGCGATCTGCAGACCATGCTCGCGGGCGCCGACGTCACATTGAACACTGGCGGCGGCGCCGCCTCTATTTCGGTGAAAGTGCCGTTGACCTGGGCGAGCAAAAACCGGCTGACGCTGAACGCCGACAACGGCATCGCCATCGAGGCCGCGGTTGTCGTCGAGAGCACCGGCGCGATGACGATCACGCCGAGCAGCGGCGCGCTTTCCTTCACGAACGGCGGCTCCATCGCATTCTGGGACAATGCGAGCAGCCTGATCATTGCCGGCCAAAGCTACACGCTTGTGAGCGATCTTTTGACGTTGGACTTGGATGTGCAAGCCAATCCGTCGGGGTCTTTTGCGCTCGCCAAGGACTACGACGCTTCCGCCGATGGCACCTATCTCGACTATGTAGTGGAGAAGCCCTTCGCCGGTAGCTTCGAAGGGCTTGGCCACGTCATCTCCAATTTCAAGATCATGACGGCGAGAGACTCAAATACAGGCATGTTCTATGAAGTCGACGGCAGCGTTCGCGACATCGCGTTCAGCAACGGCACTCTCGACTGCACGCAGTACGCCATTTATTGCGGTTTACTCGCCGGCGACAACAAGGGCACGCTAGCCAACGTTTCGGTCGCGGTCACGCTCTATGGCGATACGTCGGCCTATATCGGCAGCTTGGCCGGCGGGAACGAGGGGACGATCAACCGGGTCACCGTGAACTTCTCCTATACCCGCTGGAGCTATGCCGTCGGAGGGGTTGTGGGCGCTGACTCCGGCACAATCCAGAACGTCTCGGTCTCTGGCATAATCCAGGGCAACGCCAGCTTTGCAGCGGGCGGCATTGTCGGACTGGAAGGCGGCTCGATCTCCGATGTCCATGCCTCGGTGAAGATGGACATGCCCAGTTCGGCTTCGGTGGGCGGCGTCGCCGGATATGCCGACGGAACCATTCTGCGCTGTTCGTGGTTCGGCTCGATCAAGGCAAAGACGAGCGCGGGAGGGATTGTGGGCCACGCCTTGGTCACGACGATCGACAGCTGCTTCTCGACCGGTCACGTGCGCGCCCGCCACAACGCCGGCGGGATTGCGGGCTACGCGGACAACACGTCGATCACCAATTCCTATGCCACGGGCACCGTCCTGGCGACGTATCCCTCGGCCACCTCAGGCGGCCTTGTCGGTTATTTTCACTTCGGCACGATCAATACGTCCTGGTCGGGCGCCGGCGTCACTGATCGTGCGAGTACCCTTCTGGGAGGCGTCGTGGGCGACGTCGACGGCAATGGTACGGCCGCTTCCGATTATTGGGATCTCGACACGAGCGGTATTTCCGATCCCAGCAAGGGCGCCGGCAATGTTGCGAACTTTCCGGGTCTCGCCGGCTTGAGCGATACGCAACTGAAGTCGGGGCTACCTTCCGGCTTCGATTCCGCGATCTGGGGACAGAACCCTTCGATCAACAATGGCTATCCCTACCTGCTTGCCAACCCACCGCCGCAATAAGCGTCAATTCGAATCGTCGTCATTGTCGTCGCCGTCCTTGCGCGGCGGCGGCGGCGGCGGAGGATTGGGCGAACGTCCGAACAGCCAGTCGAAGAAGCCGCCGCCGCTGCTCGCGGGCGGCGCGCTGCGCCGTGCGCCCGAAAGCGTGGAGGCGTGACCGGATTCGTCGTCGCCCGCGGCGGGGGTTTCGCCCGCGCTGACGTCGAAGATCGAGTTGTCGACGGGCGCTTCCGCCGGCGAGCGGTTGAGCGGCGTCGCGGCCTTGCCGCGTTCCGCCACCGCCATCACCTGGCGCCAGATGTCGGCCGGCAGGCTGCCGCCGGTGACGCCGCGCATCGGCGAGGAATCGTCATTGCCGACCCAGACGCTGGCGACGTAATCCGCGGTGAAGCCGACGAACCAGGCGTCGTGATAATCCTGCGTGGTGCCGGTCTTGCCCGCGGCTTCGTGACCGGGGATCGCGGCGCTGCGGCCGGTGCCGCTGGTGACCACGCGATAGAGCATCGCCACCAGATCCTTGTCGACGTGCTCGGCGATGATGCGCTGCGGCTCGGCCGCCTTGCGGCTGTAGATCACCCGGCCGCCCGCGCCGTCGACCTCGGTGACGAAATAGGGCTCGACCGTATAGCCGCCCGAGGCGAACGCGGCGTAAGCGGTAGTGAGCTCGATGGGCGTCACTTCCGAGGTGCCGAGCGCGAGCGAGGCGTTCTGCGCCAGCGGCGAAGCGATGCCGCAGCGCGCCGCCGCATCGACGATGGTGGAGATGCCGACTTCCTGCGCCAGATTGGCGGTGATGGTGTTGACGGAATGCGCCAGCGCATCGGCCAATGTGAGCGTGCCGTAGGAGCGCCCGCCGAAATTGGTCGGCGTCCAGCCGTCGATGTCGACGGGCTCGTCGTCGCGCACGTCCCACGGCGTCAGGCCCGCCTCGAGCGCGGCCAGATAGACGAATGCCTTGAACGCCGAGCCCGGCTGGCGATGCGCCTGCGTCGCGCGATTGAAGGTGCTTTCGGCATAGTCCGTGCCGCCGAGCAGCGCGACCACCGCGCCGTCGGGCCGCATCACGACCACGGCCGCTTCGCTTGCATGCGCCTTCTTTCCGGATTTGCGCAGCACCTTGAGCGCCGCCGCGCGCGCGGCATCCTCGATCCTGGGTTCCAGGGTGGTGTGCACGACCAGGTCGCTCGCCGGTTCGCGGCCGTCGATGGTCGCCTTCTTGAGCGCCTCGTCGGCCGCGGTATCGAGATAGAAGTTGCGCGCGTCGATCTGTCCGCGGTCGGCGACGACGGCTGGCGCGGCGAGCGCCGCCTGCGCCTGCGCCTGCGTGATCGCGCCGGTTTCGACCATGGTCTCGAGCACCGTCTTGGCGCGCGCCTGCGCCTTTGCGAGATCGCGCCTGGGCGAGAAGTTGGAAGGCGCGCGCGTCAGGGTCGCCAGCATCGCTGCTTCGGAGAGCGTCAGTTCGCGCGCCGATTTGTTGAAATAGACATGCGCCGCGCCGTCGACGCCGTAGGCGCCGGAGCCCAGATAGATGCGGTTGAGATAGACCTCGAGGATCTGCGTCTTGGAAAGCGATTTCTCGAGCTCGGCCGCCTCGAGCAGCTCGATCCATTTGCGCTTCCAGGTGCGCTCCTGGGTGGTGAAGACGATCTTGGCGGTCTGCTGGGTGATGGTCGAGCCGCCGGCGACGACGTGGCCGGCGCGCAGGTTGCGCCAGGTGGCGCGGACCAGACCGCGCGGATCGACGCCGTGATGGTCGTAGAACCTGCGGTCCTCCATGGCGATGAAGGCCGCAGGCAGGAAAGGCGGCATCTCGTTCAGGTGCAACCTCTCGCCGATGATCGCGCCGCGATGACCGACTTCGTCGCCGTCCGAATCCAGAAAGGTAAATGCGATGGGCCGGTTGACCGAATACAGATCGATCGAGCGATCGAGCGGCGGCGCGAACAGGCTGAGCACCGTCGGCAGCAGCGCGAGCAACGCGAACGGTGCCGCGACCGTGAGGACGGCGAGCGCCAGACCTTGCGCAAGATCGCGCCGGTGCCGTGCCAGCCAGTCTGCGATGCTGTCCCACATAGCCCGGATCCACGCCCCCATGCCGGCGCGCTAACTCGCCGAACTTTAGGGCGGATTCAAGGCCTTAGCGGCCCTCGGCGACGCGCGTGACGTCCTGCGCGACAGCCGTCAATCCTTAAGCCGCCATGGCGGGAAGCGGCGGTTCTCGCCGGCCCAATAGAGACACAGGCGATTGCCGGCGGGATCGCGGAGCCACGCCTCGCGCCAGAGCCAGCTTTGATCGACCGGATCGCCGTCGAAGACGATGCCTTTGGCTTTGAGAGCGTCGACCCTGGCATCGAGATCGGCGCATTCGAAATAGAGCTGCGGCCCATTGCCCGCGGCCTCGCCGAGATGCAGCGAAAAGGTGCTCTCCCCGTCGCCGATCTCGAAGCGCGCATAGTGGCCGTTCTTCACGATCAGACGCATGCCGAGCGCGGTGTAGAAGGCGATCGATCTGTCGATATCCGTCGCCGGAACCGTCACTTGGTTGAGCTTCATTGCCGCCACTCGGTGCTTAGGATCGACATTTGCACGAACGAGCCGCGGCGCAGCAAGCGATCGTCGAAATAGCCCTCGCGTACCAAACCCTCTTCCTTCCAGCCGAGCCCGCGATAGAGACCGCGCGCGCGCTCGTTGTGTTCCACGACCTCGAGCCAGAAGCGGTGGGTATCGGTCTTCGCGAACACCCAATCGGTGAGCGCCGAGAGTAGTCTCTTGCCATGGCCCCGGCCGGCGTCATGGACCGCGATGCGCTTGAGGTAGAGATTTTGGGGCCGCATCCAGGTGCGGTGCAGGATGGCAAAGCCGATGCCATGCGACTCTGCTTCGCCGACCAGATAGGTGAACTCCGGGTCGGCGAGACGCAGGCGATGCTTGTCTTGCGGCCAACGGCCGACGAACGGCTCGTAGCCCGGCCGCCGCTCGCACGTCATGATGAAAGCAATATCGCGCACATCGGCGCCGCGCAGGCTGACGCTCATGCGCCGCAGGTTAGCGCTTCAGCTCGATCACGTCGAAGGTCGATTCCTGGAGCGGAAAGGGCAGCTCGAGCCGCGCGCCGTCTTGGGTGGCGGTCAGCCGTCCGATCTGGTCGTCGGGCGTTGCGCTGGCTCCCGCCGAAGCGCCGGCGCCGGAATAACGATGCGGCCGCTCGCCCTGCACCCAGGAGGCGCCCAGATACACATAGCCTTCTCCGTCGCGGGTGAGCGTGCCCTGCATGCGCTGCGAGCCGCTCGTTTTCTCGAACGCGATTTCACCGCCCCGGTCGCGGATGGTGCAGTGGAACCAGGAATAGACCACCAGCGGCGTCATGCCGCCGAGCTTGATGGTGCGGCAGCGCCAGCTGCCGAAGACGTCCGCGCCGCTGGCGGGCGAAGCGAGGACCGCGCGGGCCGGGCCGGCGTCGCCGGCTTCGCCCAAGGCCCGGTCCCGCGCTTCTTCGAGGCGCGCGAGACGGTTTTGATCATGGGTAGAGGCCGCCTCGCGCCATCCGGCCCGGGCAGGGAGGCCCGCGAAGACGGCGCATGCGATCGTCAGAAGCCTAAGCGTCGCGCCGCCCATGGTTATCTCCCTCGCTGCCGTTCTCGGGCGCGGTCCAGCCCTTGAGATCGGCCGTGGGCGGCATGCCCACGACATTGAAGCCTGCGTCGACGAAATGGATTTCGCCGGTCACGCCTGCGGAGAGATCGCTAAGCAAATAAAGTGCCGCGCCGCCGACATGGTCGAGCTCGACGGATTTCTTCAACGGGCTGTGCGCCCTGTTCCATTTGAAGACGGTGCGGGCGTCGCCGACCGCGGAACCCGCCAAGGTGCGCATGGGCCCGGCCGAGATCGCGTTGACGCGGATGCCGTCATGTCCCAGATCGGCGGCCAGATAGCGCACGCTGGCCTCCAGCGCGGCCTTGGCCACCCCCATCACGTTGTAGTTCGGCATGACGCGGCTGGCGCCAAGATAGGTCAGGGTCAGAAGAGACCCGCCCCGTCCGCCCTGGGCCGGCGGCGTCATCAGATGCGCGCCGCGTTGCGCCACCGCAGTGAAGGAATAGCAGGAGATGTCGAGCGAACGCTGGAAATTGCTGCGCGATGTGTCGACATAGCGCCCCGTCAGCTCGTTCTTGTCCGAATAGGCGATGGCGTGGACCAGGAAATCGAGCCCGCCCCATTCGCGCTTCAGGGTCTCGAACGCGGCGTCGAGCTCGTCATCCTTCTCGACGTCGCCCGGCATCATCAAGGTGGAATTGCCGCCGATCAGCCGGCGCAGCCGCTTGGCCTGGGCCTCGCCCTGATAGGTGTAGGCGAGCTCGGCGCCCTGCGCCTTGAGCACGCGCGCGATGCCCCAGGCAATGGAATGGTCGTTGGCGACCCCCATCACCAGCCCGCGCCGGCCGCTCATCAGTCCCGCGTTCTCAGCCATGCTTTGTCTCGTTTCGGGACGAAGGGACGCCCATCCTGCGCTCGTCTTTCACGCGTCGTACCGGCGGAAGACGAGAGATGCGTTGGTGCCGCCGAAGCCGAAGCTGTTGGACATCGCGGTCTCGACGCGGGCGTTGTCGATGCGCTTGCGCACGATATTGGCGTCGGCGACGGCAGGATCGATCTCCTCGATATTGGCGCTCTCGGCGATGAAGCCGTGGCGCATCATCAACAGCGTATAGATGGCCTCATGTACGCCGGCGGCGCCCTGGCTGTGACCGGTCAGCGACTTGGTGGCGCTGACCGGCGGCATGGCAACGGCGCCGAACACTTCGCGGATGGCTTCGATCTCGGGGATGTCGCCGACCGGCGTCGAGGTCGCGTGCGGATTGATGTAGTCGATCGGCGCGCGGACTGTTTCCAGCGCCATGCGCATGCAACGGACGGCGCCTTCGCCGGACGGCGCCACCATGTCGGCACCGTCCGCGGTCGCGCCGTAGCCGACAAGCTCGGCATGGATCGTCGCGCCGCGTGCCTTGGCGTGCTCCAATTCCTCGAGCACCAGGATGCCGCCGCCGCCCGAGATGACGAAGCCGTCGCGGTTCTTGTCGTAGGCGCGCGAAGCCTTCTCAGGCGTCGCATTGTATCGGGACGACATCGCGCCCATGGCGTCGAACAATTGCGACAAGGTCCAATCGAGCTCTTCGCCGCCGCCGGCGAACATCACGTCCTGCTTGCCCCACTGGATCATCTCATAGGCGTTTCCGATGCAGTTCGCCGAGGTCGAGCATGCCGAGCTGATCGAATAGTTCACGCCTTTGGTCTTGAACCAGGTGGAAAGATTGGCCGAGCAGGTCGACGACATCGCCTTGGGCACCGCGAAGGGGCCGATGCGCTTGGGCGAATTGTTCTGACGCGTGATGTCGGCCGCGCCGACGATCGCTTTCGTCGACGGTCCGCCGGAGCCCACGATCAATCCGGTGCGCGGATTGGAGACCTCGGCGGGTTCGAGCCCGGCGTCGCGGATCGCCTGGTTCATCGCCACCCAGCAATAGCCGGCGCCGTCGCCCTGGAAGCGTCGCGCGCGGCGGTCGACGATCTCATCGAGATTGATCTTCAGGCTGCCGTGCACCTGACTGCGGAAGCCCAGCCGCACGCAATCCTCCGCGGTGACGATGCCCGATCGGGCTTCGCGCAAGGAGGCGACGACCTCCTGCGTGTTGTTGCCGATGGAGGAGACGATCCCCATCCCGGTGACGACGACTCTTCTCATGTCTGGATGCTGCCGCTCCGCGACGCCGCCCGCCGACCCAGCGCGGAGCGGCAGAGGATCAAGCCGGTTGCGCCGCCGCTGCCGCGGCGTCGGTGAACAATCCCACGCGCAGGTCCTTGGCCTCGAAGATGGTCTTGCCGTCGACCTTCACGATTCCGTCGGCAATGCCGAGCACCAGCCGGCGCATGATGACTCTCTTGAGATCGATGTAATAGCTGACCTTCTTCGCCGTGGGCAGCACCATGCCGGTGAACTTGACCTCGCCGACGCCGAGCGCGCGACCCTTGCCGAGCCCGCCGAGCCAGCCGAGAAAGAACCCCACCATCTGCCACATGGCATCGAGGCCGAGACAGCCCGGCATCACCGGATCGCCGAGGAAATGGCATTTGAAGAACCACAGGTTCGGATTGACGTCGAGCTCGGCCTCGATCACGCCCTTGTTGGCCGCGCCGCCCTTGTCCGAGATCCGCACGATGCGATCGAACATCAGCATGGGGGGATAGGGCAGTTGCGGATTGCCGGGTCCGAACAGCTCGCCGCGCGCGCAGGCCAACAGGCCCTGCAGGTCGAAGCTGGATTTGCGTGCCGGGTTTGGGGTGTCCAATGGAATGCGTCCTTCGCGCGGCCCTTGACATGGGCGGGGCTTGAGCCAATCTCTGCTGGTTAGAACGGTTCTAACCAAGTGTGAGCATATCCTAGCAAAGATGAGGCGCGGGAGTCAGCCGCGCAAGGGCCCCCGGGAAAAGTTGATGCCCAAGAGAATTCGCGACAAACAGGCGCCGGATGCGTCGGATCGCCTGCGCGCGGCGGGTCTTAGGCCGACGCGGCAGCGCTTGGAGCTCGCAGGGCTGCTCTTCGGCATGGGCGACCGCCATCTGACCGCGGAAGGCCTGCATGCCGAGGCGCGGGCCGCAGGCTGCAAAGTCTCGCTCGCAACCGTCTACAACACGCTGCACCAGTTCACTGGGGCGGGCCTGTTGCGGCAGGTCATGGTGGATGCGTCTCGCAGCCATTTCGACACCAATACCGGAAGCCATCAGCATTTCTATTGCGAGGACGAGGGCCGCCTGATCGACATCCCGGGCGAGGCGGTGGCGGTCTCGGGCGTCCCCAAGCCGCCGCAGGGAATGGCGGTCGACCGCGTCGACGTCGTCATCCGCTTGAGGCGCGCCTGATTTATTTGTTTAGAACTGTTCTAAACTATTGACAGGCCCCGGGGCGCGGTTCCATCTTGCGCGCGACCATTTCTTTCGGAGACCCCCATGACCGCACTGAAGGACAGCAAGACCGCCCAGAACCTGCGCGACGCCTTCGCCGGCGAGAGCCAGGCCAACCGCCGCTATCTCTATTTCGCCCAGAAGGCCGACGTCGAGGGCTACAACGACGTCTCGGCTGTCTTCCGTTCGACCGCGGAAGGCGAGACCGGCCACGCGCACGGCCATCTCGAATATCTCGAGGCCGTCGGCGATCCGGCGACCGGCCAGCCGATCGGCGACACCTCGCTCAATCTCAAGGCCTCCATCGCCGGCGAGACGCACGAATACACCGACATGTATCCCGGCATGGCCAAGACCGCGCGCGCCGAAGGCTTCGACGAGATTGCCGATTGGTTCGAGACCCTGGCCAAGGCCGAAAAAAGCCACGCCGGCCGCTTCCAGAAAGCGCTGGATACGCTGGGCAAGTAGGACGAGTCGTCATCCTTCGAGGCGCGCGTACCGCGCGCACCTCAGGATGACGCCATTTGAAAACGCGTCACCCTGAGCGGCCGCGCAGCGGCCCTCGAAGGGTGGCGCGCTTCACAGAGAAATCCATGTCCAGAGAAGGCTCCCTCGACGCGCCGATCCGCCATCCCATCGCGTGGCGCGATCCGGATTTCACCGACGCGGCAAAGCTGGACGCCGAGATGCGCCGGGTGTTCGACATCTGTCACGGCTGCCGGCGCTGCTTCAATCTCTGCGATTCGTTTCCGCGCCTCTTCGACCTGATCGATTCCAACCCGACCGAAGACGTCGAGGGCGTGAAGTCGCAGGATTTCTCCAAGGTCACCGAAGCCTGCACGCTCTGCGACATGTGCTTCATGACGAAGTGCCCCTATGTGCCGCCGCATCCCTTCAACGTCGATTTCCCCCATCTGATGCTGCGCCATCGCGCGGCCGAGGCGGCGGCCGGCAAGGCCGATTTCACCCAGCGCGAGCTGGCGAAAATGGATCGCAACGGCCGCTTCGCCGTGCCGCTGCACGGGCTGGTGAACTGGGGCGCGGAGACGTCCAACGCGCTGACGCGGCCTGTGATGGACACGCTTCTGCACATCGACCGCGATGCCGGGCTGCCGAAATTCGCAGGTGAGACCTTTGTCCGCGCCGACAGGAAACGTCCCGCAACCGCGAACCCATCAGCGCCGGCCTACGGCAAGCGCAAGGCCGCGCTCTTCGCCACCTGCTTCGTCAACTACAACAAGCCCGAGACCGGCATGGCCGCCCGCGCGGTGCTCAACCATCTGGGCGTGGAGACGCGCGCCGCCTATCCCGGCTGCTGCGGCATGCCGTATCTGGAACAGGCGCAGATGGAGAAGGTGGAGGAGCAGGCCCGCAAAGTCTCCGCCGATCTCGTCAAGCTGATCGACGAAGGCTACGACATCGTCACGCTGACCGCGTCCTGCGGGCTGATGCTGAAATTCGAATGGGCGCTGATCGTGCCCGAGGACGAGAACGTCAAGCGCGTGGCCAAGGCGGTGTTCGACATCGACGAATACGTCGTCGCCATCGCCAGGAAAGAGGGGCTGCCCGACGGGTTGAGGCCGCTGCCCGAAGGCGTCACCGTGCACATGGCCTGTCACGCGCGCGCGCAGAACATGGGGCCGAAGGCGGCGGAGATGTTGCGGCTGATCCCCGATACGCCCATCGACGTGATCGAGCGCTGTTCCGGTCATGGCGGCACGTTTGGCGTGGTGCGGCCCACGCACGCGGTGGCGGTGAAAGTAGGCCGCCCGGTCTTTCGCACGGCGGCACAGCAGGCGCGCGGCCATATCGTCTCGGACTGCCCGCTGGCGGCGCAGCACATCGTCGGCAATGTGAAGCGGATGGCGCAAAAGGAGGGCAATGCCGCCATCGTGAGAGAGCCCGAACACCCGATCCAGATCCTGGCGCGGGCCTATGGCTTGATGGAGGCTTGAATGCCGCGCGAACGGCATCGCATTGTCGAAAGCGACATCCTACCCGAGGCAGAATACGAAGAGCGCCGCAAGCGATTGCGCGCGGACGCAATCGCGATGAAGAAGCTTCGCCGCATCGAGGTGGGCCCCTTCGCGACCTTCCATTTCGAGAATTACGGCACGATGTGGCTCCAGGTGCAGGAAATGCTGCGCATCGAGAAGGGCGGTAAGGAGCAGATCGCGGGCGAGCTCGAAGCTTATAATCCGTTGATCCCGCAAGGCCGCGAGCTGATCGCGACCGTGATGCTGGAGATCGAGGATGCGGCGCGGCGCGACAAGGTCCTGCGCACCTTGGGCAACATCGAAGACAGCGCGTTCCTCGATCTCGACGGCGAACGCATCGAGGCCGCGCCGACGGAGTACGAAGACCGCACCACGCCCGACGGCAAGACTTCATCGGTGCACTGGCTGCGCTTTTGCTTCACGCCCGAGCAGATCGCAAAGTTTCGCGACGGCAAGGGACAGGCTGTTCTAGGGTTCAGCCATCCCAACTACAGCCATATGGCCGTCATCTCGCCGCAGATCCGCGCCGAGCTGGCAGGGGATTTTGGGTAGAACCTCCAACAACAAAGGAATTGTCATCGCCCGGCTTGTCCGGGCGACCCAATTTTCCTGGCGCAGGAAATGGATCGCCCGCATGAAGCGGGCGATGACGATTTGAGATTGGGGTTAGTCGCTTCTACATATTTGCATACAACGCCGCGATGCGCCTGACGCCCTCCTCCGACTCGGCGCGGTCCACCGTTTCGTTCGGGTCGCCATAGCCGCGCATGTCGCCGCCTTCGAGCATCTGGATGCCGATGCCGTCGCGCCGCGACAACGCCAGCACGCCGTCGTAATAGACGCCGTAGTTCACCTCAGGCTGCGGGATCAGCCAGCCCATCTGGCCGCGCACCGGCACGACGCTTTCGTCCCTGCACAAGGCGCGCGCGCCATAACCGGTGCAGTTGACGATCACATTCTCCTTGAGCCGCGAAACCTCGCCCAGCGATGCGAACTCGGCATGGACGAACCGGCCGCCGGCAGCGAAGAAATCCCCGAGCAGGATGTGGCCGTAATCGGCGATGTTGAACTGCATGAGCGAGGTGCGCCGCACGCTCGACGTGGCGGGAAAGGGCGTCGCGCCGGGCGGCAGTTCCTCTGACGCGGGCCAGATGTCGACGATGCGGTCGCGGAAGCTCGCGAAAGGAAGCGCACCCGCCGGACCGTGCCCGTCATGCGCGCCCCCACTCAGGAAATAGCGGTCCGTCCATTCCACGGGATTTCCCGGCAGTCCCAGATAGCGGCGATAGGTGGCGAAGGAGATGCGCGCCATCTTCTCCCACAACGCGGGGAAATCCGGCGACACGGCCGTGTCGAGCGCGATTCTCGAATCCGGCGTCCAGCTGCCGGTCGCCCTGGCCGAGCGCGTATCGGCCAGCATCTCACGCGCATAGATCGTGACCTGCGCGCCGGCCTGCTGCGCGACGATGGCCGAGGTCAACCCGATCGCGCCGCAACCGATGACGGCGATCTCTTTCGGGCTCGATTGCATGGCCTTCCCGACCGCGACATGTGCCGAACCCCAGGAGAGCGACCAGCCGCTGCCGCCATGGCCGTAATTGTGGACCACGAGCTTGCGGCCCACCTCTTCGCTGTCGAGGCGCGGGCCCGCGGCGCGGAAAGGCCGCAGGCACACGGTGATGTCGAACAAGCGGCTCGCCTCGGCGCGGATCGGCGCCAGCGCGATGGAGGGTTTGCCCAGGGGAGCCGGCGGCGCCGTCGCACAGCCCGCGGCACCCAATGCGGCGAAGCTCGCCGAGCTTTGGAGCAGGCGCCGCCGGTTCAAGCCCCCACGCATCGGATCAGCGCGGCATGCCGCCCATGAAGTCCATCTTGCCGATTTCGACGCCGACATGGCGCAGGATCGCGTAGGCCGCGGTGGCGTGGAAGAAGAAGTTGGGCAGCGAGAAGGCGAGCAGGTATTGCTGGCCCTTGAAAGTGAGATCGCCGCGCGGCGTCTTCATCACGATGTCGCGGCTTTCGCTGCCGTCGATCTGTTCCGGCCTGAAGCCCTGCACATGCGCGATGGCGCGGGCGATGCGGGCCTTCAGCTCCGCGAAGCTGGTCTCGGTATCGGGAAAGGACGCGGGTTCGCTGCCGGCCAGCCGCGACATGCCGCGCGTCGCCTGATCGGTGAAGATTTGCACCTGTTTCACCAGCGGATGCATGTCGGGATAGAGCCGCGCATCGAGCAGCCGTGCCGGATCGATCTTCTTGGCTTCGGCGAAGGCCTCAGCCTTGTCGAGCAGGCCCGACACGCTGTTCAGATATTGCAGATAGACCGGCGCCGAGGCCTGGTACATCGAGATGGTCATGTGCGTCTCCGGATGGCTTGAGCGTCAGCTTAAGCGCAATCCCGTGACGGCTTCCAGTTCGGCGATCGCCTGCGGGCCGCTTTCGACCTTGATCGTGATCATCCCCATGGCGCGCGCGGGTTTGAGATTGCCGCCGAGGTCGTCGAGATAGACACAATCTTCCGCGCGCACCTCGAGCATGTCGCACATCTGCCGGTAGATGCGCGGATCGGGCTTGCGGATGCCGAGCTTGGCCGATTCGATCACCGCGTCGAACAATTCCATGATCTCGCGTGCATACAATGTGCGTCCCGCTTCGCTGCCCCCGGCGGCATTGTGCGGCATGTTGTTGGTGATGCAGCCGGTCTTGAAGCGCGTCTTGATGCGGCGCAGCGCCTCGATCATCTCCGGCCGGAATTCGCCCGCCAGCAGCGGCAGGATGTCCTTGCCCGCCACGTGATGGCCGTGGCTCAGCGCCTCTGCTGCGAAAGCGCGGTCGAAGGCGTCGATGTCGATCTCGGCCCGCTCGAACAGCGCCCAGGCATTGTTTTCGTGATTGCTCGAATTGATCCTGCGGATCAGGTTCTCCGGCAGTCCCCGGGCGCGCTCGAAGGCCGCGAAGGCCTCGAACGGCGAGGAGGTGAACACCCCGCCGAAATCGAAAATCACCGCTTCGATCATGTGCTTTCCCGGCCGGCCTTGCGCAGACCAAGCAGCCGGGCCCTAATCGGTCAAGAGGTGGCCATGAGCACGCACGAGCCTTTCACGCCGGACGAAAGCACAGGCACCGCACCCGGCCGCGGACGTCTGGCCGGACGGCGCATCCTGGTCGTGGGCGGCGGACAGATGGACATCGGCGAGCCGGATACCGCTGTCGGCAACGGTCGGGCGATGTGCCTGCTGTTCGCGCGCGAGGGCGCGGCGGTCGCGGTGGCCGACCGCGACGGCGCCAGCGCGGCCGCGACCGTCTCGCTGATCGAGCGCGAGAACGGCCAGGCTTTCGCCGTCGCGGCCGATGCGTCCAAGGACGCCGACGTCGCGCGCATGACGGACGAGGCGATGCGCGGCCTCGGCTCGCTGGATGGACTGGTGCTCAATGTCGGGATCGGCGCCGGCGGGCCATGGCTCGAAGGCACCACGCGCGAGAGCTGGGACAAGGTGCTGGCGGTCAACCTGACCGGTCACATGCTGAGCGTGAAGGCGGCGATGCCCAAGCTCGCAGCCGGCGCCTCCATCGTTTTCATTTCCTCAATTGCCGGACTGACCGCGGGCAGCCGGCTCCCGGCGTATGACGCTTCGAAGGCGGCGCTATCCGGCCTCTGCCGCCATGTCGCGTTCGAAGGCGCGCGCCGAGGCATCCGCGCCAATATCGTGGCGCCGGGGCTGATGGACACCTCCATCGGGCGGCTGGCGACGCGCGGACGGCCCAATCGCGCCAAGACCAACGTGCCGCTGGGCCGTCAGGGCACCGGCTGGGAAACCGCGTATGCCGCGCTGTTCCTGATCTCGAACGAAAGCGCCTATATCACCGCGCAGACCATCGCCGTCGATGGCGGCTTGAGCGGAACATGAAGGGAAACGACATGGGTCTCATCGTCTACGAACATCCGCTGTCGCCCTATGCGCAGAAGGTCAAGATTGCGCTCGACGAGAAGGGTGTGGCCTATGAAGCCAGGATGCCCGCCGCGATGGGCAGCGGCCAGCCCGACCGCGAATTCCTTCGCTCCAATCCGCGCGGCGAGGTGCCGTCGCTGGTCGACGGCGATTTCGCGATCTTCGATTCGACCATCATCCTGGAATACATCGAGGACAAGTGGCCGTCGCCTGCATTGCTGCCGGCGGAAGCGAAGGCTCGCGCCGAAGCGCGCATGATCGAGGAGGTGATGGACACCGCCTTCGAGCCGATCAATTGGGGGCTGGGCGAAATCCGCTGGTTCAAGCGCGTCAGCGGCGAGCGCGCGCGCACCTTGGAGGCGCAGGCCTCGGCGCAGGCGCGCGGCCTCTATCAATGGCTGACACGGCAATTGGGCGAGCGCGAATGGTTCGGCGGCGCGCATTTCGGCTGGGCCGATCTTTCGGTCGTCCCCTACCTGAACGGCGCGCGCGGAAACGGCATCGCCCCCGACGAAGCTTCGCCGCTGGGGCGCTGGCTGGCGCGCGCCAATGCGCGTCCTTCGGTCGCGAAGGCGGCAAAAGCGGCGCTGGAGGTGCGCGCCTCGCTCAAGGACGTGCACCTTGCCATTGAAAGCGGGCTGTTCAAGCGCGAGTACCGCGACCACCGGCTGGAATGGATGATCCGCTCCGGCGGAATCGAGGTGGTGCGCGAAGGCATGGAAAAAGGCACGATCCGCTTTTCGAACGAGATCAGATAACTTCTTTTGTCATCGCCCGCTTCATGCGGGCGACCCATTTTCCTTGGGAAAGATGGATGGCCCGGACGAGCCGGGCCATGACGGGCCGGTAGAGGAAGCAAAAATGGCATCGTCGGAAATCGTCCTGCACCACTATCCGTCCTCCCCCTTCTCCGAGAAGATCCGCGTGGCATTCGGCATCAAGCGCATTGCGTGGCGCTCGGTGGAAATCCCCAACATGATGCCCAAGCCGGATCTGATGCCCTTGACCGGCGGCTATCGCAAGACGCCGGTGATGCAGATCGGGGCCGACATCTATTGCGACACGCAGATCATTTTGCGCGAACTGGAGCGACGCCACCCCGCGCCGGCGCTGTTCGACGGCGGGCTCGATTATGCTCTCGCTTTCTGGAGCGACCGGCTGTTCTTCATGCCGAGCGTGGCGGTGGTTTTCGCCGAAGTGGGCGACATGGTGCCGGAAGCCTTCAGGCAGGACCGCGCCAAGATGTCTGGCGGCACGTTCTCGACCGACGCGCTCAAAGCGGCGGCGCCGTCCGCCCGCGACCAGTGGCGCGCACATGCAGGCTTCGTGGCCGAGACGCTGGCGGACGGCCGCGCGTTCCTGACCGGCAATGACCCCAAGGCCGCGGACATCCATGCCTATATGAATGTCTGGTGGATCAAGGCGGCGATCCCCCATGTCGCGCCGTCGCTGCTGGCGGAGTTTTCCGCGCTGGAGGCCTGGAGCGGACGCATGGCTGCGTTCGGTCACGGCAATCCCGCGCCGATGGACTCGAAGGAAGCGCTCGCCATCGCCAAGTCCGCGAGGACGGAAGCGCGCGAGGCCGAAGACCCGTTCGGGCAGCTGCAGCCGGGCGACAAGGTCAGGGTCGCTGCCGACGATTACGGACGCGATCCCGTGGCGGGGACCGTCATCTTCGCCGACGCGCGCGAGATCGCGATCCGCCGCAGCGCGCCGGAAACCGGCGAGGTCGCGGTGCATTTCCCCCGCGCCGGCTTCACCGTCACGAAGGCCTGACGCATGGACACGCCGTTCGAACCCGTCGTCGAAACCGCGCAGGGCCGGGTCAAAGGCACCGCCAAGGATGGCGTGCTGCGCTTCAACGGTATCCCCTACGCCGCACCGCCCGTGGGAGCGCTGCGCTGGCGCATGCCCGAGCCGCCGCTCGCGTGGAGCGGCGTGCGCGACTGCACGCGCTTCGGCAACATCGCACCGCAGATCATGAGCGCTGCGGAACGATTGCTCGGCGGCACCCCCGGCACGCAGTCCGAGGACTGTCTACATCTCAACATCTGGACTCCCTCGCTCGACAGCGCGGCCCGGCCGGTGATGGTGTGGATCCATGGCGGCGCCTTCACCACCGGCGCCGGGAGCCTCGGCACCTACAACGGCAAGCGGCTGGCGCGCCTGGGCGACGTGGTGGTGGTGACGATCAATTATCGGCTCGGCGCGTTGGGGTTCTTGAACCTGCATGACGCGAGCGGCGGCCGGTTGCCCGGCACGGGCGCCGAGGGTATTGCCGACCAGATCGCGGCGTTGCGCTGGGTCACGCACAACATCGCGGCTTTCGGCGGCAATCCCGCCAACGTCACGATCTTCGGCGAGTCGGCGGGTGCGATGAGCATCGGCGCGCTGCTCGCGGCCCCGCAGGCGCGCGGGCTTTTCCACAAGGCGATCCTGCAATCGGGCGCCGCTCATATCGGGCGCGCGCGCGAAGACAGCGCCAAGATCGCGCGGCTGTTTCTCGATTCGCTCCGAGCCGGCGATGCGTCCGCGATCCTGTCGGCGCCGCACGAAACGATCCTTCGCGCCCAAGGAGAGATTCTGGAGCGTCCGGGCGACACCGGCGGACTGCCCTTCGGTCCCACCATCGACGGCCAGGTGCTTGGCGAACGCGCCATCGCGCCGGTGCGCCTGGGCTCGGCGGCGGGCATTGCCGTGCTGACCGGCACGACCAAGGACGAATGGAAGCTCTTCACCGCGGCCCGGCCCAAGCTCAGGCTGATGAACGAAGCCAAGCTGCTGCGCTACACCGCCGGCCTCGTGGGCGACGACCGGGCCGAGACGCTGCTGAAGGCCTACGCCGGCGGCTCGCCGTTCGAGCGCTGGAATGCGGTGATGACCGATCACTCCTTCGCGGTACCGGCCGCGCGGCTCCTGGAGGCCCAGGCGCCGCATGCCCCCGTCTATGCCTATCGCTTCGACTGGCGCTCGCCGCTGCTGGGCGGCGTGCTCGGTTCCTGTCACGCGCTCGAGCTCGGTTTCGTCTTCGGCACTTACAACGAGAAGATGGCCGGCGCCTTTTTCGGCAGCGGAAGCGACGCCGATGCGCTGTCGGCCGCGATGATGCAGGCTTGGGTCAATTTCGCGCGCAGCGGCGATCCGTCTTCGGGCGCGACCGCGGCCTGGCCGCGCTACGATACCGCGACACGCGCCACCATGATCCTGGGGAGCGGCGAGCCCCATGTCGCGCAGGCGCCCGACGACGCGCGCCGGGCGGCCTGGGACACAATCGACGAAGCCCGCATCGGGCCTTAGTCCAGGGCGTAGACCAGCACCTTCAAATATGCGCTTTCGGGCAGCATCGGATGCACCGGATGATCGGGGCCTGCGCCCGCCTGGCGGATGAGCCGCGCCTTGCGGCCGGCGCGCTCGATGCCCAGCGCGCATTCCTGCGCGAAGCGCTCGGCGCCGATATTGTACGAGCACGACGCCAGCAGCACGATACCGTCGCGCGCCGTCGCCCGAGCCGCCAGCCGCGCCAGCTTGCGATAGGCCTTGGCGCCGGGCTCGAGATCCTTGCGCGCCTTCACGAAAGGCGGCGGGTCGGCGATGACGATATCGAAGACTTCCTGCGACGTGGCGAGGCGCTCCAACTCCTCGAACACGTCGCACTTGACGAAACGCGCCGTGAGACCGTTGGCGGCCGCGGATTGTTCGCCGAGCTCCAGCGCGGGCTGCGAGCTGTCGAGTGCCACGACTTCCTTGGCACCGGCTTTCGCCGCGGCGAGCGCGAAGCCGCCGCTGTGGCAGTAGGCGTCGAGCACGCTCTTGTCCTTCGCGAGCGCCGCGATGAAGGCGCGGTTGTCGCGCTGGTCGTAATACCAGCCTGTCTTCTGACCCGACGCGAGATCGGCGAAATAGCGGATGCCGCTTTCCTGCACGGCGACGCGGCCGAGATCGCCTTCGATCGCGAGCGGCAATCCCTCCAGAGCGCGCGCGGGCGCGTCGCCGCGCAGCACCAGCCTGGGCGCGGCCAGGGCGGCGAGCAACGGCTCGCGCAGTCGCTCCATCCCGGCCGTCGTGATCTGCACCACATAGGCATCGCCGAAACGGTCGATGACCAGTCCGGGCAAATGATCGCCTTCGGCATTGACGAGGCGATAGTAAGGCTCGGCGCAGAGCGTTTCGCGCAAGGCCATCGCGCGGGCGATGCGCGCGGCGAAAAACCCCTGGTCCGGCACGATATCGGGCGCCTCGTCGAGGCGGCGCAGCGCGATCAGGCTGTTGGGATTGAAATAGAAAGTCCCGTAGGGCCTGCCGTCGTCACCTTGGACATTGACGAGGCTACCAGGTGGAAGCGCCTTCGCCGCGGCGCTCATCTCGATCTCGTTGGAGAACGCCCAGGGCGCGCCGGACCGCAGGCGGCGGCCCTCTTTGGCTTTGAGGCGGATTGTCGGGTGAGCGCTCATCGAATCTGTGGTTAGCATGGCGTCGGGCGAACAGCGAAGGAATCCGGCCATGGTGGACAATCCGGCGGCAAAATTCGCATCCATGCGCGGCAAGGGCCCGCAGGAGGCCAAGTTCTTCTGGACCGGCGGCCCGGTCGAGGTGGCCGAGCGGACATGGTTCGCCTCGCAGTTCTCCGGCTGCACCGCGTTCGAGACCGACGAGGGCCTCGTGCTGGTCGACACCGGCACGCGCCAATTCGCGCCGATGATCGCCGCGATGCTGCGGCAGAAGACGCAAGCCCCCGTCCACACCGCGATCTACACCCACGGCCACATCGATCACGCCTACGGGCTCGAAGCGTTCCTGCTTCCGGGCCAAGCGCGGCCAAGGGTGATCGGCCACCACGCCATGCCGGCGCGCTTTGCGCGCTACCAGGCGACCGCACGCCATAACGCCGCGCTGAACGCGCGCCAGTTCGGCGGCACGGTGGAGGCGCAAGAAGGCGAGGCTTTCCAGGCTTTCGCGGCACAGCCCATCGCGCCGGACACCCTTTACGACGAGAGGCTGGACATCGTCGTCGGCGGCGTGGCGTTCGAGATCCATCACTGCCGCGGCGAGACCGACGATCACAGCTGGGTGTGGTGCGCAGACCGCGGCACGATCTGCCCGGGCGATCTCTTCATCTGGGCGGTGCCCAATGACGGCAACCCCCAAAAAGTCCAGCGCTACCCGTGGGAACGCGCCAAGGGCTTGCGGGCGATGGCGGCGCTGTCGCCGCGGGCGCTCTGTCCCGGCCATGGCGGCCCGGTGACCGGCGACACCGCCTTGATCGTCCGTATGCTGAGCGAGACGGCGGGATTCCTGGAAGCCGTGACGACGCGCACCCTTGCCGCCATGGAGAACGGTTCGCCGCCGCATGTCGACATCGTCACGGAAGTCGCGCTGCCCAAGTCCGACTCGGCTTGGCTGCAACCGGTCTACGACGACACCGAGTTCCTGGTGCGCAACGTCATCCGTCATTTCGGCGGCTGGTGGAGCGGCCGTCCGAGCGAGCTCAAGCCTGCGCCACGCGCAATGCTGGCTTGCGAAATCGCTGCGCTGTCGGGCGGCGCGGAGCGTCTGGCGACCCGTGCGGCCGAGCTTGGCGCCCAAGGTCAGATGCGGCTGGCCGCCCATCTCGCGGACTATGCGCTCGAAGCTGCGCCCGAAAATGCGACGGTGCAGCAACAGGTCGCAGAGATTTACGAACGCTGCGCCGCGCAGGAAACCAGCCTGATGAGCGTCAACATTTTCCGCTCGGCCGCAGCCTATGCAAGGGCGGGGCGTCCCTATCGCTGATGCGGCCCTATTGTTGCCACACTAATCCCTAGAACGCCGCCACGTTCGCCTGCCGGCTCAAGTCCGGCCGCCCGCGCTCCTTGGAAAAGGCGCATGGCCACTGCGACGTTTCTTCCGCAACCGATTTCGGAAGCACGGTTCTTCCGCTTGTGAGCACGATGAGTCCCGACAACGTCTACAAATCCGCGCACGCTTTGGAGAGCAGCCTGCTTGCAGGCGTGCACGCGACCTGGACCAAGGTTGCGGCCGGCAGGCTGGCGCCGCGGCGCGACGAGATCACGCCGGCCGTCCTCAAGACCGCGCTTCCCTGGATCTGGATGTTCGACGCCGTCGACGGCGGTGCGGATTTCCGCTTCCGCTTCGCCGGCGATCGCGTGGTCCAGTTCATGGGCCGGCGCTACGCCGGGGAAATGCTCTCGACTTTTGCCAAGGATCCGTTTTTCCAGCGCATGCGCGCGGTGCTGCTGGACTGCGTCCGCAGCCGCGCCCCGGTGGCGGCCGGGCCGATGCGGTCTCTTCAGAACGGCAAGGAATACCTGCAATTGGAGGTCGTCGTGCTGCCTCTTTCCGAGGACGGCGCGCAGATCACCACGCTGTTCGGCGCCCTGGATATCCGCCCGATCGACCGTGTCAGGCCCAAGGACTGATGCCGCCGGGCTCAGCTTCTGCTTGCCTGACGGGGCGGTCATCTTTTAGATGCCCGCTTTCAACAGGAGACGATCATGGCAGTCGATGGCAAGTACAATATCGTCGTGAAATCCCCCATGGGCGATCAGCCCTCCACCGTCGAGCTCAAGAGCAGCGGCGCGAGCTTGACCGGCACGCAATCCGCCCAGGGCCGCTCGCAGGACATCACCGACGGCAAGGTCGATGGCAACGCCGTGTCGTGGAAGAATTCGATCACCACGCCGTTCCCGATGACGCTCGAGTTCAGCGGCACCGTCGACGGCAATTCGCTGAACGGCAGCGTCAAGGCCGGTTCCTTCGGCTCGTTCCCGTTCACGGGCACCCGCGCCTGAAACAGGTTTGCGCATTCGGCGAAGGGGCGGCCGCGCATGGCCGCCCCTTTTGTCGTCGCAGGGACGGGGCGGCGTGAGACTGCATCCCGATGGCTGGCCTTTCATCGCGCTTGCGGCAGCGATCAACACGCTGTTGATCGTGCTTGCGGGCTGGTACGGCCTGCTGTTCCTGCCGCTGAGCGTGTGGTGCATCGCCTTCTTCCGCGATCCCGAACGCCAAGTTCCCGATGGCCGCGGCCTGATCGTTTCTCCCGCCGACGGGGTCATGCTGCCGGTGGTCCTGGCCAGTCCGCCGCAGGAACTCGGCATGGACACCGCCCCCCGCGCGCGCCTGAGCATCTTCATGAATGTCTTCGACGTGCACGTGAACCGCATACCGGCGGATGGCACGGTTTCCCGGCTGGCCTACCGGCCGGGGCGCTTCGTTAATGCTTCCTTCGACAAGGCGAGCGAGCATAATGAGCGCATGTCGGTCAGGATCGCGCTCGAAGGCGGGCGCGAGCTGGCGGTGGTGCAGATCGCGGGGTTGGTGGCGCGGCGCATCCGCTGCGACCTGCGCCAAGGAGAAAACGTGCGCAGAGGCGCGAGATTTGGCATCATCCGTTTCGGCAGCCGGCTGGACGTCTACCTTCCGGACGGAGCCGTGATCGCGGTCGCCAAGGGCGAGCGCGTCAAGGCCGGCGAAACAGTGTTGGCGAGGCTTGGCTGATGGCCATCGAAAAACTTTCGGCGCGGCGGCGCATGCAGGAACGCATCGAGGAACGCCTCGAAGATTTCTCGAGCGCGCGCCAGCGCATGCGCGAACGCATCGAGGACCTCTCGATCGCCAAGCTCGTGCCGAGCGTGCTCACCCTGCTCGGGCTGTGCTGCGGCGCGACCGCCATTCGCTTCGCGCTCTCCGCCGACTGGAACTGGTCCGTCGCCGCGATCGTGGCCGCGATGGTGTTCGACATGCTGGACGGCCGCGCCGCGCGGATGTTCGGCGCCGACACGCGCTTCGGCGCCCAGCTCGACTCCCTCGTGGACCTGGTGAGTTTCGGCGTGGCGCCGGCGGTGATCGTCTATCTGTGGAGTCTGGAGCGCATGGGCATCGCGGGCTGGGTCTCCGCATTGCTGTTTTGCGCCTGCAGCGCCATCCGGCTGGCGCGCTTCAACATCCAAAGCGTCGCGGCGCGCGACGAGGGCGCGACCAAGGCCAATCCCTATTTCACCGGCCTGCCGATGCCGGCGGCGGCGTTTCTCTGCGTGCTGCCGATGATGCTGAGCTTTCAGCTGGGCGACGGCTTGGTGCGGACCTCCGGCTTCACCTCGGCCATCATCGTCCTGGCAGCGGCCTTGATGGTGAGCCGGTTGCCCACGCCTTCGATCAAATACATGCACCTGCCGCGCAATCTGCGCGTCGCCGCATTTGCGGCGTTCTGCATTTTCGTCGCGCTCCTGATCAACTGGCCGTGGCCGACCTTGACCGGCGGCTTCGTCCTCTATGCCGCGAGCATCCCGGTGACGTTGCTGCGCCATGTGCGCAACCGCAGCGACGACGAGCCGGCAGAGACGGATTGACGCTTCAAAACGCCGCGCACACGGCGCGGCTGACAAGTCCCACGGACTGCTGGCGGAAACGCATGCGATAGGCCCCGATCACGCCGCGCAGCTTGCCGGCGAGCGTGGGCCCTCGAGAAATCGTCACGACCACGACCTTGGTCGGCTCATGCACCATGCGGCCCGCGCCGTCGCGCCACGAGCCGCTGGCGTCCTCGACCGTAAATCCAGCCGGGAAGGCAGGGGCGAGCACCTGATCGGCAAAGTCCGCCCATTGGGCCTCGCTGACGATCCCATGGCCCTGGATGTCGCGGCCGAAGAACAGCTCCGCCTCGATCATCGGCCTTTCGCCGGCGAACGGGCAGGCGGTTGCGAGCGCCGCCGTCAGCGCGACGGCGAGCATCAGGCCGCGATCCGCACCGGCAACGTCGCATAGCCCTTGATGAAGCTCGAAAAGATGCGCTCGGGCTCGCCCATCACCTCGATGAACTTGAAGCGCTTGAGGATCTCTTCCCAGACGATACGCAGCTGCATCTCGGCCAGCCGGTTTCCGACGCAGCGATGGATGCCGAAGCCGAAGGAGAGATGCTGGCGGGGACGCGCGCGGTCGATGATGAAGGCGTTTGGGTCGTCGATCGCCTCCTCGTCGCGGTTGCCCGAGACGTACCACATCACCACCTTGTCGCCCTTCTTGATCTTCTTGCCGCGCAGCTCGGTGTCGGCGAGCGCGGTGCGGCGCATATGGGCGAGCGGCGTCTGCCAGCGGATGATCTCCGGCACCATGCTGGGGATCAGCGCGGGATTGTCGCGCAGCTTCTTGTACTGGTCCGGATTCTCGTTCAGCGCCACCACGCCGCCGGTGATCGAGTTGCGCGTCGTGTCGTTGCCGCCGACGATGAGAAGGACGATGTTGCCGAGGAACTCCATCGGCTCCATGTTCCGCGTCACGTCGGAATGCGCCATCATCGAGATCAGGTCGCTTTTCGGCTCGCTGTTGAGACGCTGGTTCCACAGCTCGGCGAAATAGGAGCCGCATTCGCGCAGCTCCTGGCGCCGCTGCTCGTCCGTATCGACGACGCCATGGCCGGGAATGGCGGTGGCGACGTCGGACCAGCGCGTCAGCTTGCGCCGCTCCTCGAACGGGAAATCGAACAGGGTTGCCAGCATCTGCGTGGTGAGCTCGATGGAGACGCGGTCGACCCAGTCGAAGGTCTCGCCGCGCGGCAGTTCTTCGAGCATCTTCGCGGCACGCTCGCGGATCGTGCCTTCGAGGCGCTCCAGGTTCTCCGGCGCCACGATCGGACTGACGACCTTGCGCTGCTTGTCGTGCTTGGGCGGGTCCATGGCGATGAACATCGGCATGCGGAAATCCGCCTGCTGATCGCGGATGGTGATGCCGCCGAGGCTGGCTTCGGAGGAGAACACCTGATGGTTGGTGTCCACCGCCATGATGTCGTTGTACTTAGTCACCGACCAGTACGGTCCGTAACCGCTCTCGGCGCAGAAATGCACCGGGTCCTCGCGGCGCAGGCGCTCGAAATAGGGCCAGAACGCGTTCTTCTGGAACAGCTCGGGCTGGCTCGGATCGAGCTGGTCGAGCGGGATTTCGTAGGCTTCCGAGCGCGCTTCGGCCTTCATCGCGGGAGCGGACATGGCGATCCTCCGAACTACCTGCCCGAACGGTAGGTCGGGTTGGGCAGATTGTCACGTCAACTACGGTCACGGGTCAGACCGGGCGCTTCTTGGCGTGTCGGGCAATCGACAGGATTTGCCGGACCACAAACTCGGCGCAAGCCTTGTATCGGTCGGTAAAACTAAGGCGTTCGCCGCCCGGAGCCAGATGGACGCAATACTCCGCGCCTTTATGCTCAAAAGCCCAAGCGGGGCTTGTCCGCTGGTCTTCGGACCAAATTTGCCAGGCATCCACCAAAGCCGGATTGTCGCGCAGATATAGCTCCACGCGATTCGGGCTGAGCGCTTTCGGGAATTCTAAGTAGCCGCTGCGTTCTACAAGCGAAACCGACGACAACTTCATCCGTTTGAAATCGACAGGCAGGTTGCACAATCGTGCCACGACGGCGTCTTCGGTCATGTGTCGCCCCGAGCTGCTCTTTCAATCCGCGTTTCACTTCTCCTCATCCGGATAAGGACCCTTGCCGCCCTCGGCGATGAAGCGGTCGATGCGGGCCTCGAGCACAGGCAGCGGCACCGAGCCCATTTGCAGCACGGTGTCGTGGAAGGCGCGGATGTTGAACTTTGGCCCGAGTGCCGCTTCGGCCTTGGCGCGCGCCTTCTTGATCGCCATCTCGCCCAGGTAATAGGACAGCGCCTGGCCGGGCCACGCGATGTAGCGGTCGACCTCGGTCTCGATCTCGTGCTCGGGAAGCGCTGTGTATTGGCGCATGTAGTCGAGCGCCTGATCGCGCGTCCAGCCCTGCGCATGAATGCCGGTGTCGACCACCAGCCGCGCCGCGCGCCAGATCTGCCAGCCGAGATAGCCGAAGCGGTCGTAGGCGGTGTCGTACATCCCCATCTCGTCGCCCAGATACTCGCAATAGAGCGCCCAACCCTCGCCGAAGGCCGAGATGTAGGTGTAGCGGCGGAAATCCGGCAGCGACTTGTCCTCGGCCGCGAGCGACATCTGGAAGGAATGTCCCGGCGCCGACTCGTGCAACGTCATCGCGGTTAGATTGAACAGCGGCCTGTGCGGCAAGTCGTAGGTGTTGACAAGGTAGACGCCGGGTCCGCCGCGGCCCGAGGTGTAGAACGGCGCCAGATCGTCCGGCACCGGCTTGATGGCGAAGCGCGCGCGCGGCAGGCGGCCGAAATAAAGCGCGGCCTTGCCATCGAACTTCTTTGCGATCCACGCCGCCTTGTCGAGCAGCTCCTGCGGCGTCTTGGCATAGAACTGCGGGCCGCCGCGCAGGAATTTCTGGAACGCCGCGAAGTCGCCCTTGAAGCCGGTCTTGTGCATCTCATCCAGCATTTCCTGATGCAGACGCGCGACTTCGCGCTCGCCCAGCGCATGGATTTCGGCCGGAGCCATGTCGAGGGTGGTGAACTCGACGATCTTCTGGCGGTAATAGGCTTTGCCGTCGGGAAGATCGTCGGCGGCGAGCGTCTTGCGCGCTCCCGGCACATAGACCTCGTCCCAGAATTTGAGCAGTTCGCGATACGCCGGCTGCACGGTGTCGCGGATGACGGCCACGGCTTCGGCGCGCAGCTTGGCCTGCGCGTCCGGCGCGATGCCCGGCATGGTCTTGAACGGCGTGTAGAACAGCGAGTCTTGCGGTGCCGCATTGACCACATTGGCGATCGAGGCGTCGCGGCCCTGCAACGTGACCTGCGGGGGGGTGAAGCCGCGCTTGAGCCCGGCGCGCATCTCGTCCATCTCCTCGCGGAAGAAGCGCGGGACATCGCGCATCTGCGCGATCCAGTGGCGATAGTCGTCGACCTTGCGGAAATCCTGCCGCGCGACATAGCCCAGATCGGTCCAGAAAGTGGTATCCGAATTCGCGGGCATCTCGTATTCGCGAAACCTCTGGCTCGCGGCCAGGACTTCGATCTGCGGCTTGTAGACGTCGTAATCGACCTGGCTTGCGGGTGAGAGCGACGAGCGCGCGATGGTGGTGAGCTGCTTGAGCACGCCTTGCCAATAGCGCAGCCTTGCCTGCTGCGTCGCAGGATCGGCCTTGGGCAGATGGTCCGCGATTTCGCGCGTATTGTCTTCGCCGCCGCCAAACTGAGCGTCGCGCCATTTCCACTCGGCTGTATAGAGCGCCTTGAAGCGCGCGTCGGCGGGCGCCGGCTTGGCCGCAGCAGGGACAGGCGCTGCGAGCGGCACAAGCAGAACCGCGGCAACAAGCGTCCAGAGCACTTTCATGTGTGATTCCCCGCATACGGATGAAGGGACCGTAGCGCGGATGCGCTCCGATCCGCTAGGTTGCGAACCCTAGGGGGAGATCACATGAGCTTCATCACGCGCCGCAAGACCATCGAGGCCAGTGTCGCGCCGGACGGCAGCCAGCGGCTCAAGGCGACCTTGTCCTGGCCGCATCTGATCGCCATCGGCGTGGGCGCCATCGTCGGCACCGGCATCTATACCTTGACCGGAATCGGCGCGGGTCTGGCGGGACCGGCAGTGATCCTGTCTTTCCTGCTCTGCGGCGCGATCTGCGCCTGCGCCGCCTTCTGCTACGCCGAGATGGCGACGATGATCCCGGTGGCGGGTAGCGCCTACACCTATTCCTACGCGGTGCTGGGCGAGGGACTTGCCTGGATCGTGGGATGGAGCCTGGTGCTCGAATACACCGTCGCCGCGGCAGCCGTCGCGGTCGGCTGGTCCGGTCATGCCGAGGCCCTGATGGTGGGCGCGGGCTGGGCAATACCGAACAGCCTGCTGCACGGCCTCGCGTCGGGAGGCCTGGTCAATCTGCCGGCCGTGGTCATTGCGGGCATCGTCACGTTGCTCTTGATCGCGGGCACGCGCGAGAGTGCCACGCTCAACATCGTGCTCGTGCTCATCAAGCTGTCCGCGCTTGTGCTCTTCGTGGCCCTTGCGGCGCGGTCTTTCGATCCGGCGCTGTTCCATCCTTTCGCGCCTTACGGCTTCGGCGCCACGCCCGACGGCCATGGCAGCAATTTCGGCGTGCTGGGCGCGGCGGCGATCGTGTTCTTCGCGTTCTACGGCTTCGACACGGTGTCGACGGCGGCCGAGGAGACGAAGAACCCGTCGCGCAATCTCACCATCGGCATCCTCGGCTCCATGGCGCTGTGCACCGCGATCTACGTCGTCGTCGCGACCGTCGCGGTGGGCGCGATGTCGTACAAGCTGTTCTCGAAGACCCACGACGCGGCGCCCCTGGTCTTCATCCTGCAGTCGCTCGGCCACGGCGATGCGGCGCGCATCGTCGCGGCCTGCGTCGTGATCGCGATCCCCAGCGTCATTCTGGTGCTGATGTACGGCCAGAGCCGCATCTTCTTCGTCATGGCGCGCGACGGCCTGTTGCCGCAGCGCCTCGCCGCCGTCAGTGCCAAGCGCGGCACCCCCGTCCTGATGACCGCCTTGACGGGCCTCGTCGTCATGGCGATGGCCGCGACGATGGATCTTGGTCAGATCGTGCAGCTCGCCAATGTCGGCACGCTCTGCGCCTTCATCGCGGTTGCCGCATCGATGCTCGCGCTGCGCGTCCGCGACCCGAACCGGCCGCGCGTGTTCCGCACGCCGCTCGCCTGGCTGGTCGGCCCGTTCTGCATCCTGGGCTGCCTCTACCTCGTGGCCGGGCTGCCCCGGTTCACGCAGTGGTGGTTCCTGGAATGGAACGCCATCGGGCTCGCGGTTTATTTCCTCTACGGAATGCGGGCCAGCAAGCTGGCGCGCGCCTGAGGGCGTTGCGTCGGCCGCTCTTCGCCCGTAGCCTTTGCCTCCCGCAATCTCCGGGAGGACGCCCATGAATTTCGCCTCGCTCTACACCGAAGCGCTGACCGACACGACCTGGACCGTGCCGCAGAATTTCGACGCCTGCTTCAACTGGATGTACGACACAGGGCGCGCCGGCATGATGGGACTCTACCAGAAGGGCAAGGAGTTCCAGTGGGACGCGACAACGCGCATCGACTGGAGCCAGGAGCTGGACGAGGAGAATCCCCAGCAGCTTCCCGAAGAAATGCTGCCGATCGCCGGCATGGAGCTGTATCAGAAGATGTCGGCCAAGGAGAAGGCGCAGTGCCGCAAGCACTTCCAGGCCTGGCAGCTTTCGCAATTCATGCAGGGTGAGCAAGGCGCTTTAATCTGCGCCGCCAAGATCGTGACGCAGGTGCCCGACATCGACTCCAAATTCTATGCCTCGACCCAGGTGATCGACGAGGCGCGGCACGTCGAGTCCTACCGCCTGCTGCTCTCCAAATTCGGCGTCGCCTATCAGATCACTCCGCCGCTGTGGCAGCTGATCGACCAGACCCTGCGCGACAGCCGCTGGGACATGACCTATCTGGGCATGCAGGTGGTGATCGAGGGTCTGGCGCTTGCGGCCTTCCAGACCACGCGCGATTACGCCCAGAATCCGCTGGCGCAGCAGGTCAATGCCTATGTCATGCAGGACGAGAGCCGCCATGTCGCCTTCGGGCGGCTGGCGCTACGCGATTACTATCCGCATCTGACGCAAAAGGAGCGCGACGAGCGCGAGGAATTCCTGATCGAGGCCTGCTATCTGATGCGCGACCGCTTCGAGGCGCGCGAGGTGTGGCAGACGCTGGGGCTGCCGGTCGAGGAATGCGTCGAGTTCCAGAACAACTCGCCCCTGATGAAGACCTTCCGCAACGGCCTCTTCATGCGCATCGTGCCCATCGTCAAGGACATCGGGCTGTGGGGTGAAAAGGTCCGCAAGGGCTATGAGGAGATGGGCGTGCTCGAATACGCCAACACCGACGTCGAGGCGTTGCAGAAGAACGACGACGCCATCGCCCGAGATCTCGACGCGCGGCGTTCCCACGTGCGCAAGACGATCGAGACCGGCATCGCCGCGGCGGAATAGGACCGCGAACCCGGCCGGCGCGTGTTGCAGCTAGGAACTATGAATGACGTGCCCTTGCACGGCGATGACCCTTGCGTCCATCACGCCAGCACGGGCCGCAGCTCTTCGATCGCGTGCTGCGGCGCCGAGGCGAGCAGGCGCTCGATCGCCTGCTTGCGCAAAGGCGGGTCATGCGGCAGCGCCGCGAAACATTGCTTGAGCACCGCCGGGTCGTCCCAAGGCACGTTGTGGAAGCCGCGCGCGAGATAGGGGCTCGCCGGATCGCGCCGCCATTCGCCGGGGAAGAAGGCGACGATGTCGGTCTCGATCGCCGCGCGGCGCCCGCACGGCGCGCGCGCGACGCAGGCCGCGAGCGCGGAAGGCAGATCGCGCCTGTCGCCGAAGGGCAGGGTACCGCCCTGCGTCGTGCGCGGATTGATCTCGATCAGATGCACATCGCCGGCGGCGTCGCGGATGAAATCGAGGCCGAAAATGCCGCTGAGGCCGAAGTGCCGGGCGACGCGCCGCGACGCCTCCTCCATCTGCGCGCAGTCGACGCGGCGGATCACATTGGGCGGCCCCATGGCGCCGTCGCTGACGAGAACGTCGTAGCAGAGCTGCGCCACCACCTCGCCTTTCCAGCAGGCAAAGGCGCTGGCCGCCGGCGTGCCGCTGACGAAGCGCTGCAGGCTCACGGCCCCCATCGTCGGCGTGAATGCCTCGAGCAGGAAATGCGCGTCGCGGCGCTTGAACGCACGCACAAAGCTGCGCAGTCGCGACGCCGGGCGCTTCAGCTTATGGAAGGCGCTCAATGCCTCTGCCGGCGTGCGTGCGACCATGACGCCGTCGCCGCCCCAGCTCCCGTCGGCCTTGAGCACCGCCGGCAGCCCGAACCGCGCCAGTCCTTCGGCAAGCGCCGTATCGTCTTCGATCGCCACTGTCTCGGCGGTGCGAATGCCGGCGTCTGCCGTCGCGGCCATTGAAAGCGGGCGCGACAGGATCGTCGCGAAGCGGTCCGGAGCGCCCAGCGAGCGCTCGATGAGTGCGCGGATTTCCGACCCCGGCGCCTCGGCCGCATCGAGCTTGAGCAGCTGGCAGACCGCGCGGTCGTCGCAGGCAACGACCAGATCGGGACACGCCTCCGCCAGCGCGCGGCGCAGCGAGGCTATGGCCCGCAGCGGTCGGTAGCAGTGATGGCGCGCCACATAGCGGCTGAGAGCGACCGGCGCCTTGCGCGGCGCAAAGGCCTCTACGCGCCACGACGCGGCGGCAAAGCCCTGCGCGTAGCGGGCCGTGGCCGTCCAGTCCACGGTCGTCAGCAGCATGACGGTGCGTGTCATTGTCGAACACCCGGGGGCAACAGGGCTTCCCCCTGCATGTCCCGTTCCCGGCACGATTCTGGAATCTCCTCGACCAGCGGCGTTGCCCGCCGCGTTGCGCGGACCGTTACGGGACAAATCTGATCCCGGTTGAAACATCGGAGACACGAGATGACACAGAGCACAGACGTTGCCATCGTCGGAGCCGGACCCCATGGATTGTCGCTGGCCGCACATCTGGCGGCTAAGGGCGTGAATTTCCGCATCTTCGGCAAGCCGATGACGACCTGGTCGCAGCGCATGCCGAAGAACATGATCCTGAAGTCCGACGGCTTCGCCACCAACCTGTCGGCGCCGGCGCCGGACTCGACGCTCAAGGCGTGGTCGCGGCGCAAAGGTCTCGCCTATGCCGATCAGGGCCTTCCGATCCCGCTCGACAACTTCCTTGCCTACGCCGACTGGTTCCAGAAGCGCTACGTTCCGAGCGTGGAGCCCGTCGACGTCGCGGGCGTGACGCAGCAAGGCGAGGATTTCCGCTTGACGCTGGAGAGCGGCGAAACGCTCATCGCCAGAAGCGTGGTCCTGGCGGTCGGCATCACCTGGTTCGAACACCTGCCCGAAATCCTGTCGGCGCTGCCGGCAGCGCTGCGATCTCACAGCGCGGCGCATCGCGATGTCGCCCAATTCAAGGGCAAGGACGTGGCCGTGATCGGCGCCGGCTCCTCGGCGGTCGATCTGGCCTGGCTGCTGCACCAGCAAGGCGCCAAGCCCCATATCGTGGCGCGTGCCGCAGGCATCGAATACAACAAGGTGCCCGACGCATCGGACGAGTCGCTGCTGGGGCGCATCCAGCGCCCGGCATCGGGCATCGGCCGCGGCTGGCGCTCGCTGTTCTGCGCCGAGGCGCCGCTGCTCTTCTATCGCCTGCCCCAGGCTCTGAAACGCCGCGCCATCGACAGCCACATGCATCCCGCCGCGGGCTGGTTCATGCGCGAGAAGGTCGAGGGCGTCATCCCCATGTCGCTCGGCTGCACGGTTGCAGGTGCAAAGGCGGAGAACGGACGCGTATTGCTGCGGCTTGCCGGCGCGCAGGGCAAGAGCGAAAGGCTCGACTGCGACCACGTGATCGCCGCCACCGGTTACCGCATGGACATGCGGCGCCTGCCGTTCCTGCCGCAATCCCTCGTCGCGCGCATCGCCGAGGCCGACGGCACACCGATCCTGAGCGACAGCTTCGAGACGCCCATCCCCAAGCTCTACGCCGTGGGGCCCGCGGCGCTCGAGACCTTCGGGCCGCTGATGCGCTTCATGGTGGGGGCCGAGTTCGCCGCCCCGCGGGTTGCAGGACGGCTGGAGCGCAGCTTCGGCGCGTCGCTGCGACGTGCCGCATGAGGAGAGGCCCTTGTTGATGGCGGTGAAGCAGGGACGGCGCGACTAGGCCGCCTGCCGGGATTCGCCGGCACTGCAGGGGATCGCGACGCTCACGGTCGTGCCCTTGCCGAGCACGCTTTCGATCGAGAACCGGCCGTCATGAATCTCGGCCAGCGCCCGCACCAGCGCAAGGCCGAGACCCGTGCCCTCATGCGAGGCGCCGGCGCTGCTGCGGACTTGCACGAACGGATTGCCGAGACGCGCGACCTGATCGGTCGAGATGCCTATGCCTGTATCCGCGACCGAGATCGTCATCGTGCCGGCGGCAATGCGGCCCTGCACGCTGACGCGGCCGCCGCGCGGCGTGAATTTGATCGCATTGGAGAGAAGATTGAGCAGGATCTGCTTCATCGCGCGCCGGTCGGCGTCGATGGCGAGCGGCGTGGCGCCGGTCTCGTCCAAGAGCGCGATGCCCGCGTTGACCGCCTGCTCGCGCATCAGCTCGATGCAATCGCGCACCACTTCGCGCAGATCGAAGCTCTGGCGGTACAATTCGAACTTGCCGGCCTCGATCTTCGACATGTCGAGCACGTCGTTGATCAGGCTGAGCAGATGGCGCCCAGCGCGGCCCACCAGGCCGCAATATTCCAGATAGCGCGCATCGCCGAGCGGCCCGTAGATCTCCCTGTCCATCAGGTCGGAGAATCCGATGATGGCGTTCAACGGCGTGCGCAGCTCATGGCTCATCGTGGCCAGGAACATCGACTTGAGCCGGTTGGCGCGCTCGGCGGCGTCGCGCGCGACCAGCGCCTCCTCGCGCGCGTTCTCGGCGCGGACGATGGCCTGGGCGAGGCCCTGCTCAAGGCGGCGGCGCTGCTCCAGCGCGGCGCCCACCAGCACGACGGAGAAGCCGATCACCGCGATGAAGACCTGGACGATGACGATCTGCAGGCGCAGCGAGTGGATCGTGGGAAGCGCATGGCCGTCGCCGGTGAGGACCGGGACCATCAAATAGGTGGCGGCCATGAGCAGCGCCAGGGCGCCGCCGGCGAAACCGCGCTGGAAGGTGATGAGGTTCACCGCCGGAAAGATCAGGAAGGCCACGGGATAGCGGGCGAAGAAATTCAGTCCCAGCGCCGCCGCCAGAACGCCGAACAGAAGCAGCGTGACGACGATCTGATCGCGCGCGAACATCTTCTTGAGCGCGGCGAGCTTCACCGTCATCAGCATCGGCACGACGATGCTGTAGCCGAGCGCATCGGTTGCGTACCAATCCAGCGCCTGATGCAGGAAATCGCGCCCCTGGACCACGCTGAAATAGCATGCCGAGATCAACGCCGACGCGGCGGGCGCGGGACCAAGCGCCAGCGCATAGAACAGGTAGAGCGGCTTCGGCCGCGAAAGGTCGTCCTGAAGATCGAGCATGGTCAGCGGCGCGGCGACGATGAGAACGCCCACCGCGTTGCAAAACGTGAGGACCGCGGCGGTCGCAAGCGAATCCCCCATCACCAGGTCGGCCGCAAAATTGCCGCCCAGGCCGGCCGCGAGAAGCGCGGGCCAAAATCGCAGCGGGTTGCGCAACAGGAAAAATACCAGCACGGCGTTGCCGAGCCACAGAGCGCTGACCCGCCCGATGAGGTCGGACAAGGCGAGCCCGCCGCACGCGCAGAGAAAGACCAGCGCCGCGACCGCGGCGATCGCGCCCAACGGCAGCGGCGCCTCGTCGATCTTCCCAGCGCCGGAGGTCGCAACGACCATGGCCGATCTCGTGGTCTTTCGCTGTTCCCGCCGCACCCGAGCGGGATGCCCAAGCGGCCGGGTCTAGCAAGGCGAAAATAATGCCCGGTTAATGCGCAGGCGCGGCGCGTAGCGATTGCTTAAGGGATGGTATCGAATTCGAGCCGGGACGCCGGTCTTCAAGGCGAGCCGCAGACATGCCATGATCGGACGGGCTGATCCGGGGCGCGTCGATGGATTTGAACAGGCTTCTGCCGGCGCTGGTCGGGGCCGTCCTGGCGTTGGCGGCGCTGGCGGTCGTTGGATTCTTCGCGCTGCGCTGGACGGATTCGCCGCGGACCAGGCTCTGGATCCGGCGCGTGCTGATCGTGCTTGTCGTGGCCGCGCTTGGTGGTCCTGTTCTCTACTGGTTCGCGACCTGGGCCGTGGAGGGGACGCCGCGACACGTCATCGACCGCAGCATGCAGCACAAGCAGCAGGACGAGCTCCACAAGCGCGTCCAGCAAGGGGGACACTGAGCATGAAGATGTCGGCGGCGCGCGGCGCCTGGGTTGCGATCCTCGGCGGCGGCCTGAGCGTGCTGGCAGCATGCGGACAATGGTCGCCGGACTATTTCTCGGTCCCCGCAGGGTATGTCTGCCGGGTCCTGGGGCCAAACGGCTTCTCCGGCGACTTCCAGGAAGCCGGCCAGATCAATCTCGGCGGACAAGGCGTCGGCGGCATCCAGAATCGCGTCGTCTGTCTGCAGACCACGACCGTGCAGGTCGAAGAGCAGATGCTGCAGGACGATCCGCGCGACCACCAGGACCATCGCATCCTGACCCGCGTCGGCAATCGCGTCGCGATCGACACCTATGTTCGCATGATCGTGCCCAACGACCGCGCCATCTGGACCAGCATCCTGGCGCAGGTGACGCCGGCGCAGGATTCCAACTATCCGCGCGCCAGCTACATCAACGTGCCGGACATCTACGCGATCTATGGCCATCAAGAGGTCCGCGGCTTCATGCGCGACCTCGGGCCCCATTACGACAGCGACCTGGACATGAACAACGATCGCCAGGCCATCGCCAACAAGCTGACCCAGCAGCTCTCCGAACGGCTGCGTCAGCTGCATGCGCCGCTCGAGCTCCAAGGCGTCACGATCTCCAACATCGCGCCCGACCCGACGGTGCAGAACGCGCGCAACGCCGCGCTCACCACGGCGTCGGTCAACCAGGTGGCGACGGCGCTGACCGAGAACTACGTCAAGCTCGAGGGCATCCGCGCGCAGGAGCGCATGGTCAACGTCCTGGCGCAGTCGCATACGCCGGTCACCGTCATCTTTGGCGTGACGCCCGGGATCGCGGTTCCCGCTGGCCAAGGAGCGGCGCCACAACGCTGACCGGAAGAGTCGGTTGCGATTTCATGCCCGGCAAGCGCTTCGCTTGTCGACTCGCCGGCGTTGCTCTACAGTTCCACTTGGAAGTGTAAGCAATACGCGCGCGTTTGCCCGGGGGGAAAGACGTGATCGATATCAGGCTCGCGCTGTATGGCAGCGCCGCACTTGCGCTGGCGCTCTGCGGCGGCATCACTAACGCCGCGGCAAAGTCGCACCCCATTGCAGTGGCGTATCACATCGATCCTGCGCATGACGGCACGATAAAAATGCCAGCGAGCTTCACGGGCCCTCTCCCGATGAGATGGATGCACGAATTCGAGGGCATGGTTTCGTATCCGGTGATCGTCAACGGGATTGTGTTCGTAACCGTCGCCAATCCGGTCGCTTACGGCACGCAATTGTACGCTCTCAATCTGCGTACCGGCGAAGTGCTTTGGCAAAGGCCGATCAACGGCACGTACTACTGGTCCAGTGCGGCCTATGACAAGGGACGTCTGTTCGTCGTCAATTTCGACGGATTGGTGCAAGCTTTTTCGGCCGACAATGTGGGAACTCAGCTATGGGCCTCGCAAATGCCGGACGAGTGGGCCTTCTCGGCGCCTCTCACCGCCTATAACGGACAAGTATTCGTTGCTGGCGCGGGCGATGCGGGCGAACTCTACGCCGTGGACGAGGCTACGGGCCATGTGAACTGGAAAACCCTGGTCGCGAACGGCGCCTATAGTTCGCCCGCGATTGGCGACGGGAATGTGTATGTGACTTACGACTGCAACTATTACCGGTTTAACGTCAGGGGCATTCTGTTCTGGTACACCTATCTCGGCTGCGGGGGCGGCGGCGGCAATACGCCGGCGTACTATCAGAACCGCCTCTATGTCCGCGACATGGCCCTCAACAAGGTTGTGCTCAATGCCGATACCGGTGCGATCATCGGACCGCTGGCCTCGATCGAGCCGCCGGCCTTCTGGCAAGACGGCTCTGGGAACAAATACCAGCTCGACCTGATCGACCAAACCTTGACCGCCATCGACCCGGACACCGGCACTGAAAGGTGGAGTTTTTCGGGCGACAAGACTCTCTCGAGCGCGCCGATCATCGTCAATGGCACGGCCATCATCGGCTCCGGGTTTGGCAATTTGTATTTGCTCGATGCGGCAACCGGAAAGCAGTTGTGGTCCACGCAGCTCGGCGAACCCGTCGCGCCCAGCGTGCGTGACGGCCTGCCGACAACCGGCATCGCCGCCGGACTGAATACGCTGGTCGTGCCGGCAAGCTACCGACTCATTGCTTTCGCCGGCAAAAACTAGTTCGGGCGCCTTTTGGGCGATGATGCGAACGCCGGCCCCACGACCACAAATGTGAAGCCGTTCACCAAAACGCAACCGGCGACGGGACATGTTGCGCTCCTGTTCAGGGCCATAGCGGGGCGGTCCATGATTCCTCGATGCGGAATTGCGTTCTGCCTTTGCTTGCTCAGCCTCTCCTCGGCTGCGCATGCCGAGGGCCTGACGGTCTCGCTGGAAGCGGGAAGCGAGCGCACGGCGGCGGATTTTTCCAAGGCACTGCTCAACTACGACATTGTCAGCCTGACGAAAGACGCCGGGAACGGATTGAGCTGGACGCTGCAAGTGCAGAATTACCGCGCGAGAACAAGCGGCGCGGTCTCATGGGCAGGGGAGGGACTCGTGACCTATCGCCGCGCGATGGGCGAAAACACCTCGCTCTATGCCAGCCTGGGCGGTGGCGAAAGGTTCGCGCCCACGCGCGACTTTCCCTATCTCACTGTGCGGCTCGGGGCTGACGACACACTCGGCAGCGGGTTCACCTGGAACGCGCTCAACCTGCGCTACCGAACCGGCTTCGACCAGCGCTATCCGTATCATTCGACCACGGCTGGCACGGGACTGACCTATCGAACCGATCGCGACGTTGCCATCTACGGCCGCGTCTTCGCCGCCTTCGACACCGGCTATCGCTTTGCCGGCACGGGTGTCGGGCTGGGGTTGCGATTCTTCCTTTGATCGCACCGCGCGCTTCGCCGAGACAAGCGCACAATCGATTTCGGCTGAGCACTGGTGCCGCCTGGGTGACTCGAACACCCGACCCACGCATTACGAATGCGTTGCTCTACCGGCTGAGCTAAGGCGGCTCCGGGGGCTCCGTTTAGCGTAGACCCGCAAGGGGCGCAATCCGATCAAGCACATGGCAAGGCATGCCTGTCGGGCGGGAAGCCCGCAGCAAGATCGGTCTTGTCCGGCCGCGGTCCCGCAGCCATGCTGAAGGCGCGACAAGCTCAGAGACGCGATGCTCACCAAGGCCGACGATTTTCCCATCCACCAGCGTGCCGAACCCATCGCCACCGCGGGCACGGACCGCAATTTCTACGACCGTTATTTCTTCAACGGTTATTCGGCCGATGGCGGGTTCTTCTTCGCGCTGGCGCTCGGGGTCTATCCGCATCTGAACGTGATGGACGCGGCGTTCTCGCTGATCGCGGACGGCGTGCAGCACAATCTGCGCGCCTCGCGCCTGCTCGCCATGGAGCGGATGGACACCCATGTCGGACCGATCGCGGTCGAAGTCGTCGAACCGCTCAAGAGCTTGCGGCTCACGGTCGGCGGCAACAGCCACGGCATCCGCGCCGAGATCCTGTTCCGCGCGCGGGCGCCGGCGGTCGAGGAGCCGCGCTTCACCTACCGCATCGGTCCGCGCACGGTGCTCGATTACACGCGCCTGACCCAGAACGGCTGCTATGAAGGAACGATCGAGTTGGGCGGCCGGCGGTTCGTGGTGACGCCGCCGACCGTGCTGGGCACGCGCGACCGCTCCTGGGGCGTGCGTCCGATCGGCCAAAGCGATCCTCAGATGCCGGCGCCGCCCCGCGTCCCGCAATTCTACTGGCTGTGGTCGCCGCTCAATTTCGAGGACCGCTTCCTGCTCTATCATCGCAATGCCGACGGCGAAGGCCGCGCCTGGAACAGCGCCGCGGTGATGGGCGGACTCGGCGATGCGCAGCCGCTTCACATGGCCGAGTGCCGCTCGGAGATCGTCTACAAGCCGGGGACCCGCCACGCCAAGGCCGCGGTGATCGAAGCGACGGATCGCGACGGTGGCCGCTGGCGCGCGACCCTGACCGCGCAGGCGCAGTTCTACATGTCGGGGATCGGCTACGGCCATCCCGAATGGGGCCACGGCATGTATCGCGGCGTGGAAGCGGTCGGCTACGACACCTACGATCTCGCCACGCTCGACGAGAACGAGCCGCGCTTCCAGCACATCCAGGCGCTGGTGACGGCCGAGCTCGAGGGTCCCGGCGTCAGACGCAGCGGCCGCGGCGTGCTCGAGCAGCTCGTCGCCGGGCCCTACCGCCCGCATGGGCTCACCGGCTTGTTCGATCCCGCGCCCGGATGAGCGCCGAGCTGGCCGAAAAACTGACGCTCTACCTGCGCCGCGAACTGGCGGCGCCGGATTTATCCGTACACGATCTTTCGCGCATCCCCGGCGGCGCCTCGCGCGAGACCTACAGGCTGCGCGCGCGCTTCACGCGGGCGGGCGCGGCGGTCGAGCGCAAGCTGATCCTGCGCCGCGATCCGCCCGCCAGCCTGATCGAGACCGAGCGTTCCGTCGAATTCCGCGCCTATCAGGCGTTCTTCGCGCTCGGCTTTCCGGTGCCCGAACCCGTCGCGCTCGAAACGCAGGGCATCGTTCTGGAGCGGCCCTTCTTCATCATGGGCGAGATCGAGGGGGCCCAAGCCGCCTCCGTGCTCGCGCCCGATCCCTATGGTTCGCAGCGCGAGGAGGTGGGCCGCCAGTTCTGGACCACGCTCGGCCGCATCGCAGCCGTCGATCCCATCGCCCTCGGCCTTGGCGATTTCGACGGCGCAAAGCGCGTCGAGAATTGCTGGTCGCACGAGCTGGCGCGCTGGGAGAAGGTGCTCGATGAAGACGAGCTCGAGCCCCAGCCCATCGCGCGGGCGGCGCTGCGCTGGCTCAAGCGCCATCCGCCGCCGCCTGCGCAAAAGATCGCCCTGGTGCATGGCGATTATCGCAGCGGCAATTTCCTGAGCGACGCAGAGGGGCGCATCCGCGCCGTTCTCGATTGGGAGATGGCGCATCTGGGCGACCCGCTGGAGGATCTTGCCTGGGCGCTCGATCCGCTCTGGGCCCATCACGATCCGAGCCGGCCCGGCGGCATGCTGCCGCGCGCCCAGTCCCTCGCGCTGTGGGAGCGCGAGAGCGGCCTGAAAGCCGAACCGCAGGCGCTGTTCTGGTGGGAGGTCTTCGCCAGCTTCAAGGGCCTGGCGATCTGGATTTCGGCGGCAAAGGAGTTCGCCAGCGGCACCAATCCTGATCCGGTCAATGCCTTCTCCGGCTGGTATTGCCTGGCCTTCCACAACCAGGTGCTGGCGCAGAAGCTTGGGGCGCGCGCATGAAACCCGAGGCCGACCAGATCCTGAACGTCAGCGCCGACCAGCTTCTCGCCGCGGCGATGTCGGGCGAGGGCGATGCCTATGGCCGGGGCACCAGCGCGCTCCATGCCCTGCTGATGAAGTTCGTCGCACGCGAATACGAGCGCGGCGCCGAGATCCGGGCGGCGGAGAATCGCGACATGCGCGCCGCGTTCGCCGAATTGGCGCCGTCCGCGCACGATCTCGAACTGCGGTCATCGCTCGAGGACGCGGCGAAGGGCAATGACCAGGATCTCTCCATCTCGTCGCTCAATGCCTCCAATGCGGAATTGCGCCGGCTCCTGATCGCGCTGCACGCCGATCTCGAAGACATCGGCGCGCGCGGCGCCGAGGCCCGCATCTGGCTCCTGCTGCAGGCGCTGGCGGCGCGGCGCGCGCTGTCGCTGTTCTGAACGCGCCGTGAGAAACGTCTCGCTTCGCCTGGCGCTGGCGCAAGGCGCCGCCGGCTCGATCGGCGGCATGTACACCCCTTTCTTCGGCGCCTGGCTCGCCTGGCGCGGACTGACGCCGGATGCGATCGGCGCCCTGCTCGCCGCCGGCATGTTGCTGCGCGTCGTCGTCGCCCCGCTGAGCGGCATGGTCGCCGACGCGCGCAACGACCGGCGCGGCGCGATGCTGGTGCTCTATGCCGTGGTGTTCTTGGGCTATGCCGCGCTCAACGGGACGCGCGCGCCAGAAGCGATCTTCCTGGCCGCGGTGGCCGCCAACGTCGCAGGCGGCTCGGCGACGCCATTGCTCGAAAGCGTCAGCGTGCGGCTCTCCGAGGTCTTCGATTTCGACTACGGCCATGTGCGGGTCTGGGCGTCGGCGACCTTCATGGCCGGCAACGTCGTGGCGGGCGTCTGCGTCAGCCGGTTCGGCTTGGCGGCATTGGCGCCGTGGCTGACGATCTCGGCGGCGCTCAATCTGATCGCGATCTGGGCGCTGCCGGCACCTCCGGCAAACCGCGCGCGCGGCGATTTCGCCTTGAGCTTTCGCGCCACCTTGGGCGAGGCGCGCGAATTGCTGCGCTCGCGGATCTTCGTCGTCTTCCTCGCCGCCGCCAGTCTGGACCAGGGGAGCCATGCTTTCTATTACAGTCTCGGCGGCCTGCACTGGCGCACGCTCGGCTACAGCGGCACGCTGATCGGCTTGCTGTGGCCTCTGGGCGTACTGGCCGAGATCGGGCTGATGGCGGTGTCGCTGAAAGTGTTCCGCGCGCTCGGCGCCACGCGGCTGCTGATGCTGGGCGCAGCTTGCTGCATGCTGCGCTGGACGATCCTGGCCTTCGATCCGCCGCTTCCCGTCGTCGTCTTCGCGCAGTTCCTGCATGGCGGCACATTCGCGCTGGCGCATCTGGGCGCGATGTATTTCGTGCTCAGGGCGGTGCCGCCCAGATTGGCCGCGACCGCCCAGAGCCTCTACGCCGTCGCCTCCTCCGGCCTTGCTCTCGGCTTGGCGACGCTCGCGGTCGGACCGCTCTATGCGGCCTATGGCGGGCGCGCTTATCTCTTGATGTCGGCCATGGGTCTTGTGTCCCTGGGTCTAGGCTATGTGCTCCGGCGAAGCTGGCATGGCGGGCGGTTGTCGCAAGGCGCCGAAGAGGAGGTGCTTGCCACGATCTAGCGCCCGCGCGGGTGCGCCTTGGCGTAGACCTCGATCAATTTGGCCGTGTCGAGCGCGGTATAGGCCTGCGTGGTCGAGAGCGAGGCATGACCGAGCAGCTCCTGCACGCTGCGCAGGTCGCCGCCGCCCGCGAGCAGATGAGTCGCGAAGGAATGGCGCAGCGCATGCGGCGTCGCACGCTCGGACAATCCCAGACGGCCGCGCAGGTTCTGCATCAAGGCCTGCGCCTCGCGCGCGCTCATCGGCCTGCCGCGGCGCGACAGAAAGAGCGGCGCATCCGGTCCGCCGCTGAAGGCAATCGCCTCGGCATAGCGCCCGATCGCCTCGCGAACCGGCGCCAATATCGGCACAATGCGCTGCTTCTTGCCCTTGCCCAGGATGGTGAGTGCCGGACCCAATGGAACATCGCCGCGCTTGAGCGAGAGCGCCTCCGAGATGCGCAGGCCCGCGCCATAGAGCAGCAGCAGCAAAGCGGTATCGCGCAGTCCGAGCCATTGGACGTCGTTCTTGGCTGCTTCGGCGATGGTGCGCCGCGCATCGGCTTCGCTGAGCGGGCGCGGCAGGGAGCGGCTCGCGCGTGGCGCCTTGAGCGTGAAGGCTGCGGCATTGTCGACGATGCCTTCGCGCGTCAGGTAGCGGAAGAAGCCGCGGATCGCCGACAAGGCGCGCTGCACGCCACGCGCCGAGAGGCCCTGGTTGCGGCGATGGGTTATGAAGGCGCGGATATCGGCCGCGCGCAGCTGCTTCAGCGCGCGCGTGTCGAGCACTTGGCCCAGATGCGTCTCGAGGAAGGCGAGGAATCGATCGAGGTCGTCGCCATAGGCGCGCACGGTATGCGCGCTGGCGCGGCGCTGGTCGCGGAGCGCGTCGAGCCAGGCCCGTTTCAGCGTTTGGGCGGACTGGCCCATGCCCCGACCGCGCGTTCCACCGCCTCGAGCTTGGCTTTGAGCGCCGCGTTCTCGGCGCGCAGCCTGTCGATGATGTGTCGCTGCAGATCGTGCAGGCCGCTCTGCGCAAAGCGCTCCGGCAGCAGCAGCGCCAGAAACGAGCCGTCCGCCGCGAGCCGCGCGCGGTTGATACGCAGATAGGCCCGGACGGCTTCTTCGGCCTCCGGTTCGATGGTCTTTGCGCTTTCGCTCATGTGCCCCTGATTTTCACGCCGGCCTTCTGCGCATCCGCGAGGAAGGCGGCGAGCCCCTTGTCAGTCAATGGATGGTTGAGAAGCGACTTGAATACCGACGGCGGAATCGTGGCGATGTCGGCGCCCGCCAGTGCGGCCTCGCGCACATGCATGATGTGGCGTACCGAAGCCGCGAGAATCTGCGTGGTGAAGCCGTAATTGTCGTAGATCGTGCGGATGTCGCGGATCAGCCCCATGCCGTCCTCGCCGACGTCGTCAACCCGGCCGATGAAGGGCGAAATATAGGTCGCGCCCGCCTTCGCCGCCATCATCGCCTGGACCGGCGAGAAGCAGAGCGTGACGTTGACGGTCGTCCCCTCGCCGGCCAGCGCGCGACACGCTTTGAGCCCATCCCAGGTCAGCGGCACTTTGACCGTGATGTTGGACGCGATCTTCGCCAGACGCCGGCCCTGCGAAAGGATGCCGTCGAAATCGGTGGCGAGCACCTCGGCGCTCACCGAGCCGGGAACCAGCTTGGCGATCTCTTCCAGCGCCTCGACATAGTCGCGCCCCGTCTTGGCGGCGAGCGAGGGGTTGGTGGTGATGCCGTCGACAAGGCCGCTATCCGCGAATTCGCGGATCTCCTTGATGTCTGCGCTGTCGAGAAAGATCTTCATGTTGACCGCAAGGAATCGCTGTTGACAGTGTAGCCCATGAAGGATGCTGCCTTGAAGCCCGCCCTTGCCCTGGGACCGGCGCCGCGCGCGGGTGTTCTGCTGCCTTTTCCGTTGCCCGGCCCGTATGACTACAAACTCCCCAGCGGCATGGAGGTTTCCCGTGGCCTATTGGTCACAGCGCCGCTGGGTCCGCGCGAATCGCTGGGCGTCGTCTGGGGCGAGGCGGAAGGCGCTGTCGGCGACAACCGGCTGAGGCTGGCCGTGCCGCTGGAGGGCGAACCCGTGTTGCCCGCCGACCTCTGCGATTTCGTCGATTGGGTCGCGGACTACACGCTGACGCCCAAGGGCCTGGTTCTGGCGATGGCGTTGCGCTCGCGCCAGGCGCTGATGGCCGAGAGCCCGCGCACCGCTTACGCATTGGGGCCCGCGCTCCCCGCCAAGCTGACGCTGCCGCGCCGGCGGATCGCGGACTTGATGAAGGATGGGCTCGTGCGCTCGGCGGCGAGCATCGCGGAAGAAGCCAATGTCGGCGCCGGTGTCGTGCGCGGCCTGATCGCTGCGGGCGCGCTGGTGCCGGTGGCGATGCCGGAATTCGCGCCGGTGCCGCGGCCCGATGCCGATTTCGCGCGCGCCGTGCTCAGCCTCGACCAGGAAGCCGCCGCGCGCAGCTTGAAAGCGCAAATCGCTTCGCGGCGTTTTGCGGTCAGCCTGCTCGACGGCGTCACCGGCTCGGGCAAGACCGAGACCTATTTCGAGGCGGTGGCGGAAGCACTGCGCCAGAATCGCCAGGTGCTGATCCTGCTGCCGGAAATCGCGCTCACGGTGCAGTTCCTCGACCGCTTCTCCGAGCGCTTCGGCGTGCGGCCGGCCGAGTGGCACTCCGACCTCTCGCAGCGCGAGCGCCGGCGCATCTGGCGCGCCGTGTTGCGCGGCGAAGCCCGCGTCGTGGTCGGCGCGCGCTCGGCGCTGTTCCTGCCCTTTGCCGAGCTCGGCCTCGTCGTCGTCGACGAAGAGCACGAGCAGGCCTACAAGCAGGAAGAAGGCCCGATCTATCATGCGCGCGACATGGCGGTGGTGCGCGCCCGGCTCGCCAAATGCCCCGTGGTGCTCGCCAGCGCGACGCCCTCGCTGGAGAGTTACGTCAACGCGACCGGGGGCCGCTATGCGCATTTGAAGCTGCCGCGCCGCCACAACAACGCGACCATGCCCGAGGTTCGCCTTGTCGATCTGACGCGCGAGCGCGGCGAGCCGGGCACGTTTCTGTCCCCGCCGCTGCGCGACGCACTGGCGAGAACGCTCGGCGCCGGCGAGCAGGCGATGCTGTTCCTCAATCGCCGCGGCTATGCACCGCTCACCTTGTGCGAGGCGTGCGGGCACAAGATGACCTGCCCGCATTGCGCGGCATGGCTGGTGGAGCACCGCTATCGCAGCCGTCTGATCTGCCACCATTGCGGTTTCGACACCGCCGTTCCGGCGCATTGTCCGCAATGCGCCACGCCGTCGAGCCTGATCGCCTGCGGCCCGGGCGTGGAGCGCGTGGCGGAGGAATTCGCGCTCGCCTTTCCCACTGCGCGCGTGGCGATCGCGTCGAGCGACACCCTGCAGGGGCCGGACGAGACCCAGGCCGCCATCCGCGCCATGAACAAGCGCGAGACCGACGTGCTGATCGGCACCCAGATCGTCGCCAAGGGTCATCACTTTCCGCAATTGACGCTGGTGGGCGTGGTGGACGCCGATCTCGGCGGCTCAGACGGCGACCTGCGCGCGCGCGAGCGGACGTTCCAATTGCTGCATCAGGTGAGCGGGCGCGCGGGGCGCGCCGATAAGCCCGGCCTGGTGCTTATCCAGACGCGCAATCCCAAGGACGCGGTGATGCAGGCGCTGGTCATGAGCGACCGCGATGCCTTCTACGCCCAGGAGCGGCTCATGCGCGAGCGGGCGCAGGCCCCGCCTTTCGGACGCCTGGCCGCGATCATCCTCTCCGGCGTCCAGGGCGATGCGGTGCGCGAGGCAGGCCGCCTGCTCGCCCGGTCGGCGCCAGCGGCGCGCGGTGTGAAAGTGTGGGGACCGACGCCAGCGTTCTATGCGCTGCTGCGCGGCCAGACGCGCGAGCGGCTTCTGGTGCAGGCCGAACGCAGCGTGGACATCCAAGCCTATCTGCGCACCTGGCTGGGCCGCGTGCACCTCGCCAATGCCGTGCGCCTCAGCCTCGACATCGATCCGGTGAGTTTTTTTTAGCGGCCCGCGAAATAGAGCACCGCAAGGATGATCGCGAGCGCCGCTGCCTGGGCCAGGATGCGGTAGCGCATCAAGATGTTGGACCATTTGGCGCCGGCCTTGCCGCCGATCGCCATCACCGCGATGCCGGCGATGAGAACGGCCGCGACGACGCCGAGCGCAATCAGGATCAGGACTTTTCCGAACATGGCCGAAACTCTGGCTGCACCGCGACTTTACAGGCCCCGGCAGCGCCAGGGAAACGGCAGCTTGCCCAGGAAAAAGGTGGCGCCGCACAGGGGGACCGCGCGGCGCCAAGGGGGGAGGGAAACGGATACGGATCCATTTCGCTATCTAAAGTCGTACACCCAAACGCAGCCCGAACAAAGCGAAAAATTTCCACGAACTGCAGCAGCGGCACGGAAGACGCCAGTTATTCCGGAGACCGCGCCAGGAGCGCTTTCAGCCGATAAACCAGCTCCAGCGCCTCGCGCGGGCTGAGCGTATCGGGCGAGACGGCGTGCAACGCCTCCGCCAAAGCGCCGGCCGGCGGCTGTCGCTTGAGCGGAGACGCCGCGAACAGCGGCAGATCGTCGATGCGCGCCAGGGGCTTGTGACCCTCGCGGCCCTCTTCCAGCGCCGCGAGCACCTCTTTCGCGCGCGCCACGACGGCGGCCGGCAGTCCCGCCAACTTGGCGACATGGATGCCGTAGGAGCGGTCGGCCACGCCGGGCGCGACCTCGTGCAGGAAGACGATGGTGTCGTTCCATTCGCGCACCCGCATGGTGACGCAGGCGAGCGAGGCGAGCCGTCCGGCCAGCGCCGTCATCTCGTGATAATGCGTGGCGAACAGCGCGCGGCTCTTGTTCGTCTCGTGCAAGTGCTCGACCGCCGACCAGGCGATGGCGAGGCCGTCATAGGTCGCGGTGCCGCGGCCGATCTCGTCGAGAATGACGAGGCTCTTCTCCGTCGCCTGGTTGAGGATCGCGGCCGTCTCCACCATCTCGACCATGAAGGTCGAGCGCCCGGCAGCAAGATCGTCGCCGGCGCCGACCCGGCTGAACAGCTTGTCGACGACGCCGATATGGGCGGCGTCCGCCGGCACGTAGAATCCCGCCTGCGCCAGGATCGCGATCAGGGCGTTCTGCCGCAGGAAGGTCGACTTGCCCGCCATGTTCGGTCCGGTGACCAGCCACAATCTTCCGCGCGCCGCCGACAGGTCGCAATCGTTGGCGACGAAGCTGCCGCCGTGGGTTTGCGCCAGTGCCTGCTCCACCACCGGATGGCGGCCGCGCGCGATGTGAAAGCTCGACCCCGCGTCGATCTTCGGTCGGACGTAGCGCCGCGTCCGCGCGATCTCGGCCGAGGCCGCCGCGACGTCGAGCACCGCCATGGCCTGCGCAATGCGGCCGATATCCAGCGAGGTTCGCTGCGCCTCGGCGGCCATCTCGTCGAACAGAACGAGTTCCAGCGCCAGCGCCTGCTCGGCGGCCTCCGCGATGCGGCTGGCCAGGCCCGCGAGCTCGTCGGTCGAGAAGCGCACCGCGCCGGCCATGGTCTGGCGGTGGCGGAACAGCGCGCGCGCCGGCTCCGCCATCAACGTGTCGGCATGCTGCGGCGCGGCCTCGATGAAGTAGCCGAGCACGCCGTTGTGCTTGATCTTGAGCGGCACGCCGCTGGCCTGGCGATAGCGCGCTTCGAGCCCCGCCACCACGCGGCGGCTTTCGTCGCGCAGCTGGCGCGCCTCGTCGAGCGGCGCGTGACGGCCCGCGGCGATGAAGGCGCCATCGCGCGCGAAATAGGGCGGCTCGGGCACCAGCAGGCTGTCGAGCATGTTGGCGAGTTGCGATAGCGCGCCGATGCCCTCGGCGAGCGCGGCGTGCGCCTGGCGCAGCTCTCCCGATGCACCCTCGCCGTCCAGACGCAGCTTCTCGCGGATCAGCCGCGCCACGCGGATGCCGTCGCGCAGGGCCGCGAGATCGCGCGGCCCGCCGCGTCCAACGCTCAACCGCGCCAGCGCGCGCGCCATGTCGGGGGCCTGGCGCAATTCCTGCCGCAGCGCGGCGCGCAAATCCTCGCGCGCAAGCAGGATCGCGACCCCGTCGTGGCGCAGCGCGATGGCGTCCGGGTCGGTCAAGGGTGCGGCGAGACGCTGGGCCAGTTCGCGTGCGCCGCTTGCAGTCAATGTGCCGTCGATGCAGGCGAGCAGGCTGCCGCGCCGCTCGCCGGACAGGGTCTGCGTCAGTTCGAGATTGCGCCGCGTCGCGGCGTCGATGCTCATATGCGCGGCCGGCGCCTCGCGCATCAAAGGGGAAAGCGCCGGCAATCGGCTCTTCTGCGTGAGCTCCAGATAGGCGATCAGGGCGCCGGCAGCCGAAAGCTCGGCGCGGGAAAAGCTGCCGAAGCCGTCCAGGGCGGTGACGCCGTAGAAATTCTTGAGCGCCCGCTCGCCGGCTTGCGACTCGAATTTCACAGCGGGCAACGGGCTCAACGCCGGGCCGAGCGCCTTGAGCACCTCCGCCAGCCCGGCTTCGCCCAAGAGGGTATCGGGTACCAGCACCTCTTTCGCATCGATCCGCGCAAGTTCGGCGGCGAGATCTTGCGCCTCGATCGTGCCGACGCGGAACTGTCCGCTGCTGATATCGGCGCAGGCGAGCGCAAAGGCGCCGGCCGCGCGCCCGAGACCGGCCAGGATATTGGCGCCGCGCGGATCGAGCAGCGTGTCTTCGGTCAGCGTTCCCGGCGTCACCAGGCGCACCACCTCGCGCCGGACCACCGACTTCGCGCCGCGCTTCTTGGCCTCGAGCGGGTCTTCCACCTGTTCGCAGACCGCGACGCGGAAGCCCTTGCGGATGAGCTTCTCGAGATAGGCGTCGGCCGCGTGCACCGGCACGCCGCACATCGGGATGTCGCGCTCGAGATGCTTGCCGCGCTTGGTGAGCGCGATGTCGAGCGCCGCGGCCGCCTTCACCGCATCGTCGAAGAACAGCTCGTAGAAATCGCCCATGCGGTAGAACAGCAGATAGTCCGCATGCCCCGCCTTGATGGCGAGATATTGCGCCATCAGCGGCGTGGCTTCCCCTTCGCCGGCCAAGACATGCTCGTTCATGGCGCGACCCTAGCAGAAACCGCGTTGTCTCCCGCGCGGCGAAGGCGGATATTCGTGTGGATCAGCCAGCGGAATCCGCCATGTCCGACGCGAAACGGCCGACCTTCAGCGACGAGGAAGCCCTGGCCTTCCACGCCGGGGCCAAGCCTGGAAAGCTCGAGATCGCGCCGACCAAGCCCATGGCGACGCAGCGGGATTTGAGCCTGGCCTATTCGCCGGGCGTGGCCGTGCCGGTGCGCGCCATCGCCGAGCGGCCGGACGCGGCGTACGACTACACCGCCAAGGGAAACCTGGTGGCCGTGATCTCCAACGGCACGGCGATCCTGGGGCTGGGCGACCTCGGCGCGCTCGCCGCCAAGCCGGTGATGGAAGGCAAGGCCGTGCTGTTCAAGCGCTTCGCCGATGTCGACGCCATCGACCTGGAAGTGGACACAGGCGACGTCGACGCCTTCGTCGCAGCGGTGCGCTATCTGGGTCCGAGCTTCGGCGGCATCAACCTGGAGGACATCAAGGCGCCGGACTGCTTCGTCATCGAGGAGCGGCTGCGCGAGATGATGGACATCCCGGTCTTCCACGACGACCAGCACGGCACCGCGATCATCACCGCCGCCGGCGTGATCAACGCGCTGCATCTGACCGGGCGCAAGATGTCGGAGATCAAGGTGGTGGTGAACGGCGCGGGCTCGGCCGGCGTCGCCTGCCTCGAATTGCTCAATGCCATGGGCCTGCCCAGGGGCAACGCCACTCTCTGCGACACCAAGGGCGTGATCTATCGCGGCCGCACCCAGGGCATGAACCAATGGAAGTCGGCGCATGCGATCGACACCGGGGCGCGCACCCTGGCCGAGGCGCTGGTCGGATGCGACCTGTTCCTCGGCCTTTCGGTCAAGGGCGCGGTGACGGCGGATATGATCAAGACCATGGCCAAGGCACCGATCGTGTTCGCCATGGCCAATCCCGATCCCGAGATCACGCCCGAAGAGGTCAAGGCGGTGCGCCCCGACGCCATCGTCGCCACCGGCCGCAGCGACTATCCCAACCAGGTCAACAACGTGCTCGGCTTCCCCTACATCTTCCGCGGCGCATTGGACGTCCGTGCACGGACGATAAACGAGGCGATGAAGATCGCCGCCGCCCAGGCGCTTGCGGCATTGGCGCGCGAGGACGTTCCCGACGAGGTGGCGTCGGCCTATCTCGGCAGCCGCCCTGCCTACGGACCGGACTACATCATCCCGGTGCCCTTCGATCCGCGCCTGATCAGCCGCGTCTCGGCCGCGGTGGCTGAAGCCGCGATCAAATCCGGCGTTGCGCGGCTCGAACTCAAGGATTTCGACGCCTATCGCGAGCGGCTGTCGGCGCGGCTCGATCCCGCCGCCAGCGTCTTCCAGAAGATCACCAGCGCGGTGCGCGCCAACCCGAAGCGCGTGGTGTTTGCGGAAGGCGAAGAAGAGTCGGTGATCCGCGCCGCGGCGGCGTTCCAGAACTCCGGTCTGGGCCGGGCTTATCTGGTCGGCCGCGAGGAGGTCATCCGCAGCCGCATCCGTGCCGCCGGCATCGAGGAGCATTCGCTCGAAGTGCGCGTGCCGGCCTCGGCGCGCCAGGCATCGCCCTATGTCGAGCGGCTTTACCGCCGCACCCAGCGCCAGGGCATGCTGCATCGCGACTGCGTGCGTCTGGTCACCAACGACCGCAACGTCTATGCCGCGTCGATGCTGGCGATGGGCGACGCGGACGCGATGGTCACCGGCGTCACCCGCGCCTATCAGGCGGCGCTGAACGACGTGCGCCTGGTGCTCGATTCGCCGCGCGGCCAGCGGCCGATCGGCGTGATGATGGTGTTCACGCGCTCAGGCCTCGTGCTCGTCGCCGACACCAGCGTGCACGAGATGCCGACGTCGGAGATCCTGGCCGACACCGCGATCCAGACCGCTGAGGTGGCGCGTCATTTCGGCCTCACCCCGCGCGTGGCGCTGCTGGCGTCGTCGACCTTCGGTTTCCCGCGCAGCGAACGCAGCGAGCGTATCGTCGAGGCGGTGCATATCCTGGATAGCCGCGCCGTGGATTTCGAATATGACGGCGAGCTCGCCGCCGACGTCGCCCTCGACCGCGCCAAGATGGCGCTCTATCCCTTCTGCCGGCTGAGCGAGACCGCCAATGTGCTGATCATGCCGGCGATTCATTCGGCCTCGATCTCGACGAAGCTCCTGGCCCAGATCGGCGGCGTCACCATGATGGGACCGCTGCTGATCGGGCTGGAGAAATCGGTCCAGATCGCCCCCCTGGGCGCCAAGATGAGCGAGATCTACAACGCCGCGCTGGTCGCCGCGCTGTAGCGGCGCCTTCGCGCGGGCACGTTTCGGTAACCGGTGCCGGGCGAAACTTGGGGCCATGTCGGCCGCCCGCTTCCACAATCTCGACGCCATGCGCGGCGTCTGCGCGCTCAGCGTCGTGCTGTTCCATTGCGAAGGGTTGTTCGCGCAGGGCGTGGTGTTCTGCCACGGCTTTCTCGCCGTCGACGCGTTCTTCGTGCTGAGCGGCTTCGTCATCGCCCACACCTATGAGCACCGGCTTGGAAGGTCTATGAGCCTGCGCAACTTCCTGCAGGCGCGGCTCAAGCGGCTGACGCCGGTCTATTGGGCCGGGACGATCCTGTGCTCGGCGATGCTGGCCGCCGTCGTGCATTACAAACCGGCGGGCACGTTCTACGATCCGCATCTCGTCCTGCCGCTGTCGGCGATGGCGCTGCTGCTGTTGCCCCAATGGACGCTTGGGGGGCTCGCCTATCCGGCCAATCCGGTCGCCTGGTCGTTGATGGGCGAGATGTTCGCGAACGTCGTCTATGCGCGCTGGCTGTTCGCGTTGCGGACGCGGATCCTGCTGTTCGTCATCGCGGCCGGCTGGATCGCATGTGCGGCATACGGCTATCTCAATCCCTATGGCTGGGTCTTCGGCGCGCGGGCGTCGGATGTCTGGATGACACCGATCCGGGCGCTGCCCGCGTTCCTCGCCGGGATCGTGCTCTACCGCGGCTATTGCGCCGGAATGTTCGCGCGGTTGCCCGCCGTCTCGCCGCTCATTCCCTTACTCGCCTGGCTCGTCCTTGCGGTCGTACCCTCCAACGGACCGACGCCGAGCTACGACCTGACGGTGGTCGCGTTAGCAAGCCCGTTGCTGATCGCGCTGCTGGTCCGCGCCGAGACGATCGCGCCACGCGCATGCCTTTGGCTTGGCGAGATTTCCTATCCACTCTACGCCTCGCATCTGGCCCTCATCTTTCTGGCGCGCAACACTCCGCTCCTCGGACTTGACCAAGGGCCCGATCCGCTTCGGGCGACCCTTCTCATCGCAGCGACCTTGGGCCTCGCCTGGCTCATCCACCGCTTCGTCGAGCAGCGGGCGCCGAAGCAGGTGCAAACCGCCGCGGCGTGAGCGCTTTGCCGCCGCGGCCGGCTTCGGGCTAGGATGCGCGCGCAGCCCGGAAGCCCCCAAACATGCCCTCCTTCATCGAACGTTTGTGGGACGAAGAAATCGTTCCCACTCTGACCGACTACATCCGAATCCCCAATAAATCGCCCGCCTTCGATTCCGAATGGGCTTCGCACGGGCACATGGACAAGGCGGTGGCGCTGTTCGAGGGCTGGGCGCGCGAAAAGCTGAAACGGCTTGCCGGTTCGACGCTCGAAGTGGTGCGGCTGAAAGACCGCACGCCGCTGATCTTCATCGAGGTTCCGGGCAACGGCAACGACACGGTGCTGCTCTACGGTCATCTCGACAAGCAACCGGAGATGAAAGGCTGGACCGAAGGCACGGGCCCCTGGATGCCGGTGATGAAGGAGGGCCGCCTCTATGGCCGCGGCGGCGCCGATGACGGCTATGCGATGTTTGCCGCGCTGAGCGCGTTGCTCGCGCTTAAGGAACAAGGCAAGGCGCATGCGCGCTGCGTGATCGTGATCGAGGCGTGCGAGGAATCAGGCAGCTACGACCTGCCCTTCTATATCGATCACTTGAGCGAGCGCATCGGCACGCCGTCGCTGGTCGTGTGCCTGGATTCGGGCTGCGGCAATTACGACCAGCTCTGGCTCACCACGTCCTTGCGCGGCATCGCCATGGGCAATCTCACCGTGCGCGTGCTCGACGAAGGCGTGCATTCCGGCGACGCCAGCGGCATCGTGCCCTCGTCGTTCCGCATCGCGCGCGGATTGCTCTCGCGCATCGAGGACGAAGCGACCGGCCAGATCAAGCTCGACGAATTCTTCGTCCAGATCCCGCCCGAGCGCCTGGAACAGGCGCACCAGGCAGCAAGGATCCTGGGCGAGGAAGTCTACACCAAGCTTCCCTTCAGCGGCGCGACCAAACCCATGGCGCAGGACGTGACCGAGCTGATCCTGAACCGCACCTGGCGTCCGGCGCTCGCGGTGACCGGCGCCGACGGCTATCCCGAGCCAGCCAATGCCGGCAACGTGCTGCTGCCCTACACCACCTTGAAGCTCTCGATGCGCACGCCGCCGACCTGCGACGCGGGACGCGCGACCGAGGTGGTCAAGCGCGCGCTCGAGACCGATCCGCCCTACGGCGCATCGGTCGAGTTCGACGCCGAGGAAGGGCAGTCCGGCTGGAACGCACCCGCGCTGGCGCCCTGGCTTGCAGCCTCGCTGGAGCGCGCCTCGACGGCGCATTTCGGCAAGACGGTCGCGTTCATGGGCGAAGGCGGCTCGATTCCCTTCATGGCGATGCTCGGCAAGCGCTATCCCGAGACGCAGTTCGTGGTCACCGGCGTTCTCGGGCCGCATTCGAACGCCCACGGCCCCAACGAATTCCTCGACATTTCCACCGCCAAGAAGGTCAGCGCCTGCATCGCCGACGTGCTGGCCGACCATGCGGGGAGAGCACGCTGATCTGTCGATCCGCCATGGCCTATCTACTCTTGCAGCGACGGTTTATACAACCTAATATTGTCTGTAGGACAGGTTGGGGCACGCTATGGCCAGAGCGCGAAAAACGTCGCCGTCAAAAAAAACTCCATCACCAAAGCCGCCGACGATCGTGGCGTGGGAGGACGATCCAGAACCTGGGGTAACCGTCGAACGGCCGGTACCCGACATCGCCCGACGCCCGTTGGCCTTTTCGTTTAGCGGCAAGGCGCCACGGCCGGCGCGTTATGCGCCGGGCAGCGACGAGTTCCGGTATTGGACGACGGCGGAAGCGCTACGCCGCGGCGCGGATTTCTGGTCGAAATTCGTCCCCGCGGGGCAATGGCAGGTCGGCCCGATCCTCAAGGTACTCCGCGACGAAGGCGCGGATCTCAATGCCTATTATGATCGCAAGGCACTGAACTTCTTTCACGGACAAGGCCCTAAAGGGACCGTGTATTCCGGCGAGAGCCCCGATATCGCGTGCCACGAAATGGGCCATGCGATTCTCGACTCGATAAAGCCGCAGCTATGGGATGCCGCCTCGGATGAGATCGCGGCGTTCCACGAAGGCTTCGCGGACATCAGCGCGATCCTTTCGGCGCTGCAATTGCCGAGTTTGCGCGCCGCCATCCTTGCGGACACCAAGGGCCAGCTCTATCGCAACTCGCGCCTCTCTCGCCTGGCGGAACAACTCGGATCGGCGATTCGCATGTCGCACCCCGACTTGGTCGATCCGGACTCGCTTCGCAACGCAGTCAATTCCTTCACCTATGTGGACCCGCTGACGCTGCCACAATCCGCGCCGGCCTCACATTTGAGCTCGGAGGCGCATTCCTTTTCACGGGTTATCTCCGGCGCCGTGTTCGAATCCATGGCCGGCCTACTGACGGCGAAGGCGAAGAAGCCGGCCTCGCCTTCTTCCGACGAACTTCTGCAGACCTCAAACGACATCGCTGCGATCCTGGTCGCTGCAATCAGACAAGCGCCTGTAGTTCCGAACTTCTATGCCCAGGTGGCGGCAATCATGGTGGTGGAGGCCGGAAAATTAAATCCCGATTACGCCGCCGCGTTGAAAGGCGTATTCGTTCGACGCTCGATCCTGTCCCTGCATTCGGCGACGCATGTCGAAGCTCTGCACAGTTCGGTCGCGGCAGCGCGCCGCGCTGGAGTCGCCGGGACTGCGGATGGCGGCGATGGGCTGCGGCTGGCGGCGTTGCCCGCCGGCAATTACGGCTTGGCCAAACCGTTGTTCGTGCAAACCGCTTCGCACCATCGTCCTTATCTTGCACAGGGAGGCAGACCGCTGAACGACGTATGCGAGCCTCCAAGTTCGACGACCGCGGCGCGATCCTTTGCGGACGACTTGTTTCGCCGCGGCTCGGTCGCCTATCATGCGGCCAGCGGCGTCGAATATCGCCTTGACAATCACCGCGCGGCCAAGACGCACCAGCTGGTGAAAGTCCCTGGAGGACATCGCCTGGAACGCCGCATGTTCGAGTGCGGTTTCTGCTTCGGCGGAACGTTCTCGAGGAGCCGACATGGCCAAGACAAGGGCCGGAAAAACGACAAAGCGCCCAAAGACCGGAACCGGCGCAGCTAAGCGCCACGAAACGGCTTTCAAGCAAGGCTTGGTCGCCCGGGGTGAAGCGGCGGTGCCGGACCAGTCAGGCAGGTTGCCGCCTGGCGCGACGCATGAAATTACAGGCGACGCACCCGACGGACTCCCAAAGGTTAAAAGGCGGCGGTTTTCCGCGTTTTGAGCGCCTTGCACCTCGCACGCCCCCTCCCTATATACCCCTCGGGACCGGCGGGGATTTGTTCCTTTTGCCGGTTTTGCCAATTTGTTCAATGGGATGGGCCTAAGCGGCGCCGCGTCGAAGGGCCGGGACCCCATCGCCAAGAGAGAGGACTGTCATGGCCAAAGTTATCGGTATCGACCTCGGCACGACCAATTCCTGCGTCGCCGTCATGGAGGGCTCGGCCCCCAAAGTCATCGAGAATGCGGAAGGGGCGCGCACCACCCCCTCCATCGTCGCCTTCACCCAGGACGGCGAACGCCTGATCGGCCAGCCCGCCAAGCGCCAGGCCGTCACCAACCCCGAATACACCTTCTTCGCGATCAAGCGGCTGATCGGCCGCCGCTTCGACGATCCCATGACCAAGAAGGACATGGGCATGGTGCCCTACAAGATCGTCAAGGCCGACAACGGCGACGCCTGGGTCGCGGGCCGCGACAACAAGAAATACGCGCCGTCGGAGATCTCCGCCTTCATCCTGCAGAAGATGAAGGAGACCGCCGAGGCGCATCTGGGCGAGAAGGTCAGCCAGGCGGTGATCACCGTCCCGGCCTATTTCAACGATGCCCAGCGCCAGGCGACCAAGGACGCCGGCAAGATCGCTGGCCTCGAAGTGTTGCGCATCATCAACGAGCCGACCGCGGCCGCGCTGGCCTACGGCATGGACAAGAAGGGCGCGGGCCAGACCATCGCGGTGTACGACCTTGGCGGCGGCACCTTCGACATTTCGGTGCTCGAGATCGGCGACGGCGTCTTCGAGGTGAAGTCCACCAACGGCGACACCTTCCTGGGCGGCGAGGATTTCGACCTGCGCCTGGTCAACTACCTGGCCGACGAATTCAAGAAAGAGAACGGCATCGACCTGCGCGGCGACCGCCTGGCGTTGCAGCGGCTCAAGGACGCGGCCGAGAAGGCCAAGATCGAGCTGTCGAGCGCGATGCAGACGGAAGTCAATCTCCCCTTCATCACCGCCGACGCCTCGGGGCCGAAGCATCTCACCATCAAGATCACCCGCGCCAAGCTCGAGGCGCTGGTCGACGAGTTGATCCAGAAGACCGTGGCGCCGGTGAAGCAGGCGCTCAAGGACGCCGGAGTGACAGCCAACCAGATCGACGAGGTCATCCTGGTCGGCGGCATGACGCGCATGCCCAAGGTGCAAGAGGCGGTCAAGCAGCTCTTCGGCAAGGAGCCGCACAAGGGCGTCAATCCGGACGAAGTCGTGGCCATCGGCGCGGCGATCCAGGCCGGCGTGCTCAAGGGCGAAGTCAAGGACGTGCTACTGCTCGACGTCACTCCGCTGTCGCTGGGCATCGAGACCTTGGGCGGCGTCTTCACCCGCCTCATCGACCGCAACACCACGATCCCGACCAAGAAGTCGCAGATATTCTCGACCGCAGAGGACAACCAGACCGCGGTCACCATCCGCGTCTTCCAGGGCGAGCGCGAGATGGCGGCGGACAACAAGCTGCTCGGCCAGTTCGATCTCGTCGGCCTGCCGCCGGCGCCGCGCGGCGTGCCGCAGGTGGAAGTGACCTTCGACATCGACGCCAACGGCATCGTCAACGTCACCGCCAAGGACAAGGCGACCAACAAGGAACAGCAGATCCGCATCCAGGCCAGCGGTGGTCTATCGGATGCCGACATCAAGAAGATGGTGCAGGAAGCCGAAAGCCATGCGGCCGAGGACAAGAAGCGCCGCGCCCAGGCCGAAGCCAAGAACCAGGCGGACGCGCTGATCCATTCGACCGAGAAGGCGCTCTCCGAGCATGGCGACAAGATCGATCAGGGCGAGCGCACCGGCATCGAGAACGCCATCGCGGCGCTCAAGGAAGCCGTCAAGGGCGACGACCCCGACGACATCCAGTCCAAGACCCAGGCCCTGGCGCAGGCCTCGATGAAGCTCGGCGAGGCGATGTACAAGGCGCAGCAGACGGCAGGCAGCGAAGGCGCTGCCGCCGGCGGCGGCGAGGAGCCCAAGAAGGACGAGAACGTCGTCGACGCGGAATTCTCCGAAGTCGACGAGGACAAGAAGAAGGGCGCAGCCTGACGAGAAGACAGGTATCGGGTATCAGGAATCAGAGGGGGCGGTGCTAAGGTCGCGGTTTTGATACCTGATACCTGATGCCTGATACCTGCCGATGAGCAAGCGCGACTATTACGACGTCTTGAACTGCAAGAAGGGGGCCTCGATCGCCGAGATCAAGGCCTCCTATCGCAAGCTCGCCATGGAGCTGCATCCGGACCGCAATCCGGACAACCAGGACTGCGAGATCAAATTCCGCGAAGTCAACGAAGCCTACGACATCCTGAAGGACGACCAGAAGCGCGCCGCCTATGACCGCTTCGGGCACGCCGCGTTCGAACAGGGCGGCGGGGCGCGCAACGGCAATCCGTTCGATTTCGCGAGCACCTTCAGCGACATTTTCGACGACATCTTCGGCGGCGGCAATTTCGGCGGCGGCCAGCGCCGGCGCCAGAACCGCGGCGGCGACCTGCGCTACAATCTCGAGATCACGCTCGAAGAGGCCTTCCGGGGCCGCGGCGCGGAGATCAAGGTGCCGAGCGCGGTCGCCTGCGAAGATTGCGGCGGCTCCGGCGCAGAAGCGGGCTCGAAGCCGGAGCAATGTCCGGCCTGTTCGGGTCTCGGCAAGGTGCGCGCGACGCAGGGCTTCTTCACCATCGAACGCACCTGTGCCCAATGCCGCGGCCAGGGCCGCATCGTGCGCCATCCCTGCAAGCCGTGTCGCGGTACCGGCCATGTGCAGAAAGAGCGCACGCTCAGCGTCGACATCCCGCCCGGCGTGGAAGAAGGCACGCGCATGCGCGTGGCCGGTGAGGGCCAGGCCGGTTTCAACGGCGGGCCGCCCGGCGATCTCTACATCTTCCTGACCGTCAAGCCGCATGCGCTCTTCCAGCGCGATGGACACGACCTGTATTGCCGCGCGCCGATCTCCTTCATCGCGGCCGCATTGGGCGGCACCATCGAAGTGCCGACGCTCGACGGCGGCCGCACCAAGGTGTCGATCCCCGAGGGCACGCAGTCCGGCCGCCAGTTCCGCCTGCGCGGCAAGGGCATGCCGCTGCTGCAGGGCGGCGGCATGATGGGCGATCTCTATGTCGAGGTCGCGGTCGAGACGCCCTCGAAGCTCAGCCGCAAGCAGAAGGAGCTCTTGCGCGCCTTCGAAAAGGAAAGCGGCGAAGGCACGCATCCCGAAGCCGAAGGCTTCCTTGCAAAGCTCAAGGAATTCTGGAACAGCGGCGACAAGGCCTGAGCCGGCCTGGACAGGGAGCCGCCATGGCAGGAAGCGCCGCTCAGCATCTGGAATTCCTCAAGGCGCTGGCGACGCGGCCGCGTCATGTCGGCGCCATCGCGCCATCCGGCCCGTTTCTCGCCCGCGCGATGGCCGCGCAGGTCGACGCGAATGCGGCGGGACCGGTCCTGGAGCTGGGTCCGGGCACCGGCGTCGTGACCGAAGCGCTGATCGCACGCGGCATTGCGCCCGGCCGCATCACCGCGGTCGAATACGATCCCGAGTTCGCGGCCCTGGTGCAGCGGCGTTTCCCCGGCGCAACGGTGATCTGCGGCGATGCCTTCGATCTCGACAAGACCCTGTCCGCGCATCCGATGGCGCCGCTGGCCGCCGCCGTTTCCAGCCTGCCGCTGGTGAATTTTCCCCGCGCCCTGCGCAGCAAGGTGCTGCACGATGTCTTCGCGCGCCTCGAGCCCGGCGCGCCGTTCGTACAGTTCTCCTATCGGCTAGGACCGCCGCTGCCGCCGCCGGACGGCATCGCGCTGCGCAAAGCGGCCGTCATCTGGCTCAACCTGCCCCCGGCGCGGGTGTGGGTGTATTCGGTGCTCCCCCGGATTTGAGGATATAGCCGCCGCCTTCACCGACTATTCGGCCGCCGCTGTCAGGCTTCGCGTGAGCCCTACACTCTTAAGCCCCTGAAAGTGCCTGCGATTCGCAATTGCAAAACAATTATGAATAGCATTGCCAAAGCGGACAACCACCGGGGGCGGTATGGCGATCTGGGCTAAGTGGCGCGCGCAGGCGCCTAACGTTGTTGCTTTGGGCGGCGTGGCTCCCAATGAAGTTCCCGACGATGCATTCAAGAGTCTGATGGCCCGGTTGCGGGAGTTGACACGAATCATCAACAGCGCACCGGAAGAAAAAGCCAAGAGACTCGAGCACTACAGGGATGTGGCCCTTGCAACGGGGTTCGATAATCTAGAAACGTTTCGGTCTCCTTATTTCGACAGACTGTTTCCATATGTTCACAACGAGTTCCTGTTTAATTCGGCGAGGAAGTGTGGGCCGCTCGCCCAGATAGCACATCTCACTTTCACACCCCTGTTCGTCGACCGCCTGTGCAAGAGCGCGTTGGCAGATACGGTTTCGCTTCCGCACATCTATGACGACCCAATGAAGATGCTCGACGAAGGGACCTACCAGACGGTTGAATGGCTTTGGGACCTTGCAATCTACGACTCGAAGCGTTGTCGCGATTTTCGCGGTGGAAAAGACCATATCCTGCAACACGTCCGCAATCTGCCTGATTTCTCCGAGCCATTTGCTACTCCAAAACGCTACATCTTAGCGATGAAGAAGGCCGCCATGGCAACGGTTAGCGCAGGTGCGCGTGCCGAGACCGCGGAGTACGACAGCTACTTCAAGCGTTCCGGAATCAGCAATAACTTTTCAAACACGGTCGAATTCCTTTGGCGCTCCGAACGAAGGAGGAAGGGGCATTTCCGTTGGGCGAGACACGATCGCCCCTACGAAACCTTCACGTTTTCGAACGAATACGCGCACACTGTCGATGAAGATGCGTCGGCAATCGAGCTTGGATCGGAAAAATGGACTCAAACCATACTGGACGCAATTGCCGGAAAGAACGAAAACGGCGAAAACCATCCGTTCGACCGCAACGCGCTGGAGGATCTGAAGTTCGACGCGTTCGAAAAAGTCATGGGGCGCTACATCCATGGTGCCAATTTTCTCGTTCTACCGTTGAAACTGTTTTTAAACTGCACACTTGCGCAGCAATACGCACACGACGCCCCTCAGTCGACCTTGCTCGAACGCCTGATTGCCGCCGCTCCGGCCGGCCGCATTGATCACGCGACAATGGAGGCTTGGCGCCGATGGGCCGAAGATCCGAGCGCCAGAGGGTTATGGGATGAAAAGTTTCGCGCCTTCCTGCGGAGTTTCACCGGAAACACGCTGCAAAGCGACCTGGACGCGATGGTCATCGGCGCAACCAGCGACTTCCTTCTGAATCACTGTTTCCTGATCGACAACCGGGACAGGTTCGACAGCGAGTTCGTCGGATACAAGTGCATGAGCGGCCGCGCCTATGTCTTCACCGACGTTCGCAATCGACCCCATCGCAAGATGGGCGAGCATGAGGGCTTGTTCAGCAGAAGCGTCATCATCGATTGCGGAATGAACCAATACGAGCGCGGGAGATTGATACAGACCTTAACGGAATTCTCTTCCGAAAGATTGATGTCTCTGCAGTGGCTGGCGCGAAGTCGCTTGGTACACCATGCGCTCAACGTCATTCAAACGCGCCTGAGTCTCGCGCTATCATATTACCAGAGGAGATTGCCGCAGCCGGAAGAAACTCTTCCGCCGCACTACGCCGATCTTGTCACGCCACTTGGAGATGGCAAGCGCGCCGAAGGGTTGCTCAGCGCCCTTGAATTTCTTTCGTCATGCCTCTCTGTGCTGAACGACGTCGTCGACGGGGGAATCATGGACAGATCTCAAGCATCGAATCATTCGCATCATGCGATCCTCGACAAGCTCAAATCCGTTCGCGAGCAGCCGTTGCCGGGATATCAGAGCCTCAGCGAATACTTGGAGCGCAGGGTCACGAGGCCACTGCGCACGATGGAGCGCGCGGGCGAGCGCTACGGCATGCTGCGTAGAAGGATTACGGAAATCGCGGAGTTGGTAAACGTCCGTATGCAAGCGCAGCAAAATTCGAGACTTCAGTTTGGTCTAAATCTCGGGTTCACCGTCGCTTTGGCAGCGATTGTGGTCGCCATTGTGGCTCTCGGCCATCCGTTGGGTGAAATTATCAAGGGTTTGAAAAGCAGCGATAAAATCGACTTCGAATACGCCGTGGCGATCTCCGCCACACTGCTTGTAGCGCTGGCGCCGGCCTATTTTGTTGCACGGGAGTTCTTTGGCGCTCAGCCAAAATGGTGGAAGGCGCATCGACGGCGCGGGTGAACTACTCCGCCGCTTCGGCCATGATCGGTGCGGCTTCGAGGACATCGCGGCCGACATGGGATTCGAATTTCTTGAAGTTGTCGCGGAACATGCGAACCAGCTTCGTCGCCTGCGCGTCGTAGGCCGCCTTGTCGGCCCAGGTCTCGCGCGGATTCAAGACCTTCGCATCGACGCCGCCGACTGCGACCGGAACGTGGAAGCCGAAATGCGGATCGAGGCGCATCTCCGCATGGGCGAGCGAGCCGTCCAAGGCCGCCGCCAGCAGGGCGCGCGTCGCCTTGATCGGCATGCGTTTGCCCACCCCGAACGCGCCGCCGGTCCAGCCGGTATTGACCAGCCAGCAATCCGAGCCGTGCTGCGCGATCAGATCGCGCAGCAGATTGCCGTATTCGCTCGGATGGCGCGGCATGAACGGCGCGCCGAAGCAGGTGGAGAAGGTCGGCTGCGGCTCGCTCCCCAGGCCCTTCTCGGTGCCCGCCACCTTGGCCGTGAAGCCGGAGAGGAAGTGATACATCGCCTGGCTGGGCGTCAGCTTCGCGATCGGCGGCAGCACGCCGAAGGCGTCCGCCGTCAGCATGATCACGTTCTTCGGGTGCCCGCCGCGCCCGGTCTCCGACGCGTTCGGGATGAAATCGATCGGATAGGCGGCGCGCGTGTTCTCGGCATAATGCGCGCTGTCGAGATCGAGCGCGCGGCTCTTGGCGTCCATCATGACGTTCTCGAGCACGGTGCCGAAGCGCTCGGTCGTCGAATAGATCTCGGGCTCGGCCTCGCGCGACAGCCGGATCACCTTGGCATAGCAGCCGCCTTCGATGTTGAAGACGCCGCTCTCGCTCCAGCCATGCTCGTCGTCGCCGATCAGGGTGCGCGACGCGTCGGCCGAGAGCGTCGTCTTGCCGGTGCCGGAAAGGCCGAAGAAGATCGCGGTGTCGCCTTTCGCGCCCATGTTCGCCGAGCAATGCATCGACATGATGCGCTTGTCGGGAAGCAGATAGTTCATGATCGTGAACACCGACTTCTTCATCTCGCCGGCATAGGAGGTGCCGCCGATCAGGATCGTCTTCTTGGTGAAATTGACGGCGATGACCGTCTTCGAGGCGCAGCCATGGCGCGACGGATCGGCCTCGAAGCTCGGCAGATCGACGATGGTGAATTCCGGCACGAAGCTCTTGAGCTGGTCGGCGGAGGGGCGGATCAGGAGCTGGTTCACGAACAGCGAGTGCCAGGCATATTCGGTGACGATGCGCACCGGCAGGCGATGCTCGAGATCGGCGCCGCCGTAAAGGTCCTTGGCGAACAGCTCGCGTCCTTGCGCGAACTCGAGCATGTCGGCATGCAGCGCGTCGAAATGCGCCGGGCTCATGGGCTTGTTGTTGTCCCACCACACCCGGCTTTCGGTCTGGGCATCGCGCACCACGAATTTGTCGGTCGCCGAGCGGCCCGTGTGCTGGCCGGTCAGCACCACCAGCGGGCCGTCCTTGGCCAGATGGCCCTCGCCGCGCCGGATCGACTCCTCGTAGAGTTCGGCGACGTTGAGATTCCAGTGGACCGCTTTGAGATTGCGGAAGCCATGATTTTCCAGCCCAAAGGCGCTGGGCCGGCCTGCCGCGGACGTCGATGTCATCGAAATACCATTCCCATTCGGGGCCGGATGGCCCGGTTTTGGGCCACCATAGGGCCTCCCCCATTGTGCGGCAATCTCCAGGCTGGTTCAATTCCGGGCCGGATAGGGCTTCACTATCAATTGGTTAGGCGGGCAGCGACAACGTGGCCGCGATGCGCTAAGCCACGGCGATGCGGCTGAGCGACGACGAACTGGAGCGCTATGCCCGCCACATCGTGTTGCGCGAGGTCGGCGGCGTCGGCCAGGTACGGCTCAAGGCGGCCCGGGTCCTGGTCATCGGCGCGGGTGGGCTCGGCTCGCCGGTGCTTCTCTATCTGGCCGCGGCCGGCATCGGCACCATCGGCATTGTCGACGACGACCATGTCAGCCTTTCCAACCTGCAACGCCAGATCGCCCACCGCACCGCCGATGTCGACCGGCCCAAGACGGAATCGGCACAAGCCGCGGTCGCCGCGCTCAATCCGCATGTGGCGGTCGAGACCCATCCGTTGCGCTTGAACGAGGACAACGCGGCGGAGCTGATAGGGGCCTACGACGTCGTCGCCGACGGTTCGGACAATTTCGCCACGCGGTTCCTCGTCAACGACGTCTGCTTCACGACCGGCCGCACGCTGGTGTCGGCCGCCGTCACCGAGTTCGACGGCCAGCTCGCGACCTTCAAGGCCCACGACAGGAGCGGCGCCTATCCGTGCTATCGCTGCCTCTATCCCGAGCCGCCGCCGGCGGGCACCGTGCCGTCCTGCTCGGAGACCGGCGTGCTGGGCGCGGCCGCCGGCGTGATGGGCACCTTGCAGGCGCTCGAAGTGATCAAGGAGATCGCGCAGCTGGGTGACAGCCTGGCCGGGCATCTTTTGATTTACGATGCGTTAGCCACCAATTTCCGCAAAGTCCGGCTGAAGCCCGATCCCGCCTGCCCGCTCTGCGCGCGCGGTTAACGCGCAATTAGAGACGCCGCGCGGATAGTGGCGGCATGGCGCGCGAAATCCATTACGAGATCTTCGCCCGGCAGGGCTCGAAGGGCGGCTGGCGCATGGTCGAGGTGCGCTCGGAGCGCGACGCTGCGCTCGAGCTTGCCAAAGAGCTGATGGCCGACGGACGCGCCACCGGCGTCAAGGTGGTCAAGGAAACCTTCAACGACGATAGCGGCGAATACCTGACCCTGAAGATTTTCGAGGACGGCCACAACCAGTTCAAGATGGCGCCGGCGCAGGAGGATGTGCCGCACGCGCTGCCCTGCTTCAAGCCGGACGATCTCTATTCCTACCACGCCCGCGCCACCATCACGCGCCTGCTCGCCGACTACCTGGCGCGCAACAAGCTGACGGTGACCGAGCTCTGCCACCGCGCCGACGCGCTGGAGAAACTCGAAGCCACCGGCACGGTTTTGCAGCATGCCATCCAGCGCGTGGCTGTCGCCCAGGCGGCGTCGACAACCACGCCGGTGCAGCAGATCGTGAAAAGCCTGATCGAGCTGACCAATGCGGCGATGCAGCGGGTCTATCGCGACAGCCGCAAAGGCGTCTTTACGCGCGTCGAGGCTGACGGCTTCAATGCGCTTGCCGCGAAGCTGTCCGGCACCGCAGACGGCGCCTATCTCCTGAACGGCGCACTGGCGCTTTATCTGCGCGATGCCAAGGGCTGGGACGAGAAGCTGGTGCGCCTTCTCGCGGTGCTTGAGCGTGCTGACGGGGCCGGCGGTCCGATGCTCTTGACCGCGATCGACGCCATCGTGGCGGAGATCTTGAGCGGCTCGGCGGCGCTGCACGAGCTGATCGGGCCGCGCGAGAATTTCGGCGCCCAGCTTGCGAGCCTGGTCGAGCTTTTTCTCGGCGCCGAGCCAAAGGGGGAGCGCGCCGGCTTGATCGCACTGACGAAGCATTTCGCGGCGGACGATCTTGCCGAGGCGCGCACCGCCATCGCCGCGCGGCTGATGGCGGAGTTCAAGAGCGTCAAGCGCCTGGCGCCGGCGTCGCTGTTCGAGGAATTCCAGACCCTGCGGCGTATCGCTGACCGTCTGGTGCGCGGCATCGGCAAATATCTGAGCCATGACGACCTGGTCGCGGCCGTCACCCTTCGCTCCAAGCGGCTGGTCACGCACGAGACCTTGGGCGAGCATCTCGCCGACGCCGCGACCGCGGATGAAAAACTTTCGCGCCTGATGTTCGTCGAGGAGAACATCGTCGGCGCTGAGAACAAGCGCAAGCTCGCGACGTTTATCATGCCGCTGATCACCTCGCCGGTGTTCGAGAGCCACTTCCGCAACGCCAAAGTGCCGGTGCTGGCGCGTCTCAAGACCCTTGCGGCGTTGCAGACGCGCGTGCGCCGTTCCGGCCTGCAGGAGGACCAGCGCCGCGAGATCGAGATGCTGCTCGACAAGCTCGCCTGCGACATCGAGGTTCGCGGCAACGTACTCGCAACCGTTCTGGCGCATGCGCCCAGCCCGGCGGAGAGGGCGCGCGCCTTGCTCGCGCTCTGCACCGGCGAGATCCTGACCGAGGGAAAGCTGGCGGCGAAGGCGCGCGAGCTGGTGCTGGCCCAGCTGGCCAAGCCGGGATTTCTCGCCGGCTATGCCGCACAGTCGCGCCAGGACGCGCAAACCGCCGTCGGCGAACTGGTCGCGCTCCTGGGCAAGGCCGGCATCAGCGCCGAGACCGGCCTCAAGTCGATCGCCGCCTGACGCTTGCGCCGAAGAGCCGCCGCACCGATCATCCACCCATGATGTTCACCAAGCGGCTGCGTGCGCCGATCAAGCGCGGCGAGATCACCTGCAGCGTTCGCATCTGGCAGCGCCCGCGCGTGAAGGTCGGCGGCCGTTACCCGTTGGAAGACGGATATGTGCGCGTCACCGGCATCCGGCAGATCGCACTATCGGACATCACGCCGGAGCTCGCAAGGAAATCGGGATTTGCCGGCGTCGTCGACCTGCTCAAGACCGCCAAGCATGGACGAGGGGAGAGTGTATATCTGGTGGAGTTTGTGTATGAGGAATAGAGCCTGACGCATCCGACAAACCAAGCATGTCATCCCCGGCGAGGCTCGATCACAATGTGATCGAGCCGAGGGAAGGGGACCCAGGAGTCAGAACACAGAGCGCAGGCATCAGGGACCAGATCGATTGTGATTTCTGATGCCTGAATGCCGTCGTCTGATACCTGGATCCCCTTCCCTCGCGCGCAAGGCGCGCTCGCCGGGGATGACAGCGAGTCCGATCAATGCGCCGCGTCCCAGTTGGCAGCGGCGCGGACTTCGACGGTGAGCGGCACGGAGAGCGCGACCGCGGGCAGCGACGCCTTCTCCATCACGGCCTTGACCAGCGCGCAGGTCTTGTCGATCTCGCCGTCCGGCGCCTCGAACACCAGTTCGTCATGCACCTGCAGCAGCATCCTGACCGATAGCTTCTTCTCCGCCAGCGCGCCGGGCAGGCGCACCATGGCGCGGCGGATGACGTCGGCGGCGGTGCCCTGGATCGGCGCGTTGATCGCGGCGCGCTCCGCCCCGCCGCGGAAGCTTTGATTGGTCGATTTGATCTCGCGGATATGGACGCGCCGGCCGAACAGGGTCTCGACGAAGCCGTGCTCGCGCGCGAACGCCTTGGTCTCTTCCATGTAGTCGCGGATACCGGGGAAGCGCTGGAAGTACTTCTTGATATAGTCGTCGGCCTCCCCGCGCGCGATGCCGAGCTGGTTGGCGAGACCGAACGCCGAGATGCCGTAGATGATGCCGAAATTGATCGCCTTGGCGCGGCGGCGCACTTCCGCCGGCATCTCCTTCACCGGTACGCCGAACATCTCCGACGCGGTCATCGCGTGGATGTCGAGCCCCTCGGCAAAGGCCGTCTTGAGCTGCGCGATGTCGGCGATATGGGCCAGCAGGCGCAACTCGATCTGGCTGTAGTCGGCGCTGATGAGTTTCGATCCCCTGGGCGCGATGAAGGCCTGGCGGATGCGGCGGCCCTCTTCGGTGCGGATCGGGATGTTCTGGAGATTGGGATCGGTCGAGGCAAGCCGCCCGGTCGAGGTCGAGGCCATCGCATAGGAGGTGTGCACGCGGCCGGTCCTCGGGTTGACGTAGCCGGGAAGCGCGTCGGTATAGGTGCCGCGCAGCTTCGCGAGCTGGCGCCAGTCCAGCACCTTCTTGGCGATGTCGTGGCCCTGCGCGGCCAGATCCTCGAGCACATCGGCATCCGTCGACCAGGCGCCGGTCTTGGTCTTGCGGCCGCCCGGCAGGGAGAACTTGCCGAACAGGATGTCGCCCAGCTGCTTGGGCGAGCCGATATTGAAGCTCTCGCCCGCGAGCCTGTGGATGTCCTTCTCCATCTTCGCCTGGAGATGCGCGAAGTCGTTGGAAAGACGGCGCAGCAATTCCGGATCGATGACGATGCCGGCGAACTCCATGTCGGCCAGCACCGGAATCAACGGACGTTCCAGGGTCTCGTAGACGGTGCGCTTGGCTTCGGCCGCGAGCCGCGGTTTCAACAACTGCGCCAGGCGAAGCGTGATGTCGGCATCCTCGGCGGAATACTGCGTCGCCTCCTTGAGCGCGACGCTGTCGAACTGGATCTTGTCCTTGCCTTTGCCGGCGACCTTGCCGAAGGGGATCGGCTTGTGCTGCAGGTGGAGCTCGGAAAGCTCGTCCATGCCGTGGCCGTGCAGCCCCCCGTCGAGCGCATAGGACATCAGCATCGTGTCGTCGCAGGGCGCGATGCGGATGCCGCGCACCAGGAAGATCAGATAGTCGTATTTGAGGTTCTGCCCGATCTTGAGGACGCTGTCGTCCTCGAGCAGCGGCTTCAGCGCCGCGAGCAGCTCGGCCTCGCCGATCTGGACGATGGCGTCGCGGCTGGAGGAGACCAGGTCGCCGCCATGGCGATGGTTGCAGGGAATGTAACAGGCCTCGCCCGGCGCGACCGCGAGCGATACGCCGCACAACGTCGCCTGCATGGGATCGAGCGAGGTCGTCTCGGTATCGACGCTGACACGGCCCTCTTCGCGGGCGCGTGCGATCCATTCGTGGACCCGCGCGAGCGTGGCGACCGTCTCGTAGGCTTCGTGATCGATGGCCTTGGTCAAGGCGCCGCGATCCATCACCGCGCCCGGCGCACCGGCCTTGACCGAGGTAGGAACCGCAGGCTGAAGCTTGGGCGGGGCGGCCGTGACCGTGCTGTCGGGCGCGATCGCGTCCGAGTCTTCGATGCCGAAATGGGCGGCGGCACGCCGCGTCAGCGAGCTGAACTCCATCCGCTTGAGAAAGGTGATGAGCGGGCCCGCCTGCGGCTCGTGCACCGCGAAGGAATCGATCGTCTCCTTCACCGGCACATGGGCATCCAGGGTGACGAGCTTCTTGGAGATGCGCGCGTTCTCGGCGTTCTCGATCAGCGTTTCGCGGCGCTTGGGCTGCTTGATCTCGCCGGCGCGCTTGAGCAGCGTTTCCAGGTCGCCGAACTGGTTGACCAGCTCCGCCGCGGTCTTGACGCCGATGCCGCGCACGCCGGGAACGTTGTCGGTCGAGTCGCCGGCCAGCGCCTGGACCTCGATCACCTTGGACGGCGGCACGCCGAATTTCTCCATCACCTCTGCTGAACCAAGCCGGCGGTTCTTCATGGTGTCGAGCAGCGTCACCACGCCGTCCTCGACCAGCTGCATCAGGTCCTTGTCGGAGGAGACGATGGTGACACGCGCGCCCTTCTCCCGCGCCAGCCGCGCATAGGTCGCGATCAGGTCATCGGCCTCGTAATCTGCGAGTTCGACGCAGGAAACGTTGAAGGCGCGGGTCGCGTCGCGCACCAGAGGGAATTGCGGCACCAGGTCTTCCGGCGGCTCGGGACGGTTGGCCTTGTATTGCGGATAGATCTTGTTGCGGAAGGTCACCGCTCCGGCATCGAAGATCACCGCCAGATGGCTGGGCTGGTCGGGCCCCTTCATGTCTTCGAGCAGCTTCCACAGCATGTTGCAGTAGCCCGACACCGCGCCGGTCGGCAGTCCGTCCGACTTGCGGCTCAGTGGGGGCAGGGCATGATAGGCACGGAAGAGATAGCCCGAACCGTCGACCAGGTAGAGGTGGTCGCCCTTGCCGATCGGGCTCAATGCCGCGGCGCTCCGCCCTTGAGCACGAAACGGCGGTCGCAATAGGGGCATTCGACGAAGCTCTCATCGCCCATCTCGAGATAGACGCGCGGATGGCCGAGCGCGCCGCCGCCGTCGCAGCGCACGCGGCTGGTCTCGACCTCGATGATTTCCGGCGCTTCGACGGCCATGCAGGAGCTCTCTTTTTTTCCCGAAATGCGGGCGGATCATAGCCGTGCCGCCACGCGCCGCAACCCTGTGCTGTCCTTCGAGGCTCGCTTCGCTCGCACCTCAGGATGACGGTACGTAGCTAGCGTCATGCTGAGGCGCCCGCCGCAGGCGGGCCTCGAAGCATGGCGCGGCGCACACTCGGCGGTGTAGTCTCGGCCATGGTCACCTTGAACCGCATCTATACGAAAACGGGCGACGCGGGCGAAACCGGGCTGGGCGACGGCACGCGGCTGTCCAAATCGGCGTTGCGCTTCCAGGCGATCGGCACGGTGGACGAAGCCAATGCCGCCATCGGCGTGGCGCGGCTGCACGCGGCGGCCGAGCTGGACGCCATGCTGGCGCGAATCCAGAACGACCTCTTCGACCTCGGCGCGGATCTGTGCGTGCCCGAGACCACGAAGCGCACCGAGGGCCGCCTGCGCCTTGCCGACGCGCAAGTGGCGCGGCTGGAGCACGAGATCGATGCGATGAATTCGAAACTCGCACCGCTCAATTCTTTCGTACTGCCGGGCGGAACGGCGGCCGCGGCGCATCTGCACATGGCCCGCACCATCGTGCGGCGCGGCGAAAGGCTGATGGTGGAGCTCGCCGCCGCGGAGCCGCTCAATCCGGCGGCGCTGCGTTACATCAACCGGCTCTCCGATCATCTCTTCGTCGCCGCGCGCGTGGCCAACGACAACGGACGCCGCGACGTGCTTTGGGTGCCGGGCGAAAACCGCTGAGCCTCAATGGCGCGCGGGCAGGCGTCCGGCGACGAAGCTCAACAGCACACCCAGTCCGCCCACCACGGCCCAGCCCCACAGCGTGAGCAAGCTTTCGCTGCCGGCGTTCAGCCATGGCGCCTGCGCGCGGGCCCAGCCCTGAAACGCGCCCAGGCTCTGCGGCCCCAAGGCCTGCCACACCTGCGCGATGGAGCGCACATAGGGCTCGCCGCCCTTGTCCATCGACGTGATGACATCGGCGCCCATGAGCGCCAATCCGCCCACGAGCAGCACGAGGCTCACCAGACGCAGCACCGTTTGCACGTTTTGCCCCGCGATCGCAGGCTCTAAACTATCGGGAGCCTGGGGCCCGCACAAGGACGCGCTCGGTTAACCGTACGGCGTTCCATCCTTGCGGCGAAAGCCGCTGCGCTTGTCCATCATCAGGTCGATGTCGGAATAGAGACAGACATCGTCGGCGCTGCGCGTGCCGACTTCGAGACACTGTGCGGTGCGGTCGGAACGATTGACAATTTGATGGCCGTCCGCGACGCCTTTCGGGAATCCGGCGCAGTCGCCGGCGCGCAGGATTTCTTCGCCCTTGTCGGTGATCAGCGTCACTTGGCCGGAGAGGACATAGACGAACTCGTCCTCGCTTGAATGCCAGTGGCGCTGGGCCGATGCCGCCCCTGGTGGAAGGCTCAGCAGATTGACGCCGAACTGCGTGAGCGCGGCGGCATCGCCGAGCCGCTGGCGCACGCGGTCCTTGGCGATCGCGTCGAAGGGCGGAGGATACGATGAGCCGCGCTTTTCCGGCACGGACTTGACGTCGATCTTGGGCATCGGGGTCCTCAGTAGTTCAGATTGAAATTCACGAAGTTGAGGCTCCACGCGAACCACACCACGGCGAGAGCGGCCAGGGCGATCAGTCCGTCGCTGAGCTTCGTCCACCAAGGCCGGTCGGGATCGGCGAGCGCGATGCGCAACTCATAGAGCGGAACGACGGTCGCGACGATGGCGATCACGCCCAGGACCTCGAGGCCGCGAAAGATCCAGTCGCTCGGCGTGTCGAAGAAGTCGAGGTGGATACTGCCATAGGCGAGCGCGCCGAAGAATCCGCCCAGGAACACGAGATCGAGCAGAGCCGTCAGCCGTGTGAGCCGGTACATCGTCGCGGCACGACCCTGATAGGGGAACGCACTGGAATAGCGCCAGCGCAGCACGGCCTTGATCGGCCAGAAGGCGACCGTGAGCAGCAGCATCGAGAGCGTCCCGATCAACAGGGGAATGTTCCAGCTGGGAAGATCGCGGAACAGGCTGCGCGAGAACACGAAGACCTGCGGGTAGAGATCGCTGGCGATCTCGCGCGGCCGGCCGTCTTGCATCTCGGCGACGAGCAGATGCGAACCGCCGACTTCGCGCCAGACGAAGGGTTTGACTTCGCGCCAGCGCCTGGGCTCGCCATTGAGCGCCAGGAACGGAGAGACCGAAATCGTGCCGTCGTCGTTGAGCGTGACCTTGGCCTGGTCGTTGCCGACGCGGAAGAAGTTGGTCTCCGAGCGCCGGCTGCTGTCGTAATACCCGGCGATCAGGGCGCCATCGGTCTTGGCACTCGCGAGCGTGGGCTGGGGCTTTGACGGCGGCGCCGGGAAATAGCGGTCCATGAAGCTGCGGAAGAGATGGCCGCGGATGCCGGAATTCTCCTTGCCGGCGCTGTTCTGCGAAAAAAACAGGCCGACATGAGCGTCCGGGATCAGGTGCAGATCGCTGTGGAAGGCCACGGTGTCGCCTGCGTGAGCCACGACAACATGGCCGTTCGTATCCTCATGATAGAAGCCGAGCCCCATGCCGGGGATGCGCGGGTCGCGTTGATAGATCTCGCTCCACATCAGCCGCACGGTTTCGGGCTTGAGGAGCGGCGCGCCGCCGCCGAGATAGGCGCTCATGAATCGCGCTATGTCTGCGCCGCTGGCCGACAATCCGCCGGCCGGCGACATCCAGATCAGCTCGAATTTCTTGGGCTCGCCCGAAGCCTTGTCGTAGCCCGACGACATGTCGGGTGCCAGCCGCTTGGGCAGCGGCTGCAGAAAGGTTGCATGCGTCATGCCGAGCGGATCGAAGATGTGGCGCGCGACATAATCCTCGAAACGCTCGCCCGAGACGCGCTCGACGATGTAGCCCGCCAGCGCGGCGCCGTAGTTCGAATAGGCGGGCGTCGAGCCGGGCGGGAAGATCTGATCGGGAACCCTAGCCTTCAGGCCCGGCCCCAGCTTGGCCATGTGCTTGGGCTCTTCCGTGAAGAGCCTTTTGATCGTCTCCTCGAAACCGGGCCGATGGGTCATCAGATCGCGCAGGGTGATCGGCGTGCCGAAGGTCGCCGCAATCCTGAAGTCGAGATAGGTGTTCACATCCGCGTCGAGGTCGAGCTTCTTCTCCTCCACCAGCTGCATCACAGACGTCCAGGTGAAGAGCTTGGAAATCGAGCCGGGGCGGAACAGCGTGCGCTCCGGATCGACCGGCTTGGCGCTCTTGACGTCGGCCACACCATAGCCCTTCGCCGCGAGCACTTGGCCGTCCTTTACGATGACAACGACCGCGCCGGCGATGTCGCCGCGGCCTATGGCGAGCGGCATCATGCCGTCCAGCCAGGCCGAGGCATCGGCCTGGGTCAGCGCGTGCGGAGGAACCCAGGACGGCGCCCCTGCCGTAACCTGTGGCGGCCCCAAAGGCACAGGCGGCGACACAGCCGCCGACTGCGCTGACGCCGACGTTCCCAGCAGCGCCAGCAATAACATTCCAAAAACACGCGCGGTCGTCATGGCACCCCCAGCCCAAGCCGGAGAGAAATGGGCCCGGCGGGAGAACTTTGCAATATCGACATGATCGGCGCCGTGCCGGCTGCGTCTGGACGGGGATTGTCGCCGAGGCGCCGCCGCCGACACGACACCGGGTCAATCGTCGGGATGGGAGCAGCTATCCGGGCGCGCGGCATTCGCGGATTTGGATTTCGTGCCGTCGCCCATATACGCCTTCACCCAAGGCGCGGCGATGGCTTTGGCCCAATTGGAATGTTTGAACGCACCTTCGCCAAGTTCTATATTCTTGAGCCGCTGCTCGGCAGAAGGGTGAACCAGCCATACGGTCTCGCCGCCGTCCTTGTCCGCGGCCCTTTCCCCGCTCTTGTCCCCGCGCTTAATCTCGCTCATGCGCGTATAGTTCGTTCCGGTCTCGAATGCCGAACTAGGGTCGTCGATTCGGGAGTACAGATAGGGGCTGAATTTCGTGCCTGCGAAATTGGCATATTGGAAGTTTATGCCCGACTCGCTAGAGGGAACATAACCGATCACAAGGCCTTGAACCATTGCGCCGGTCAGATCGGCGCATCGAAATGTGGGCCACTGCTCGTCCGTCGACACAGACGAGATCGGGTTTGTCTGCAAGTGCCGGGCGAATTGCACCAGGAAATTGAACTCTTCATGTTCGGCCATGGCTCTGAAATAGACGCTGTGCGTCTGCTTGTCGAAAAAAAGCGTCGCGACGTCCGGCATGATGTAGCTGAGCGTCGCGCCCTGCAGATGCGCACTTGCGAAACGCGCGCCTTCGACGTCGGTATTGCGCAACATCGCGCCTTTGAGCGAGGCCCCGGTCAAATCCGCATAGGCCAAGATGCTGTTGGTGAGGTCGACGCCATCCAGCTGCGCGTTGCGAAGGTCGACATCGGCCAGATACAGGCCGGAATAGTCCGCGTCGTGTGCTCCGTTGACGCTCAATTTCGCGATAACCTGCGCCACCGAGGCCAGAGCACGGAGCTTCTCATCTTGTTCAAGGGGCAGGGGAAGCGATAGCGTGCCGTGCAAGACGACGTTTGCCGCCAAAGCCCTGTCGTAGCTGATGAGCGCCCGGAGCGTCGCGTTCTTGGTCTTCGCGTCGATTTGGCCGTAGTCGAGGGTATTGAAGAATTCGACCATCGCGCGTTCCGCGAAGAAATCATTCTCGCCGGCGATCGCACCGGCGACAGCCATTGTCACCCGCCGATTGCGGCCAGGCTGGTCGTTCGAGATGAAAGAGTTCAGTGTCACCACGACCGCGGCGCGATCCGACGATCTCGGGCTTGAAAGCAGCGCAATGGCGCTATTGAGCTGAGTCTCGATCTGCAAATCGCGGTCTTTTGCGCGATCGTCGAACCATTTCAGCACCGTGATGAAGCCCGTCACCAACGCGGCGACGGCGAGCAGCAAGCCGCCCAGCCCCGCGATCGAATTCAACGTTTCACGAACGTGAGTCCACCGCGTGAGGCTCTGCGCGGCGACACGCGCTTCGATGTCAGCCTTGCGCGTGAGAGCTTTATTAAGCGCATCCTGCGAATTCTCAGGAACGGGAACTGGCGGTGGATCGGCGCCGGATGGCTGCATGTCGCTCACGGGCCGCCCCCAGCTGGCGTGTTGCGCAACTTGGGGTATAGCACGGTTTTCCCGTTTCGGCGAATCACCGGCACACAGCCCGCCGCTGCATGCAAAACGGCCGCCGCGACGACTCGCGGCGGCCGTCATTCGCGGCTATTGCGCGGACTGTTGAGCTTCGGGCTGCTGCTTCTTGCTCAGGTCCTCGCCGGTCTGCTGGTCGACCGCCTTCATCGAAAGCCGGACCTTGCCACGGTCGTCGAAGCCGAGCAGCTTGACCTTCACGGTCTGGCCCTCGCTGACCACGTCCGAGGTCTTGGCGACGCGCTTGGCCGCGAGCTCGGAGATGTGGACGAGACCGTCCTTGGGACCGAAGAAATTTACGAAGGCGCCGAAATCCATCACCTTGACGACCTTGCCGTCGTAGATCTCGCCGATCTCGGGCTCGGCCACGATGCCCTTGATCCATTTGAGCGCCGCCTTGATCGATTCCGCGTCGGCGGAGGCGATCTTCACCGTGCCGTCGTCCTCGACGTTGATCTTGGCGCCGGTCTTCTCGACGATCTCGCGGATCACCTTGCCGCCGGTGCCGATCACTTCGCGGATCTTGTCGGTCGGTATCTTGATCTGCTCGATGCGCGGCGCGTGCTCGCCGAGCTGCGAGCGGGCGTGGCTGAGCGCCTTGTTCATCTCATGCAGGATGTGCAGGCGGCCGTCCTTGGCCTGGCCGAGCGCCACGCGCATGATCTCTTCGGTGATGCCCGCGATCTTGATGTCCATCTGCAGCGCGGTGATGCCCTCGTCGGTGCCGGCCACCTTGAAGTCCATGTCGCCCAGATGATCTTCATCGCCCAGGATGTCCGACAGCACCGCGAAGCGGCTGCCTTCCAGGATCAGGCCCATGGCGATGCCCGCGGTCGGCTTCTTCAGCGGAACGCCCGCATCCATCAGCGACAGGCTGGTGCCGCACACCGTCGCCATCGACGACGAGCCGTTCGACTCGGTGATCTCCGAGACGACGCGGATGGTGTAGGGGAACTCGTCCTTGCTCGGCAGCAGCGGATGGATGGCGCGCCAGGCGAGCTTGCCGTGGCCGATATCGCGCCGGCTCGGCGCGCCCATTCGGCCCGCTTCGCCCACCGCATAGGGCGGCATGTTGTAGTGGAGCATGAAGTGCTCCTTGTGCAGGCCCTCCAGCGTGTCGACGAACTGCTCGTCTTCGCTGGTGCCGAGCGTGGCGATCACCAGCGCCTGGGTCTCGCCGCGGGTGAACAGCGCCGAGCCGTGGGTGCGCGGCAGCGCGCCGACCTCGGCCACGATCGGACGCACGGTGACGAGATCGCGCCCGTCGATGCGCTTCTTGGTGTCGAGCACCGCGTTGCGCATGACGTGGCCTTCCACGTCGTGCATCAGGCTTGAGAAGACGCCCTTGGCCACCTTGCCGTCCGTCTCGCCGACATATTTCTCGGCGAGCTTGCTGCGCACCGCCGCAATGGCGTCGCGGCGTACGTGTTTCTCGCGGATCTGAAAGGCCTGGGCCAGTTCCGGCCCGGCTTCGGCCTTCAGCGTCTCGCGCAGCGCGGCGTGAGCGTCTTCCGGGACGGGGCGCGGATCCTTGGCGGCGCGTTCGGCGAGGCGGATGATGGCATCCATCACCGGCTGCATGCCGCGATGGCCGAACATCACCGCGCCGAGCATGACCTGCTCGTCGAGCTGCTGCGCCTCGGATTCGACCATCAGCACGGCGTCCTGCGTGCCGGCCACGATCAGATCGAGCTTGGAGGCCGCCATCTCGTCGGCCATCGGATTGAGCTTGTATTCGCCATCGATGTAGCCGACACGCGCCGCCGCGATGGGCCCCATGAACGGGATGCCGGAGATCGTCAGCGCCGCGGACGCCGCGACCATGCCGACGACGTCGGGATCGTTCTCCAGGTCGTGGCTCAGCACCTGGACGACGACCAGGGTCTCGTTGCGATAGCCTTCCGCGAAGAGCGGACGGATCGGGCGGTCGATCAGGCGCGAGATCAAGGTCTCGCGCTCGGTCGGGGCGCGTTCGCGCTTGAAATAGCCGCCCGGGATCTTGCCGGCTGCGTAGTAGCGCTCCTGGTAGTTGACGGTGAGCGGGAAGAAATCGATGCCTTCGCGCGGCGCCTGGGCGCCGACGACGGTGGCCAGCACGACGGTCTCGCCATAGGTGGCGAGCACGGCGCCGTCGGCCTGACGGGCGACCCTGCCGGTTTCGAGCACGAGCTTGCGCCCGCCCCAATCCAATTCCTCACGGTTGATATTGAACATGCTTCACTTCCTTCGTACCCGCGGCCGGATTGCCTGCGGGGGTTGTCCGCCGGACCCTGTCCGGCGAACGCATGGGCGCGGCGGCGCGACCATCGCGCAGCGCGTGCCAAAGTTCGGGCGATAGCGGCTGGGGGCCGGTCAGCGGCGCAGACCCAGGCGGCCGATCAGCTGCTCGTAGCGCTTGCTGTCCTTGGCCTTGATGTAGTCGAGGAGCCGGCGGCGCAACGAGACCATCTTGATCAGGCCGCGGCGCGAATGGTTGTCCTTGACGTGACTCTTGAAATGGTCGGTCAGGTTGTTGATGCGCTCGGAGAGCACCGCCACCTGGACCTCGGGAGAGCCGGTATCGTTTTCGCCCGTCCCATATTGCTTCATCAATTCCTGTTTGCGCTCGGCTGTGATCGTCATTCGTTTTCTTTCCGGTCATCCAATGGCGAAGTTGAACACGCGAAACGGCCTCAATTCCCCTTCCGCGAAGCTTGCGAGCGCCACCGGCTCGCCATCTGCGGTCGAAAGGAAGACCGTGAGCCCTTGAAGATTCGCTTCGCCCTGGGCGCTCTCCGCGATCCGGGCGAATTCTTGGCGCCGGACCAGGATCGGATTGCCGCTCTTCAGGCGAACCGCATCTTGCCCCGTCACGGCCAGAGCCGGGATGCCGTCCAGCGCGGTCGAGAGAGGCAACAGGTGCTCAAAAGCGGCGGGACTATGCATAAAACCCTTCAAGGTTTCCAGCCCGACCGCCTGCGAAACTTTGAAATTTCCTATCGCGGTGCGACGCAGCTGGGAAACATATCCCAAGGTCCCCAGCGACGATGCCAGATCGCGCACCCAGGCCCGGACATAGGCTCCCTTGCCGCAGACCATCTCGAACTCGGCCGTGTCGGCATCGGGGACGGACAGAAGGCTGACGCTGCGGACGAACACCGGCCGCGGCGCCAGCGCGACCGCCTCGCCGTCGCGGGCCAGGTCGTAGGCGCGCTCGCCATCGACCTTGATGGCGGAATAGGCAGGCGGAACCTGCTGGATCGTGCCGCACAGCGCCGGGATGGCCGCTTGGATCGCCGCGCGGGCGGGGCGCACGCTCGAGCGCGCAATGACCGCGCCCTCCGCATCGTCGCTGTCGCGCGACTCGCCCCAGGTCGCGGTGAAGCGATAGGTCTTCTGCGCATCCATCGCATAGGGGACGGTCTTGGTCGCCTCGCCGAGCGCGACCGCGAGCACGCCGGTCGCCATCGGATCGAGCGTGCCGGCATGGCCGGCCTTGCGCGCATCGAAGACGCGACGTACCGCCGCCACCGTCTGGGTCGAGGTCACGCCCTGCGGCTTGTCGACGATGACCCAGCCATGGACCGGCGAGCCCTTCTTCCTACGCGCCATCGTCGCCGCGGGCTTTGAGGTCTCGCTGCACGCGTTCGGATTTGAGCAGGGCCTCGATCTTCTGGGCGGCTGCGAAGGACTCGTCCTCGATGAAGCGAAGCTCGGGGGTGAATTTGAGGGCGATGGTGTGCCCCATCTGACCGCGCAGATACCCCTTGTGACGGTTGAGCGCCGCGACGATCTGCGCGGCATTGCGCCCGCCCAGCGGCTCGACGAACACCGTGGCATGGCGCATGTCGGGGGAAGGTTTGACTTGTGTCACGGTCACCGAGATGCCCTCGAGATCGGGATCGCGGATCTCGCCGCGGACCAGGATCTCGGCCAGCGCATGGCGCAGCATCTCGCCGACGCGCAGCTGACGCTGCGACGGCCCCTGCTCATGATGCGGCGTGCCCCTTCGGCTCACGGCGCATCTCCATAGCCGTAAGCGGCGACCCAAGGCTGAAGCAGCGGCGTCACTTCCGCCATCGGGCCCGCATAGTTGCGCCACGGACCGAGGCCGCCGGCGTTCAGGCCCTTGGCAAGCTGCGCCGCGCTCGGCGTGGTGACGTCGCGGCCCGTGCGCGCCGGCTCGAAGCGCTGCATCGCCTCGGTGCCGGCGACGCCGAGGAAGCCGCACAAGCGATCCATCTCGCCCTTGAAATCCGTGACCAGATTTTCGAGCCGCACCTCATGCAGATCGAGCGTCAGGACGCGGCGATAGACCTGCACCAGCGCCATCACCGCATCGTAATAGCGCGCGGCCCCTTCCAGCGTCGTGAGCTCGTACATTTGCGGCGTCATGCCGAAGCGGCGGCGGAAGGAGGAAAAAACGACGTCCCTGGGGTCGCGCAGCGCGAAAACGATCTTGGCCCGCGGGAACAGCTTGGCGATCAGACAGAGCACGACCGAATTGAGCGGCAGCTTGTCGACGAAGACCGTGCGTTCGAGCGGCATGCCGGCGCTGCGCGCTTCCTGCCAGTAGAGATCGCGATAGCGTTGCAGGCCCTCGGCATCGAGCGCCGCAAAGGCGTCGAGCGCGGCATCGCTGTCGGTGACGGGATAGCAATCCTTGAGGCCGTCATGCTCCGCCATCACTTCGAGCGCGGGATGGGTGGCCAGCACGTTTTCGAGCAGCGTCGTTCCCGAGCGCGCGAAGCCCAGCACGAAGACATGCGTCTTGATCGCGCCCGGGGCCGGGACCGGCGCGCTCGTCCACTGGGCTTTGTCGGCGCGCGTGAAATAGCGCTTCAGCCGCTGCACGCGCAGAAGCTGGCTTTCGATGTTGGCACCCGGCGCGTAAGCCGCGCGCAGGATCTCGCCCTTGCGCGAATAGCTCTCGAAGGCCCGCTCGAATTCGCCCATGGCGTCGAGCGCATCGCCGATGATGCCGCAGGCGGCGGCGCGCGCCGGCGCATCCAGGGACGCACGTTCGGCGAAAGGCTTGAGGCGCAGTTCGACGCCTTGCGGCTTGCCGGCATCGATCTCGGCCAGCGAGAGCGCGAAGGCGCCCGAGACGTTGGCGGGATCGCGTGCGAGCGCGCGGCGGCCCAGATCGCGCGCCTGGGCGAACGATCCCTGCAAGGCGCTCAGATAGGCGAGATGGCCCGCCGCTTCGGCATGGTTGGGATTGGCCACGAGCGCCGCGCGATATTCCTTGCGCGCCTCGGCGAGCTTGTTGGCGCGCTCATAGGCGAAGCCCTTGTTGTAGAGCAGCGGCGCCGCGTTCGGCGCCAGGGCGAGCGCCTTGTCGAAGGTTTCGATCGCCTCGGGCAGGCGCTGCATCACGATCAGGCAGAAGCCGAGCGCGCCCAGCGCCATCGGATCGCTGGGCGCCAGCGCCACCGCCTTGCGCGCCGCCGCCTCGGCGCGCGCGAAATCCGGGGCCTTCAGATGCTGATGCACGGCGAGCGCCAGCAGCTTGCCGTCTTCGATGCCAAGGGCTTCGGCCTCAGCCGCCAGCCGCCCGGCCGCGTCGACGTCGCCGGCGCGCTGGGCGCGCTCGATCTCGCGCCGGTATTCGTCGAGCGTCCGCAAGGAGGTCGTCGTCATACCTCGTCCTTGTCATACAAAAAGCGCGCGATCCAGGGGGCCAGGAGGGCCAGCGCCGGCGTGAGCGCCTCGCGATAGGCCCGCCACTGGCCCATGCCGGAGCGGTACAGGCCGCGGGCCACCTGGCTGGCGCTCGGCGTCATGATGGCACGCCGGCGCGCGGTCTGCGCGAAATCCAGCATCTTGGAATCGAACTCCAAGCCCAGGAAGGCCGCGAGCGCAGTCGCCTGCCCTTGCACATCCTCCACGAGGTCCTCATAGCGCAGCCGGAAGAAGGGAAGCGGCAGGACATCCTCCGCCATGGTGCAGACCTGCATCGTCGCGTCATAGAACGCGGCCGCGTCCGCGAGCGTGAGCAGCTCGTACATGTAGGGCGACATCTCGAAGCGGCGGCGGAAACAGCTGAGCACCACATCGCGCGGGTCGCGCAGCGCGAGCAGGATGCGCGCCGCCGGGAACAGGCGGGCGATGACGGGCAGATTGAGCGCGTTGAGCGGAAGCTTGTCGACGAAGACCGCGCGGTCAAGCTTCGCAGCCCCCTTGCGCGCCTCCGCCCAATAAGTGTCGCGGTGGCGCTGAAGCGCGGCGTCCGGCACGGCCTCGAGCTTTTCGAGGCCGTCCGCCGGCAGGATGAATTCCTCGACCGCGCCGGCCAGACAATCGCGCTCCTCCAGGGTCTCGATGCCCGGATGGCCGGCCAGGATCTGTTCGAGCAGGGTCGTGCCTGAGCGCGGAAACCCCACCAGGAAGACATGGGTTGCGACCGGGCTGTGCGGCGCGGCCGGAGCCGGGACCGGCGGACGATCCCGCAGTTGAGCGGCGATGCGCCGCGCGCGCGACACGGCGCGCTCTCGTCCCGGCGCCTCGAATGCGGGACGGTAGAGCTCGCGCAAGATCAAATTGCCGCGCGCATAATGGACGATGGCCTCGTCGGGGCGTCCCAGGGCATCGAGCGTGTCGGCGAGAAGCCCGTGGGCGATGGAACGGTTGACCGGCGTCACGGCCGGTCCGGCCAACAGCTTCTCGACGCGGCGGCGCACCGCTTCGTGGTCGCCCGCGTCGAGATCGAGCTGGGCGAGCGCGAGTTCGGCCGCGGCCTCGCGCGGATTGATCCTCAGCGCGCGCGTGGCGAGATCGCGCGCCTTCTGCGCCTCGCCGCGCGAGGCCGCGAGCGTCGCCAGCCGCGACAGCGCCCCGGGATGGCGCGGCTCGAGATCGATCACGCGCTCGAATTCGCGTTCGGCGCGTTGCCAGTCATGCGTCTCCGCCAGAGACGCGGCCTTGTTGTAGCGCGCCGCGGCCAGCTTGGGCGCCTGGCGCAGCACCTCGTCGTAGAGCGGCAGCGCCTCGCCATGGCGGCCGAGCTTGGCGAGCGCGATGGCCTTTGCATGCAGCGCGTCGGGACTGCGCGGCGCAAAGGCGAGCGCGCGCCCGGCGCGCTCCAACGCCCGCGCCGGCTGCCCGTCCTCGACGTCCTGGAGCGCCGCCAGGGTGAGAAGGCTCGGATGCATCGCGCCGCGGTCGGCGGCGTCGCGCGCCAGGCGCATCGCATCGTGAAGATTGCCCGCGCGCAGCGCCATCTCGACCCGCTGCAGGATTTGAGCGGCTTGGCTTGTCACGGCGCATATCCATAGCGCGTCACATAGGGGGCGAGCAGCGGCAGGACCGGCGCCATCTCCTTTTCATAGGCGCGCCACTGGCCCATGCCGCCGCGATAGAGCCCGCGCGCCACCTGCGGCGCGCTCGGCGTGCGGATCGCGCGGCTGCGCGCGGTTTCGGCAAAGCCCTGCATCGCCGGGTCGTAATCCAGACCGAGAAAGCCGCAGATCGCGCCCACCCGCGGCTCGAAGTCGTCGACCAGATCCTCGTAGCGCGACGCGAAGCAGGCAAGCGCGAGATTTGCGCGGCAGAACTCCGCGAAGTCCATCGCTCCCGCGTAGAATTCCGCGGCGCTGTGGAGCGCGTACATCTCGTACATGAAGGGCGACATGCGGAAGCGGCGGCGGAAACAGCTGAGCACGACGTCGCGCGGATCGCGCAAGGCGAGCAGCATTTTCGCGGCCGGAAACAGCTTGGCGATCACCGGCCAGTTGAGGAGGTTGAGCGGCAGCTTGTCGACGAATACCGCCCGCTCCAGCTTGGCCCCGCCGGCACGCGCCTCGGCCCAATATGCCGCGCGGAACCGTTCCAGATCGCCGGCGCCAAGCGCCGCCAGCCGCTCCATCCCATCAGCGGGCAGGACGAATTCGGACATTGCGGCTGCGAGGCAATCGCGCTCCTCCAGCGCCTCGATGCGGCCGTGGCTGGCCAGGACCTGCTCGAGCAATGTCGTGCCCGAGCGCGGAAAGCCGACGAGAAAGACATGTGTCTCGACGGGCGCGCGATAGCCGCCGGCATCGCCGTCGCGCCAGGGCGAAAGATCGCTGCCACCGAACCACTCGGCGATGCGCCGCGTCCGCGCCGCCACGCGCTCGAGCTTGAGGCCGCCGTAGAGCTGGTGATGGAGTTCCTTGATGCTGCGGCCGGCGCGCTCGTAATGCGAGAAGGCGTCGGCGTACCGGCCGAGCCCATCCAGCGCGTCGCCGCACACGCTTTCGGCGGCACCGCGATCGTGCAGGCCTGGGCTGGCAAGAAGCGGCGAGGCGCAGCGCAGCGCGGCTTCGAAATTGCGGTCGTTGAGTTCCAGTTGCGCGAGCGCCAGCAGCGCGGCGGGCTCGCCCGGCTTCAGCCGCAGCGCCTTCTCCACCAGCGCGCGGCCCTGCGCGCCGCGCCCGTGCATGACGGCAATCGCCGCCAGATGCGAGACCGCGCCGGCGTGCTGAGGATCGAGATCCAAAGCGCGCTCATATTCGCGCTCGGCCCGCGTCCATTCGTTGATTTCCTCGAGCGAGAGGCCCTTGTGATAATGAACGTCGCCATTGCCGGGATCGGCGCGCAGGCTTTCGTCATAGGCGCGCAGCGCCTCCGCATGCCGGCCGAGCCCTGCCTGCGCCATGCCGAGGACCTGCAGCGCCTGGGGACCGCGCGGCTTCATCTGCAGCGCGCGTTGCGCGAAACCGAGCGCGGCGGACGGCGCATTCGCCTCCATCTCGTAAAGCGCTGCGAAGACGAAGACGTGGTAGTGGACGATGCCGCGCATCGCGGCGTCATGGGCGGCATGGAGCGCCTCCGCCACGTTGCCGGCCCGTATCAGCGTTTCGATCCGGCGCAGGATTTGCGCCTGCTCCTGCGGCGTCATAACGCGCGCTGGATCGTCTCGACCTCGAAGGCTTCGATCACGTCGCCCTTCTGCATGTCCTGATAGTTGGCGAAGGCCATGCCGCATTCCTGGCCGGACTGCACTTCACGCACTTCGTCCTTGAAGCGCTTGAGCGTGGACAGCTCGCCTTCGTGGATCACGACGTTGTCGCGGATCAGGCGCACCTTGGCGCCGCGGCGCACCACGCCCTCGGTGACGCGGCAGCCCGCGACCTTGCCGACCTTGGAGATGGCGAAGACTTCGAGCACCTCGGCATTGCCTAGGAACTTCTCGCGCAGCTCCGGCGCCAGCATGCCCGACAGCGCCGCCTTCACGTCGTCGATGACGTTGTAGATGATGTTGTAGTAGCGGATCTCGACGCCGTCGCGCTTGGAGCGCTCGCGTGCCAGCTTGTCGGCGCGCACGTTGAAGCCGATCACCACCGCGCCGCTGGCATGCGCCAGGATGACGTCGCTTTCGGTGATGCCGCCGACGCCGGACTGCAGCACCTGCACGCCGACCTCGTCGGTCGCCATCTTGGTGAGCGCGCCCTGGATCGCTTCCGCCGAACCCTGGACGTCGGCCTTGAGCACGATGGGCAGGAGGCGCTTCTCGCCCACGGCGCGGTTCTTCAGCAGCTGGTCGAGCGTCTGGCGCGAACTCGATGCCTGGCGCGCCTCGCGCCGCTTGCGGGCGCGATACTCGGTGACCTCGCGCGCGCGCGCATCGCTTTCGACGACGACGAACTCGTCGCCGGCTTCCGGCGCGCCGGAGAGACCGAGCACCTCCACCGGCGTCGATGGCCCCGCCTCGGTAAGGGTTTCGCCGCGGTCGTTCTGCAGCACGCGCACCCGGCCCCATTCGGAGCCGGCGACGACGATGTCGCCGACGCGCAGGGTGCCGCGCTGCACGAGCACGGTGGTGACCGGGCCGCGGCCGCGGTCGAGCTTGGCCTCGATCACCGCGCCTTCCGCAGCGCGCTCGGGATTGGCCTTGAGGTCGAGGATTTCGGACTGCAGCGCGATCGCCTCGAGCAGCTTGTCGAGTCCGATGCCCTTGGTGGCGGAGACTTCCACAGCCTGGGTCTCGCCGCCGAGATCCTCGACCTGGATCTCGTGCTGCAGCAACTCGTTCTTCACGCGCAGCGGATTGGCGTCGCCCTTGTCGATCTTGTTGATGGCGACGATGATCGGAACATGCGCCGCCTTGGCGTGGGCGATGGCCTCGGCGGTCTGCGGCATGACGCCATCATCGGCCGCGACCACCAGGACCACGACGTCGGTGACGCGGGCGCCGCGCGCGCGCATCGCGGTGAACGCCGCGTGGCCGGGCGTATCGAGGAACGTGATTTTCTGCCCGCTTTCCAACGTCACCTGATAGGCGCCGATGTGCTGGGTGATGCCGCCCGCTTCGCCGGCCACGACGTCGGTCTTGCGCAGCGCGTCGAGCAGCGAGGTCTTGCCGTGGTCGACATGACCCATGATGGTCACGACCGGCGGGCGCGACACCAATGTGGCCTCGTCGTCGGCGGCGCCCTTCAGGCCCTCGAGCACGTCGGATTCGGCGACGCGCTTGACGGTGTGGCCGTATTCGGCGGCGACGAGCTCGGCAGTGTCGGCGTCGATGGTGTCGTTGACGGTCGCCATCATGCCGTTCTTCATCAGCACCTTGATGACGTCGACGGCACGGCGCGCCATGCGGTTGGCGAGCTCGGCGACGGTGATGGTCTCCGGGATGGTGACTTCGCGCGGACCGGCGGGACCGGCGGGCTGCGCCTGCGCGCCCTTGTTGATGCGCTGCAGATGGCGCTTGTAGGAGGCGACCGAGCGCGTGCGCTCGTCGTCGCCGGACAGCGCGCGGGTGACGGTCAGCTTGCCGCGGCGGCGCGTGTCGGCGCCTTTCTTGACCGCAGGGACCTTGGCGGGGACCTTGACGCCGCCTTTCTTGGCGACGCTCTCTTCTTCTTCCTCGACATTGAAGCGCGCGCGGCGCGTGGCGTCGGCGGCAGGCGTGGCCGCGGCGGCGGCCGGGGTCGCGCCCGCTGCCGGTTTGTCCAGCCGGCGCGCCGCCTCTTCCTCGGCGCGGCGCTTGGTCTGTTCTTCGGTCGCCTTGCGCGCGTCCTCTTCGGCTTTGCGCTTTTCGGCCGCGGAGCGCTCGGTCTTGAGGCGGGCTTCCTCGACGGCGCGATGGCGTGCGTCTTCCTCGGCGCGTTTGCGGGCTTCTTCCTCATGGACGCGGGCGTCGCTCAGCGCCTTGCTGCGCGCGACCTTTTCTTCGTCGGTGAGCTGGCGCAGCACCACGCCGCGCGGTTGCGGCAGAGGGGCCGCCTCGATCGCGGGCGACGACGTCGCTTCCGGCGCCTGTGCGCGTTCCGGCGGCTTGCCGGTTTCGACGCGCGCGCGCTTCTTCTCGACCACCACCGCCTTGGTGCGGCCGTGGCTGAAACTCTGCTTGACCGTGGACGTCTCCGTCTTCTTCAGGGAGAGCGTCTTGGCGGGCCGGCGCGTCGTGTCGTTGGCGTCAGTCATGCGTGTCTTTCGTTCGGGACGCGGAAGCCGGCAAGCCGGCGTGCGTCGAGGATCAGGCGTTCGGCCAGCCGCCCCGGCTTGAGGGCTGCATGTACCACATTCTCTCGGCCCAGGGCCAAGCTCAATTCGGCACAGTCAAGTGCCTCTATCACTTCGACTTTCCGCCCCCATGCCGATGCGGCCTGGAGCAGTTTGCGCCGGCCGTCGGAAGCGCCGTCGCGGGCCTCGACGAGAACCGCGGGCGGCGTGCGCGACTCCAACGCGCGCAGCACATTGTCGAAGCCGAGGAGCAACTGCCCGGCGCGCCGCGCCAGTCCCAGATCGCCCAGCATCTGCGCCGCAAGCCGTCCTTCGACGCGGTCGGCCAGATCGGGCGTGGCGCGGACCTTCGCTTTGGCCGCCTTGGAGAACAGGTTCTTCTCGACGGCCTTGTCGACCGCGGCGCGCGTCGCACCGACCCAGATGCCGCGGCCCGGCAGCAGCGCCGCCACGTCGGGAACGATGACGCCGTCCGGATCCACGGCGAAGCGCACGATTTTCTCGTCTGCCATCACTTCGCCGCTGACAATGCAGCGCCGCTCGCGCACAGACTTGCCTGCGCCCGTCTCGTCATCCGTCTCGATCGCGGCGCAGGAGTTCAAGCGATGCTTTCCTCTGCGGCTTCTTCCGCCGGCTCATCGGCGGCTTCCTCGATCCAGCCCGCCTTGACGCGCGCCTTCATGACGATCGCGTTGGCGTCGTCGGAAGAGAGATTGAACCCTTCCAATGCCCCGGCCACGCGCACGCGCTCCTTGTCCTTGCCGGTCTCGTAATAGCCCAGCAGATCGTCGGTGGCGCAGCCGGCGAGGTCCTCGAGCGTCTTGATGCCGGCTTCACCGAGCGCCACCGCCATGGCCGGCGTGATGCCGGGTACCTCCACGACCGCGTCTTCGACGCCCAGGGCCAAGCGCTTGTCGTCCATCTCCTTGTTGCGGGCCTCGATGAATTCGAGCGCGCGGCTTTGCAGCTCCTGCGCCGTCTCCTCGTCGAAGCCCTCGACCGCGGCCAGCTCGTTGAGCGGCACGTAGGCCACGTCTTCGATCGTGGCGAAGCCCTCGGAGGCGAGCAATTGCGCCACGGTCTCGTCGACGTCGAGCGTTTCCATGTAGAGCTTGGTGCGCTCGGCGAATTCCTTCTGGCGGCGCTCGCTCTCCTCGGCTTCGGTCAAAATGTCGATCTGCCAGCCGGTGAGCTGGGAGGCGAGACGGACGTTCTGGCCGCGCCGTCCAATGGCGAGCGAGAGCTGCTCGTCGGGCACCACCACCTCGACGCGGTGGGTGTCCTCGTCGAGCACGACCTTGCTCACCTCGGCCGGCGCCAGCGCGTTGACGATAAAGGTCGCGGGATCGGCCGACCACGGGATGATGTCGATGCGCTCGCCTTGGAGCTCCTGTACCACCGCCTGCACGCGCACGCCGCGCATGCCGACGCAGGCGCCGACCGGATCGATCGAGGAATCCTTGGAGATCACGCCGATCTTGGCGCGGCTGCCCGGATCGCGCGCCACGGCGCGGATCTCGATGATGCCGTCGTAGATCTCCGGCACTTCCTGCGCGAACAGCCTGACCATGAATTGGGGATGGCTGCGCGACAGGAAGATCTGCGGGCCGCGGGCCTCGCGTCGCACATCGTAGATATAGGCGCGGATGCGGTCGCCGACGCGGAAGCTCTCGCGCGGGATCATCTCGTCGCGGCGCACCACGCCCTCGGCGCGGCCGAGATCGACGACCACCGAGCCGAACTCCGAGCGCTTGACGATGCCGTGGACGATCTCGCCGATGCGGTCCTTGAACTCTTCGTACTGGCGCTCGCGCTCGGCGTCGCGCACCTTCTGCACGATCACCTGCTTGGCGTTCTGCGCATTGATGCGGTTGAAGTCGATCGGGGGCAGCGTCTCGGCGATGATGTCGCCGACCTGCGCGGCGGGGTTGCGGGCGCGCGCATCCTCGAGGCTGATCTCGATCTTGTTGTTCTCCACCTGCTCGACGACGTGGAGATAGCGCGAGACATGGGTCTCGCCGGTCTTGGCGTCGATATCGACCTTGATCTCGTTCTCGGCGCCGTAATGCTGCTTGGCGGCGCGCTGCATCGCCTCTTCCATCGCCGCCAGCACGACGGCCTTGTCGATGGATTTGTCGCGCGCGACCGCATCGGCGATCTGCAAGAGTTCGAGCCGGTTCGCGGCTACGCCAAAGGCCATGTCAGTTCTCCATTGCTTCCTGGTCGCTCGCCCATACGCTGTCGCTATGGGCCTCGCCGACGCCCCGTTGCGCGTATTTGCGCGCTTTCAAATCTTCCTGGATGAGCTTGTCGGTCAGGACGAGCTTGGCTTCCGCCACCGCCTTGAAGGGAAAGCGCAGGCGCGTCCCCTGCGTCTCGATCGCCACGTCGCTGCCGTCGAGCCCGAGCAGCAGGCCGCGGAAGCGCCGGCGTCCTTCGACGGGCGCCGCCAGTTCCAGCTTGGCTTCGTGTCCCGCATAGCGGGCGAAATCCATCAGCCGCGTCAGCGGACGGTCGATGCCGGGCGAGGAGACCTCGAGCTCGTAATCGCCTTCCATCGGATCCTCGCGCTCGAGAAAATCGAGCAGCGCGCGGCTCAGGATCGCGCAATCCTCGACGTTCATCGTCCCGTCCGGCCGTTCCGCCATGATCTGCAACGTCTTGGTCTTTCCGCCCATCAGCCTGAGGCGCACGAGCCTGTATCCCGCCGCCTCGATGGCGGGGGTGAGGATCGGCTCCAGATGCGACATGGCGGTGATGATCGGCGAATTCCCTTGCTGGCGGCCGGCGCAACGCCGGTCATGGACAAAAGCCTTTCCCGCGCGGCGGCCTTGCGACCGCCACACAACAGTACGTTCTGTTGTTTGGGATGGGCGCTATGTACGCTCGGAATTGCGAGAATTCAAGGCCGGCGTCGGGATTTTCATTCGCGCGGCGGCTTGTCCTTCGGATTCTGCGGCTTTTTCGGCGATGGGACGGGCGTCATCGTCCTGGTCGAGATCACCACTTCGCCGGGCTGGGTGTGGAACGGGGCCGCCATCTGTTCGGCGGCGCTGGGCACCTGCGGCGGGGATGGCTGCGGCGGGGCGCGGAACAGCACCGCCAGCGGATGGCCGCCGAACATCAGGTCGAGCGCCAAGTAAAGTCCGAACAGGGAAAAGGCGCCGGCCAGCGCCAGCGCGCCCAGGTCACCCCAGTGAAAGCGGGGCCGGAAATCGTCTTCATCGTCTTCCACGTTCACACTATAGGTGTTCGCACGAAGCGCAGAAAGACGGGAGGGCCGTGCAGCGCCTTGGCTTCGTAGCGCGTCTGCGGCCAGTCGGAAGGGCGCGAAAGCCAGTCCTGCGCGCATTGCGCCGTCCATGCGAACGCGCGATGCGCCATCAGCCGTTCCAGAGTCCAGGCGAGATAGCCGGCATCGTCGGTGGCGAAGCGCAGCTCCCCACCGGGTTTCATCGCCCTCGCCAATGCGTCCAGCACATCCATCTGCACGAAGCGGCGCTTGTGATGACGCGTCTTGGGCCAGGGATCGGGGAATAGAATGAACACGCGGCCGAGCGCGCGGTCGGGCAAGGCCGCGACGATCTCGCGGGCATCGCCTTCATGGATGCGGATGTTGGGCACTGGCGTCCGTTCGAGCTTCGACAGCAGCTTGGCGACGCCGCCTTCGTAAGGCTCGGCACCGATCAGTCCGACATGCGGATGATGCTGCGCCTGCCAGAGCAGGTGCTCGCCGGCGCCGAAGCCGATCTCGAGCCAGACGTCGTCGGGCGCATCCGAGAAATAGTTTCGCGGATCGCGTCCGGGCTCGACATGCAGTTCGAGCCGCGGCAGAAGCGTGTCGCGCAAATGCTGCTGGTGCGCCGAGAGCTTGGGCCCCTTGCGGCGGCCGTAGACGAGACCGCGTTGCCGCGCGGCCTCAGACGGCGCGCTTGAGCGCGTCGGCGAGATCGGTCTTCTCCCAGGAGAACCCGCCATCGGCGTCCGGCGCGCGGCCGAAATGGCCGTAGGCCGAGGTGCGCGCATAGATCGGGCGGTTGAGCTTCAGATGCTCGCGGATGCCGCGCGGCTTCAGGCTCATCAGTTCTGGCAGCAGCTTCTCGAGCTTCGCTTCGTCGACCTTGCCGGTGCCATGCAGGTCGACATAGAGCGAGAGCGGATCGGCGACGCCGATGGCATAGGCGATCTGGATCGTGCAGCGCTCGGCCACGCCGGCGGCGACCACGTTCTTCGCCAGATAGCGCGCGGCATAGGCGGCGGAGCGGTCGACCTTGGTCGGATCCTTGCCGGAGAAAGCGCCGCCGCCATGAGGGGCGGCGCCGCCGTAAGTGTCGACGATGATCTTGCGCCCTGTGAGGCCGCAATCGCCGTCCGGCCCGCCGACGACGAAGGCGCCCGTCGGATTGATGTGCCAGACCGTGTTGCCGTTGATCCAACCTTCGGGGAGCGCTCCGCGGATATAGGGCTCGACCACTTCGCGCACGTGATTGGACGTCATGTCCTCGTCGAGATGCTGCGTGGATAGAACGATCTGTGTCGCCTCCACCGGCTTGCCGCCTTCGTAGCGCACCGTCACCTGGCTCTTGGCGTCAGGCCCGAGCTTGGGCTCGCGTCCCGCCTTGCGCGCATCGGCGAGCAGGCGAAGGATCTTGTGGCTGTAGAAGATCGGCGCCGGCATCAGTTCCGGCGTCTCGGTGCAGGCATAACCGAACATGATGCCCTGGTCGCCCGCGCCCTCGTCCTTGTTGCCCTTGGCATCGACGCCCTGCGCGATGTGCGGCGACTGGGCATGCAGCAGAACCTCGATGTTGGCGTGGCGCCAATGGAAACCGTCCTGCTCGTAGCCGATGTCCCTGATCGCCTGGCGCGCCAGATCGACGATGTTGTCTTCCATCAGGTGCTTGGGTCCGCGGGTCTCGCCGGCGATGACGACGCGGTTGGTGGTCGCCATGGTCTCGCAGGCGGCGCGGATGTCCCATTCCGAAAGCCCGCTCTTGGGGCCTTCGCGGAAAAAGAGGTCGACCACCTCGTCGGAGATGCGGTCGCAGACCTTGTCGGGATGGCCCTCCGACACGCTTTCGCTGGTGAAAAGGTAGTTCTGGCGCGCCATGGCGGACATCCTTCGACCCGGAAAGCGCGACTCCTTAACAGGAATGGCTTGGGGGTCAACCGTCATGATACGCTCGCGCGCGAACGGGGCGGCGAAGGGAGAAATCATGGCATTCGAAGGCGGCTGCGCCTGCAAGAACGTGCGCTACACGGTCTCGGCCGAACCGGTGGCGACCATGAACTGCCATTGCCGCGCGTGCCAATACGCCTCCGGCGGCGCCTACACCACGGCGGTGGTGGTCCCGCGCGGAAGCCTGACGATCGCGAAGGGAACGCCGAAGGGTTACGCGTCGAAGGGCGATTCCGGCGCCATGGTCACGCGGTATTTCTGTCCCGATTGCGGCTCGCCCATCTACAGCGATCCGGCCGGCGCGCCGTTCGAAGTTCTGAAGGCAGCAAGCCTCGACGATCCCAGCACGCTCGTCGTCGGCGGCGCGCTTTATGTCAGCGAAGCACAGCCCTGGGCGCAGATCGATCCCGCCAAGCCGCAATTCCCCAAGATGCCGCCGCGGGCGGGTTGAGGGTCATTCACGCCTGGGTCCTCCTTCAAACCAGCTCGTCATCGCCCGGCTTGTCCGGGCGACCCATTTTTTCTCTATGAAAAGGAAAATGGGTCGCCCGCATAAAGCGGGCGATGACGGTTTTTGAGCGAGGTATTGCGACGGATCATGGCGGGATGAGACAGCTCGTCTACAAAATGAACCGCGACAGGTCCTGGTCCTTGGCGAGGTCCTCGACGCGGGCGCGGACATAGGCACCGTCGATGACGATGCGCTCGGCGCCGCGCTCGCTGGCGCCGAAGCTGACCTCGTCGAGCACGCGTTCCATCACGGTCTGCAGGCGGCGCGCACCGATGTTCTCGACGCTGGCATTGACATGGGTGGCGATGTCGGCGACGGCGGCGATGCCGTCCTCGGTGAATTCGAGGGCGACGCCTTCGGTCTGCAGCAGGGCGACATATTGCTTGATCAGGCTCGCCTCGGGCTCGGTGAGGATGCGCTGCATGTCGTCGCGCGTGAGCGCCTTGAGCTCGACGCGGATCGGCAGCCTGCCCTGCAATTCGGGCAGCAGGTCGGAGGGCTTTGCGGTATGGAAGGCGCCCGACGCGATGAACAGGATGTGGTCGGTCTTCACCGAGCCGTGCTTGGTGGCGACCGTGGTGCCCTCGATCAGCGGCAGCAGATCGCGCTGCACGCCTTCGCGGCTGACGTCGCCGCCGCCGCGGAATTCGCTGCGCGCGCAGATCTTGTCGATCTCGTCGAGGAAGACGATGCCGTTGTCCTCCGCGGCCGCGATCGCCTCGCGCAGAATGGCGTCGTTGTCCAGCAGCTTGTCGGCTTCCTCCGCCACCAGCGGCGCGTGCGCCTCGGCGACGCTCATGCGCCGGCTCTTGGCGCGGCCGCCGAAGGCCTTGCCGAAGATGTCGCCGAGATTGACCATCGAGATCTGCGCGTTCGGCATGCCCGGGATCTCGAAGGAAGGAAGGCCGCTCTGGTCCTTCATCTCGAGCTCGACCTCGCGCGAGTCGAGTTCGCCGGCGCGCAGCGCGCGCCGCAGCGTCTCGCGCTGGGATGCCGAGCCTGCCAGCGCATCGAGAATGCGATCTTCGGCGCGCGCTTCGGCCTGGGCCTCGACGTCGCGGCGGCGGCGCTCGCGCACCTGGCCGATGGCGACTTCGAGGAGGTCGCGCACGATCTGTTCCACGTCGCGGCCGACGTAACCGACCTCGGTGAACTTGGTGGCCTCGACTTTCAGGAAGGGAGCCTGGGCGAGCCGGGCCAGGCGGCGGGAAATCTCGGTCTTGCCGACGCCGGTCGGGCCGATCATCAAGATGTTTTTGGGCAGCACTTCCTCGCGCAGTTCGGGCGCGAGCTGCTGGCGCCGCCAGCGGTTGCGCAGCGCGATGGCGACGGCGCGCTTGGCATCGTGCTGGCCGACGATGTAGCGGTCGAGCTCGGAGACGATCTCGCGGGGGGTGAAGGCGGAGGTCATGGCGCAGATATAATGCGCGAACGGCCAAAAGACACGTCACACCGCGCTGACGACGTCGGTGTGAGCGAAATCGCCGCCTTTATAGAGCAGCGGCGCGTCGAGACTCTTCGCCAAGGCATAGGCGAAACAATCACCGAGATTGAGCCGCGCCCGGTGCCGGCCCTTGCCGAACCGTCGCCATGCTTCAAAGGCGAGGCGCAGTTGGATCGCGTCGATAGGGACGATGACGAGACCTATTAGCGTGCCCAGCCTTTCCACCGCTTCGAGCTCCGAGTCGCCGCCTTTCTGCGAATTGACCGCCACTTCAAACCAGTTGACGGGCGACATGTGGCGGACCGGAGCCAGCGCAATCGCAAGCTTGAAGGATTCTTCCTCGGGCTCCCCTCTAAGAATGGCGAGGAATGCAGACGCATCGACGACCATCAGCGCGGCAAGCCATCTTCATCATAAAGTTCTTCAACCAGCTCACGGGAAGACTTTTTCAGTTTACGTAAGCCTTTGGCGCTCCTGGCAATCCGGGTCATTTCCGCGACCATCTTCTCGACGTCGGCGGCTTTGCGCTTGCCGACGCGGCTGAGCCGCTCTTCCAAAGCTTTGGTCACGGCTTGCGTCAGGCTCTCGCCCGTGGCGCGCGCGAGTTCGCGCGCCAGCTTGTCGGACCGCGGATCGGTGATATGCAGCGCCATCGATGTACATGCTCCGTCCTGAATGTACACACCCACTGCGGGTAAGTCAATTCGCGGCCAAGCTTTCCAGCGTGATATGGTCGTTGGTGTAGATGCAGAGTTCCGCCGCGATCTGCATCGCCCGGCGCGCGATTTCTTCGGCGTCGAGGTCGCTGTCGAGCAGGGCGCGCGCGGCGGCCAGCGCGTAGGGGCCGCCCGAGCCCACCCCGATCAGGCCGCGCTCGGGTTCGACCACGTCGCCGGTGCCGGAGAGGATGAGCGAGGTCTTGGCGTCCACCACCGCCATCATCGCCTGGAGCTGGCGCAGGTACTTGTCCATCCGCCAGTCCTTGGCGAGCTCGACGCAGGCGCGGGCGAGGTTGCCGGGATGCTGCTCTATCTTGGCCTCGAGCCGCTCGGAGAGCGCAAAGGCGTCGGCGGTCGCGCCCGCGAATCCCACCACGACATCGCCCTTGGCCAGGCGGCGGACCTTGCGCGCATTGGCCTTCATGATGGTCTTGTCGGCCGTGACCTGGCCGTCGCCGGCGACCACGACCCGGCCGCCTTTGCGGACGGAGAGGATGGTGGTGGAGTGCCAATCGGATTTTGTCATGGGAGCAATATAGGAACTCTGCGGTTTTCCTCAAACGCCCGAAAACGCGAGTCGACGCTACGCCACCGTGTCGCGCAGGTTGGGGAATTGCAGATAGGTCTTTTCCTGGGCGATCCGTTTCAGGATGGCAACGGCGCCGACGACTTCGGCGAAGCTGGTATAGAGCGGCGAGGGCGACAGCCGCACGATGTCGGGCGGTCGGAAGTCGGGGATCACGTCCTGCTGCTTCAACGCCTTGCATAGGCGCGCGGCTTCCGCGTGGCGCAACGCCACGTGCCCACCGCGGCGATGCTCTTCGCGCGGCGTGGCGAGCGTGAAGCCCTGCGGCGCAAGATCGCGCTCGGCGAGGTCCATCAGCAAGCCGGTCAGCTTGAGCGAACGTGCCCGCAAGCTCGCCATGCCGGCGCGCTCGATCAGCTCCAGCGTGCCGAGCAGCGGCGCCATGCTGAGGATATGCGGGGTGCCGATCTGGTAGGCGCCGGCGGTATCGGCAGGGTCCAGCTCGTTCTTCATGTCGAACTGGCGGTCTTTTGCCGACGAGAACCAGCCCGCCAGTCCCGGTGCAGTGCCGTGATGCTTGCGATGGACATAGAGGCCCGCGACCGCGCCCGGTCCGGCGTTCAGGTATTTGTAGGTGCAGAACACCGCGCAATCGACGCCCTGGTCGTGAAAGCGATGCGCGACCGCGCCCGCCGAATGACAGGCATCGAGGCAGAGCGTCACGCCCTTTTCGCGGGCCAGGGCCGCGAGGCGCGCGACGTCGAGCAGCTGGCCGCTGCGATAGAGCGCCGTCGGCAGGATGGCGAAAGCGACGTCGTCGCGCATTGCCGCGATTATCGCGGCTTCGTCGATCGCAGTGCCACCGGCGCTCGGCACGACGACAAGGTTGCGCCCAGGATCGAGGCCGCGAAGCTTGAGATGGCTCTTGGCGACATGGGCGTCGGTCGGAAAGGCGTCTTCCTCGATCAGGATCTTGTCGCGTCCCGGTTCGGGCCGGAACAGGGTCGCCAGCATCTGATGCAGGTTGATGCTGGTCGAGCCCGCGATCAGCACTTCGTCCGCTTCCGCGCCGAGCAGCGGCGCGATGCGCGCCCCCAGTTCCTCGGCGAAATGGAACCAGGGATGGCCGCCGCCGAGCCAGCCGTCGATGCCGCGCCGCTTCCAGGTCTCGAGCGCCTCGAGCAGCGCGCGCTCCGCCGGCTTCGACAACAATCCGAGCGAATTGCCGTCGAGATAGATGACGCCGGGGCTCAGATGGAATTCGCCGCGCAGCCAGGCCAGCGGATCGTCGCGATCGAGCGCTTCCCAGGTCATTCGCAGACGAAGCTGTCTTCGGTCGCCCGCTGAAACTTCGACAGTTTCAGCATGACGATCGGCTGGGCCCACAATTCGTTGCCCAGCATGCCGGGAAAGGAGGGGCAAACGGAAGTATGGCTGGAAACGAGTTTCCCGTCCGGCATTTGCGCCACCATGGTCGCGTCATATTTGATTGCGACGCCGGTGTCGTTGCGGACGAGCAGCTTGAGGCTGGCGCCTTCGTTCTGGAATTCGAAGGACATCAAGCGCGGGCCCGAGGGCGAGGGCGCGTTCGGATCGGGCTTGTGCCAGCCCACGACGTTCTGGTCGAGGTGATCGAGGACGCGCGAGAATTTCGGATGGGAGAGATCGTCGCCGTCCGCGAACGCGATCTCGAATGCTTCGCCCGGGCGGATCGTCACCGTGCCGTCGGCCGCGACCGAGCCGGCATCGGCGGCGAGCAAGGGTGTCGCCGACAGTCCCGCCGCAAAGGCAATGAAAGCCATCGTCTTGTGCATCCGGGGCCTCGGACTTCGACAGCGGCCGCGGCGCCGACTATAACCTCACGCGAAGCGATTTGGGAGTGCAGCCATGCGCACGGCGACCGTCGAACGCAAGACGCGCGAGACCGAGATCGCGGTCTCCCTCGACCTCGACGGCGCGGGCGATTGCGACGTCGATACCGGCATCGGCTTCCTCGACCACATGCTCGAGAGCTTCGGCCGCCATGCGATGATCGACCTCAAGGTCCGCGCCCAGGGCGATCTGCATGTCGACTTCCATCACACCACCGAGGACACCGCCATCGTCATCGGCCAGGCGGTGAAAAAGGCGCTGGGCGATTTCGCCGGCATTACCCGGTTCGGCGCGGCGCTGATCCCGATGGACGAGACCCTGACTCGCGCGGCCATCGATCTTTCCAACCGGCCCTATTTCATCTGGAGGGTGACGGTTCCCGCGCCCAAGCTCGGCGAGATGGACACCGAGCTGTTCAAGGAATGGTTTCAGGCCTTTTCCCAGCATGCCGGGCTCTGCCTGCACCTCGAAAACCTCTACGGCAGCAACAGCCATCACATCGTCGAAAGCTGCTTCAAGGCCACCGCCCGCGCGCTCCGCCAGGCAATGACCCCGGACGAGAGGCTGGAAGGCAGCGTGGCGTCGACCAAAGGCACGCTTTAAGAGAGAAGGCGTTGCGGCATTCTCGCGTAAATTGACAGCATCCGAAACCAAGGCATAGATATCCGCCTCCTGTCGGGGCGGAGGTAATGGGGCAGAGGATCATCGACAACAGGGCCAATACTGGAAACAGCTCGTAGAGCTCAAGGTGGCGGCTGTTTACATGCGCCTGCACCGCAACGAGCTGGCCCACAAAGACCGCCGGATCAGTGTAATTAAGGCAGTCGCATCCAGCGCAGGCATCGCCTCTTGGGCTGTGTGGCAGCAACTGGCGCTGTTGTGGGGCGCCATCATTGCGCTGTCGCAGGTTATCGATGCGCTCAAAGAGGTATTTCCTTTTTCTCGCAATCTGAAGGCCGCAAGCGAACTGACAATTGTCCTCGAACGGCTGTTCATCGAATCCCAATTCGAATGGGAGAACGTCTATGCAGGAAAGCTCAGTGCAGATGAGATCGCGGAAAGAGTTCGAAGGCTGCGCCATCTGCAACTCGAGGCCGAAACCAAGGTGTTTCCCAGCGGTTTCGAACACTCGGAGCGAATATTTTCTCTGGCAAAAGGCGAGGCGAATGCCTACTTTGACGAGCAATACGGCGTAAGGAGTTCCGACCGATGACGAACAGTCCGCTAGGGTTGGGAAAGAGCATCCTTCCAGCGTCTGGACTTAACATCCCCATGCCTGCTGGAGCGGCTCCGGTACCGGCAGCTCCTCTGGCACAGCCTGCTCCAGCTCCGCCGGCCGCACCATCCGCTGCCGTCCCTTCAAAATAGGATCTAAGAGCCGGCGATGACACAGCGTCACAAATGATGACGCGTCCGTCATTTTTATTGACTGTTCACACAGACGGGCCATATTAGCGGCAAGCGCCATTTGCCGGAGTGCCGCCATGGTCCAGATCACCAAAGACAATGCCTATGACGCCGTGGCTCCGGACAACTTCCCGGCGATGCTGGAGCCGGAGCGTTATGGCCGGCGCTCCACGGCGTTCGACAAGATCATCTCCGCCACCAACGATCATTTCTGGGATCCGCTGGACAAGAAGTACATCGACTTCGACCAGCCCTTCGATCTCGCGGCCGAGACCATTATGCCGCGCGGGTTCTTCCCGATCTTCTCCACCCGCATCGGCGACCGCATGAGCGAAGCGGACAAGATCAAATTCGCCAACGAGGCCTCGCGCTGGCAGATCAGCGGCATCCTGCACGGCGAGCAGGGCGCGCTCGCGCTCTCGGCCTCGCTCTGCCACATCCTCAAGGATCCCGGCGCGCAGGAATACGCCGCCAACCAGACGCGCGAGGAAGCCCGCCACGTCACCGCCTTCAGCGCCTATATCAAGGCGCGCTGGGGCTCGCCCTTGCCTTGCGGCGAGACGCTGAAGAACATGCTGACCGAGATCGTCGGCGCGCCGGAGGTCTACAAGAAGATCGTCGGCATGCAGATGCTGGTCGAGGGCCTCGCCATGGGCGCGTTCGCGACGCTGTACCAGAAGAGCCAGGACCCGCTGCTGGTCAAGCTCTGCCAATTGGTGATGACCGACGAGGCCTTCCACCACAAATTCGGCAAGATCTGGGCCGACCGCACCATCCCCAAGCTCACGCCGGAAGAGCACAACATCGTCGAGGACTGGGCGGCGCAGTGCTTCCAGACCTTGCTGTTCAACCTCGTCAATTCCGAGCAGATGCAGAGCGTCTATGCCAGCGTCGGCATCGACTGGCAGGAAGCGCGCGCCGCGATCCTGGAGGCTTATACCGACGACGACCGCCGCGAGAGCATGAAGCAGTCGACCAACATCTTCCGTGTGCTGATCAAGACCCTGCTCAACGCCGGCATCGTCACCGAGCGCACCCGCGCCTTCTATGCCATGTATGTCGACATGGACGAGCTCAAAGGCGAGGGCGAGCGCATGGTCGGCGACGATATCGCCGAGGCCGGCATTCAGTACCTGCAGAGCATCAACTTCACCTCCCGCAGCGGCGCCAAGCTGCTGGCGGCGGAGTAGACCTTCGCGCCATGCTTTTTGCGAGGGCCGGCTCCGAACGCCGGGGCCTTTGTCTTTTCGCGCGGCTGACGGCATAGACACGCCATGAGCGGCGGGCGCAGAGCCAAACTCGAAGACGCGCAAGCGCGCGGCATGGCGATGCTCGACGCCATCGAGCAAGCCGGCTTCATCGCGCCCGGCCGGCTCGAGACAGAGGTCGACGACGACATACGCGCGCTGGCCGAGCGCGATTTCCGCGTCACGGTCAACTGGCACAAGCGCTTGGTGCGCAGCGGGCCCAACACGCTGTGCACCTTCCATGACAAGCCGCCGGTGCGCGTGATCGGGCCCGACGACACGGTGTATCTCGACATGGGTCCGGTGTTCGGCGAATGGGAAGCCGATCTGGGACGTTCCTATGCGCTGGGCAAAGATCCCGAAAAGCGGCGACTGGTCGCGGACCTGCCGCGCCTCTTCGAGATCGTGAAAGCGCAGTTCGACCGTTCCGCCGACATCACCGGCGCCCAGCTCTACGCCTTCGCGCAAATGGCGGCCGCCGACGCGGGGTGGCTCTTCGGCGGCGTCATCGCGGGCCACATCGTCGGCGAATTTCCCCATGCCCAGCGCGTTCCGGGCGACAAGGATCTGCACCGTATCGCGCCCGCCAACTCCAAGCGCATGCGCGATCCGGACGCCAACGGCGACGAGCGCCACTGGATCTTGGAGATTCATCTGGTCGACAGGGCCCGCAGTTTCGGCGGCTTCTACGAGCGGCTGCTGTGACCCGTTGACCCCGTGTTCTTCGAATGTTCCAATGCGGCCATGTATGGGACCGCACCCGATGTCGCGCGCGGCGTCAGCCGGCTTCTGATGCAGGAAGGCTATTCGCCGATCCTGGAGTTCACGCTCGCCAACGGGCGCAGACTCGACGTCGCGGCGCTGGGCAGCGACGGCACCATGCTGGGCGTGGAGATCAAGGTCAGCCTCGCCGATCTCAAATGCGACCGCAAATGGCCGGAGTATCTCGCGTTCTGCGAGCTGTTCTATTTCGCCATCCCGCCCGGCTTTCCCGACGAGCATGTGCCCGACGGCACCGGTCTGATCGTCGCCGACCGCTATGGCGGCGCGATCGTGCGGCCGTCCGCGCGCACGCCGCTGCATGCCAGCCGCCGCAAGGCCGTGACCTTGAGCTTCGCCAAGGTGGCGGCCGAGCGCCTGGCACTTTTGAGCGCGGCCGAGCCGCGTCCGGCGATGATGCAGGCCGGCGAATGAGCGTGAGCAAGGCGCAGTACCAGAAGATCGCGCTGTCGTTCCCCGGCGCAATCGCCGCGAGTTCCTATGGCAAGCCCTCGGTCCTCATCGGCAAGAAGTTCTTCACCCGCTGGCGCGACGAGGAGAATTCGATCGTGCTGATCGTCGATTCCATCGACGAGCGCGACATGCTGCTCGAGGCCGATCCGAAGACCTTCTTCATCACCGAGCACTACCGCAATTACCCCAGCGTGCTCGCCAATGCGTCCAAGATCGACGCCAAGACCCTGCGCGGCATGCTCGAACGCCGCTGGCAGAAGCTCGCGCCGAAGAGGCTGCGCGACGTCACGACAAACAAAAAAAGCGTCATCACCCGGTCGCGCGCTTCTCGCGCGCGAGCCGGGTGACCCAATTTCTTGTCGGTTGCCAAATTGGATCGCCCGGACCTGCGGGCCGGGCGATGACGATATTGGAATGGAGGGTGCTGAGTTCTACCGCGGACTGCGCTTCGCCAGGATCCGCTGCAGCGTGCGCCGATGCATGTTGAGACGGCGCGCGGTTTCCGAGACGTTGTGGCCGCAGAGCTCGTAGACGCGCTGGATATGCTCCCAGCGCACGCGGTCCGCCGACATCGGATTCTCCGGCGGCGTCGGCTTGGTGCCGGGCTTGGCCATCAGCGCCGCCAGGATGTCGTCGGCGTCGGCGGGCTTGGGCAGGTAGTCGACGGCGCCGTACTTCACCGCCGCCACGGCGGTGGCGATGTTGCCGAAGCCCGTCAGCACCACGACGCGCGAATCCGCCCGCACCGCGTGCAGGCTCTCCACCACGTCCAGGCCGTTGCCGTCCTCGAGCTTGAGATCCACCACGGCATAAGCGGGCGGCTGTTCCTGGGCGCGGGCTTTTCCTTCGGCCACGCTCTCGGCGATCGTCACCTGGAAGCCGCGCGCCTCCATCGCGCGCGCCAGGCGCTCGCGCAGCGGGCGGTCGTCTTCCACGATGAGGAGGGTTTTGTCGTCGCTCATGATGGGCCCTTATGCCCCCGAAAGCGGCGCAGATTCAATCCTCGCGCGGCTGGGGCGGATCGTTGCCGTCGATCGCGCCGCGCGGCCATGTCATTGCGATGCGCGCGCCTTTTCTGTCCGGATTGGTCGCCTTGACCACGGCGCCGGTCTGTTCGAGCAGCGTCTTGGCGATGAAGAAGCCCAGCCCCATGCCTTCATGCTGGGCGAAAGCGTCGTCCTTGGGACCGATCTCGCTTTCGCCCAGCGCGTGATTGCCGGGCCGCGAGGTGACGTAGGGTTCGCCGATGCGCTCGAAGATCTCGGGCGCGAAGCCGGGGCCGTCATCCTCCACCACCAGCGCGATGCGGGCTGCATCGACCGTGGCGTGCAGGCGCACATGGCTGCGCGCGAAATCGGTCGCGTTCTCGATGAGATTGCCCAGGCCGTGCACGAGCTCCGGCACCCGCCAGACCTGCGGCTGCGGGCTGCCCTCGATCTCGACGTCGATCTCGACATCTTCGCCGCGATAGGGCGCGACGATCTCTTCGAGCAGCGCGCCCAGGGGAAGCCGCGCGGTGGGGCCGAGGCTCGCCTGCTGCGGATCGGCGAGCTTGGAGAGGATGGCGCGGCAGCGTTCCGCCTGCGCGCGCAACAGCCGGACGTCCTCGAGGTCGGCCGAATCCGGCGGCAGCGAGCGCTCCAGCTCGCGCGCCACCACGGCGATGGTGCCGAGCGGCGTGCCCAGCTCATGCGCCGCCGCGGTGGCGAGCGCGCCGAGCGCCGCGAGCCGGTGCTCGCGCGCCAGGGCCAGTTGCGTGGCGGCCAGCCCCGCCGACATACGCGCGACTTCGCTGGCGATGCGCCAGGCATAAATGGTGGTGAAGCCGAGCCCGATCACCAGCGAGGCCCAGATGCCGGCCTGATAGAGCTGCGGCAGCGCGACGCTGTCGCCCTGCGCCCATGGCAGCGGCCGGTGGAAGATCGAGATCAGGGTCACCGAGCCGAGCGCAAGCCCAGCCAGGATGATGGTGTTGATGAGATCGAGCGTCGCGGCCGCGATCGCCACCGGCGCGAGGAACATCAGCGCGAAGGGATTCTCGATCCCGCCCGTCAGATAGAGCAGCGCCGCAAGCTGCAGCACGTCGAAGGCCAGATAGAACGTGACGTCGCGGTTGCTCAGCCGGTGGCTGGGCGGATAGGTGAACGACAGCACCACGTTGAGCAGCGCGCTGATGCCGATCGCCAGCAGGCAGCCGAGCAGCGGCAGGCGATAGTTGAACCCGAAATCGACCAGGAACAGCGCGGCGGACTGGCCGGCGATCGCCAGCCAACGCAGATTGCACAGCGTCCTCAGCCGCACGCGGCCGCGCGCCGCGGGCAGGAAGCGGGGCTGGCGTTCGCGGATGGCGGCGATCTCGGACACTGTGCGCACTTTATAGGGCGGGCGCGCGATATTATCAGAGGACGATGGTTCGCACGCCCCAGGCCCTGATCCCCTATCTCGCGATGCTCGCCGCGGTGCTGGCAGGCCTGTTGTGGAACCTGGGCGACAATGCCGCGCGGCTGGGGGTGACCTTGGTGAGCGGCACGGCCAGGGTCGGCGGCCCGTTCCAGCTCATCGACCAGGACGGCCATGCCCGCAGCGACCGCGATTTCCGCGGCCGCTACATGCTGGTCTATTTCGGCTACAGCTTCTGCCCCGACGTCTGCCCCACCACGCTGGCGGTGATGGCGGGCGCCCTGGAGAGGCTCGGTCCTGCGGCGGCGCGCATCGTGCCGATCTTCGTCACCGTCGATCCGGCGCGCGACACGCCAGCGGTGCTGAAGACCTATCTCAACAGTTTCGGCCCTCGATTCGTGGGGCTGACCGGCGCGCCGCCGGCGCTCGCCGCGATGGCGCGCGAATACCACGTCTACACGGCCAGGCACCCGCTTGCCGGCGGCACCTACGCCATGGACCATTCCAGCGAGATCTACCTGATGAGACCGGACGGACGCTTCATCACCTTTTATGAGGAGCGGATTGGTCCGGAGGGCCTTGCGAAGGAGCTCCGCGCGCGGCTCTAAGGCTTGCGGGGTGATATTACCTGTGATTGATTCGCTTGGCATTCCGGAGAGGGGGTATTTCCATGGTCAAGTTCATCGTGATTTTCGCCTGCATGCTGCTCATCATCATCTGCGGCATCGTCATATGGCCCACACCGCCCGAGCCGATTTGCATCGTCTGCGGTGGACGAGTGAGCCAGATCGGCGAGATTTTGAGCTGGCTCGGCCTGCTCACCGGTATCGCCGGCTTGGGCGTCCAGCTGCGCGGCGGCGTGGGGTAATCAGACCTTGGGCGGCGGCAGGCCCGCCAGTGCTGCCGCCGCCAGCAAGGTGTTGCGCATCAGGCAGACGATGGTCATCGCGCCGACGCCGCCGGGCACCGGCGTGATGGCGCCCGCGATCCTGGCCGCGGCCTCGTAGTCGACATCGCCGACGATTTTGGTCGTGTCGCCGTCGGCCACGCGGTTGATGCCGACATCGATCACCGCGGCGCCCGGCTTGATCCAATCGCCTTGAACGAAATGCGCCTTGCCGATCGCCGCGACCAGGATATCGGCGCGCCGCGCCAGCGCGGGCAGATCGCGGCTGCGCGAGTGGGCCATCGTCACCGTCGCGTTGGCGGCGAGGAGAAGCTGCGCCGCGGGCTTGCCGAACAGCAGCGAGCGGCCGATGACGAGCGCATCGCTCCCCGCGATGTCGCCCAGATATTCCTTGAGCAGCATCATCACGCCGGCCGGCGTGCAGGAAACCAGATGCGCGCGGCCGCTGAGCAGCAATCCCGCATTCGTCGGCGTCAGCGCGTCGACGTCCTTGGCCGGATCGAGCGTGTCGAGCACCGCCGCCTCGCGCACCTGCGCAGGCAGCGGCATCTGCACCAGGATGCCGTGGACGGCCGGGTCTTCGTTGAGCTGGCGCACGACGGCGAGCACCTGCGCTTCGCTCGCCTCCGCGGGGAGATGCCGACTGACAGAATGCAGGCCCAGCGCCTCGGCGGTGCGGTTCTTGTTGCGGACATAGACTTCGCTTGCGGGATCGCTGCCGACCAGCACCGTCGCCAGCCCCGGCACCACGCCATGCTCGCGCTTGAGGCGTGCCGCTTCGGCCGCGATGCGCGCGCGCAGCCCCGCGGCGAAGGCTTTTCCGTCGATGATCCTTGCACTCATGCTTGCTTGCCCAGGGCGTGAAGCCGCGACGTCAAAGCGTTCCTATCGCCGATTGCGGCGATGGTTTTCAAGCGCGACTTGTGGCCGCCGGCGATCGACAGCGACGAGCGCGAAATGCCGAGCGCCCTGGCCAGCAGCGCGAGCAGCGCGGCATTGGCCTCGCCGTCTTCAGGCGCCGCGCGCACGCGCGCCTTCAGATGTCCATCTGCCGCCCCGCCGCTCCAACCCTCGAGCGCGTCGCGCCCGCCCTTGGGCGTCAGCCTGACGCGGAAGACCACCCCGCCCTTGGCCGTGCGGATCATCGATACAGATAGACCGCATAGCCATTGACCAGGCGCTTGATCACTTCGAGGCCGACCAGAAGGACGATCGGCGAGAAGTCGATGCCGGCCACCGATGGCAAGAGCCGCCGGATCGGCCGCAGCACCGGCTCGGTCAGCGCGTCCAGGAGATTGAGCAGCGAGCGGACCATGTCGTTGCGCGGCGACAGCACGCCCATCGGCACCAGCCAGCTCGCGATCACCGCCAGGATGACGACGAGTTCGTAGAGCCCGATGACCGTATTGAAGATGTACAGCAGCGAGTCGACCACGGGATAAAGCATCTGCGCGCGCCCCCAACGACGATTCGCCTTGTAGCGCGGATCGGCCGCGGCGCGAAGGATGGGGCTTTGGTGAATAGAGAAGCCTGGCTTGCCAGGCGAAGCGCGCGGCCGGGGCCCGTCTTCGCCCTTCGGGCTTCGCCGGGCAGACTTCGCTCCGCTATCGCGTCGCGAAGCCTGGTGGAGCTGAGCGGAATCGAACCGCTGGCCTCCTCATTGCGAACGAGGCGCTCTCCCAACTGAGCTACAGCCCCTGATCCAGGGTCTTTTTCCGGACCCTGTGCGGGCCCGAAGGAGGCGGTATGTAGGTAACGCCGCTTCGCCCTGTCAACCCAAGCCGCTTTTCCGCTCATTTGCCGGTGTAGGAGACCCGCCAGATCGCCTTTCCGGCATCGTCGGAGACGAGCACGCTGCCGTCCTTCAGCACCAAGACGCCGACCGGGCGGCCCCAGACGCGCGCCGGGCTCGACTGTCCGTCCCAGAAGCCGGTGAGGAAATCCTCGTATTCGCCGGTCGGCCGTCCGCCCGCGAAGCGCACGCGCACCACCTTGTAGCCGGTGGGCTTGCCCGAGTTCCACGACCCATGCAGCGCCACCAAAGCGTCGCCGCGATAGGCGGACGGGAACTGGCCGCCGTCGTAGAAGGCAAAGCCCAGCGGCGCCGAATGCGCGGCGAACAGCACGTCCGGCGTCTTGGTCTTGGCCACCATGTCCGGCCGCTTGGCGCCATAGCTCGGATCGGGGTGATTGCCAATATAGGCGTAGGGCCAGCCGAAGAAATCGCCCTGCTGGATGCGGGTGAAGTAATCCGGCACCAGCGCGTCGCCATAACCGTCGCGCTCGTTGACGGTGATGTAGAGATCGTTCGTCCCAGGTGCCAGCACCAGCCCCACCGGATTGCGCGTGCCGCTGACGAAGGTGGCGAGATGTCCTTGCGCATCCACCTTCTGCACGGTGGCGCGGGGCGGCGCTTCCTCGTCGACATTGCTCATGCTGCCGATGGCAACATAGAGCGCGCCGCTGCGGTCGAAGGCGATGTCGCGCGAGAAATGGCCGCCGAGCGGTCCGAAACCGTCCTTGGTCACGCGCGAGCGCGCGCCGGCCTTGCGCGCGCCGTCGCGATAGGCGAGCCGCCACACGGCCTTCAAGTCCGCGACGTAGATCGCGCCGTCATGGAAGGCGAGGCCGTGCGGCTTGTCGAAGCCCTCGGCGAATTCGGACGCCCGGCCGCCGCGCAGCAGGGTCAGCTTGTTCGCATCCGGCTCGGAGACCAGCACGTCGCCATCGGGCAACTGGAGCAGAAAGCGCGGATGCGTCAGCCCCGAGGCGAAGAGCGAGACCGCGAAGCCCCTGGGCGCGACCGGCTTCGCATCCCGGGGCCGGGCGATGACATGGGAGGAATTCTCCACCGTCGGCGTCGCGAAAGGCGCCGGCAGATCGGACGGGCGGACATGAAAGGATTGGCCGGGATGCTCGGCCGCCATCAGCGGCACCAGCACAAGGATCGCGCCGCCGAGGACCAAGACCGCCCAACGCACGCGTGGAGTCATGGCTGCCTCTCCTGCTGCCCGGTTACCCGCCGTTTACCCTGTGCGCGGCAAACTAGCACGACCGCCATGCGACGCACGCTATTCCTGACGACCCTTTGCCTTTTGGCAATCGCTCCGGCGGCCCTGGCCGGCGACGCCAAGAAGGCTGCCGTCCACAAGGTCACCCAGTCGAAATCCTATCTGATGGTCGATCCGATCTACGCCACCATCGTGACCGGCGAGCGGCCGATCGGCCTGCTGATGGTCGGTATCGGGATCGACGTCCCCGACGACGCGCTGCGCAAGGAGGCCGATACCGCGATGCCGGTGCTGCGCGACGGCTATGTCCGCAACATGACGATCTTCGCCGCGACCGCGGTGCGGCCGAGCGAGCAGCCCGATGTCGGATCGATCGCCGCGCGCCTGCAGCGCGTCACCGACCGCATTCTGGGCCGCAAGGGCGCGCGCGTCCTGCTCGCCCAGGTCGCCATGCGGCTGAGCCATTGATCGCCGATCGGCAGGCACCAAAAACTATCGTAAGCGGTTGCGATCGGGCGAGGCGCCGCGCGAGGCTGCGCTGTCGCCGGACGGCGCAGCGACCGTATAAAAACCGCCATTGAGGAAATTGACCGTCTTTCCGTCGGTAGTGGCGTAGAGAATCCATTTGCCGCCGGTGACGAACGGATATTCGAAGAACAATATGTCCTGTTCGCCCGGATAGCTCGGTCCCTGAAGACCGATCTGCACCCACTTCCCCTTGAAGCCATCGATCTTGCCTGCCAGCATTCCGCCGCCGCCGATCCAGTTCTCGCACGAACCATTGCTCGTCGACTCGACGTACGACCAAATGCCTGCCTCGCCCGCATTGGTTTGAAGCGTGGCGACGTTGCAGGTGCCATTGAAGCTGAGGGAGAGCGACTTGGCCTCTCCCGGCGACGCCGCAAGGCTCAACGCCAGCAGCACCGTGATGAAAACTGTCCTGTGCATCGCCTGCCCCTTTTTTCAATGCCCCGCAATCTTAGTTGCGAAGCCGGTGACGATCAACCGGCGCTCGGTCCACGCAATCGCCTCATCGTCCCGTGAATTTCGGAGCGCGCTTCTCGTAAAACGCCCGCATCGCTTCCTTGTAGTCTTCACTGGTGGTGGCGAGCGCGTATTGGTCCGCGTCCATGAAGCTCACGCTCTGATGCAGCGCATGGGCCGCGGCATTGATCGCAACCTTGCTCATGCGCACCGCATTGGGCGGCAGGGCGGCGAAGCGGCGCGCCAGACGCTGTGCGGCATCTAGGGCGCCGCCGTCATCGACAATCTCGTCGGCCAAGCCCCAGGCCGAGGCCTCCGCCGCCTCCAGCTTCTCGCCCAGGATGACGAATTTCTTCGCGCGCGCGGGGCCGATCAACGAAACGATGCGCGGCACGGCCTGCCAGCTCATGTTCATGCCGAGAGGAATTTCGGGCAGCCGGAAATAGGCGCCGCGCCCGAGAATGCGCAGATCGCACGCCACCGCCAGCGCCGCGCCGCCGCCGATGCAGTATTTTTCGACGGCGCAGATCGTTACCTGCTCCAGCCGTTCCCATGCCGCGCAGAGCTCCGGTCCGATCCTGATCATGTGGCGGCGCTCGAGCAGACCGCCGGCACGGCGCCGGTCCATCCCGGGGTCCTTGAGATCGGCGCCGGCTGTGAAGGCGCCGTCGCCGTGCAGGATCACGGCGTGGGTCTCAAGATCATGCTCGAAGCTGCGCGCGGCTTCGGTCAGCTCGACGATCAATTGTTTAGAGAGCGCATTGCGTCCGTCACCGCGCGCGAAGCGCACCGTGGCGACCGCACCCTCTCGAACAATTCGGACAAATTCACCAATTCGATTTTCGCTCATATGTGCAGTCTAAACCAGGAATCCCCTGCCGGGTTAAGCATGCCGGCACAGTCCCAGATTGTGGCCGCAGTGGCAGCCGTGCTAGGTGGCCCGGGCATCCCGGATGCGAGCCAATCATGCCGTCGCCGTATGAAGATCGTCCCCCGCGCAGCTTCTGGCGGTCAGCCGTTTCAGAGGCGCAGCCAGGCGCTTTCGACGGCCTCTATCGCCGCAAGTTCGAGATCGGGGCAGAGGACAGGGTGGCGACGGCCGGAAGCTGCTTCGCCCAGCATGTCGCGCGCTACATGCGCAAATCCGGATTTCGCATCCTCGATGTCGAGCCGGCTCCGGCCGCCCTGCCGGCGCAAGCCGCCCGCGAGTTCGGCTACGGCATCTATTCGGCGCGCTACGGCAACATCTACACCGCCCGCCAGCTGCTTCAGCTCATGCGCGATGCCCAGGACGGCGTCGTCGATCCGTCCTGCGTGTGGACCCGGGAGGGCCGGTTCTACGACGCGCTGAGGCCCAACATCGAGCCGAACGGATTCGAATCCGAAGCGGAGGTTCTGGCGCTGCGCCGTGACCATCTCGAGAAAGTGCGCGAGCTGTTCGCCACGATGGACGTCTTCATCTTCACGTTCGGCCTGACGGAAGCTTGGGCGGACCGCGAGACCGGCCGCGTCTTTCCGACGGCGCCCGGGACCATTGCCGGCTCCTACGATCCCGCGCGGCATGAGTTCAGGAATTTCACCTTCAAGGAAGTCCTCAAGGATTTTCACGTCTTCCACAAGCTGCTGAGACGCCTCAACCCCGATGTGCGCACCCTGCTCACCGTCTCTCCGGTTCCGTTGACGGCCACGGCAAGCGACGATCACGTGCTGGTGGCGACGATGTATTCCAAGGCGGTGCTGCGCGCGGTAGCGGGGCAACTCGCCGCCGAAGACGCCAAGATCGACTATTTCCCATCCTACGAGATCGTCGCCAACCCCTGGGCCCGCGAATCCGCCTATGAGCCCAATCTGCGTTCCGTCAGCGAGAGCGGCGTGGCCACCGTGATGGGTGTTTTTTTCCAGGCCCATCCGCCGCCGCAGGCCGCCGAGCCTGCCAGAGTGCAAGTCGATCCAGCCGACCGGCACGAGCGCAAGCCCATGAAACGCGAGAAGGGGCGCGATCAGAAAGACGACGAGGAGGCCGTTTGCGAAGACGTCCTGTTGGAGGCCTTCGCTCCGGACAAGGTCGCATAGTCGGGTTCTGCCGCATGCGATATCCGCCCGTTTCAACATGACCGTTCGCATCTGCGTTATCGGCAATTCGCATTGTGCCGCGCTGGCGCAGGCCTGGAAGGACGTCTCGCCACAGATTGCGCAGCGCTTCTCGCTGACGTTCTTCGCGTCGAGGATCTCCCACCTCGCGCATCTGCGACCCGACGGCTGGCATCTGCGTCCGGGAACGCAGAGATTGGCGACGAAATTTCGCGTCAGTTCCGGCGGCCTGGAGACCGTCGAGGTCGACGCCTACGATGCGTTCGTTCTGGTCGGCTGCGGCCTGGGCGTCGATCTGGAGCAGATCGCTGCCCAGGGAACGCCGGTCTCGCTTCTGCGCTACGGGCGTACGAAAGTCGTGGTCTCCGAAGCCTGCTTCGACGCGGCGGTGGCCTGCTACATGCGCTCGCGGGCGCTGTTCGACGTGCTGAAGAGCCTGCGCAGCGTGTCGCACAAGCCGGCGCTGATCGTCGCGGCGCCGTATCTGTCGGAGCGCGTGCTCGACATCGAGCCATTTGCATCGATGGCGCAGTATCGCGACAGCGCGTTTCTGGCCACCCTGGTGGCCCGCTGCCGCCGCAGCGCCGACGCGGCCGCAGCCGAACATGGCTGCGAGGTCGTCTGGCAGGACCCCGTCACGGTCGCCGCCCCGGGGTTCACGAGGCTGGACTACGGCATGGACCGACCGCGCGAACAAGACGAGGACGAAGGCGGCCTGGCCGATATTCGGCACTGCAATCCGAAGTATGGCGCGCTGGCGCTGACACGCATCCTGGCACGTCTGGCGGCTCTGCTCGCGACCTCAACCGTCCATGCCGATGCACTCTAAAAGCAGCCTGCTCCGAACTCCCGCAATGGGGCCGCGGCTCAGGCTTCGGGCGCCGCCGGGCTCTGAATATTGTAGACCGTCGCCAACAGGGTCTTGCGGGGCAGGAAGCGGGCGAGGCCGGCAATCAATCTGTTGCGCATCCCGGTGACGAGCACGCGCCGGTTGTTCTGGAAGGCGCGATAACCCATGCGCGCCACGGTCATGGAGGGCATCGGCGTTCCCATGCGCGAGAGCCTTGTGCGGCCAGTGCCGGCGCGCTCGCGAAACTTGCTCGATGTCGGACCGGGGCAGAGGCAGCTCACATGCACCGCGCTGCCCTCGGCCTCCTTCCACAGCGCCTCGGAGAACGACAGCACGAAGGCCTTGCTCGCGTAGTAGACCGCCATCAGCGGTCCGGGCTGGAACGCCGCGGTCGAGGCGACGTTCAGGACGCCGCCGCGATTGTTCTTGAGCATCGCGGGCCAATAGATGTGCGTGAGCTCGACCAGCGCGCGCACATTGAGATCGATCATGCCGAGCTGATCGGCTTCGCTGGAACCGTCGAAGCCGCCCGCGATGCCGTAGCCCGCATTGTTCACCAGGACGTCGACCGAGAGGCCTTTGGCGGCGATCGCGTCGGCGAGCTTGCGGCCTGCGCCGTGCTCCGTCAGATCGAGCGCGATCGGCGTCGCCGCGATGGCGTATTTGAGCGACAGGCGTTCGGCGACTTCTTTCAATGCCGCTTCGGAACGCGCGGCCAGGACGAGGTTGTAGCCGTCCCTGGCGAAGCACTCGGCGAGATCGACGCCGATGCCGGCGCTGGCGCCAGTCACCAGCGCGGTTTGGCCTTCACCTCTACGCTTGCGTGCCATGTCCGGTGCCCCTTCCTTATCGCATCCGCGCGGACTGCGTCATCCTGAGGTGCGCGCCCGCGTGCTTCGAGGCTCGCTTGCGCTCGCACCTCAGCATGACGCGGGCAAGCCTCGAAGGATGACGCTGGAGCTGCCTATTCCGCCGCCAGCATCGATGGCGTGCGCAGCATCTGCCCGCCGTTGAGCTGCATCAGGAATTTGATGCCCTCCTCGGCGATGTCGTCGCCCACCATGCGGTCGCCTTCGGCATAGAGCTCGGCCATGTCGATATAGGCCGCATAATTGTTGCGGGTGCGCTCGGTGATGATGCCGGCCTTGAGCAGGGTCTTGATCAGCACACGGAAGATGTTGGTGGTCTCCTGCAGCTCCTCGCGGATGCCGGCATCGGTCAAGGCCTCCAGGAAAGCCTGCTGGCACCACAAGGGATCGAGCCCGACCGCCTCGTAGATCCAGGTTTTCTGATCGGGCGATCCCAGATTGTAGAGCAGGACCTGGAAGACGTTCCACGCCCAGTCCTCGATCAGCTCATGCTCGGCTTTGGAGAGCTTGGGGATCGTGCGGTCGGCCCAGATCTTGCCGAATTTGTGATGGAAGGCCTCGTCGGTCATCACCATCTGCATCAGGTGCTTCATGAGCGGATCGCGCGTCTCCTTGAAGAAGGTGGCGAAGGCGCCCATCGCGAGGCCTTCGACGAGGAGCTGCATGCCGACGAGCTTCTTCCACACCAGCGGCGAGGAGACGAGTTCGTTGAGCAGGTTCTCGAGCGCGGGCCCGACCTTCACCGGCTTGCCCCAGCGCGCCTTGATATAGGCGCTGAAGGCGGTGACGTGGCGCGCCTCTTCGCGCGTCTGGTTGGCGGCGTATTCCTGGGCGCCGGGATCGCGCAGGATGTGACAGAGCGATGCCGAGAGCGCCAGCGCGCCCTGCTCGCCGTGCAGGATCGACGACAGCGACCAATGCACGTCCATGTTGACCAGCTTGATCTTGCCGGCTTCGTCGAGCTTGTCGCCGATGGCGGTGCGCAGATCGGTGTTCGCCGACGGATTGACCAGATATTCCTTGGTCAGATCGAAAGGCTGGCTGAAGTCGATGTACTTCTTGTCGAGCGGATCCCAGAAATGATCGTGGGTGGCGGAGATGATCTTGTCGAAGGCGGTGGAGCGGTCGCCATAGCGGTTGACGTCCAGCATCGCGGGAAAGTCGTGGGGATCGACCGCGTTGTAGGCCGGATCCTTGGTGATGTTGCTGTCCATGAGACGCTCCACTGCTCGCTTAGGGCCAAGATACGCACTCCGCCGCAAAGTGCAAGGAAAATGACGCCTCCGTCATTCATTTGACATATCGGTGGAGAAACGAAGCCTGCTGCGACACCTCCAACCGCATCACGCTCTTCCGCCAAGTGCTTGAGGGCGTGATAGGATTGCGCGTCGAGAGGCCGGGGGCCGATGACCTTGTTCCGCGAACGCCCGCAAAGCATCTGGGTTTTGCCGCTGCTGGCGCTTGGCCTGGCCTTGGGGCTGCTGGCCACGGACTGGAGCGGCTGGGCATCGGGCATGCGCGGCTGGCTCTTCGACAGCTATCAGCGCGCCCATCCACGGCCGCTGCAGGACACCCGCGCGGAAGCCGGCTTTTCGGTGCGCAGTCTCGAGATCGCACCGATGTCGCACGCCGAGCTCGCCCAGCTGCTGCGGGATCTGCGCGCCCATGGGGCGCAAATGGCCGTGCTGGCATTCCCGCTGGAGGGTGCGGATCCGGCCGCGCCGGCCAATCTGGTGGGCGCCATCCCGCCCGGCCCAGGTTTCGACGAGGCACGCGCTGCCCTGCTCGGCATGCCCTCGCCCGACAAGGCGCTGGCGCTGGCCTTGAGCCACATCGCGACCGTGAGTGGCTATGTGCTGAGCGAAACGCCCTCGAGCATCGCTGCCGCGACCTCACGGATCGCCGGCCCGCCGGACGCCTTCGCCCGAACGCGCGATTTTGCCGGTGCGCGAGGACCGATTCCACTGCTTGCCAATGCGAGCGCCGGCCGCGGCGCGCTGAACTTGATCCGCGATCGTGACGGCAGCGTGCGTCGGCTTCCGCTCGCCTTCCGCCTCAACGGCACGGCGGTCGCATCTCTCGACGCCGAAGCGTTGCGCGTCGCCCAGAACAAGCGCGCGCTGCGCCTGCGCGCCGGTGAGAGCGGTGCGCTTTTCGGCCAGGGCAGCGGCGCGGCAGCACTTCAGCTGGATGGCCGCGATCTGGTGACCGCGCCCGATGCTTCGCTGTGGCTCTGGTACGCCAAGGATGAAAGCGCAGGGCTGACGCCGTCCGATCTCGGCGATCTCAGCCACATGATCGTCTATATCGGACAGGCTGGCGATGTCGCGCCGACGCCGTTCGGCGCGCGCAGCCTGGCGCGGATACGTGCCGAGGCTTTGCAATCGATGTTTCTGGGCCAGGTGCTGCGCCGCCCCGCCGCCGCGACCAAGGCGGAGCTGGCGCTGCTCCTGCTGGTGGGCCTGGCCGCTATCCTCGTCTTCGTGCGCTTCGGCATCTGGTGGACCGGCGCCTTCGTCCTGGGAGCGCTCGCCGCAGCGGGCGCGGCCTCGTGGAATCTCTTCACCGCGAACCATGTGCTGTTCGATGCGCTGGCGCCCGGAGCAGGACTTGCATTGGTTTTCGCGGCCGCGGCCGGCGCGCGTCTGGTGGAAGTGTCGGCCGCGCGCAAGCGCCTGCACGATGCCTTCGCCGATTCCTTGAGCCCCCCCGTCATCCAGCGCATCGCGCGCAAGCCCGCGCTGCTCAAGCTCGACGGCGAGGCGCGCGAGGTGAGCTATCTGGTCTGCGGCGTGCGCGGCTTCGCGGCGCTGGCGGCGTCCTTCCGCGACGATCCCGCGACCTTCACGCGTCTCTTGGGGCGGGTGTTCAAGCCGCTGATGGACGAGGTCCTCAATCATCGCGGCACCATCGAGCGGCTGTCGGGCGACGGCTTCAGCTGCTTCTGGAACGCGCCGCTCGACGATGGCGAGCACGCCATCCATGCCTGCGAAGCGGCGGCGCGCATGATGGAGGTCATCGCCAAGGTCAACGAGGTGATCACCCATGAGCGGCTGATGGACGGCACCGCGCTGGCGCCGGTCGAGATCGGCATCGGCATCTCGACCGGCCCCGCGATCGTCGGCGGCTTCAAGAGCCATGGCCGCACCACCTATTGCGCCGTCGGCGACTGCTCGGCGCAGGCCGCGCGCATCCAGGCGCTGTCGAGCGGCTATGGGCCCGCGATCATCGTCAGCGAAGAGACACGTAAGGCGGCCGAGCGCGGCTTCGCCTTCCTGGAAGTCGACTACGTCGCGACCGGCGTGGGCCCCGGCCCGGTCAAGCTCTATGCCCAGCTCGGCAACCCGGTGATGCGCGCCAGCCCCAAATTCCGCGCGCTCGCGACCTTCCACGATCACATCTTCCAGTCGCTGCGCACCCAGCAATGGGACAAGGCGCGCGAGTTGATCGACCAGTGCCGCAAGCTCTCCGGCGCCAGCCAGAAGCTCTACGACCTCCAGCTCGCGCGCATCGGCTGGTACGAAAAGCACCCGCCCGACCCCGACTGGGACGGCTCCTTCCGCCAGCCTTTGCCTTGAAGAGCGTTTGGTCGATGCTGAAAAAAGTTGCGTCATCCTGAGGTGCCTGTCGCGTCGCCTTTCGAGGCTCGCTACGCTCGCGCCTCAAGGTGACGCGGCGGGCCTCGAAGGATGACCCATCCGCTTCCCGCTCAGAAGATCGCACTCTCGATGGACGCAACCCGCCACTTCCCTCCCGACTACCGCGCCGCGCGCGCGAATTTCCTCAGCGCCTGCGCCGCGGCCGGTGTGGGCACGACGGCGCGGGTGCATCCAGACGCCCTGGGACGCGACGGCAAGACGCTGTTCCTCGACACCGCGGTGATCGGCCCGCGCGACGCCAAATCGGCGTTGCTGCTGATCTCCGGCACGCATGGCGTCGAAGGCTATTTCGGCTCGGCGGCGCAGACCGGCATGCTGCGCGAGGGAGTGCTGGCTGCGCCGCCCGGTGCCAAGATCGTGCTGCTGCACGCGCTCAATCCCTACGGCTTCTCCTTCGACCGCCGCGTCAACGAGGACAATGCCGACATCAACCGAAACTTCGTCGACCATTCCAGTCCGCCGGCGAACGAGGACTATGCCGCGCTCGCCGAATGGATCGCGCCCAAGGACCTCGCGCCCGCCGCCCTCAAGGCCGCGAACGCAAAGCTCAAGGCCTATGCGAAGGCCCATGGCGATTTCGCGCTGCAGGAGGCGATCAGCAAGGGCCAGTACGCCTTCGCCGACGGCCTCTATTATGGCGGCGCGACGCAGAGCTGGTCCGCGCGCATGCTGCGCGAGGTCGTTTCCGAAGAGCTCGGCGCACTCGAGCGGCTGATCGTGATCGATTTCCATACCGGTCTTGGGCCGCACGGCCATGGCGAGATGATCAGCGAAGACCTGCCCGGCTCGCCCGCCTATGCCCGCGCCAAGGCGATGTGGGGCGCGCGGGTGCGCTCGAGCGAAGCGGGCGAATCCGTGTCTGCGCCCTTGACCGGCACCATCGACAAAGCCTTCGCGCGCTGGCTGGACGGCATCGAGCTGACCTTCGCCGCGATCGAAGCCGGCACCGTCTCCACGCGCGAGACATTCCAGGCGCTGCGCCGCGACAACTGGCTTTATGCGGTGGCGAAGGGTGACGATCCGTTGGCCGAGGACATCCGCCGCGACATCCGCGCCGCCTTTAATCCCGATACCGATGCATGGAAGATGATGGTATGGCCGCAGGCCGTGGAGGTGACGCGTGCCGCGCTCGCCGCCTTGAACGCAAAGGGGATCAGATGAAACCGATCGTTCTCGCCGTCCTGGCGGCGCCGCTCCTGCTCGCCGCGGCACCGGCGCCCGGCCTCCTGCCGCCGCCCGAAAACCAGAAGCTCGCGCACGACCTCTTCCGCGACATCATCGCAGTGCATTCGGTGCACGATGTCGGCACCAAGGGCGTCGCCGACATCCTGGCCAAATCCTTCCTCGACAACGGCTTCGCACCCGAAGACGTCAAGCTGGTGCCGGAGGACAAATACCCCAACCAGGTCAATCTCGTCGTCCGCCTGCACGGCAAGGGCAAGGGCAAACCCGTGATGTGGATCTGCCACATGGACGTGGTCGAGGCCAAAGCCGAGGACTGGACCGTGCCGCCCTTCGTGCTGACCGAGAAGGACGGCTATTTCTACGGCCGCGGCACATCCGACATGAAGGACCAGGACGCGGCGGTCGCCGCATCGCTGATCCGCCTGAAGAAGGAGGGCTTTGTCCCCGACCGCGACATCATCGCCGCGTTCACGGCGGACGAGGAGGTCGGCCTCGAGCAGGACGGCCCGGCCTTCCTGCTGCGCGCGCATCGCGATCTGGTCGATGCCGGCCTGGTGATCAATCCCGACGGCAGCAGCGGCGAGATCGTCGCCGGCAAGAAGCTCGATTTCGGAATCGAGACCAGCCAGAAGACCTATGTCACCTACACCATGACGGTGACCAATCGCGGCGGCCATTCCTCCGAGCCACGGCCCGACAACGCGATCTACCAATTGTCGGACGCGCTGGTGCGACTGTCCAAGTTCCAGTTCCCCTTCAAGACCAACGCCACCACGCGACTCTATTTCCAGCGCCGCGCGGCGTTCGAGAGCGGCCAGCGCCGCGCCGACATGCTGGCGCTGAGCAAAGGAAAGGTCGACGCGAAGGCGGCGGCGCGGCTGGCGAAGGACACCGCGCTCAACGCCATCCTGCATTCGACCTGCGTCGCCACCATGCTGCGCGCGGGCGTGCAGGAGAACGCATTGCCGGCCCGCGCCGAAGCCACCATCCAGTGCCGCATCATGCCCGACGAGACCGTGGGAGGGACCAAAGCGACGCTCGAGAAGGTCGCGGCCGACAAGGCCGTGACCGTCAGCGTGCCGAACGACGTGGTCAGCGGGCCCGAATCGCCGCCGACACCCGCGCTGCTGCATGCGGTCGAGACCGTCGTGCATTCGATGTGGCCGGGCAAGCCGGTGATCCCGGCGATGGCGGCCGGTGCCAGCGATTCGATCTTCACCCGCAATGCCGGCATCCCTAGCTACGGCGTGAGCGGCGCCTGGGAGGACATCAATGACGTGCGCGCCCATGGCCGAGACGAACGCCGCGCCATGGACTCGTTCTACCAGTCGATCGAATTCACCTACCGGCTGATGAAGGAGCTGGGCGGCGGGTGAAGGTGGTCCTCTTCGCATACCAAAAAACGTCATCGCCCGTCCGCACGCTGTCGCTACGGACTATGCGGGCGACCCAAATTCTTGCGTTTGAGAAAAATGGGTTGCCCGGACAAGCCGGGCAATGACGATTGTTTCGGCTAGATTGGTCTCGCTACCGCCGGCTGATGCGCTGATCGGCGAGGTTCTCCGCGATGTGCAGGTGCTTCTCGAGCGTCGGCAATTGCTTCTGCGCCAGACGTCCCACGGGGCCGTTGTCGCTTCGCGCCTCGCGCTTGAACTCGGCGATGTCCTTCTGGTGGTCGCCGATCATATAGGAGACGAATTCGCGGTCGAAGCGCGGGCCGGACATGCCTTCGAGCTTCGAATATTCGCGCTTTGCTTCCGGCGCGACGCCGGACGGCGGATCGATGCCCAGCCTCTGCGCCACCTGGCTTGCCTGGTCGCGCGCCATGCGGTGGTCGTCGATGAGCGTGGCGCCGAAATCACGGACCTGCCGGTTCTCGGCCTTGCGCTGCGCCAGCTTGCCGAGCCGGATCTCCGCATTGTCGCCCTGGATCGCCTTGAGGAGGAACGGCCTGGGCGGCTCCGCGGAGGCGGGCAGTGCGGCCAGGACGGCGACAGATGCGGCGAGGAGGAGGAGCTTGGCGGTCATGGTGGATCCTTTGCTGATGGGCTGTAAGGAAAACGGCCTGTGCCGCGCGGCGTTCCCGGCGCGTGCCTTCGCGGCGAAGGTTAAATGGCCGCCGGCAACGCAGGCTTCCGGAACCGGGCCGCTTTCAATTGTTGTTGGCGATGCGGAAGACCACGCCGCACCCGTTCGTGCAGGCGGTTCCGCCCCAGGCGGCGGTTCCGTAGACGCTCGCGCCGGAGAGAATGAGCGGCGCGGTCGGTGAACGGCCGTCGCTGCCGTCTTCGAATTTGTGCAGCACCGTGAATGTGCCGTCGGCAGCGAGCCGGAACGCGGTGCCGCAGCCCAGATCGAGCGCTCGGCAGCCGCCGCCCATCTGCGCCGTGCCATAGAGATCGCCGCTGCTGTCGGCCGTCAGCACGGCGGCGGGATGAGCGCCGTCCGACCGTCGCGTGAAGGTGTGCAGGACGCTGAAGCTGCCATCGGCGGCGATGCGGAAGATCACGCCGCTGCCTTGGCGGTCGCCGCCGTAATACGCCGTGCCGACGATGCCCGCGGCCGTCAAGGTCAGGCCGCCGACCGGCTGGCCGCCGTCCTTCCTGCCGAGGAAGGTGTGCAGCACCGAGAACGCGCCGTCCGGCGAGAGCGCGAACACCGCGCCGCAATTGCAGCTCGGATCGGCGCCGTTCTGCGTCGCGCCGAAGAGGGTGCCGCCGCCATCCATGACGACGCCGTGCGGCCAGCGTCCGTCCTCTTCGCCGCGAAAGGTGTAGAGCGTGCTCAGCGTTCCCGCCGACAGCTTGAAGATCGTGCCGTCCGTGGCGGCGCCGCCGCTGATCGTCGTGCCGTAGATGTCGCCGTTCGCCGCCACCCACAACCGTCCGCTCGGGGAGCCTTCGCCGCTGGCGAAGCTATGCAGCACCTGGAGCGGGCCTTTGGGCGGCTGCAGGAAGATGCTGCCGTCTCCGGAATTGCCCTGGGCGGTGGTGCCGTAGATGTTGCCGTTTGCATCGCCGACCAGATCGGCATCGGGCGCGTAGCCATCGGCGCCGCCGGTGAAATCGTAGACCACCGTGTGGCTGCCATGCCGGCCGATCTTGAACAGCGTGCCGCAGCCGCCGCCACAGGGCCCGCCGCCGCCGGCGCCGGTCGTTCCATAAAAATCGCCCGAGGCGTCCTGCACCATTCCGCCAAAGGGATGGGCGCCGTCGGCGCCGCCCTGGAAGTCGTGCACGATGATTGCGCGCCCGGCCTCCGCGGTGCCGGCGACGCCGACTGCGAACGCGACAGCGAGCGCGCAGGAGAGAAAGGAGTGGCGCATGACATCTCCAGGACGAGCGGCTATACAGCGATCCTAACGCACCCGTAGCTCAGCTGGATAGAGTGTCGCCCTCCGAAGGCGAAGGTCGCAGGTTCGAATCCTGCCGGGTGCGCCATTCCCGTGCAAAACATATTTTCCCCTGTCCTGCACCGATGCGGATACGTGGCGGTGCTGGAGAATGAGATCCCCGCCGCGAAGCTGAACGACGGATGAAAGGCGGATTCCGCGAGCGTTCAGACGATTTCGCGCTCAATCCCGTCGTTGCGCGGTTCGAACCGCGCGCTCGACAGGAGAAGAAGATGAAAATCCTCACGACGAGCTTGGCGGTTTTGGCGCTGGCCGGCTTGGCCACTCCCACATTGGCGCAAGGCTACTACGATGGCGGTTACGACCGTGACGGCGGCACCTACTACGATCGCGGAACAGGCGATTACTACGGCGGCTATGGCGCCTTGTATGGCCCGAGCTTCTACGGCTACCCCGAGTACCGTGGCGCGGAGCAACACATCCGCGGGGAAATCTGGCAGGCGGTGCGCGACGACATGATCGAGCGCGAAGACGCCCAGGCGTTGTTCGCCGAACTGCAGCAAATTCGGCAGCACCAGGCCCGCGAGTTCCAGAAGCATGGCTGGAACCTGCCGTACTGGGACCGCCAGGAAATTCGCAACGAGCTCAACCGGCTCGACCGCGAGGTCGACCAGATTCGCCAGGAGCCATGACCGGGCGATGATGTCCGCCTCCCGCGCGGGGGAGGTTCATCCGAGCAAAAACTCCCGCCGGTCAGCCGCCAGCGAGGGCGGCGTCACGCGTCCCAAGCGGGTACGCCGGCGCCGATGTCCAGGAAGGCGTATTCCTGCGCGGTGTCGGCCATCATGACCGTTGCCGGGATCTGGGCGGCCATCTGGAAGCTGGCGGTGCCGCGCGAGAGCGCCACGATCAGCGGCGCTCTACCGCCGCCGCCGCCGAGCGGGAAGGCGGTGATCTCCAGCATCTGCGACGTGCCGCGGCGGTAGTGGACGTTGGTCATCTGCCACAAGCCGCAAGGCTGGCCGGCGATGAGGCGCGCCGATTGCAGCGCCGCGTCGTGATAAGGTGGCGGCAGGAACTCGAGATAATCGTGGCCGGTGATGCTTCCGCGCACCTGCGCCTCGAAGCCGGATCCGGCAAGCCGGATCTTGATGCGGCGCGCGCCGGGCGGCGGCACTTCGACCAGCAGCAGATCGCGCAGGAACTGCGCCGCGTCGCGCGGATGGAAGGCGCTGCGGGCGGGAACAAGCCCGTCCTTGGGAAGATCGCGCCAGAACGCCTCGAACGCCAGGCTTTCAGGCGACCGCGACCGCGCGGGCGCGAATGTCGACTTGGGTTGAAGGACGTGCAGGCTCATCCCTGCAGTATTGCCGTCGCCTCGTTAACGCTTCGTTCGGCGGTGCCGAACCGGGACATCCGTCCACGGATCGCCAAGCATGCGAATTCTGCATACCCTGGAACGACTCCATCGTTGATTCGCCCGGCCATGCTGACGCGCCTCTACCTCTCCCGATCCTGGATTCATCCCGCGCTGCGCGGCGGCAAATCCGCCATCCATGGCGAGGGCGCGATCGCCGGCAAGCCGTTCCGCACCGGCGAGAAGCTGATGGAGTTCGGCGGCGAGACGATCACCCGCGCCGGCATCGACAGCGCGCTGTATCGCCCGCGCTCGATCTGGGCGGTCGCCGACGGCACCTGGCTGGCGCTGTCCAGGAGCGATCCGCGCCCCAGTCTCGACGAGAACCTCAACCATTGCTGCGATGCCAATGCGTGGCTCGCCGACGAGGTGAGCTTGGTCGCGCGCCGCAACATCGCCGCCGGCGAGGAGATCACGCTCGACCAGGGCACCTGGAATTTCGACGAGGACGACTATCTGTGGGATTGCGAACGCTGCCGCTGCGGTGCGCGCACCTGCCGCGGGCGGCTCTCCGCCTCGGACTGGAAGCTGCCGGTGGTGCAGGCGCGCTACCGCGGCCACTTCCATCCGCTGGTCGTGCGCCGGATGGAGCGCCAGGCACGGCGGGCCAGCTGATCGCAGCAAATCTCATTCGGCGAAGAAGAATCAACCTCCCCCGTTTACGGGGGAGGTGCCGAGCGCCAGCGAGGCGGAGGGGGAGCATGTGGCACGCCCCCTCCGGCGCTTCGCGCCACCTCCCCCGCAAGCGGGGGAGAATCGTTTTTTTCTAATTCACCGTCAGAGCCACCGGCGCCGACGCGATGCCGTTGGCGACGACGACAAGCGTGCTCGGCCCCGTCTCCATGTTCGCCGGCACGTCGAAATTGGTCGACACCGGCGTCCCACCCGTCGCCACGCCCATCGTGCTGTGGTCGTGGGTGCGGGCGTAGGCAACATCGCCCGTGGCATTGTTGGTGATGCGCACCAGCGGATAGTTGGTCTGGGTCTCGTCCTCGTCGCCGAAGGCGTTGGCCTGGCTCAGGCCGTTGAACTGGGTTCCGGCGATCTGATAGCTCTGGCCGCGCGTCACGCTGGAGGGAAAATCCGCGATGGTGGGCGCCCAGGCGGCCTGCGCGCCGCCCGTCGACTGGTAGACATAGCTGCCGCCGATGAGGACCTCGCCCGTCGGCAGCACCATCAGCGGACCGCCGTTGCTGAACGGCTCCTTGGTCAGATGCGTGCCGTCGAATTCATAGAGCGTGCCCGACAGGCATTCGACCAGCACGTTGCCGTTCGGCAGGAGCGAGGCGAAGGTGTCGCCGCAATCCTCGTTGCTGGGAAAATCCGGACCCGGGGTCCAGTGGCCCTTGCGGTCGCCTCCGCTCGGCGGCGTCCAGATGTCGGTGTGGGCATTGCTCTGGCTGCTGGCCTTGCCGCCGGCTGCGAACACCGTGCCGTCCGGACGCAGGATCGCCGGCCCGACTTCGCCCGGCGGATCGTAGCACTTGTTCTTGGGCCCGTATGGAATGCAATTGCCGCAGCAATTCTGCGGCTCCCACAGATCGGCGGGGATGTCGCCCGCGTTCACCCATTTGCCCTGGTCGGGAAGATAGCGCTCGGATTTGGGATGGTCCTTGACGTCGAAGGTCAGGATCGTGCCGTCGGGCAGCAAGGTCCAGCCTTCCTCAGCGTTGAAATCGTTCTTGCCGGTGTTGGGCAGCGCCGTCCATTTCAGGGTCGCCGGATCGAGCGCGGCGAACTGCTTCTTGAATTTGTCGCCGACGAGGAAACGGCCGTCGGGCAGCACCGCGGACGGCGAGTCGCCGATATTCGTCCAGCCCTGGGGATGGTCGAGCGAAGTCCATTTGTTCGCCAGCGGATCGTAGATCGCGCCGAGATTGGTGAACGAGAATTGATCGAAGAGATATTCCCCGCCGATGATGGCGAGCCTTCCGTCGGCGAGCACCGCAGAGGCGAAATAGAGCGGCTGGTAGCCGGACGGCAGGTCGGCGACGCGCTTCCAGGTTCCGTTCAGATAGCTGCCCTTGCTGTCGGGGGTCAGCACGTACCAGTCGGACTCGCCGAAGCCCTGCGCCATCACCGTGCCGTCGGTGAGCTGGAAGGTGATCAGCGCGCCGTCCGGCGGCTGATGGGTGAGACGCTTCATCGTCTGAGCGGAAGCGGGCAGGGTAAAACAAAGCGCGAGCAGAACGGCGAACAAACGCGGCATGGACGGGACCTCTCTTGCTGCGGCGAGGCTAACAGGTCCTGCGTGCGGCGAACAGGCGCGCCGATCACGGAATCGCGATGATGAGCGCCGGGGCGCCGATGTCGAGCTCGCACGGTTCGTCGAACAACGCAGCGTCGTGTTTTTCGAGCGCCACTGTGCGGCCGCCGACGCGCAGCGACAGCGCTTGCGGCGCCACGACGATCGAGGTACCGCCCCCCAAGCGTGTACGCCCCGAGACACGCTGCATCGAAGCCTGCACGCGGCCGCGCCGCAGCATCAGATTGAGGTCGGTGACCGGCCCGTCCAGCGGCGTGGCGTGGCAAGGCGTCTCACCGGCAAAGACGATCGGCTCGGAGTGCGCGTCGCAATCTTGTGTCCCGTGCGGGAACACGAGCCGCACGCGGCCGGCGAGTACCGCGAAATGGCGGTCGATATTCTCGAAATGCGAGAACGGTCCCGGCTGCGTCACTTCCGCGATGCTCAGGCGCCAAAGGAAAGTCGCGAAGTCTGACCCCGGCGGAAAGACGGCAATCTCGCGCGTCGTGCCGCCGCCGTTCTTCCACGGCACGGCCCTGCGCTCGGCCGCGCGCAGGATGCGCATCAGCCTTGCCCGGCGAAGGCGAGACAGGCCGCGATGACGCGCTTGAGCACGCCGCGCAGAGCACCCGCGCGCGCAGGATCGTAAGGCGCGGGCCAATTCTGCGGCGAAGGAACCTCGGGCTCGTCCATATAGCCGCGGCAGGCGAGTTCGAGCTGGATGGCATGGACGCCGTTGTCCGGCGCGCCGTAATGACGCGTCGTCCAGCCGCCCTTGAAGCGCCCGTCGACGACGAAGCTGTAGGCGCTTGAAGCGCAAACACGCGCAACCGCATCGCTGAGATCACGCGCACAGCTCCTGCCGCCGTTGCTGCCGATGTTGAACTGCGGCAGTTCGCCTTCGAACAGGCGCGGGATGCGCGAGCGGATGGAATGGGCGTCGAACAGAACCACGCGCCCGTGCCGCGCGCGCAAGCGTTCGATCTCGGCCTCGAGCGCCGCATGATAGGGCTCGAAAAAGAGACGCCGCCGACGCGCGATCTCGTCCGCGTCCGGCGCGAGGCCGGAGCGATAGAGCGCCGTGCCGTCGAAATCCGTCGTGGGACACAGTTCCGTCGTCGCTTGTCCGGGATAGAGCGAGCGGCCCGAGGGATCGCGGTTGACGTCGATGACGCTGCGCGACAGCCGCGTGCGCACCGTGGTGACATCCATCGCGGCGACGAAATCGTAGAGCCTGTCGACCCACCAATCGGCGTCGCGCCGCGCCTGCCACAGCGAGACGAAGCCGTCCGCGAGGTCGTCCGGAATCTCGCTGCCGGTATGGGGGAACGCGACGACGAGCGGTGCCCTGCCCCGTCCGATCTCCAGCCAGTCCGTCTTGTCCGCCATGGCTCTGTCGCGCCTTGCGTCCAACGCATAGAGTGCGGCCATGAGCTCTGTCCAGCTTTGGTTCGCGCAGGCGCTGCTGCCCACGGGCTGGGCGGAGCGGGTGCGCTTTCGCTTTGATGGCATGGGCGCGCCGACAATCCAGCCCGGTGTCGATGCGGAACCGGCCGACGAAGTCCATGCCATCGCCGTCCCCGGCATCGGCAATCTTCACAGCCATGCCTTCCAGCGCGCGATGGCGGGACTGGCCGAGACCGCCGGTCCCGGCGGCGACAATTTCTGGACCTGGCGCACGGCGATGTACCGCTTCGCCGGCCGCATCGGGCCGGATGCGCTCGAGGCCGTCGCGGCGCAAACCTATGTCGAGATGCTGGAGTGCGGCTTCACCCGCGCCGGCGAATTCCACTATCTGCATCGCGCCCCCGACGGCAACCGGTACGACGATGCCGCGGAGATGAGCGGACGCATCGCGGCCGCCGCCGCGCAGACCGGAATCGGCCTGACCCTGCTGCCGGTCTTCTATGCGCATTCCGGCTTCGGCGGCGCCGCGCCGAACGGCGAGCAGAGGCGCTTCGTATCGACCCTTGCGGAATACGAGACGCTGCTGGCGCGCTGCGGGACGCATCTGCGTCCCTTGGGCGACGCCGCGCTCGGCATTGCGCCGCACAGCCTCAGAGCCGTCACGCCGGAGGAACTCACTGCGCTCGCGCGCCTGCCTGGGCCCGTGCACATCCACATCGCGGAGCAGACCAGGGAGGTCGACGACTGCCTCGCCTGGTCGGGCGCGCGCCCGGTGCGGTGGCTGCTCGATCATCTGCCGGTGGATGCGCGCTGGTGCCTGGTGCACGCGACGCATATGGACCGGAATGAAACCGGGGGCCTGGCGGCAAGCGGCGCGGTCGCGGGACTGTGCCCGATCACGGAAGCCAATCTCGGCGACGGATTGTTCGCGCTGCCCGACTATCTCGCCGCCCATGGCCGCATCGGCATCGGAACAGATTCGAATGTGCGCATCGATCTCGCCGAAGAACTGCGTCTGCTCGAATACGGCCAGCGCCTCGCGCGGCGCGCGCGCAATGTGGCCGCCGCCCGCGAAGGGGCCTCCAGCGGCGCAACGCTGCTGCACGCGGCGCTCGCGGGCGGGGTGCAGGCGCTCGGCGCCGACATGGCTGCGGATTTGGTGAGCCTGGATCCGCACCATCCCTCGCTGCTGCACAAGAGCGGCGATGCGCTCATCGACAGCTGGATCTTTGCCGCCGGATCGGGCGCGGTGGACTGCGTGTGGCGCAACGGAACACGGCTGGTCGAGGGCGGCCGCCACAAGGACCGCACCCGCATCGCCGCGCGCTTCCGCGCCGCGATAGCGGAACTCATCGCCTGATTTGGGTCCTTGCCGCCGGCGAACGCTTGCGCGGCTTGTGCGTTATCCCCTGAATTCGCAAGGAGATCACATGGCGAGAAAATATTCGCGCAGCGCCGGCAAGGACGTCGAAAGCGCCATGCGCCGCAAGAAGAAGGGCAAGCTCAAACGCGGCAAGGGCGGGCGCGGCGGCACGGTGAAGAGCCGCAAGCAGGCGATCGCGATCGGACTTTCGGAAGCGCGCAAGAAGGGCAAGAAGGTGCCGCGCAAGAAGAAGAGCACGCGCGGCCGCCGCAAGAAGAAATCCTCATAACCGCGCGGCGCGTTGGCTGCGCTTCAAGACACCGTCAAGATCGCGCTCGACGAACTGCGCATGCAGATGCTCGGCGTGCAGGTGCTGTTCGGCTTCCAGTTCCACGGCGTGTTCCAGGAAGAATTCGACACGCTCTCGCGCCAGGCCAAGCTCGCCGACGCCGCGGCACTCTCGCTCCTCGTGCTCACCTTGGGCCTTCTGATCGCAGCCCCCAGCCAGCACCGGCTGGTCGAGCACGGCGAGGCGACGAGGCGCATCCTGCGCGTCTCGGCCCGGTTCGCCAACATCGCGCTGGCGCCGTTTGCGGTCGCCATCGGCTGCGACATGTTCGTGGTGCTGGAGCGCTTCCTGGGATCGCAGACCGCGCTCGGCATCGCCGCCGCCGTCGCCGCGGCCGCATTTCTGCTGCTCTATGGATTGGGCGAAGCGCTGCGCCCGTTCGTTTCCAAGAGCGACTTGGAGAACGCCGTGCCGCAACAGACCAAGACCGACCTGCATCACAAGATCGAACAGCTCCTGACCGAGAGCCGCGTCATCCTTCCCGGTGCGCAGGCGCTGCTCGGTTTCCAGCTCGTCGTCACCATGACGGGCAGCTTCGCCAAGCTGGCCCCTGTGGACCGCGCCATCCACTTCAGCGCCCTGGTCGCGGTCGCGGTCGCGGTCATGATGCTGCTGACGCCGGCGGCGGTGCATCGCATCGCCTTTGATGGCCGCGACACGCAGCGTTTTCACGCCATCGGCTCGGCGATCGTCACCCTGGCACTGATCCCGGTCGCGCTCGGCATCGCGCTCGACTTCTATGTCGCCGCTTTCAAGATGCTCGGCGACAAGGCGGTCGCGGCGGTGGGGGCTGGCGTCGCGGGCGCTTTCCTGATCGCGCTGTGGTTCGCATTGCCCTTGGCCTTGCGGCACGGCCACCAAGGCTGAGGCCCGCGCGTTTTCTCCTTGCAGCCGCGAAGTGGAAACAATCATGAGCCAAGCCCAGCACAAACAGCCGCCGCAGCGGCAATCCCGCCAGCCGGGCTCGGAAGCCAAGATGCAGCCCAAGCCGGAATTCCTGCCGCGCTTCAAGGGCGCGGACAAGCTCAAGGGCAAGGTCGCGCTCATCACCGGCGGCGATTCCGGAATCGGCCGCGCCGTCGCCGTGCACATGGCGCGCGAGGGCGCCGACATCGCCATCGTCTATCTAGACGAGCACGACGACGCGGAGGAGACCAAGCGTTATGTCGAGCGCGAGGGGCGCAGTTGTCTTTTGATTGCGGGCGACGTGGCCAAGGAAGAGTTCTGCAGGGAAGCGGTGGGCCGCGTCATCGAGGCCTTCGACCGCCTGGATGTCCTCGTCAACAACGCCGCGGAGCAGCACGAGGGCGATGGCGGCGGCGCGCTCGACATCTCGCAGGAACAGCTCCAGCGCACCTTCCAGACCAACATCTTCGGCTATTTCTACATGGCCAAAGCCGCGCTCGAATACATGCGCGAGGGCGCAGCGATCGTGAACACCGCCTCGATCACAGCGTACAAGGGCAAGAAGGAGCTGATCGATTATTCCGCCACCAAGGGCGCCATCGTCAGCTTCACGCGCTCGCTGTCCCAGGCGCTGGTCGAAAGGAAGATCCGCGTCAACGCGGTGGCGCCCGGCCCGATCTGGACGCCGCTGATCCCCGCCTCCTTCGACGACAAGGAGACCGCCGAGCACGGCGCCCACGCGCCGATGGGCCGCGCCGGCCAGCCCAACGAGGTCGCGCCCTGCTTCGTCTTCCTCGCCTGCGAAGAGGCCTCCTACATGACCGGCCAGGTGCTCCACCCCAATGGCGGCACGGTGGTGAACGGGTAGGTGCGGCGCAGCGAAAATAAATCTGCGACACCCCCTTGAACCGTCACGGTCGAAACCCCATTTCGGCTAAATCCCCAAAGGTGTGAGAGCAAGGAACGCTCATCCGGCGGTGCGCGAAGAAGCGCCGCGCGGCGGGCTTTCCTGCGCCTCCGACAGCAAAGGACGACCGCCACGGACCCATCCGGAAAATAATTTTCGCCGCTTGCTGCGATGCACAAAAAAAGCCTCGCGTCCCGATCGACGGGTGTATTGCGTCTGAAATGGGGAGCGAATTTGCGCGGGCCCGCTTCCGCCCGAATTGAATTCGAATTTCCTCTTCCGTCGTGGCCGCCCCCTGAGGCGGCCATCCAGCCCCGAAAGATTTGCACGCGGAGGCGCGGAGCCGCGGAGTTGCGTTTTTCCTCCGCGATTTTCCGCGGCTCCGCGTGAACATCTGGATGGCCGGGGTCGTAGCGACAGCGTCAGGACGCCCGGCCATGACGAGAAGATGGACGGGAATTGAACCTCGATTTTACGCATTGCTGCAGGCGGTGCGGAATTGAACCTCGATTTTGAGCAGTGATGCAGAGCAAAACCGAATTGAACCTCGGTTTCAGCGCTCCGCGTCGAGCATCCGCTCCAGCGTCGCGAGCTCGTCGGCCTCGCGCGCGGGCTTGTCCCAGCGCAGGCGGCTGATGCGGGGGAAGCGCATGGCGACGCCGGATTTGTGCCGCGCCGAGCGCTGCAGGCCTTCGAACGCCACTTCGAGGACCAGGCCGAAATCCTTGCCCGCGCGCACCACGCGCACCGGCCCGAAGCGCTCCACCGTGTTGTCGCGGACGAATTTGTCGATGCGCTTGAGCTCCTCGTCGGTGAAGCCGAAATAGGCCTTGCCCACCGGGGTCAGGCTGCGCTCGCCATTGGCGTCCTCGCGCCAGACCCCGAAGGTATAGTCGGAATAATAGCCCGAGCGCTTGCCGTGGCCGCGCTGGGCATACATCAAGACCGCGTCGATGAGATGCGGATCGCGCTTCCATTTGAACCAGGGGCCCTTGGGACGGCCGGCCTCGTAGATCGAATCCCAGCGCTTGAGCATCAATCCTTCGGCCAGGCGCGCGTCGCCCGGCGGCGGCGCGGCGCGCAACCGTCCAAGCTCCTCCCAGCTCGCGAAGGGCTGCAAGGGCGACAGATCGATGCGCGGCGAGTTCGCGCGCCGGACGAAATCCTCAAGGCGCTTGCGCCGCGCGCGGAAGGGCAAGGTGCGCAGATCGTCGTCGCCTTCGAACAGGAGATCGTAGGCGCGGATGCCGGCGGGAAATTTGGCGCGCAGCTTGGCGTCGGCGGTTTTGCGGTTGAGGCGCTGCTGCAGGTCGGAGAACGATTGCACATGGCCGTCGATCAGCACCAGCAATTCGCCGTCGAGCACGCCGTCGAAAGCGAGGAAGTCGAGCACGTCCGGAAAGGCTTTGGCGATGTCATCGCCGGTGCGGCTGTAGAGGCGGCGCTGGCCGCCTTCGTTCACCGCCTGGACGCGGACGCCGTCCCATTTCCATTCCGCGGCATAGTCGGCGGGATCGAGCTTGGCGAAGTCGTCCGCCTCGATCGCCTGCGCCAGCATCACCGGCCGGAAGCGTCCGGCGGCGGCGGCGGAGGGTTTTTCGCTGCGCTTCTCGAGCCAGGCAAACAAGTCTTCATACGGAGCATGTTGGCTGTGCCAGACTTCCTCGATCTCGCTGACGGCGACGCCGCCCATCGCGGCGAGTGCCTGCTTGGCGAGCCTGGCCGAGACGCCGACGCGCAGGCCGCCGGTCAAGAGCTTGAGCAGCGCCCAGCGGCCGTCGGCATCGAGCGCATCGAGCCAGGATTCCAGCAGGCGCTGAACCTCGGCGCGCGAGGCGGTCTGCAGGCTCTCCACCACTTCGGTGAGCTCGGGTTCCCCCGGATCAAGTCCGGGGTTGGCGCCTTGTTTTGCCGGCCAGACCAGCGCCGCGGTCTCCGCCAGGTCGCCCACATAGTCGTAGGACATCGCGAACAGTTGCGCGTCCATGCGCGCTTCCACCGCCTTGCGGATGAAGGCGGGCTTGGCGGCATCGAAGACGAGTTCGCCGGCCAGCGCCGCCAGCGCCCAGCCGCGTTCCGGATCGGGCCGCTCGCGCATGAAGTCCCGGAGCAGGGTGAGCTTGCCGTTGCGCTGCGGCGTGAAGGCCAGCCGGTCGAGCAGCAGGGCGAAGGCGCGCATCAGCCTTCGCCCTCGTCCGCGTCGTAGCCGACCAGCGACAGCGCGCGCGCCTTCTGGCCGCCCAGCGCGCACCAGCGCAGCAGCGCCTCCTCGTTGCCGTGCGTGATCCAGATCTCGTCCGCCTCGACCTCGCGGATGGTGGCGGTGAGCTCGTTCCAGTCGGCATGGTCGGAGATCACCAGCGGCAGTTCGACCTGGCGCTGGCGCGCGCGGGCGCGCACGCGCATCCAGCCCGAGGCAAAGGCGGGCAAGGGATCGGCGAAGCGTCGCGACCAGCGGTCGTCGATGGCCGATGGCGGCGCGACGACGATGGCGCCGGCGAAATCGCCGCGCTTGGCCTTGTCCACCGTCGCCGGCGCGAGCGGACCCAGATCGATTCCGAAACGGCCATAGAGCGCGTTCATGGCTTCGACGGCGCCATGGACGAAGATGGTTTCGTGGTAGCCGGCTTCGCGCAGCAGCAGGATCAGCCGCTGCGCCTTGCCGAGCGCATAGGCGCCGACGAGATGGCTGCGCTCCGGGAACTGCGCTACCGATTTCAGCAGGCGCGCCGCCTCGCCGCCATCGTCGGGAAAGTTGAACACCGGAATGCCGAAAGTGGCCTCGGTGACGAAGACGTCGCAGCGCTGCGGCTCGAACGCCGCGCAGGTCGGATCGCGCCGGCGCTTGTAGTCGCCGGAGACCGCTACGCACAGTCCCCGGGCACGGACCTTGACCTGTGCGGATCCGAGAATGTGGCCCGCGGGATGGAGCGACACCTCGACGCCGTCGCGCGCCACGACCTCGCCATAGCGCAAGGCCTGCGTCGCGCCGGAAAAGCCTTCGCCCATGCGCGCGGCCATGATGGCGAGCGTCTCCGCCGTCGCCAGCACGCTCTCATGGCCCATGCGCGCGTGATCGGAATGGCCATGGGTGATGACGGCGCGCTTCACCGGCCGGACGGGATCGATATAGAAGTCGCCCGGCGGACAATAAAGGCCCGCCGGCGAGCGGCAGAGGACCTCGTGCGGCTTCACCATGGCGCCGTGATAGCGCGCCCCCGCGCCATGCCCAATCAGCTCTTGCTGGATTTCTTGGCCTTGACCGGGGCGGGGCCGTTCGCCGCCGACTGCACCAGCGCCGAACAATTGGCGTCCTTGGCAAGGCCCGGATCGACGAAGGCGAGCAGGGCCGCGATCGGATTGAGCACCGCCAGCGCTGTCGCAACCCCGCCCTGGCCCAGCGCCGCGCTGGCTTTGAGCCCGATGTCCGGATGGCCGAGCGTGCCGTCAATGGTGATCGGCGCGCGCAGCCGGCCGATGCGGAATTTCTTCGGGTGTCCGGAGATCTGCAGAGCGAGCCGCTCGTCCTTGAGATCGATTCTGCCCTGGCCTTCGATCAGCACGGGGTCGGTGTCGATGGTGAAGCGCTGCGCGCTCAGCACGCCGCCCCTGGCGCTGAATTGCAGCACGCCGCAGCGCACGCCGGTCTGGCTCTTGTCGCCGCTCAGCATCAGGCCGAGCCCGTTGACGAGATCGATCCCGGTGAGCTCGGCGAAGGATTGGCGCAGGCCCCCGCTCGGCACCACGAAGCTGACGGCGCCGTTTGCCGTGGCGGCGGCCTTGCGCACGGTGTTGCCGCTGCCATGCAGCTTGGCGCGCGCCACCAGCAGGCCTTCGACGGCGGGCGGATTGCCCTTGAAGAACTGCTCGAGATGGATGTCGCTCAGCCGCGCGTCGACGTCGGTCACCGGAACGTCGTTGCGCGCGTCGATGCGCAGCATGCCGGCCAGCTTGCCGCGCACGAAATCGAAGGTGAGCGGATCGAGCGTCAGGACGCCGTCCTTGAGCACCACATGGGTGTGGAGGTCGCGCAGCGGGAAATCGCGGCTCTCGATGCTGCCGGCGTCATAGCGCACATCGGCGTTCATCTGCCGCACGCGCGTCACGTCCAGCGGCGCGTCGGGCAGGACGTCGACTTTGGCCGCGGAGGCGCCCGCCTTGGCACCTGCTTTGACCTGTGTCGCTTTCGACGCTTCGGCGCTGCGATGCGCGCCGATCAGCGGGCCGAGATCGACGAAGCGCAGGCGCTTCGATGTCAGCGCCGCCTGGACGAACATCGGCGTTTGGCTTGCATCGACATCGAGGGTGCCGTGCAGGTCGGAGCCGCCGACCTTTCCGTCGATGTCGGTGAGCCGGTAATGCGCGCCATCGCGCACGATGTGGCCGGAGACGCGATAGGCCGGGGTCGACGGAAAAGCGATGCCGGTCAGGTCGTAGAGATCGCGCAGGCTCGGCCCCTCGAAACTGGCCGTCGCCGACACTTGGCCGAGATGGAACGGCCGCGCCAGCTGGCCGTCGACGGCGACATGGGTCGCGCCGGAGCGGACATCGGCCGCGAAATGGTAAGGCCGGTCGATATCGACGTGAATCAGCGCACCGCCATGGGCTTCGGCGCTGAAGCGGTTGCCGTTGAGGGTGCCGAAGCCGGAGAGCTGGAACGAGCCGCCATGGGCGCCGGCCTGCTCGTTCGAGGCAATGGTGCCGTCGAAGCGCATGTGGCGCACGCGGTCGTCGATGGTGAGATGGCCGTTGCGCACCACGAGATGGCGAATGGCGGGCAGCTTGGTGCCGCCGGAGGAATCCGACGATGCCCAGTTGGAGCGGCCCTGCGCGTCGCGCACCCACAGCACATGGGCATCGTCGAATTCGAGATCGGGCACGATGGTGCGTCCCGCGAACAGCGGAAGCAGCTTCACCGAGCCTGCGAAGCGTCCGATCTCGGCCGCATGGCCGCCGCCGGCCCAGGACGGGTTGTCGGCGGTGACGCGCTCGGCGGCGAGGCCGGGCGTGAAGCTGAAGAGATGGAGCTTCAGGTTGCCTTCGATATGGATCGTGCGGCCCAGGCGGTGGGACGCGTAGCGCGCGATCGGGCCGCGCAACGCGTTGGCACCGAGAAAGTTCAGCAGCAACACGAGGCACAGGAGCACGCCCAGGACGCCGCCGAGCGTCCACAGCGCCGGGTGCATGCGGAAGCCCCAGGGCGGCGGTCTGGAATCGAAAGTGGATGCGCTCACAGCAGGCCTCGCCCTTGAACCGGCTAGATAAAAACGCTTGCGGCGGCGCAGGGATGCACGCGGGGAACAAGGGCGGGGCCGGCCACGTTTCCTCGCCGCAGACTTTGGCAATTCCATGCTCCGGGAACTTTGGGCGCTGCTGCGCGGCGCGATCAGTGGCTTCCTGAGCGACGGGGCGCTCAGCCGCGGCGCCGCGATCGCCTTCTACATCGTCACGGCCATCGCGCCGTTGCTTTACATCCTCGTCACCATCGCCGGCATCGTCATGGGCCGCACCGAGGCGCGTGAGGCCATCCTGGGCCAGCTCGGCCATGTCCTCAGCCATGACGGCGTGACGCTGTTGGAAGCCGCGATCCGCAATGCGCGCGGGAGTTCCACCGGCATCATCGGCGGCATCATGGGGGTGGTCATGCTGCTGCTGACCGTGTCGGGCGTATTCGGGGAAATGGAGGACGCGCTCAACGTCATCTGGCACGCGCCGGCAAAAGGTCCGGTGCTGCCCAGATTGCTGCGCGGCCGGGCCATGAGCCTGGCGCTGGTCTTGGCGCTCGGCGTCCTGCTCATGCTCTCCATGCTGGTGACCAGCATGCTGACCGCGCTGCAGCACCGCATCGCCATGGACACCGCGCTGACGCAGTTCACGCTGGCGCTCTTGAATGCCGGCGTCTCGTTCCTGCTCGCGGCGCTGCTGTTCGCGGCGATCTACAAGATCCTGCCGAACCGCAGCCTCCTCTGGCGCGACGTCATCGCGGGCGCCTGCGTCACCGCGGTCTTCTTCGAGCTCGGGCAATTGCTGCTGGGCTGGGTGCTGGGCGCCAGCATGATGGCCAAGCCCTATGGCGCCGCCGGCGGGCTCATCGTGCTGTTGATGTGGGTCTACTACTCGGCGCAGATCTTCCTGCTCGGCGCGGAATTCACCCGCGCCTATGCCTGCCGCTTCGGCAGTCAGCAGGGCTGCGAGGACCTGGCGGCGCCTGATTCAGGCGCCGCCGTCCACGGAGCTCAGGCGTAGGTCGTCCAGGTCGAGGTCTTGTCGATGCTGTGGCCGTCATAGCCGGTCCCGGTGCGGCTGTGCATGACGATGTTGCCGGTGCGGCTGGACGTCGAATCGACCGTCTCGGTCTGGCCTTTGGCATTGGTCAGGGTGAGTTGCTTCTCGGTCTGGCCGTTGACCTTCATCACCGTGCCGGAGACGTTGGTGACGTCGCCATTGGCTTTGGTCACCTGCTTGTCGATCGAGACCGAGCCGTCGGTGTTCTTGGTCTCGGATTCGGTGATCGTCTTGGTCTTGCCGTTCCCATTGGTGACGGTGATCGTCTTGCTGCCGTCGGGATTGAGGGTCACGCTGCGCTCATGCGTGACCGTCTTGCCGTCCGCATAGGTGACCGTGGTGGCGACGGTCTTGTGGCCGTCGACCGTCGAGGTGGTCTTGGTGAAGCTGCCATCGCCGTCGGTCGAGCTCTGCACCGTGCCGCTCTTGGTCTTGCTGCCGGGATCGACCTGCATGATCGGCAGGCCGTTGGTGTTGGCGCAGGGACCGCTGTTGGCGTTCTCGGGCTCGACCTGCATCACGGGCAGACCGTTGGCGCTCGCGCTCGTATTGAGCGGGCTGCCCAGCTTCATCACCGGCAGTCCGTTCGCGTTGGCCGCGGGTTTGCCACCGTCGGCGGGGCCGACCTTCATGACCGGCAGGCCCTGGAGGTTCGCGCCGGCGCTCGGCTGGGTGTTGGGATCCAGCTTCATCACCGGCAGGCCCTTGACGTTGGGCGCGACGCCGTGGCGCGGCATCATCAAGCTCGCGGCATGGATGGTGGTCATGACTGTCCCTCATGGCGGACGTTTCGCCTGGGTGGGGAGCAAGCTTGGGGCCAACGCGAAAAACAGCGCGAAACCAGGGATTCGTGCGGGCGCAGCACCTCATGCAGGAAAATTCGTCCCCGTCGCACCGGGTCAAAACTTCCGGCCGTGCGGAAAATTTGAATCGATCTTCCGCCCTGGCCGATACCGGGCGAACACATTTGGGGACGTATAAGGAGAGCGCCGGAAACTCTGTGCCGGCAGACAGGATCGTGGCGCGACGCATGGCTGGAGTGGCGACGAAAGTGCGGGTGGCGGCGCCGTCGGCCGAGCAGCCGGCACCGCCCGCCATCGCCCTCGACCTGGCGCCGCTGATCGCGCCCTACCGCAAGTTCGGCCGCCTGTCGTTGCGTGTCGAAGGCCTGGCCCCGCGCGCCAGGCTTTCCAAGGGACATAACAACGGCGACCGCTCGTGGTCGCTGTTCTCCGATGAGTTGGAGGGGCTGCTCTATCATCCCGCCACTGCGGAGTCCGGACCGCGCACGCTCGCTGTCCGCATCGTGCGGGTCGATGGCGGCGACGGCACGACGCTGGCGCTTCTGGATTATGCCCTGGGCGCGCCCGCCAAGGCGGCTGCGCTGCCTGAGCTGTCTGCGATCTTGAAGCCGCGCAAGCTTGAGCCGCGGCCCGCATCCGACACGCGCGACGAAGCGGAAGCGCGCCGGTTTGCCTTGGCCGAAGCGGAGACACTGCCCGCGCAGCACGACGTCCAGCGCGAAAAGGAGCGCGCGCGCGCCGAAGCCGAGGCCGCGCGCGCCAGGAGCGACGAAGCCGAACGCCGGCGCCTGCGCGAGGAAGTGTCGAAGCTCCGCGCTGCGCTGAAGGAGCAGGACGCTCAACTGGCGCAGGCGCAGGAAGAGGCGCGGTTCGGCGCCGGCGAGGCTCTGAAGCGCGCGCACGAGGCTTGGGCCCGGGACGAGGCCGAGCGCCTGAGGCAGGCGCGCGCGGCCTGGGAGCGCGATGGCGAGAGCAAGCGCGAGAGCGCCCTTGCCCGCGTGCAGGCCGCTGCCGAAGCACGGCGCCGCGAAGCCGAAAGCGAGATGGAACGGCTGAAAGACGATCTCGCTCACGCCAACGGCATCCTCGCCGATCGTGAGGGCGACATCGGCGAACTTCAGGCCCAGCTCGAGCGCGCCGAACAGGCGGCGCGGACGCTTTCGCGCCGCGACGGCGAAAGCGAGCGGCTGACATCGGAGCTGGCAGATACCAAGAGGGCGCTGGCCGCGCGCGAACATGACCTGGTCAAGGCCGCAGCGGCGCTGGAACAGGCCCGCGACCAATGGCTCCAGGAGACCGAACGGCGCCTTGCCGAAGCGCTGGCGGCCTGGAAGCGCGAAGAGGCTGCGCGCGCGCTCGCCGTCGAGACCCAGATCCAGGAGCAGGCCCAGGGTGCATTGCTGCGGCTGTCCGACAAGCTCAAGCACACCGAACAGGAACTCAAAGAGGTGCGCGCGCAGGCCGAGGCGCTGCGCCAGCGCGGCGATGCGGAGGACATCCGCAGGCTCCGCCAGGATCACGGCCATCTGCAATCGGTGCTGGCGGAACGCGAAACCGAGATCGCCCAGCTCAGGCTCGACAGCGAGCATGCCCGCGAACGCTGGACCGCCGACGCGCGCATGACCTTGCAGGCGGCCGAGCAGGAATGGCGCACCCAGGCCGAAGAGGAAATGGATGAGAGGGAGCGCGGACGCACGCTGCGGCGGAACCTGCGCGATGCCTTGCTGGTCGCCTCGCTCGCCGCGTTCGGCGTCCTGGCCTGGCAGCGCTTCGATCCCGCGATCTTGAACGCTCTGTGGCCTGATGGCGCCGCGGCCGTCGGCCAGAGCATCGCGCAGCCTTCGCCGGCGGCCAAGGCCAAACCTGTCGTGGCGCCCGCGCCCGTCAAAGCGACGGCGACGCTGCTGCACGGCGCCAATCTGCGCGGCCGGCCCGCCCTTACCGGCGACGTGGTGGCGGCGCTGCCGCGCGCTGCCGAGGTGGAGGAGTTGGAGCGCCAGGGCAACTGGGTGCACATCCGCACGGTCACGCCGCCGCTGCGCGAGGGCTGGGTCTATGCGAGCTATGTGCAGCCCAACGCCGCCAAGCGCTGAACGCATTTCCCACTTGATTTGAGACCGCTTTGCGGCGCATTGGGGCGACGGCGCGGGGTGCGCGCCGCTTCCGGGCAGGGATCGCCACGATGCAGCCGCCAAGCGCGCATGAGACGCCCGGCCTCGCCGCGCCCTTGGCAGATGCGTCCGTGCGGGACGGTGCCCAGGGCGCGCTGCGCGGCATCGAAAGGCTCATCGTCTGGATCGGTTCGCCCGCCTCGCTCGCGCTGCATAGCCTCGTATTCGCGGCGTTTTTTGCGGTGTCGCTGCTGAAGCTGGTGGCCTGGGACCTGATGTTCGCGGTCCTCACCAATGTGGTCTCGCTGGAGGCCATCTACCTTGCGATCTTCATCCAGATGAGCGTCAACCGCCAAAGCGCCAGCCTCAAGGAGGTCGAGCAGGACGTCGGCGACATCCAGGAGAACATCGAGGAGTTGGGCGAGAACGTCGAAGAGCTCGGCGAAAACGTCGAGGAGCTGGGCGAGAACGTCGAGGACCTCAAGGAGGACGTCGAGGACATCCAGGAGGACATCGGCATGGAGGAGCCCGACGAGGAGGCGCGCGCGCGCCGCCAGGCCGAGATGCTCGAGACCCTCACCGCCGAAGTGAAGACGATCCTGCAGCACCTCGAAGCCATGAAGACGAAGTAGACCTGCGCATCGAAACGCTTGCTCGTTTCACGCTTCGCGCGCATTGTGCGAATCTCATTTCAGGAGGCCCTCATGGCTGCACGTAAAGCGAAGAAGAAATCCAAGGCCAAGCGGACGGCGAAGAAGAGCGGCCGCAAGGCGGTCAAGGCGAAGCGCGGCGCCGCCGCCCGCCGCGGCGCCGGTGCGCGCAACGCCAAGAAGGCGCGCAAGGCTCCGGCCAAGAAGGCAAAGCGCACGGCGAAGCGCCGCAAGGCTCAGGCCCCCGCCACGCCGATGGATAGCGGCATGCCCGAAGGCGGCAACACGATGTAAGCCTGTTGCGCGCGGCGCAGGCGCCGGCGCGCAGCAAGGAAACAGACGAACGCGGAGCCGGGTGCGTGACCTGCTCCGCGTTTTTTTTGATCAGCTGTCCTTCTCGGGCTCGAAGGCGAGCGCCACCCCGTTCATGCAATAGCGCTGGCCGGTGGGAGCCGGACCGTCATCGAACAGATGACCCAGATGTCCGCCGCAGCGCGCGCAATGAACCTCGGTGCGCACCATCCCATGGCTGGTGTCGATCGCGCTTTCGGTCGCGCCGGGCTTGGCGGTGTGAAAGCTCGGCCAGCCGCAATGGGCATCGAACTTGGTATCGGAGGCGAACAATTCGGTTCCGCAGCCCGCGCATCGATAGGTGCCTTGCCGATGTTCGCCGTTCAGGGGGCTCGTTCCCGGCCGTTCGGTGCCGTGCTGGCGCAGCACGCGGTAGGCTTCCGGCGACAGCTTGCGGCGCCAGTCTTCGTCGGTGTCGGCGATGGGAACGGGTTTTTCGGCCATCAATTCCCTGCGTCGGCGATCGCGCTTTTCAAGGTATCGCTCATCTTGCCCTTGTTGCCGAAGTCCCAGGTCCCGCCATAGCCGATGTCGTCCACGCGCCAGCCCGCCGGCGTCTGGACGAGATAGACCGTGTCCGTCCAACTGAAGGGTTTGTCTTTCGCATTGTTGGTCTTGCCCGGATCGTAGGTGAGCATGACGGCACAGCTCCCGCGCCGGCCGCTGGCGCTGCAGGTCTCGACCCTGTAGGCGGTCGCGCCTTCGAAATTGGAGGTGAAGAGATCGCCCTCGATCAGCGGCGGAGAATCCTTGTTGGCTTTGGCGAAGCGGGCCTCTGCCCTGTCGCCGTCGCTCAGAAGGGCTTCGAGCGCGGGCGAGATGAAGGGCGAATATTTCGCACGGCCCTTCGCGTCGGGGATGCCATCGGAAGGATGGAAGCCGGAATAGGCGCCGTAGAAGCCGTTCACGACGCTCGCCATGTCCGACGCCGCGTCGGCAAGGGCCGCGGCCGGAAGCAACAGGAGCGCGAGCACGAGCGCCTTCATGGCCGGCCTTTCAGCAGATCGCGGATCTCGCGCAGCAGCAGCACGTCCTCGGGCGGCGCCGAAGGCGGCGGCGCGTTGGGCCGCGTCACCAGCCTGTTCAACTGCCGCATCACGAGAAACAGCAGGAAGGCCACCATCAGGAAGGTGATCACGGCATTGAGGAAGACGCCGTAGTTGATGGTGATGGCGCCCGCCTTCTGCGCCTCGGCGAGCGTGCTGTAATGGCCGCCCTTGAGCACGAAGAAAAAGTTGGCGAAGTCGATGCCGCCGGTGATCCAGCCGAGCGGCGGGGTGAGGATGTCCTTCACCAGCGAATTGATGATCGCGGTGAAGGCCGCGCCGATGACGACGCCGACCGCCAGGTCGACGACGTTGCCGCGCATGGCGAAATTCTTGAATTCGGTAAACATAGGATAAGCCTAGTCGCGCCGGCCGCGTGCGCGCAAGGCACCGCCACCGAACCCAGGGCTAGCCGAATTCGCTCGTCTTTTCGGGCGGCAGGGTCAGGCTGAACCGCGCGCCCATGCTGTCCGACATGATCTCGAGATCGGCATGAAGCGAGGCGGCGAGCTGCCGGATGAGTTTCAAGCCGACCCCGCCGCCGTGGCGCGGGTCGAAATTCTCGGGGAAGCCGACGCCGTCGTCTTCGACCTCGATCAGCACCCGCCCGCTGGCGGTGCGGCCGCAATAGATGGAGATCTGCACCGCGATGCCCGTGGGGTGGGCATGCTTGACCGCGTTCATGATGATCTCACCGACGATCAGCGTCACGGGCTGAACCTGCTCGGCACGCGCCGGGCAGCGCGTCTCCAGGCGATGGACGATGCCGACGCGGTCCTGGAGCGACAGCGATTTGACCATCGCGTGCGAACTCTCGATCAGATAAGCGCCGAGCTCGATGATCTGGTCGTGCGCCAGGTCGGCGAGGCGGCGGTGGAGCTGGCCGACGCCGACGACCTTGCCCGCAACTTCGCGGAGCATGCCCTGCACCTCCTCGCGGGGGAGCTGCGCCGGCCCCTGGCCGACATGGGAGGCCTGGGCCTGCACCAGGCCAGCCAGCAAAGAGAGGTGGTTCGCGACCCGGTGGTTGGCCTCGGTGATCAGTGCGAATTGGGGGCGGAAGGGAATGACTTCGGCGATGCTCATCGGTTCCTCCTGATGATCGACCATGACAATCTCGCATCCCCTTGTCAAGAAGAAAATCGAATTAAATCAATGACTTAAGTGAGTAATTGGGGGCTTCCGCCAACAGTCGCCATAAGGGCCAAGCAACCAATCAAGCCTCTTCTGCGTTGAGGCAGCGCTTGACGGTTTGAGCTAACAAAAGGATAAGTGAGTAAATGACGTCTCATCCGCAACGCGTAGGGCAAACTGGGGGTGAAGGGAATTCGAGGATGCCGGCGGGTCTGACACGGGGAGAGCGCCTTCAGATCATGCTCACCGAGAGAGAGCTTGAGGCGGTCGATACGTGGCGATTCAAGTCCCACATGCCCAGCCGGGCCGCCGCGGTGCGTGAACTGCTCAAGCGGGGCTTGGCGGCCGAAGGGTTTCTCCTGGTGGAAGCCGGCAGTCAGTCGCGCGATTTCGGGGTCACCGGCGAGTCGAGCGAGAGTCCCACGCGCGACCGGCACGAGAACAATGGTCCCCAGCGCCGGGAGAAGGACGAGAAATAGCCTTCCTCTGCTTGCAAAAGCGACGGCCGCCCTTTAAGACCCGCGCCTTCCTGAGCCGCCCGGCAGGGCATGCCGTGGCGGCTCCAAATGCGCCCATGACCGGGCCTGACCCGGTCATCCAGATGGAGTCACCCGCAAAATGCCCAAGATGAAGACCAAGTCCGGCGCCAAGAAGCGCTTCAAGTTCACCGCCAACGGCAAGATCAAGACCCACCAAGTGGGCAAGCGCCACCGGCTGATCAACAACTCGCCGGCGCGCACCCGCGACCTGCGCGGCACCGCGGTGCTGTCGTCGTCCGAAACCCAGCGCGTGAAGCGCTGGATGCCCTACGGCTGAGGAGGATCCGATGTCGAGAGCACCCCGTTCCGTTCCCAGCCACGCACGGCGCAAGAAGGTCTTCAAGCAGGTCAAGGGCTTCTACGGCCGCCGCAAGAACACCATCACCTCGGCCAACGCGGCCGCGGACCGCGCGCTGCAGCACAACTATGTCGGCCGCAAGGAGAAGAAGCGGAACTTCCGCTCGCTGTGGATCCAGCGCATCAATGCCGGCTGCCGCGAGCACGGCATGACCTACAGCCGATTTATCAGCGGGCTCGCCAAGGCCGGGATCGAGATGGACCGCAAGGTCCTCGCCGATCTGGCCGTGCACGAGCCCGCGGCCTTCAAGGCGCTGGTGGATCAGGCCCAGGCTTAGTCGTCGTCTCGCCTTCCACCATTCCAACACCTCGTCATCGCCCGCTTTATGCGGGCGACCCAATTGGATGGCCCGGACAAGCCGGGCCATGACGAATTAGGATAAGACGTGGAGGACGCACATGTCCGATATCGACGAAAAGCAAAAGCGAATCGACGAAATTCTCGTTGCAATTCCCACTGCTCGTGACGAACGAGAACTAGAGAATCTTCGTATCCAAGCGATCGGGAAGAAGGGCGCGAACACAGAACTGCTCTCGATGCTCGGGAGCATGTCCATTGAAGAGCGTAAGCATTACGGCCCTCGATTCAACGCAAACACTGCAAATGTGACCTCGGCGGTATCACTGCGAAAGGGCCAGCTTGCGGAGGAAGCGATGAACGCGCGGCTCGCCTCGGAGCGCATCGACGTGACCCTGCCGCCGCGCCCGGAGCCGCGCGGCACGATCCATCCGGTCAGCCAGGTGCTCGACGAGGTCACTGCCATCTTTGCCGATCTGGGCTTCGCCGTGGCGGAGGGACCCGATATCGAGTTCGACGACTACAACTTCACCAAGCTGAACATTCCGCCCGACCATCCGGCGCGCCAGATGCACGACACGTTCTATGTCGCGCGCCAGGCCGACGGTTCGCAGCACGTCCTGCGCACCCATACCTCGCCCGTGCAGGTGCGTACGATGTTGAAGAAAAAGCCGCCGATCCGCATCGTCGCGCCCGGCCGCACCTATCGCGTGGATTCGGACGCGACGCATTCTCCGATGTTCCACCAATACGAAGGTCTGGTCGTTGACGAGAACATCAGCCTCGGACACCTGAAATGGGTGCTGGAGGAATTCTACAAGGCGTTCTTCGAGGTCGATTCGGTCGAGCTGCGGGCGCGGCCGTCCTACTTCCCCTTCACCGAGCCGAGCGTCGAATGGGATCTGCGCTGCGATCGATCCGTACAAGGACAAATAAAATTCGGCACCGGCAACGACTGGCTGGAGCTCGCCGGCTCCGGCATGGTGCATCCGCGCGTGCTGTCGATGTGCGGCATCGATCCCAAGCGCTATTCCGGCTTCGCCTTCGGCGGCGGCGTTGACCGCCTGGCGATGCTCAAATACGGCATCCCGGACATCCGGCCCTTCTTCGAGTCGGATCTGCGCTGGCTGAAGCATTTCGGCTTCGCGGCCCTCGACGTGCCCACCTTGGACGGAGGGCTCAGCCGATGAAATTCACGCTCTCCTGGCTCAAGGACCATCTCGAGACCGGCGCCGATGCGGCCGCCGTCGCCGACAAGCTCACCGCCATCGGGCTCGAAGTCGAAGGCGTCGAGGACGCCGGCGCGCGGCTCAAGGATTTCGTCGTCGCCCATGTGATCTCGGCGGAGAAGCATCCAAACGCCGACAAGCTGAAGCTCTGCATGGTGGATGCGGGCAGCGGGACGCCCATTCAGGTCGTCTGCGGCGCCCCCAACGCGCATGCCGGGATGAAAGCCGTCTTCGCGCGTCCGGGCGTCGTCATCCCGGCAAGCGGCGAGGCGCTCAAGGTGGGTACGATCCGCGGTATCGAATCGCGCGGCATGCTGTGCTCGTCGCGCGAGTTGCTTCTGGGCGAGGATCACACCGGTATCATCGAGCTGGGCGGCGATGCGAAGATCGGCGAGCCGGCGGCGCGCGCCCTTGGCCTTACCGACCCGGTGATCGAGGTGGGGCTCACGCCCAACCGCGGCGACGCGGCGAGCGTTCATGGCATCGCGCGCGATCTCGCGGCGGCGGAGTTCGGAACACTGAAGACAGCGCCGGTCGAGCGGGTGCCAGGGCGATTCAAGAGTCCGATCGGAGTGTCGCTCAATTTTCCCCCGGATGCGAAAAACGCCTGCCCCATTTTCGCCGGCAGGCTCATACGCAATGTGCGCAACGGGCCGTCGCCGCTGTGGGTGCAGGAGCGGCTGAAGGCGATCGGCCTGCGTCCCATTTCTGCGTTGGTCGACGTGACCAACCTGATGTCGCACGACCGCGGCCGTCCGCTGCATGTCTTCGATGCGGATAAGCTCGACGGCGACATCGTCGCGCGGCTGGCGCGCGAGGGCGAGGAGATGCTCGCGCTCGACGGCCGCAGCTACAGGCTGGACCCCACCATGACGGTGATCGCGGACCAAAAAGCCGCCCGCGGTATTGCCGGCGTGATGGGCGGGGAAGAGACGGGATGCGGCCAAACCACGACGAATGTCTTCGTTGAATCCGCCTGGTTCGACCCTGCGCGCACCGCCGCCACCGGCCGCAAGCTCGGCATTCTTTCGGACGCGCGCTATCGCTTCGAGCGCGGCGTCGACCCGGAATTTGTGGTGCCGGGGCTCGAGCTGGCGACGCGCTGGATCCTGGACTGGTGCGGCGGCGAACCCTCCGAGATCGTCGTTGCGGGCGCGCCGCCGCAATGGCGCCGCGAGATCGCTTTCGATCCAGGCTATGTGCGCGCGCTCGGCGGCATCGCCATGAGCGAGCAAGAGATCGTCCGCATCCTGTCGCGGCTGGGATTCGCGGTGAAAGCCGGAAATGTCCTGACGGTCGCGCCGCCTTCGTGGCGCCTGGACGTGGAAGGCGAAGCCGATCTGGTCGAGGAGGTGGTCCGCATCCACGGACTGGACAAGGTGCCGTCGACGCCGCTGCCGCGCACCGACGCGGTGGCACGCCCGACCTTGACGCCTGGGCAGCGTCGTACGCGCCTTGTGCGCCGCACCTTGGCGGCGCGCGGCTTCAACGAGGCCATTTCCTTCACGTTCATTCCGCGCGTCCACGCCAGGCTGTTCGGGGGCGGCGACGATCTTCGCCAGTTGGAGAACCCGATCGCCGCCGATCTCGACGCCATGCGGCCGAGCGTGTTGCCGTCGCTTCTGGCCGCGGCACAGCGCAACCAGGCCCGCGGCTTCGATGAGACGATGCTGTTCGAAATGGGCGCGCAGTTCGAATCCGGAGTGCCGGAGGCGCAAACCAATGTCGCCGCCGGGCTGCGCACAGGACCTGCGCCGCGCGATTGGCTGAAATCGGCCCATGCTCCCGACGCCTTCGACGTCAAGGCGGACATGCTGGCCGCGCTTGAAGCGGCGTACGGCGCGCCGATGACGGCTCCGATCAAGAGCGGCGCGGCAGCCTGGTACCATCCCGGCCGCGCGGGAACGCTGGCGCTCGGACGCAAGGTCGTCGCCTTTTTCGGCGAGCTGCATCCAGCGATCCTCACCGCCTTCGACCTCAAAGGACCGGCAGCGGCGTTCGAGATCTTCCTCGATGCCGTCCCCGAACCCAAAGCCAAGAGCAAGGCGCGCGCGCCCTTTGCGCCCTCGCCCTACCCCGCTGTCGAGCGCGATTTTGCGTTCGTGGTCGATGCCAACATCTCTGCCGATGAGGTGCTCAAGACTGCGAAAAGCGTGGACCGGACCCTGATCGAGCGCGCGCAGATCTTCGACGTTTACGAAGGCAAGGGCGTGCCCGAAGGCAGGAAATCGCTCGCGATCGCGGTGCGCCTGCAGCCCCGGGACAGGACCTTGACCGAGGCCGAGATCGAGGCGGTGGCGCAGAAGATCGTCGCGGCGGTGACCGCTGCCACGGGAGGGACTTTGCGCACATGAAAACGGCGAATCGCGCGGCGCCGACGGCAGGGGTGTAGTCAGGCCGCGGCCAGTAGCTTCGGCTGCACGCCGAACTGCTCCACCAGCCTGTCATATTCCGCTTTCGCGCGCGCATTCGCGCGTTGGTGGCGCTCGGCGAAAATGAATTCGTTCTTGAGGGTGTGTTCGAGGCCAGTGAGTTCGGTCACCCGGACCTTGTACCCATGCGCTTCGAGAAACAGTCCGCGCAGCACATTGGTGAGATGGGCGCCGAATTCGCGGCGCTGGATCGGATGGCGCCAGAGCTGGCGTTGCGGCTTCTTGGAACCTTCGAGCTCCGACGCCAGCTCGGCCTGACAGCAAGGCACGAGCGCGACGAACTTCGCATCGTGCCGCAGCGCGAACAGGATCGCCTCGTCGCTCGCGGTGTCGCAGGCATGGAGCGCGGTGACGATGTCGGCCCTTCCCTCGGGCAGCGCCGCATCGCGGATCGCGCTCTCGACAAAGCGCATGCGCTCGAATCCGCTTGCCGCTGCGATCGCTTTCGAGGTCTCGATCAGGTCAGGCCGTGCTTCCACGCCAATGACCACGCCGCGGCCCTGCCCGCGGAAGAAGAGATCGTAGAGGACGAAGCCGAGATAGGATTTTCCGGCGCCGAGATCGGCGAGAACGGGTTGGTCCCTCACAGCGAATGCCGCATCGAGTGCCGGCCGAATCAGGTTGGCCAGATGCAGGACCTGCTTGAGCTTGCGGCGTGAATCCGCATTCAGCGCGCCGTCACGCGTCAGGATGTGGAGCGCCTTGAGCAGTTCGACCGATTGCCCCGGCCACAATTCGCGCAGCGCCCCCTGCGCCTTTGCGGCCGCGGGCTTCTTGCAAAGTTTCGCCATTCTCACGATCCTAAGCCATGGCCAGGGCGTTCGACAGAAAATCCGCACTCGCCTTCATCGTCGCCTTCGGCGTGGTCAGCCTGTTCGCCGACATGGCCTATGAGGGCATGCGCGGCATCACCGGGCCCTATCTTGGGCTCCTGGGGGCAAGCGGAACGGCCGTCGGCGTCATCGCGGGCACGGGAGAGCTTTTCGGCTATCTGTTGCGGCTCGGATCGGGGCGGCTGGCCCAGCGGACGGGCGCGCTCTGGCTGATCGCCTTCGCGGGCTACGCGTTGCAGATGGCTGCGGTGCCCGCTATTGCCTTGACGGGAAGCTGGTGGGGCGCCGCGGCGCTCATCATACTCGAGCGCAGCGGCAAGGCGCTGCGCAATCCTGCGGCCAACACCATGAAGTCGCGCGCGGGCGAAAAGATCGGCCAGGGCTGGGCGTTCGGCCTGCATGAAGCGCTCGACCAGACAGGCGCGCTGATGGGGCCGTTGATCACCGCCCTGGTGCTGGCGCATCACGGCCGTTACCAGACGGCCTTTCTGTGGCTGGGCGTGCCTGCGGCGATCACGATTGTCATCGTGGCCGGCGTGTGGATCCGTTTTCCCTGGGCAGGGGAAATGGCGCCGCGTCGCAGCGAATCGAGCGATGCGTCCTTTCCGCGCGCCTTCTGGCTTTATGCGGCGAGCGCCGCGCTCATGGCCTTCGGCTTCGCGGACTGGCCGCTGATCGCCTTCCATTTCGCCAAGGCCGGGATCGTCGCGCAGCCCACGATCCCGATCCTCTATGCCATCGCGATGGCAGGGTCGGGTGCAGGCGCGCTCGCGATGGGCAAGCTGTTCGACCGGCAAGGGTTCATCGTTCTGTTGCCGGCCATGCTGGTCGCGGCCGCGGTGACGCCACTAGCCTTCCTCGGCAGCGGTTGGCTAGCCGTTCTGGGCGCGATGCTCTGGGGCACCGTGCTCGGCATGGAGAATTCCGTTCTCACGGCCGGGGTCGCCGAGCTCGTGCCGGAGCAGGCGCGCGCCACGGCCTTCGGCGCCTTCTCCGCGACCTTCGGCATCGCCTGGTTCCTGGGAAGCGCCCTACTCGGCGTGCTCTACGACGTCTCTTTCTCGCTGCTGGCAGGCGTCTCGATCGCGGCGGAGCTTGCCGCGATCGTGCCGCTGCTGCTTGTCATGCGCGAGCCCCGGGCAAGACGGCCCTCGTAAGGATCGAAGGACGGGATTGCGGCTGATAGGCAGAGACGGCTATATCGCGCGCCTCCGATGACCGACCTCGCCCAAATCCGCAATTTTTCGATCGTTGCCCATATCGATCACGGCAAATCGACGCTGGCCGACCGCCTGATCCAGGCGACGGGAGGACTGACTTCGCGCGAGATGAAGGACCAGGTGCTCGACTCGATGGAGATCGAGCGCGAGCGCGGCATCACCATCAAGGCCCAGACCGTCCGCCTCGCCTACATGGCGCGCGACGGCAAGACCTACACGCTCAACCTGATGGACACGCCGGGCCATGTCGACTTCGCCTATGAGGTGAGCCGGTGTCTCGCGGCCTGCGAGGGCGCCTTGCTCGTCGTCGATGCCAGCCAGGGTGTGGAGGCGCAGACCCTGGCCAACGTCTATCAGGCGATCGACGCCCATCTCGAGATCGTGCCGGTGCTCAACAAGATCGATTTGCCGGCCGCCGAGCCCGAGCGAATCCGCCAGCAGATCGAGGACGTGATCGGCATCGACGCCTCGGAAGCGATCCCGATCTCGGCCAAAACCGGATTGAACATCGCAGAGGTGCTTGAGGCGATCGTCCATCGCCTTCCGGCGCCGAAGGGCAATGCGGACGCGCCGCTCAAGGCGCTACTGGTCGACAGCTGGTACGATTCCTACCTTGGCGTCGTGGTGCTGGTGCGCATCGTCGACGGCGAGATGCGCAAGGGTCAGAAGATCCGCATGATGGCGTCCGACGCCGTCTATCAGGTCGAACAGGTCGGCGTCTTCACGCCCAAGAAGGTCAATGTCGAGCGGCTCGGACCGGGCGAGGTCGGATTCATCACGGCGCAGATCAAGCAGGTCGCAGACACACAGGTCGGCGACACCATCACCGACGAGAAGAAGGGTACCGAGACGCCGCTGGCCGGCTTCAAGCCGGCGCAGCAGGTGGTGTTCTGCGGCCTCTTCCCCGCCGATGCGGCGCAGTTCGAGGATTTGCGCAGCGCGCTGGGCCGCCTGCATCTGAACGATGCGAGCTTCACCTATGAGATGGAGACCAGCGCGGCGCTGGGCTTCGGTTTCCGCTGCGGCTTTTTGGGGTTGCTGCATCTGGAGATCGTGCAGGAGCGGCTGGAGCGCGAGTTCAACCTCGAGCTCATCGCGACCGCGCCGAGCGTCATCTATCGCATCCACATGAACGACGGGACCATGCGCGAGCTGCACAATCCCGCCGACATGCCCGACGTCGTCAAGATCGCCTTCATCGAGGAGCCCTGGATCAAGGCGACCATCCTGGTGCCGGATGAGCATCTCGGCGCGGTGCTGAAACTCTGCGAAGACCGCCGCGGCCAGCAGATCGAGCTCACCTATGCCGGCAGCCGCGCCATGGTGGTCTATCGGCTGCCCTTGAACGAGGTGGTGTTCGATTTCTACGACCGGCTCAAATCGGTCAGCCGCGGCTATGCGAGTTTCGACTACCACATCGAGGAGTACCGCGAGGGCGATCTGGTCAAGCTTTCCATCCTGGTCAATGGCGAACCGGTCGACGCGCTGTCGATGATCGTCAACCGCCAGCGCTCGGAAGCGCGCGGTCGCGCGATGTGCGAAAAGCTGAAGGACCTGATCCCGCGTCATCTGTTTCAAATTCCGATCCAGGCGGCCATCGGCGGCAAGGTGATCGCGCGCGAGACCATCAGCGCACTGCGCAAGGATGTGACCGCCAAGTGCTATGGCGGCGACATCAGCCGCAAGCGCAAGCTCCTCGACAAGCAGAAAGAGGGCAAGAAGAAGATGCGCCAGTTCGGCAAGGTCGACATCCCGCAGGAGGCCTTCATCGCCGCGCTGAAGATGAATCAGGACTAGGCCGTCCAGGCCGCCTTGCGTGGCATGTCATCCGTCGCGAAGTCTGCAATTTCTACGTTCCCCGTACCTCTGGCGGTGTGACAGGCGCCGCCGTCACTCGGTTGCAAATTGTGCTATGCTTTCGGCCAAGGGGTAGAGGGGCGGGCATGGACAGCGAGCAGCAGGCGGGTGTCGCTCCCGCGATCATCGGGGTGCGCCTCGCACTGGGTTTGGCGCAAGGCGCGGCACTCTATTTCCTCTACGATGCCTATGACGGGCATAGCTGGCCGGCGACCGACGGCTATCTCTTTGCGCCTCTCTTGATGCTGGCAGTGCTGGCGCCGCTGCTGGTCATGCAAGGCGCGGGCAATCTGCGCGCGCTGACGCTCGTCCTTTGGACTGCTGTCGCGGGTGCGATCATCTGGTCGCTGGCCTGGTACGACATCTGGCGCTGGCCGCATGAGTTCCTGTGGTATGGCGGTCAGAACGAGAGCACGCAGAGACTGATCCCGACCTTTGCCCTTTGGTTCTTTCTCTCAGCCGGTCTGTTCATCGCCCATGCGCTGATCAGCGGCGGAGATGCGGACCGCCGGTTCATGGCGTCGTACCCGACTCATTTCGACGTCGCCTGGAAGCTGGGCGTTCAGTTTGCCCTGGCGTTCCTGTTCGTCGGGGCCTTCTGGCTGGTCCTGTGGCTCGGCGCCGAGTTGTTCAAGCTGATCAAGCTGGATTTTTTCCAGAAGCTGATCGAGCACCGCTGGTTCGCGATCCCCGCTACGACCCTGGCGACCGCCGTGGCGCTGCATGTCAGCGATGTGCGAGCCGGATTCGTTCGCGGATTGCGCACCCTCGCATTGGTGCTGCTGTCCTGGCTCTTGCCGCTGATGGCGGTGATCGCGGCAGGCTTTCTTGCCAGCCTGCCCTTTACCGGGCTCGAGCCCCTATGGGCCACGCGACGCGCCAGCGCGTCGCTGTTGCTGGCTGCGGCCGCGCTGGTGGTGCTGATCAACGCGGCCTATCAGGACGGTGAGGACGAACGTCGCGCCGCGGGCATATTCGCCTATGCCATTCGCGCGGCGTCGCTCCTGCTCGTGCCGATCGCGGGACTGGCGATCTACGGCATTGCACTGCGCGTGCGGCAATACGGCTGGACAGTGGAAAGGATTGCGAGCGCAGCCTGTGCACTGGTCGCTGCGTCCTATGCGATCGGCTACGCCCTGAACTCCTTCGTGCCCTCGCGCCATCTGATCGAGCGTTGGAACTTCGTCACGGCCATCCTGATCCTGATCGTCCTTGGCGTCATCTTCTCTCCCATCGCAGATCCGGCGCGCATCGCCGTCGACAGCCAAGTGGCGCGACTTGAGAGCGGCAAGGTGAAGCCGGAGCAATTCGATTTCCGCTATCTGCGCTTCCATGCGGCGCGCTTCGGAAATGAAGCATTGCAGCGTCTGGCGGCGGCGCCGCATCCGCAAGCGGTTCGGAAAAGCGCTGCAGCCGCCCTTGCGGCGACTTCGTATTACGCGCTGCCGCGGACCTTCGTCTTTAGGCCGCTTTCGGATCGGCTGACGGTATATCCCAAAGGCACGATATTGCCGGCAGGCTTTCTGAAGTTAAGTGCCAAGGACGATCCTGCTTCTGCGCAATGGCTGGCGTGCCTTGGCCCCAGTAACGAAACCTGCGATGCCGTGCTTTCCGATCAGGACGGCGACGGGAGGCCGGAAGTCATCGTATTCGATGGCAGTTCCGCCCAAGTGTTCAAGGAACAGGCCCCGGGGCAATGGAGACTTCGGGGATCCGCGTTTGCCCGAGGCTGTTCCGCGTTTTTCGATGCCCTGCGCGAACACCGCTTTCAAACAGCCCGCCCGCAAGACCCGATGGACGACATTGTCGTTCAAGGAGTGCGATTCCATTTCGAGACTCCCGGTCCGATCTTTGGCGAGAGGCCCTGTCCCAAGTAGTTGCGCTTTGGATGGCGTGCCAGTAAGCGGGATGCATGAGTGTCCTGGCTTTGATCGACTGTGGTTCGGGGAATTTGCGCTCCGCCGCGAAGGCTTTGGAGCGTGCCGACGCTGAAGTTGGCAGCAGGCTTACCGTCAAAGTCACGGCCGATCCGCACGACGTTGCCGCGGCCGACCGCATCGTGCTGCCTGGGGTTGGAGCTTTCGCGGACTGCATGCAAGGGCTGGCAGCGGTCCCCGGACTGGTCGAGGCGCTGGAGGAATCGGTCCTCGGGCGAGGCGTTCCATTCCTTGGCATCTGTGTCGGGATGCAGCTGCTGGCGACGGTCGGTCGCGAGTTCGGCGATCATCGCGGCCTGGATTGGATCGCCGGCGAGGTCGTGCCGCTATCGCCTGACGATCCCGCCTGTCGGATTCCGCATATCGGGTGGAATGGGATCACGCCGGCGCATCCGCATCCACTGTTTCGAGGAATTGCGAACGAGGCCTATGTGTATTTCGTGCACTCCTTCGTGATGCGGCCATGCCAGCTTTCCTATGTGCTGGCGACCGCAGACTATGGCGGGTCATTCACCGCCGCGGTCGGCCGCGACAACATTGCGGGCGTCCAGTTTCATCCGGAGAAGAGCCAGTCCGTGGGCTTGGCGATCCTCGGCAATTTTCTGCGGTGGCGGCCATGATCCTGTACCCCGCCATCGACCTGAAGAACGGGCACTGTGTGCGGCTGGCGCGGGGCGAAATGGCAAGCGCGACTGTTTACAATCCGGACCCCGTTGCGCAAGCGCTCGCATTCGAGCGATTGGGGTTTTCCTGGCTGCATTGTGTGGACTTGGATGGCGCCTTTGCGGGCCGCTCGGCAAATGCCGGGGCTGTCCAGGCCATACGGGCGGCGACGAAACTGCCGATTCAGCTGGGCGGTGGCATTCGCGACTTGGCGGCGATCGAGTGGTGGCTTTCGAGAGGCATCGCGCGCGTGATCCTGGGGACTGCGGCGCTCAAGAGCCCAGCGTTGGTGGCGGAGGCTGCGCGGCGCTTTCCGGGACGGATCGTGGTGGGAGCCGACACCCGCGCCGGCAAGGTCGCTGTCGAGGGGTGGGGCGAAGCGTCGGAGGTGACGCCGGTCGAACTCGGCCGCCGCTTCGAGGATTTGGGCGTCGCCGCGCTCCTGTTCACCGATGTCGAGAAGGACGGACTTCTCGGCGGTGTTAATGTCGCCGCCACCCGCGCGCTGGCCGAAGCGGTGCCACTTCCAGTGATCGCCTCCGGCGGCGTCGGCGGGATTGAGGATATCGAGGCCCTTGTCGCGGCCGATGTGCCCAATATCGAAGGCGTGGTTATCGGTCGGGCCCTGTATGACGGCCGGATCGATGCAGTGTCGGCGCTGGAGGTTGCGAACGGCGTTCGGTCAGCCAAGCCGGCACCCTGATGCTTGATGCCGGCAAGAGGCAAATTCAGCCGCCGTTGCCAAGCCGGCGGATCAGATCGTCCAGCTGCTCCAGCGTTCGATAGAATATCCGGATATCCCCACCTTTATCCCCTTTGTGTACGATCTGAACTTTCAATCCCAAGCCATTGGATAGTCTGGATTCTATTGCGTTGATGTTGACGTCTTTTGGGGCCCGAGCCTTGTTCGGGCCGCGAGTGGTCTTCGAACGCCGTTCGGCCTCGCGAACGTTAAGGCCGGCCTCAACGATCTCCCGCGCGAGCCGCTCAGGATCCTCGACACCTAACAGTGTTCGGGCATGTCCTGCGGAGAGCCGGCCCTCTCGAACCATCGCCTTCACGCTTTCCGGCAGATTGAGCAGGCGCAGTGTATTGGCTACGTGGCTGCGGCTCTTGCCAACTTCGTTGGCGATGCGCTCCTGGGTGTAGCCGAAGCGGTCCGTCAGTTCGTGGTAAGCGGCCGCTTCCTCGATGGCATTGAGATCGGCGCGCTGGACGTTTTCGACGATCGCAAGCTCAAGCGCCTCGGCGTCGCTCATGTCGCGGACGACAACGGGCACATCGTGGAGCTTGGCCTGTTGGGCCGCGCGCCAGCGCCGCTCGCCGGCCACGATCTCGTAGCTGTCGAGTCCCAAAGGCCGCACCAGGATGGGCTGAAGAATTCCCTTCTGCCGCACCGAGTCGGTGAGATCCTGCAGCTCCTCCGGCGCGAAACTCTTGCGCGGCTGGAAGCGGTTCGGCCGCAAGAACGCGATCGGCAGCGACCGCACCGCGCGCGCTTCCCCGCGTGTCGGCACCGCTTCCTCGCCGATCAATGCAGAAAGGCCGCGTCCTAGTCCCGACTTTGCCGCCATCATGCCGCCGTCCTCAGCCTTTCACGCTGGATCAATTCGCCCGCGAGCTTGATGTAGGCCTGCGCGCCGGGGCAGCGCAGGTCGTACACCAGCGCCGGCAAGCCGTGGCTCGGTGCTTCCGAGATGCGCACGTTTCGCGGGATCACCGTGCGATAGACCTTGTCGCCCATGTTCTGGCGTACATCCGCGGCGACCTGGTCGGAGAGCTTGTTGCGCTTGTCGAACATGGTGAGCACGATGCCCTGGATCTCGAGCCGCGGATTGAGATTGACACGGACCAGATCGATCGTCTTGAGCAGCTGTGAGAGACCCTCCAGCGCGAAGAACTCGCATTGCAGCGGCACAACCACGGCATCGGCGGCCGCCATCGCGTTCACGGTGAGCAGACTCAGCGATGGCGGGCAATCGATCAGCACGTAGGAAAAAGCCGGAACTCCGTGCACGGAATATTCGTCCAGCGCGTCGCGCAGACGGAAATTGCGCCGCTCCATTTCGATCATTTCGAGCTCGGCGCCGGAGAGGTCGACCGTCGAGGGGATGAGCGAAAGACGCGGGATGCGGGTCGCCATCAGCGCGTCCGCCACCTTGGCTTGGCCCATCAGCACATCGTAGGTGGTGAGCCTTCGCTCGGAGCGCGGGATGCCCAGGCCGGTGGAGGCATTGCCTTGGGGATCGAGGTCGACGAGCAAGGTGGGCTCGCCGACTGCAGCCAGCGCCGTGCCCAGATTGATTGCGGTTGTGGTCTTACCGACGCCGCCCTTCTGATTGGCGACGACGAGGACTCGCGGCCTTTTGGACATGATGGAACTCCACAACCTCCAGGACGGTGCCCAGAGGGTCGGTCCGGCTTGGATGTTCAAGTGCCCCGATTTTCCAGCATTTGCGTGCCTCGGTCAATTCGACCGCTAGATTTTGACCCTTGAGAAACAGAGCGATCGTTCCGGGCGCCGAGAAATGCTGTGCATAGCCTAGGAGGCGACTCAGCGGCGCACAGGCTCTCGCGGTGATGACATCGAACCGCTCCGGCAGGCCGTCTTCGATTCGGCGATTGCGAATTTCGCAATTCAATTCCAGGCGGGCCGCCACGGTCTTAAGAAACTCGCATTTCTTGCGGGTCGCTTCGACAAGCGTGACCCGGACTCGCTCCCGCAACAGCTCGGCCAAGACGAGGCCTGGAAAACCCGCACCGCTGCCCAAATCGATCAGAGTTGCAGCCGAGGAGGGGACATGCCGGACGAGCTGGGCGCTGTCCAAAACATGCCGGCGCCAGACGTCTTCGAGGGAGCTTCGCGACACGAGATTGTGGCGCGCATTCCAGTCCTCCAGCATCCCTACATAAGCCTTCAAGCGTGCCAGCGTTTCACGTGAAACACCCTGCGCAGCGGCGAATTCCTCAGGCGACACGCTTGGCCCTGTGGCGGATATGGCTAAGAACCAGCGTCAGCGCGGCCGGCGTGACTCCTTCGATCCGTGCCGCCTGCCCGAGCGTCAAGGGACGAATCGTGGACAACTTTTGCGAAACTTCGGAGGAAAGGCCGGGAATTTCCCCATAATCGAGGCTCGCCGGCAATGCCAACGCCTCGTCCTTACGGAAGGCGACGATATCGGCCTCCTGCCGACCCAGATAGCCGGCATATTGCGCATCGATGCAAAGCTGATTCAAAAAACAGCGCTTCAATTCCCCAAGCTCCGGCCAGAGGCGCAGGAGGGTAGTCGGGGTCACATCCGGAAAAGTAAGTAATTCCAATGCGTTGCGGCGAACACCATCCGCGCGCACTGCGATCCCGAGTGCCTGGGCCGCGTTCGGCGTGAGCATCAGGCTTTGCAGCTTGGCCCTCGCCAAGCCCAACGCCTCAAGCTTGTCCTCGAAAGCTGCGCGGCGCTCGGATTGTACGATGCCACCCTCGATGCCCCGCTGGGTCAATCGCTGGTCCGCATTGTCCGCGCGCAGGCTCAGGCGATATTCCGCGCGCGAGGTGAACATGCGATAGGGCTCCGTCACCCCCTTGGTCACCAAATCGTCCACGAGCACGCCAATATAGGCCTGGGCCCTGTCGAGAATGATAGGATCGGCGTTGCCGCAACGGCGCGCGGCATTCCACCCCGCCATCAGCCCTTGGGCGGCCGCCTCCTCGTAGCCCGTCGTCCCATTGATCTGCCCCGCGAAATAAAGGCCACCGATGCGCTTTGTCTCGAGCGACGGCATCAGTTCGCGCGGATCCACATAGTCGTATTCGATCGCATATCCTGGGCGCCGCAGCGCCGCCTTTTCCAGCCCGGGAATGGTCTGGAGCAGCGCAATCTGAACGTCCTCAGGCAGCGACGTGGAGATGCCGTTGGGATAGATCGTGTCGTCGTCCAGTCCTTCCGGTTCTAGGAAAATCTGGTGACTATCGCGCGCGGCAAAGCGTACGACCTTGTCCTCGATCGAGGGGCAGTAGCGCGGTCCGGCGCTCTCAATTTGGCCCGAATACATAGGCGCGCGATGCAGATTGGCGCGAATGAGCGCATGGCTTTGCGCGGTCGTGCGCGTGATATGGCAGACGGTCTGGGCGGTTGCGATCCGCTCCGTCAGGAACGAGAACGGCACGGGCGGGTCATCGCCGTGTTGTACCTCCAGCGACGGCCAGTCGATGGTCTTGCCATCGAGCCGCGGCGGCGTCCCGGTCTTGAGCCGGCCCATCGCAAAGCCCAAGCCATACAACGTGTTGGAGAGACCCAAACTCGGTGCATCCCCGACCCGCCCTGCCGGGATCGTGCGTTCGCCCATATGGATCAAGCCGCGCAGGAAAGTGCCCGTGGTCAGAATCACCGCGCGCGCGCGGACGTGCTCGCCCCGCGCCGTGATCACGCCGCCCACCTGGCGGCCGGTCACGATCAAGTCCTCGACGGCCTCGGCACGAATGGCCAGGTTTCCCTGCTCTCGCAGTGCCGCCTGCATCGCATTTCGATAGAGCTTGCGGTCCGCCTGGGCGCGGGGGCCCCATACCGCCGGCCCCTTTCGCCGATTCAGCATGCGGAACTGGATGCCAGCAGCGTCGGCGACTCGGCCCATCAAGCCGTCGAGCGCATCGATCTCGCGGACCAGATGGCCTTTTCCCACGCCTCCGATGGCGGGGTTGCAGGACATCTCGCCGATTGTTGCGAGCTTGTGCGTGAGCAGCAGTGTCCTGGCGCCGAACCGCGCCGATGCGGCCGCGGCCTCACAGCCGGCATGGCCGCCTCCGATGACGATGACGTCGAAGCCGCTCATGCGCGGTGATTAGGGAGTTCGTCGACGGGTGGCAAGACCCGCATAGTTTCACGTGAAACGCGCTATTTGCGGTATTAGGTAGCAGAGTTCCAAGGCCCCGGACCTAGTACCGGATCGAATAGGGGCCAAATTGCTAGCTGATACCGCTCTCACAAAGGGAGAGCGAAGGAATGCGGGATTTTTGGTAAGGCCGAGGCGCTATTCTGTATTAGTGCTTTGCACCTTGCAGTCGTCATCGGAGCAATTGTGGAACGAACATGGGAGGAGAGTGTAATTCATGACCGGGACCGTTGCTGCGTTTTGGGGCATAAGCTTCCCGGGTTGGGCCTTGGGCGGGTCAGTGACGGCCTGCACAGTCACCTGCGTGCAGAACTGGGTGATATGCACAACGCTCCTGTCGAGCGTATCCTTGTAGGTTATGTGCCCCCAGATATAACCGAACTTATCCCCATTTCTTATAGCGACACCATCGCTGTAAGGGAGCCCGACGGCGACGCTGGCGATGGTCGTTTTGGGAGGGATAAGCATTGCCGATCCGGGGCCATCGATCAAATCCGGGAAGGCAAAATCCTTTGTGAGGGGCGTTTCCATCGCTTTGAAGTTGACGACCGCATGGGCGCTGAGGGCAGCAGTGTTGCCGCTGTTTTGCCAACTTACAGTTACGGGCCACGCCTTAGCTCGGTCGTCGTAGGTCGTGATGGTTTCGGACGCGCTTACGAATGGCTGATTTCCAAATACGAGGGCTTGTTTGGTAAGTTTGGCCTGCCAATAGGAAACACTCGTGTAGGCCACAACGGCAATCAGTCCCAACACAGCGATGATCAGCCCGGCCCAATCAAAGGCGTCATGCTTCTTGTGCTGGGTATTGGCATTGGGTGCGCCGGGATCGCTCATATCTGGCTCAATGCCCCACGACTAGGAATGCGCGCGTTTGCGCCCGGAATCGCCGCAGTGGTTCTAGGCTGGGCACTCGGATCATGGGGCTTGGTCCATGTTCTTTTGGGCGCCTCATAGGCGGATCACGTCGAGTTTAAGAGAATCAAAGCATTGTAGGAGAAAGGCCGCAGTAAATCCCCCGCGGCTGATTTTGTTCGCAAGATTTCGTTCCGTCTCTTGCACTCCAAGGGCGGCTAGGCGCTCCGCCAGATCGGCGTAGGTCAAGCCCTGTCTTTTCAATTCCCCTTTAAGCAGGTTTTTGGCCCTTTCCTCGTATTTGGCGGTTAAGGGATTGGATTTAAAGGTATTTTTCGGCATCTGTCAGGTCCATTAACATCATCGGATGCAGTGAATGTATTACTTGCATCCGCAGAAGTCTATCGCTATATCCAGTGCATAATATCACTGGATGCGATGACAAATGGCACAGCATTTCCTCCTTTCCGGCAAAGCCCGCACCCTCTCGCTGGCGGCCATTCTTCGTATGTCGGATGAGGAGGCTTACGAGGCTTTCAAGTCCATCCGGTTCGCCGACAACGAAGGCGCTCCGTTCTGCCCCAAGTGCGGCGCTGTAGACCTGTACGCGCTGCCTCGCCGGAAGATGTGGCGCTGCAAGGCCAAGGAGTGCGGCTGTCAGTTTTCGATTACCTCCGGCACCATCTTTTCGAGCCGCAAGCTTTCTATCCGCGACGTACTGGCGGCCATTGCGGTGTTCACGAACGGCGCGAAGGGCTACAGCGCGTTGCAGCTGAGCCGTGACCTCGACGTGCAATACAAGACCGCTTTCGTGCTCGCGCATAAGCTTCGCGAAGCTATCGCCGCTCAAGATCGCAACGCCAAAGTGTCAGGCGAAGTCGAAATCGATGGCATGTATGCGGGCGGCTATGTGAAGCCGGCAAACCACAAAGAGAACCGCCGGGACCGTCGCCTTGCCCGTAATCAGAACGGTAAGCGCATGGTGGTGATCGCCGCTCGCGAGCGTAACGGCAAGATCGTGACGTTCGTTTCAAAGACCGAGGATCAAGGCGTTGAAGGCCTGGAAAATCGGATCGAAGTCGGCAGCACCGTTTACGCCGATGAAGCTTCGCATTGGGATGCGATGCACGCGCGCTACGAAACCAAGCGCATCAATCATTCGCTCGCGTACAGCGACGGCGAGGGGTGCACAAACCAAGTCGAATCGTTTTTCTCTCGCCTTCGCCGCGCCGAAATCGGAACGCATCATAAAATCGCGGGGCGGTATCTCGCAGCCTACGCGGCCGAAATGGATTGGAGAGAAGATAACCGGCGCGTGAGTAACGGCGAACAGTACCGCGCTATCGTGACGGCTGCAGCCCGCCATCCGGTTTCGCGACAGTGGAAGGGCTATTGGCAGAGGCGAGCGGCTGGGGGAAATCAAGCGGTATGAAAACCCCCTTGATGCACTTTGGGTTTCGCACTGCTATTTGCACGTGGTTTCTATCCATCAGCTTGCTGCCGTCGAAGATGGCGGAGCCTTCACCAAAAACAGCCCTCACGCTATCGTACGGCTCAAACCCCCGCGTTCGACTCGGCCCCTCAACAATGGAGTGAAGGTGATTGATTACGGCACAATCCAAGTACCGGAGCACCAAGTCGGGGCTATCGTCCTTGGGCGCCTTTTTGTTTTCAGGTAGCGGCAAGCCAGCTTTTCCTTGCACCTCCTTGAAGGACTCATATGCAAATCTCACCAGCTCCACGTTTTCGCGTACCAGCAAATCCAAACAGTTCCGTAGATCGATCGCGGCGCCAATCACGAAAGGATCGTTACACGCGCCGCGTTTGGCTTTCTGCTGCGCCCATTCCAGTGCGCGCTGCGGATCGCTCTCCCAAAAATAAATTCCTGTCCCCATCCAATCAAATTTGGATTTTCCAGGAATAAGATTTATTTCGCCGCGAACTGCTTTGAGTCCGAAGTCCCTGTCACATCCGTGAAAACCTAAGACAAAAGATGTGTGTAGCCGACTCACTTATGCAGCTGTTTTTTCCTCACCGCCGTATTCCTCGGTGAGGTTGCCCTCAGCTGTATAAAATCCTTCCTTGATAAGCGATTCACGCGCCTTCTTTCTGCTCACCGTCACGGACTTGGTGTGCTTCTCGATCATCTTTTTGATGGCCGCGCGCGTTTTTTCCGCTGTCATTTCCAATCCCCGGCGAATCACCGAGTCAAATTCTTTAGTAACGCCAAAGCAGCGTACTGCGACAAATCGACTCTTGCAAATTTACAACACTTGTAGTTAGCGGAGAATCACTCGCAAAATGTTGAATCGTTCCCCGAGGTTAATCGCCACCTCCCCGGATATGTCTCGCGCGTGAACTCGACGATGCCGTCGGTACGGCGTGAGAAGTTGCCGTGTATCGCCTTCACCATCATGTCCATCGCCTTGGCCGTCAGGGGCCGTTCCCAGCGCTGTAGGACGCACGCCGCCAGTTCCTGACTAGACATGGCCTGTCCGGTCTCCCGGAGTATTTCGAGCGCTGTACGCGTTCCCGCGCCCTTGGGGAGGCAGGCGGGGCTTTTGTCGTTCGTGACCTTGGCGGGCACCGTGGCCGGATCGAAGTCCTTGGCGAATAGCGCTAGCACGTTCTCGACGCTGCCGATCTCGACGCGCAAGGCCGTGGCCCTCAGCTGATGATGCTGGTACTCGCCCTTGAGCCGGGCCAGCTTTTCCTTGAGGGCAGAGACAACATGCGGTTCGGCCATTCCCGGAATATGGCCCTATTTCCCGCTATTTCCCTATATTTCCCAGGTGTGTTTGCTACCTAATACCGGCTATTTGCCGATGCAGAAATCGCGGAAAACGATATCCAGCATGGCCTCGAGGTCTACGCGACCCGTGATGCGGCCGATCTCGCGCAATGCCAGGCGCAGCCCCTCGGCCAAGAGCTCAGGCCTGTCCGACGGAGCCAAGAGCGCCAACCGCAATGAGCACGCGGCCTCCTCCAGCGCATCGCGATGGCGGCGGCGCGTCAGAACGGGCGACTGCGTAGTCTCGCCGAGCCGGTCGCTTATCAGCTGGGTCAATTTCGCAATTAGCTGTTCCAGGCCTTGGCCGGACTTGGACGAAATGCAAATCCCGTCTCTTTCGCCGGGCCAAGGAAGATCGAACTTGTTCCAGACGAGCAGATCGGCGCGGAAGTTTTCCGATTCAAAACCGTCCTCTCTGTTGCTGCTCCCATCCCGCAGCAGGACGACCAGATCGGCAGATCGGGCGCGCTCGATCGCACGGCAGACCCCTTCGGCTTCGACCGCATCGGAAACGTCGCGCAGGCCCGCCGTATCCGCCACCGTCACCGCATAGCCGCCGAGGTCGAGCCGCACCTCGATCACGTCCCGCGTAGTGCCCGGGTGGGGCGAGACGATGGCCACATCGCGCTTGGCGAGAGCATTGACCAGCGAGCTCTTGCCGGCATTGGGCGGACCGATCACTGCCAGGCTGAGGCCTTCGCGGATGCGCTCGCCGCGATGGGAGTCATCCAGATACCGTTGAATTTCCTGGAGAATCTGCTCCGTTTCGCGGCGCGCGCCGGTCAATAGATCGGCAGGCAGCTCCTCGTCGGAAAAATCGATCGCCGCCTCCGCGGCGGCCGAGGCCCGTAACAGCCGGTCTCTCCAACTTTCGCAGGTTTCGGCAATGTTTCCTCCATATTGCCCCAATGCCTGGAGGCGCTGGGCTTCGGTCTCCGCATCGATGAGATCGGCGATCGCCTCGGCGCGGGTGAGCTCGAGCCTGCCGCTCTCCACAGCACGGCGGGTGAATTCTCCGGCGCGGGCGGCGCGCAGGCCAAGTCCGGCTAGCACCCGAAACAGGGCTTCGAGGATCGCGGCACCACCGTGCACATGGAGTTCGACCACATCTTCGCCGGTAAAGCTCTGCGGTCCGGGAAAGAGCAGCAATAGACCATCGTCGATGGGACTCCCCTGGGCATCGACGAACCGACGCACCGCGGCGCGACGAGGAGGGGGGAGGGGTTTGCCTGTCAGTGCAGCCGCGGTGCGCATGGCTTGCGGCCCGGAAATCCGCACCACGGCAATCCCGGCGCGCCCGGGCGCCGAACTAAGCGCGTAGATGGTCTCCGCCGCCATCAGGCCTTGGGCGAAGGCTTTTTCGCGCCGCCGGCCGCTCTCGCGCCTTCCCATAGGAAGCGCTGGAACTGCTCGAACGCTTCCGCGCCCATGGGCATCCACGCCTTGAGCATCGCTTCGGGATCATGGGCTCCCAGTGCGGCCATCATGCGCTTGCGCATTTCGGCCAGCATTTCCTCCTGCAGAGGCTTGAGGTCCGGCAGGCCCATCAGGGTCCGGGCCTCATCGGGGCTCATATCCATATCGATGTGAATCTTCATGCGTTTAACCGCTTTCCGCCCGATGGCTTGTGAGCGCGCCCGGCGCCGCGCTAAAGGGAGCTTGGGGCAAGACATCCGCACAACGCAACGTCGCGCTCGCCCAAGGCGCATATCCCAAGGACCGTCATGAGCCGCAATCAGCTTGACCAGGCGACCAGCCCCTACCTTCTGCTGCACAAGGACAATCCGGTTCACTGGTTTGCTTGGGGCGCCGAGGCCCTGGCCGAGGCGGAGCGGCGCAACAAGCCCATTCTGCTCTCGATCGGATTCACCGCCTGCCATTGGTGTCATGTAATGGCGGCCGAAAGTTTTGCCGATCCCGAAACGGCCGCGCTCATGAACGAGAATTTCGTAAACGTGCTGGTCGATCGCGAGGAGCGCCCCGATATCGATCAGCTCTATCAGAACGCTTCGAGCGCCATGGGCGGGCGCGGCGGCTGGCCGCTGACCATGATCCTCGATCCCAAGGGCACGCCCTTCTTTGCCGGCGCCTACCTCCCCAAGGAATCGAAAGGTGAGCAGCCGGCGTTCAGAACGGTCCTCACCGACATCGCCAACGCGTGGCGCGATCAGCCGGGGGAAGTCTCCACTGCGGTCACCCGCGTCAGCGGCCAGATCCACGAGCTGTGGAGCCGCAACATGCACGGGCCGTTCGACGGCGGCGCGCTCGACATGGCCTCGTTGCGCATCGCGCAGCGATTCGATCTTTTCTTCGGCGGCGTCACGGGCCCGCAGAAATTCGCTTCGGTGCCGCAGCTCGAAGTCCTCTGGCGCGCGCATCTGCGCAGCGGTGCGCCGCAGTTTCTCCAGCTCATGTCGGTAGCTCTCGATCACATGCTGATCGGCGGACTATTCGATCACATCGGCGGCGGCTTCTTCCGCTATTGCACCGACGAGCGTTGGACCACCCCGAATTTCGAGAAGATGACCAACGACAACGCCCAGCTTCTGGGCCTGATGACGCTGGTCTGGCAGCACAATCGCAACGCCATCTGCGAGGAGCGGATCCAGGAGACCGTGGGCTGGCTGATGCGCGAAATGCGAATCGAAGACGCTTTCGCCACCAGTCTCGATTCCGACCATGAGGGCGAAGAGGGCAAGTACTATCTCTGGAGCGAGGCTGAGATCGACGCGGCGCTGATGGGCACCTTCGTGCAGAAATTCAAAGCCGCCTACAACGTCTCGCGCGACGGGAATTTCCGCGGCAGGAACATCCTCCAGCGTCAAGCCAGCTCCGCGCCTTATCCGCAATCCGACGCCGACGAGGCGCTGCTCAAGCGCCAGCGCGAACTCCTGCTTTCCGCGCGGCAGAAACGAGGCACCCCGCGGCGCGACGACAAGGTGCTCGCCGACGCCAACGGCATGATCATAACCGCGCTCACCGATGCCGGTCTCGCCCTGGGCCGCAGCGAATGGATCGAGGCCGCGATCAAGGCCTTCGACTTCGTGGTCAAGGCGCTGGGCGAAGGCGGGCGGCTCTCTCATTCCTGGCGCGCCGGCAAACGCGCGCACATGGCTTTCGCGGACGACTACGCCCATATGGCGCGTGCCGCGCTCGCGCTCTGGGAAGCCACCGGCGAAGAGCGCTTCCTGCAACATGCAAAGAGTTGGACGCATACCCTGAACGAACATTTCTGGGACGGCGTGCTCGGCGGCTATTATACGGGTGCGGACGACGACGAGCCGCTGATCGTCCGTACGCGGTCTATCTACGACCAGACCCAGCCGCCGGCCAACGCGGTGATGATCGGCGTTTTGGCGCGTCTCTTCATGGCGACCAATGAGCCTGCATACAATGACCGCTGCGCCACCTTGCTGCGTTGCCAAGCGAGCGAGGCGATGCGCGTCTCGATCGCCATGGCGAGCTACTTCAACAATGTGGAGTTCGCGGCATCCAACCTCCAGATCGTCATCGTCGGGGCCTCCTCGAACCCCAAAACCCAGGAACTGGTGGCCGCCGTGCACGGACGCAGCCTTCCCAACAAGATGCTGACCATCCTGGCGCCCGACCGCGACTTGCCGGAAGGCCACATCGCCCGCGGCAAGAAGATGGAGAACGGCCAGCCCACCGCCTATGTCTGCCAGCGCGGACAATGCGCGGCCCCCATCACCAACCCGGTGACCTTGAGCCAGCTGTTGCAGCTGCCGCAGACCCGCCCGCCGGGAGCGCGACCACAATAGCCAGCGGTTGATTTTCCGCCCATTTCGGCACCTCATGGAAGCGCATTCCATGGAGGTGACGATGTCGGCGAAACAGATATCGATCAGCGGCCGCGACGGCGCATTTGCGGGCTACCTGGCGGCGCCGGCGTCCGGCAGCGGCGCGGGCGTCGTCGTCATCCAGGAGATTTTCGGCGTCAACAAAGTGATGCGCGACATTGCCGACGCCTACGCAGCGCATGGCTATTTTGCGCTGGTTCCCGACCTCTTCTGGCGGCTCGAGCCGGGAGTACAGCTCACCGACAAGACCGACGCAGAGTGGAAACGTGCCTTCGACCTGATGAACCGCTTCGACCCGGACAAGGGCGTGAAGGATATCCAATCTACAATCGACACCTTGCGCGGCCGCGAGGGCTGCAGCGGCAAAGTGGGCGCGGTGGGCTATTGCCTGGGCGGATTGCTCGCCTATCTTACCGCGACGCGCACCGATGTGAACGCAAGCGTGGGGTACTACGGCGTCAACATCCAGCAGAAGCTCGACGAGGCGCGCAATATCCGCAATCCGGTGATGCTGCACATCGCCGCCAAGGACGAATATGTCCCGCCGCCGGCACAGAAGAAGATCATCGAAGGCCTCTCGGGCAATCCCCTCGTCACTATCCATGTTTATCCGGAGATGGACCATGCCTTCGCGCGCGCGGGCGGCGCGCATTACGACAAGGCCTGCGCCGACCTCGCCAACGGCCGCACCGCGACCTTCTTCCGTCACCAGCTCAGCTGAGCCTCAGTCGAACACTCTGCTCCTGCGAATCGCCCAGCCCGCAGCCAATAGCAGCACGCCGCCAAGCGCGCACAGGCCGGCGTGCAGAGTCCAGAAGCTCGCCGGCGACACCCTCTCATAGAGACCGCCGAACCAGCCGCTGACGGTGCTGCCCAGCGCAACCGCAAAATAATAGAGCCCGATCATCGTCGCGTTCACCTGCGCCGGCGCGGCGCGGGAATACAGCGACGTCGCCGTCGGCGCGAAAAAAAGCCAGCCGACATTCGATACCAGATGAAAGAGTATCGGAAACACGATGAGCGCGCGCCCGCTCGCGGTCGGAACGAACTGCGCGACCGCCAGCAAGAGGGTTGCCGAGGCGAAAATGAAGCATCCCGTCGCCATCTTGCCGAATTCGTCGGGCTCGCGCCCCCGCCGCCGCTGCCAGCGCCAGAACATCAGCACCGGCGGCACGAAGACGAAGGGTGCCAAGCCGTCGAGCGATTGCAGCCACGGCACCGGCATGGTCCAGCTGCCGTACTGCAATTGCACATGGTCGCCCACCCAGATGTTGTAGGTGTTCCAGATCTGGCTCTGCGCGATCCAGAACAGCGAGGCGATCGGCACCAACGACAAAAGCACCGCAATCGCATGCCAGTCCCTGCGGGAGAGCGGCGGCAATTGCGCCTGGGACGCAGAGACCCGTTCGGCCGGCAAATCGCGTTGGCCGACCAGATAGATGACCAGTCCCACCAGCATGCCGAATCCCGCGAACGCGAAGCCGGCATGCCAGCTGATATCCTTCTGCAATTCGCCGGTGATCAGCGGCGAGACGAAGGCGCCGAGATTGACGGCACTGCCGTAGATCTGAAAGGCCGCCGCGCGGCGGCGATCCCCGCGTTCATAGAGCTCACCCAGTTGGGGGGCGAGATTGCCGCGAAAAATCCCGGCGCCGAAGATCAGCAACAAGAGCGCCAGAAAGAACGATTGGTCGAAAGCCATGCAGAAATGGCCCGCGGCCATCAGGCTGCCGCCCAGAACGACGGCGCGTCGCCGGCCCAGCAGGCGATCGCCCAGCGCGCCCCCCAGGATGGGCGTCAGGTTCACCAAGCCGATGTAGAGCCCGAAAATCTGCGTGGCGATGGCTTTGATGCTAAGGTTGCCTCGTACCGCTTCCAGGGCACCACGCACGGCGCCATAGCCCACCACATGCTCGATATGTCCCGGCTTGAGCAGCGCCCCCACCATATAAAGCACAAGCAAAGCCTGCATGCCGTGAAAGGAAATACGGTCCCAAAGCTCCGTGGCTGCGATCGTCGCGACCCCACGCGGATGGCCGAACAGCGTCGCGCGCACTTCGCCTGCGCTTGCGGCGGCAATTGTCACAGCGCCATCCCCGACGTTACCGTTGCCGACCGAGCCTAGGAGAAATCGTCATGAAAGCCATCCGTTTCGCGCAAACCGGCGGCCCTGAGGTTCTCCAGCTTGTCGATGTCGATCTGCCGCCGCCGGGCCCCGGCCAGGTGCGCGTGCGCCACACCGCCATCGGGGTGAATTTCATCGATACCTATCAGCGCAGCGGTCTATACAAGCTGCCGCTGCCATCGGGCCTCGGCAGCGAGGCCGCGGGAATCGTGGACGAGATCGGCGACGGCGTCACGATGCTGCGCAAAGGCGACCGCGTCGCCTACGCGACCGCCTTGGGCGCCTACGCCGAGGCCAACAATCTTGCCGCCGACCGCCTGGTCAAGCTCCCGGACGACATCCCCGACGAAGTTGCGGCGGCCGCAATGCTTAAAGGCATGACAGCGCAATATCTCCTCAAGCGCACCTATCCGGTGCAGCGCGGGCAGACAATCCTGTACCACGCCGCGGCCGGCGGCGTCGGACTGATCGCCTGCCAGTGGGCAAAGCATCTTGGGGCCATCGTCATCGGTACCGTAGGGTCCGAGGAAAAGGTGGCGCTGGCGCGCGAGAACGGCTGCACCCATGTGCTGAACACGCGCAATGACGATTGGGTGAAGCGCGTGCGCGAGCTGACCGGCGGCGAAGGGGTTCCGGTGGTCTATGATTCCGTGGGCAAAGACACCTGGAACGGCTCGCTGGACTGCCTTGCGGTGCGCGGCACGATGGTGAGCTTCGGCAATGCCAGCGGCGCGGTTCCGGCGATCGAGCCGGGCGTGCTCAGCGCCAAGGGTTCGCTCTATCTCACGCGTCCGACGCTGTTCCACTACACCCGAACGGCGCGCGAGCTTCAGGAGACGGCGGACGATCTTTTCGCGGTGATGCAGTCGGGCGCCGTCAAGGTCGCGGTGCACCAGCGCTTCAAGCTCGCCGATGCCGCCAAAGCACACGAAGCGCTGCACTCGCGCCGCACCACGGGCGCCACAATTCTTATGCCGTAGCCTTGAGCGGACGACCGAGCTCGGAAAGCACGCCGGCAGAGTCGAAGAATTCGGTGCAGGAGGCGATCTTGCCCTCCGCGAACTGCCACCGGTTGGCGAGGTTTACCTTTGCGTGTCGTCCGGTGCGATGCTCGACGATCTCCAAATCGCTCAGCGCCCAAACGACTGCGCCCTCCTCCGTCAGCTCGCGGATGTCGTAGCGCAGGATGCCGAATTCGGTGGCGACCAGCGAAAGGCCCTCCTTGAGGCCGATGCGGCCCTGGAAACTGCCGCCGAAGCGATAATGCGCCGCCGGCGCGTTGGAGTTCCAGACGATGTCGTCGCTGACCGCCTGCATCAGCGGCTCGAAATCGCCTTCCACATAGGCGCGGATGACGCGCCGCACGACGTCTTTGTTGCCCGCGCCCATCCTTATTCGGCGGCCTCGCGCATGTAGATCGAGCGCTTGGGCCTGGCCATCACGCGATGGACCATCGGCACGAAAGCCTCGAGCGGCATGGTGTCGTAGTTGGGATCGAAGGCATTCTGGTCGTGGCGCGCGCAGAATGCGGCGGTGCGCTCGTAAGCGCTGTGGCCACGGAACCGCTCGCGCATGTTCCGATCAAGACCGAGATAGTGGAAGAAGTAATAGCCCTGGAAGATGCCGTGGTGCTGCAGCATCCACCAATTGTCTTCCGAGACGAAGGGCTTGAGAATCGTCGCCCCCAACTCGGCATGATTATGCGAGGCCAGCGTGTCGCCGATGTCGTGCAGCAGCGCGCAGACGACGTACTCCTCGTCCATCCCGTCGCGTTGGGCAAGGCTGGCCGACTGCAGCGAATGCTCAAGCCGGTCGACCGCGAAGCCGCCACAGTCTCCGCTCAGAAGCTCGAGATGGGCCAGAACCCGGTTCGGCAGCTCCTTGTTGAAGGGTACCGCAGCGGCAGCGATCTTCATCCAATCGTCCTGCGTGCCCTGCGTCATCGCGTGGAACTGCGCGCGATCATGCGGCTCTTCGCCCATGGCTCTCTCCGTTTCCGTGCTGCACCGAGTTTCGGCCGAGCCCGTGCGCCGGTCAACCTTTAAGCATGAAAGATATCTTGCCGGCGCCCGCTTTCGCGCGTCACCGGCTGGCGCCGGTTAGTTTGCGACCGCGGGCTGTGAGATAGTCGTAGAGCGCGCCTATCTCCGGGTCCGTGAAATGACTGAACCTAGCCCGGGCCGCAGCCGACATCAGCGGCAGCTCGCGGTTTCCCGCAGCCTTTCCCGTGCGCATCAGCCTGATGAAATCGGCCCGTTGATAAGAAGCGACGAGCGACAGGTCGGGCGGCCGCGGCGGGGGCACGAGCGCGGGCGCGCCGGTCAGCGCCGTCATATGGCATTCGCCGCACGCCGCCATGGCGAGCTGGCGTCCGCGGGCATAGCGCGGGCCCAGGTCCATGGCCGGCTTCTGCCAGGAAAACCAGAACCGGTCCATATGCGCATCGCCTTTCAAGAGCGCGATGCGGGCCTGAAAGCCGTAGGTTGGGAACGCGATATCCTCGCCGGCAGGCTTGAGCGAGCGGAGATAGGCCACGATATCGTCCATGTCGCTGTCAGCGACGTACTGAAAGGAATCGGAGGGCATGTACTCGGAGACGCTCGTGCCCTCGGGACGCAGGCCGTACCGTACGGCGCGGTCGAAATCGCGGTCGGAAAACTTCGCCGCCAAGCGCGTCAGATTGCGCGACGAAATGCCGAAATCGGGAATGAACCCGCCCTGCAGATTGTGCCGGTGGCAGTCCGCACATCCAAAGACGGTCGCGAAGTGCCGGCCGCGCGCTGCCGCGGCCAGATCGTTCGCGGCGCGCAGATTTGACGCGGGCGACTCATAGTGTCGCGCGATGATGGCCTGCGAGGCGAAATAAAATACGGCAAGGGCACTGACCGCTAGGACCGCGATGCCGCCCAGTCCAAACCCGACCCATTTCCACACCCGATTACGCACCATTCGTCGGGCACCAGTTTGAGCCGCATGGAATATCGCACAATTTCGCCATGAGCGAAACGCGCAAGATCACCGTTGCGGTTCGATTCGCGCCGCGGAGCACTGCGGGCTGAGCCCGCGCAGCGACCGCTACGTATTCATGCTGTCGAAGAAGTCGGAATTGGTCTTCGATGTCCGCAGCTTGTCGAGCAGGAACTCGATGGCGTCGATGGTGCCCATCGGCGCCAGGATGCGGCGCAGAACGTACATCTTGGCAAGCGTCGCCTTGTCGACCAGCAGCTCTTCCTTGCGCGTCCCGGATTTGAGGATGTCGATGGCCGGGAAGACGCGCTTGTCGGCGACCTTGCGGTCAAGGATGATTTCCGAATTGCCGGTGCCCTTGAACTCCTCGAAGATCACCTCGTCCATGCGGCTGCCGGTGTCTATCAGCGCGGTCGAAATGATAGTGAGGGAGCCGCCTTCCTCGATATTGCGCGCCGCGCCGAAGAAACGCTTGGGCCGCTGCAATGCGTTGGCATCAACGCCGCCCGTCAGGACCTTGCCCGACGAGGGCACGACCGTGTTGTAAGCGCGGCCGAGGCGGGTGATGTTGTCCAGCAGGATGACCACGTCGCGCTTGTGCTCGACCAGGCGCTTTGCCTTCTCGATCACCATTTCAGCGATCTGCACATGGCGCGTCGCGGGCTCGTCGAAGGTCGAAGAGATCACCTCGCCCTTCACCGTGCGCTGCATGTCCGTCACTTCCTCCGGACGCTCGTCGATCAGAAGCACGATCAGGTAGACTTCCGGATGATTGACGGCGATCGCCTTGGCGATGTTCTGCATCATGATCGTCTTGCCGACGCGTGGAGGAGCCACGATCAGGCAGCGCTGTCCCTTGCCCAACGGCGCCACGATGTCGATCACACGGCCGGTCCTGTCCTTCGCCGTCGCATCGGGCAGCTCCATGACGAACCGATCGTCGGGATAGAGCGGCGTCAAATTGTCGAAGGCGACCTTGTGCCTGATCTTTTCCGGATCCTCGAAGTTGATGGTCGAAACCTTGAGAAGCGCGAAATAGCGCTCGCCATCCTTGGGACTGCGGATGGGGCCTTCCACGGTGTCTCCCGTCCTCAGACCGAAGCGCCGGATCTGCGAAGGCGAAACGTAAATGTCGTCGGGACCGGGAAGGTAGTTCGATTCCGGCGACCGCAGGAAGCCGAAGCCGTCCTGCAGGGTCTCGACCACGCCGCTGCCGGTGATCTCCACATTGCGTTCGGCGAGTTCCTTCAGAATCGCGAACAGCATGTCCTGCTTGCGCATCGAGGAGGCGTTCTCGATCTCGAGGTCTTCGGCAAATGCCAAGAGATCGGTCGGGGTCTTGGACTTGAGATCCTGCAGTTTCATCGCCTGCAGGCCGCTTTGAACTGTCATGTCTTTACCTGGTAACGGGAGGAGGGGTTGTTCCGCTGGATGGGCGAAAGGCTCTGACCTTTCGCTTGGGCATCATCGGATGATGGTCGGGCACCGCGCCGGTTCCCCGGCCGGCGCCGAGCGCGCTTTCACGCCTGACGCCTGCGGTGCAATGGGAATGTGCCTATATAGCGCGGTTCAGCCGCGTTGCAAAGGGGCGTGGACCTCAAAATGGCTGCACGATCACCAAAATGACGATAAGCGCCGCCAAGAGCGGGGGAACTTCGTTGATGATGCGATAGAAGCGCGCCGGCTTATCGTTGCGGTCTTGCGCAAACGCACGCACCCGGCCCGCGAAGTAACCATGCAGGCCCGACATGGCCAGCACCAGAACGAACTTCGCCTGCATCCAGTGATCCCGATAGGCGCCCGTCAGCCATGCGAGCGTAAGCCCCAGGATCCAGGTCGCGATCATCGCCGGGTTGACGATCGCCTTAAGAAGCCTGCGCTCCATCACCTTGAAGCGCTCTGACTCCGCCGATCCCGGAATGGTCTCGGTGTGATAGACGAAGAGCCGCGGCATATAGAACATCCCTGCCATCCAGGAGATCACGGCGAAGACATGAAATGCTTTGATCCACAGGATGCCGTTCGAGAGCGCCTCGATCATCGATCCCCCTTGAGCGCCAGTTCCGCCAACGCCTGGATGAACGGCGGCCTCGTCCCCACCGTTGGGGCGCGCAGATAGTGCGGCACGCCGGACTTCTCCGCCAGCCTGGCATATTCGATGTCGAGTTCCACCAGCGTCTCGGAATGCTCCGACACAAAGGCGATGGGGGCCACGATCAGACCCATCGCCTGGCTGCCGGCGCGGACGATCTCGGCATCGGTCGCCGGACCGATCCATTTGAGCGGCCCCACGCGGCTTTGGTAGCACACAGCGCAGTCGAGTTCGGGCATTCCCAGGGCGGCCACGAGCGAGGCTGCGGTCTGCTCGACTTCGTGCCGATAGGGATCGCCGGCGGCGATCACGCGCTGCGGCAGACCGTGCGCCGACAACAACAGCCGGTAGCGGATACCGGGACGCATGCGGCCCCAAGCCTCGCGCACCCCTTCGGCCAGAGCCTCGATAAAACCCGCAGCTGTTGGATAGCTGCGGATGGCCGCCTGCGGTGCAACAATGCCCGCGGCGGCAGCGGCGCGCGACCAATCTTTCAACGAGGAGGCTGTCGTGGTGGTGGAGTACTGCGGGTAAAGCGGCAGCAACGCAATCCGCTCCGGCGCGAATGTTCTCACCGCCCCCGCCGCCGCATCGCTCGACGGTCCCCAGCAGCGCATGGCGACGAAACAGCGCGCATCGTGGCCCCGCATCTTTAACATCTGCTCGAGCGCGCCGGCCTGTGCCTGTGTCTCTTCCAGGATCGGCGAGCGGCCGCCCAGTTTTTCATAGATTTCGCGCGCGATCGGCGCACGCCGCCGGGCGATCAACCGCGCCAAAGGCAGGCGAAGGAACCAAGGCAGCGGCAGGATCGCAGGATCCGAAAACAGATTACGCAGGAAAGGTTCGACGGCTTCCATCGAATCGGGGCCGCCCAGATTGAAGAGGACGACAGCGAGCCTCACTGGCCCCGCACCAGACGCACAAGCCGCTCCACATGTGCGATCGGCGTTTCGGGCAGGATGCCGTGGCCCAGATTGAAGACAAGCGGGACCTCGCGCGTTGCCGCAAGAATTCCCTCCACGGCTTCATCGAGAGCAGCACCGCCTGCGATCAACGCGATCGGATCCAGGTTCCCTTGCAGAGCTCCCTTCAGGCCATTCGCTGCCCAGACCATTGGAACAGCCGTGTCGAGCGAGATAGCATCCACGCCCGTCATCTCGGCATAGCGCTGGTATCCGACCAGCGACGCGGCCCGCGGGAATCCGATGATCAGAGCCTGGGGGTGGATTGTGCGCAACTTGGTGACGATACGCCGCGTCGGCTCGATGACCCATCGTTCGAACATGGCCTCCGGCAGACCGGACGCCCAGCTATCGAAGATCTGCACCGCATCGGCGCCGGCTTCGATCTGCCGCGCGAGGTGACTTGCGACGCAATCTGCGAGCAGTTCCAAAAGCGCTGAAAACCCTTGCGGGTCGCGATAACCCCAGAGTTTCGCCGCTTTTTGTTCATCGCCGCCGCGACCGGCAGCCATGTAGGTTGCTAACGTCCAGGGAGCGCCGGCGAATCCGATCAACGCGGTCTCGCTCGCCAACACGCCGCGAACCAGGCTCAGCGCCTCATACACTGGATGCAGCACTGCCTCGTCGTAAGCAAGTGCCATAGCCGAACTCACAGGCGCCAGGCGCGGACCTTCACCCTCCTCGAACCTGACCTCGATACCGAGCGCAGCCGGGATGACGAGAATATCTGAAAATATGATCGCGGCGTCGAACCCAAACCGCCGGATCGGTTGCAGCGTCACTTCTGCAGCGAGTTTGGGCGACAGACACAAGTCCCAGAATGATTCTCCCAGACTTCGTATCTGCCGGTATTCCGGCAGGTATCGCCCAGCCTGCCGCATCAGCCAAATCGGTGGAGGAGAGGTTTTCCTCCCTTTAAGCACAGAGACGAGTTTTGTCTCTTCGATCAAAGCAAGACTCCTAAAGATGGTTTAAGAAGATGATGGCTCTGTGATTTGTGGATCGAACTTTGAATCTTGCGGTTTCTAGGGCGCAGAGAGGTCCCGGGCAAGGGATGCCGCTGGGGATGGTGATGTGCGGGAGCTGCACAATTGTGCATGGGATAGGTTATTCTCCCTGCGAGGCGCTGGCTGTGTGGAAGAAGGAAAGCGTTTTGTGAGCAAAGCGTTTCATGTCCATCTCGTCTCCGATGCGACCGGGGAAACCTTGAACGCCATTGCCAAAGCGGCTTTGGCCCAATTCGAGGGTGTGGATGTGCGCGAGCATGCATACATGATGGTGCGCAGCCGCCGCCAGCTCGATCGTGCGGTCGATCACATCCGAGCGGAGCCGGGTCTGGTGTTCTTTACGCTGGTAAGTCCGGAGCTGCGCAGTGCCTTGATCGGACAATGTGCCGAAATCTCGGTTCCGTGTCTCGACGTGCTGGAGGGCCCGATTTCGGCCATGGGCCAGTTTCTGGGAGCGCCTGAGACGCACCGGCCGGGCGGACAACACGAGGTGGATCAGCGCTATTTGTTGCGAATCGAAGCTTTGAATTTCACTATCCAACATGACGATGGACAGTCACTCGACAGCTTGAACGACGCGGAAATCGTTCTTGTGGGAGCGAGCCGGACATCGAAGACCCCGACCTGCGTATATCTGGCGATTCGCGGTGTGCGTTGCGCCAATGTACCGCTGGTGCCCGGTATTCCTGCCCCGCAGGCACTGCTGGCCGCTACAGCGCCGCTCGTGATAGGGCTATGGGCATCGCCGGAGCGCCTGGTGCAGTTACGGCGCAACCGCTTGGCCGTCTTGGGCGAAGGTCGCAATACCGACTATGTCGAACTTGAAAGCGTGCGCAGCGAGGTGACGCAGACACGCCGTCTTTACGACCAGCATGGCTGGCCGTCGATCGATGTCTCGCGCCGCTCCATCGAGGAAACCGCCGCCGCGATCCTCAATCTTCTGAATGAGCGGCAGGAAGCCCGTGCATGACGGTTCTCGTTCTGGCGTCGGCAAGCACGGCCCGGGCGCGTCTCTTGGCTGACGCAGGTATACCCTTCCGGCAAGTAACCTCAGACATCGACGAGGCTGCTCTCAAGCGCGAGGGCGGTCCGGCACCCGACATCGCTCTGGGGTTGGCTGCGGCGAAAGCGGCGCAGGTCTCGGCGGGTGAAACCAACGCCCTTGTCCTCGGCGCCGATCAAGTCCTGCTGTATGGCGACCGCCTGCTCAGCAAGGCGCAGACGCCGGCCGAAGCACTGGAGCAGTTGCGAGAACTTCGGGGCCGCAGCCACACCCTCATCTCGGCACTCTGCTTGGCGCAACGCGGAACCGTGCTTTGGAAGCATGTGGAACAGGCGCGTCTGTGGATGCGCCCCTTCAGCGATGCCATTCTCCAAACCTATGTCGCCGGCGAAGGGTCCAGGATTCTGGCTAGCGTCGGCTGCTATCAGTTGGAGGGTCCGGGTATTCAGCTTTTCGAGCGCATTGAGGGCGATTTTTTCGCGGTTCTCGGCCTTCCGCTGCTGCCATTGCTCGCCGAGCTGCGCAGGCACGGGGTGGTTGCGTCATGAGGACCGCGGCCGTCCTGGGCTGGCCAGTCACGCAAAGCCTCTCGCCGCATCTGCACGGTTATTGGCTGCGAGAACATCGAATTGATGGCGCTTACATTGCTCTTCCCGTGCAACGAGAGAACTTTTCCCGCGTCGTCGAGGGGCTGATCCTTGCCGGGTCTTCCGGCGCGAGCGTGACGCTGCCACACAAGGAGGCCGCGTTCGCCATCGCCCATTCCGTCGATTCCGATGCCCGGGCTGCGCGCGCCGTCAATCAGCTTGTCTTCCGGGATGCCAAGATCCACGGCCTCAATACCGATGTCGCAGGACTGACCGAGTGCCTTCATGCCGCAAAGGTCGATATTGCGGGAAAGCCGGTTGTGCTCATCGGAGCCGGCGGGGCTGCGCGTGCTGCTGTTCTGGCGCTGCGCAAGATGGGTGCGAGCGAGATTCGCGCTCTCAACCGTACGCCGCAACGCGCCCAATCGCTCGGTACCGGAAAATGGGGTGGACTGGACGAATGGTCGCAAGCGGCTATGGACGTCGCTCTCGTGCTCAACACCTCCAGCGCCGGCATGAAGGGCGAGGCGCCGGTGGAGCTGGATTTGCGGCTCCTTCCAGCGTCCGCCGCGATCTGCGACATCGTCTACAATCCCCTCCAGACGGCGCTGTTGGCCGCCGCTCAAGCCCGAGGTCTCAAGACGGTGGACGGACTGGGAATGCTGATGCATCAGGCGGTTCCGGCGTTCGAAGCGTTTTTCGGCGTGCGGCCCGCGGTAACGCCGGCGCTTCGCCGGGCGCTTGAGACGGCGCTGTCCCATGGCTAACGGACCGCTTCTCATCGGACTTACCGGTTCCATCGGCATGGGCAAGAGCGAGACTGCCAAGCTGTTCGCGCGACTGGGCGTCCCCGTCTACGATTCGGACGCCGCGGTGCATCGGCTCTACGAACGCGGCGGCGCAGCCGTCGGCGCGATCGGCGCGGCTTTTCCCGGGACCGTGACAGACGGCTTTGTTGATCGAACGGCCTTGAGCAAGCTGGTTGCCGGCCATGAGCGCGCATTCAAGCAACTCGAGGCCATTGTTCATCCCCTGGTCGCCGCCGAACAGCGGCGCTTTCTTGAGTCTGCCAAGGATGCGGAGATGGTCGTCCTCGACATCCCGCTCCTTTTCGAGACCGCCGGCCAGGACCGCGTCGATGCGGTCGTGGTGGTCAGCGCGCCGCCGGACCTCCAGCGCGCTCGCGTGCTCCAGCGCGAGGGCATGACGCCGGAGAAGCTCGACCACATCCTGGCCCGTCAGATGCCGGATGCCGAAAAGCGTGCAAAAGCCCATTTCGTGGTTGAAACCGACAAGGGCCTCGATCACGCTTTCGATCAGGTCAAGGCGATCGTCCAGAAGCTGGGGGCGAAGAAACATGCGTGAGATCGTTCTCGACACGGAAACTACCGGGCTCGACCCCGACGCGGGACATCGCGTGGTGGAGATCGGTTGCGTCGAGCTGCTGGACCATTTTCCTACCGGGCGCCACTTCCAGCGCTATCTCAATCCTGAGCGCGAGATGGCGGCCGACGCGGAGCGCGTGCATGGCATCACCAACGATTTTTTGAAGGACAAGCCGCTTTTCGCCCATATCGTCGAGGAGTTCCTCGAGTTCATCGGCGACGCGCCGCTGGTCATTCACAATGCGGGCTTCGATCTGAAGTTCCTGAACGCCGAGTTGGCGCGCAGCGCGCGGCCGCCCCTGCAAGCTGCACGCGCGATCGACACCATCGAGATCGCGAAGAGCAAATATCCCGGAGCGCGCTATTCGCTCGACGAACTCTGCAAGCGATTCAGCATCGACCTCTCATCGCGCAGTCTCCATGGCGCCCTGCTCGACGCCGAGCTGACGGCGCAGGTCTATCTCGAGCTCATCGGCGGCCGACAGAAAAAGCTCCTGCTCTCCGAAGCCGAAGCGGCCGCGGTCGACGTCGTGCTGGAATCGCGGGTGGCGCGCCAGAGGCCCGCACCGCTTGCAGTCTTGCTGACCCAGCTCGAGAGCGAGGCGCACGCGCTGTTTGTGGCCGCGGAACTCGGAGGCGATGCGGTGTGGAGCTGGCCCTGATGTCTGAGGCCGCCGTCATACCGCAACCCGGCGCCATCTGTCGGATCACGGCCGCGGATGTCGCGGCCGCAAGCGATACCTTGGCGCGCGCCTTCTTGGACGATCCGGTGATGATGCATTTCCTCCCGGAGGACGCGGAGCGCACGGCCAAGCTTCCGCGCATATTCCGCCTCCTGCTCAAACTCGCGATGCCGCATGCTCTTTGCCACATCACGCCCGGCCACGAGTCCGCCGCGATCTGGCGCCCGCCGGGCAAGTGGCATATGAGCCTTTGGGACTATCTCGCCAACGGGCCGGAACTGCTTGGGATCTTCTCCACCAATGTGTTCAATGTGATGGCGACGATGGATCGCGTCGAGAAGGTCCATCCCAGGGAGCCGCATTTCTATCTCCAGGTTCTGGGCACCGACCCGCCGCATCAGGGGAAAGGATTTGCCGGCCGGGTGATGCGCCATCAGCTCGCGGTCTGCGATGCGGCGAGGATGCCCTGCTATCTCGAGTCCAGCAAGGAGACGAACATTCCGGTCTATCGCAGCCTCGGCTTCGAGGTCAGCGGCGAAATCAAGATTCCGGAAGGGCCGATTTTGTGGCCAATGTGGCGCACGGCGCGAAAGTGAAGGCATTGCGATGATCAAGGTTCACCATCTCAACAACTCCCGCTCGCAGCGCGTGTTGTGGCTGCTCGAGGAACTGGGCGAGCCTTACGAGATCGTCCACTACAAACGCGGCAATCCCGTACCCTTGGCGCCGCCGGAGCTGAAGCAGGTTCATCCTCTCGGCAAGTCGCCGGTGCTGCAGGACGGCGGCAAGACGATCGCGGAGTCCGGCGCCATCGTCGAATACCTCATCGACACCCATGGCAAGGGCCGGCTGAAGCCCAAGGCGGGAAGCGACGATTACTGGAGATACGTGGAGTGGATTCACTATGCCGAGGGCTCGGCGATGCTGCCCCTGCTGCTGGCGCTCTACACCGGCATGCTGGGCGATGCGGCGGCGGCGCTGAAACCGCGTGTCGACAGCGAGATCGCCAACAATCTTGCGTACATGGAGCGCGGCCTCAACGTGCGCGACTTCTTCGTCGGCAAGGATCTGACGGGCGCCGACATCCAGTTGCTTTTCGTGCTGGAGGCGGCGGGCGCCAGGCTCGAGCCTTATGCGCATTTGATGCGCTACCGCGCCCGCATGCAGGCGCGCCCGGCCTACAAGCGCGCGATCGACAAAGGCGGACCCTACGCCCTGATGAGCCGTTAACCAGTCCCTTTGCCAGACGCGATGCACGCGCGATAGGATCGCGCAGGGGCGTGGGATGAAGTGGGCTGCAATCCTGGCATTGGCGACGGCAGCGCTGCCGGCGGCAGCGAGTGCCAGCGCCTATTCCGATTTCGAGCGCGGAATCAGCGCATTCAACGATCACGACGGTGCGGGCGTCATCAGCGCGATGTCGGCTGCGCTCAGCAACCCCGAACTCCCGGCAACCCTGAAGCCCGCGGCGCTCGTCGACCGTGCATACGCCTATACGCGCCAACAGAAATACGATCTTGCGGTTGCCGACTACACGGCGTGCCTGACGCTCGAGCCCGGCAACTACCTCGCGCATATGGAACGTGGGGCCGTCTTTGCCCTGCGCAAGGATTTTGAACTGGCACGGACGGATTTCGCGGAGGCGATGCGCATCCGGCCTGACCTGCCCACGCCTTATGTCGATCACGCGCGCACCTTCCTGGCGCAAAGAAAATTCGACGACGCGCTCAAGGACTATGCCGACGGTCTGGCCGCATCCTGGTGGACCCTGGAATTCTATCTGCTGCGCAGTGAGGCCTACCGCCGCTCCGGACGCTACCCAGAAGCGATCAAGGAGGATGATACCGCCCTGTCACGCTATGCGGACTATGCGGATGCATTCGCCATGCGCGGACGCGCAAAAGACGACAGCGGCGATATGAAGGGCGCGTTCGCCGATTATGACAAAGCGGCGGCTCTCGGCGAAGAGGGGCCGCTGTTCCTGCTCATCGAAGGCGCGGCGCAATGGAAGATCGGAAACTTTCAGGAAGCCGAGCGCGTCTTCAAACGGGCGAAAGAGAAGGATGCCTATCTTCTGATCTGGACCTATCTCGCCCAGGCAAAGCAGAGATGGGTATCCAACAAGCTTGCCGCGCAGGCGTCCGCCATCGATGCCGCGAATTGGCCGGGACCTGTGGTCAAACTGGTGGCTGGCACCGGAAGCGTCGATGAGGTTAGGGATTTCGTCGCCAAGGAGCACGATACGGAACTGCACAACACCCTGACCTGTGAAGCCGATTTCTATACGGGCGAGTGGCAGTTGCTGCACGATGACCCCGTCGGGGGCAAGCAGCTATTGAGCGAGGCGTCGACGACATGCGAATTGGGCAGCACCGAACGCGGCGCCGCCGTGGCGGAGCTTGGGCGTCTGCAGCGATGAGAAAGCTTGGCGCGCTTGTGGTTCTCGCCTTCGCTGTTTTCTGTGGGGGCGCGCTGGCGGAAGACCCGACGCCGGCGCCCGCGCCGCAATCACCCCCCGAAAAAATCTGCCAATTGAGCCAGGCGGGTTCGCTGGATCTCAAGACGTCCGGCACCGGCATGGTGTTCCTCGACGCCGATCTCGACGGCCACAAGGGCCGCTTTCTGGTCGATACCGGCGGCCTCGGTCTAGTTCTCAGTTCATCCGTTGCCCAGCACCTTCAAGGCGATCTGCACCGCACGGCCTTCGGCGTGCGCATGGTGGGCGGCGTCGATCTGGACGTCGAGATAGCCGCCAAGCGGCTGCAGATCGCGAATTTCGCCATTACCGCGCCGCGCTTCATCATCGTACGCTATGACACGGTGCCGTTGGAGGAAATGGGGATCATTCAACCCCATGCGCTATGGCCCAGCTACGATATCGAACTCGATTTCGTGAAGGGAAAGCTGAACCTGTTCCTTCCCGATCAGTGCCCCGGCCACGTCGTCTATTGGACGCACGACGCCTATGCTTCGGTACCGATGCAGGCCGACCTCTTCGGACACTTGACCGTGCAGGCGCAGCTCGACGGCAACACCATCGACACTTTGCTGGACACCGGGGCGCAGACGTCGACGGCCAGTTTGCGCTCGGTGTCGCACAATCTGGATATCGACGAGCGCACGCAGGGCATGAAAGCGGCAGGGTCGATAAACTTCAACGGCAATGTCGAGGCCAAACGCTACCGCTACCCGTTCAAGACATTGAGCTTCGAAGGCCTGACGATCTACAACCCCAATATAGAGATTGCCGATACCGGCAACGACTCCCGCCACGATCCGCTGGTGCTCGGGATCGGCGTCCTGCGGCAGCTCCATTTGTTCATCGCCTACGATGAGGACAGGGTTTATCTTACCCCCGCAGAGGCCCACTGATGAAACACCGTCCTTGTCCGCCGGCGATCACAGCCATCGAGAGGCGTGGCCGTATCGAACGTCTTTGCGGCGAGATGGAGAGGGAGAACGTCGGCGCAGTGCTGCTCGTCCGACAGCGAACCTGCGCTATTTTACCGGTGTTGCCTGGCACGCCTCCGAACGCTTCACCGGCGCGCTCATCCGCTGCGACGGCACGGTCGAATACATCACGCCGGCCTTCGAGCGGGACAAGGTTGCCCAGATCACGGGCGTGCCGGGCGACATCTGCACCTGGCACGAGGAAGAAAGCCCGTATCATCTGATCGCCGACCGACTCGGAAACGCAGGGGGCCTCGCAGTGGACGAAGGCGTGGCGCTGTTCACCTGGTTCGGGCTTTGTGGCGCGATCGATCAGGCTCGTCTGCTGCGCGGCGGGACCCTGATCAACCGCTTGCGCTGTCGCAAGTCGGCAGCCGAAATCGCGCTGATGCAATATGCGAAGGATATGACGCTCGAAGTCCAGCGCCGCGCGTGGCAAAGCCTCGCGCCCGGCATGCGCGCGAGCGAGGTAGCCGCCTACATCGATCGCGAGCATCGCGCACTCGGCGGCAGCGGCAATACGTTTTGCATTGTTTCGTTCGGCGAGGACACGGCTCTGCCGCATGGCGGCGAGGCCGACCGCACACTGAAAGAGGGCGATGCGGTCCTAATCGATACGGGAACGCAAATCGACGGCTACAATTCCGACATCACGCGCTCGTATGTCTTCGGTGAGGCGAGCCCGGATTATCGCCGGGTCTGGGAGGCCGAGAAGCGTGCCCAAGCGAGTGCGTTCGAATCGGCGGCCGTGGGAGCGCTGTGCGAGAGCGTGGACGCCGCGGCGCGCGCCTCGCTCGCGCGCGACGGTTTCGGTCCCGACTATCGCCTTCCCGGGTTGCCGCATCGCACCGGGCACGGCATCGGCCTGGAAGTCCACGAAGCGCCGAATCTCGTGCGGGGCGACAGGACAATGCTGGCTGCCGGGATGTGCTTTTCCAACGAGCCGATGATCGTGGTGCCGGCAAAATTCGGCATTCGGCTCGAGGATCATTTCCATATGACCGAGGACGGGCCGCGCTGGTTCACCAAGCCGCAGCCTTCGCTCGAAGAGCCATTCCGAGGCGTGGCGCCCTGGGACTAATCGCTCGCGCGGAAGAAGCTGCCGCCGCTACGCCTTCGTTGCGGAGCCCCAGTAATTGAAACCCGCGAAGCGCGGCGTCCCCGGCAGGTACATTGTCTCGATGTCCTCGATGTGGAAGCCGCCATCCGCGATCAGCTTCGGAATCGGACGCCCGACATGGCAGCCGCCACCGATCACTTTCCATGCCGGCGTCAGCCGCCGCTGCCAGACGCGGACGGATTCATCCGGGGCCTCGCCGTGCTCGCAGAAGATCATGCGGCCCGCCGGCTTGAGCACGCGCCGCATCTGTGCGAGCGCGGCCATCACATCGGGGATCGTGCAAAGCGTGTAGGTGATGAGCACCGTATCCGCCGATGCATCCGCCAGCGGAATCTGCTCGCCCGGCAGGTCGAGAAAGGTGAGCGGAATCGGGCAGACCGCAACCCGTTCGGCCGCGCGGACGCGCATCTCCCGGGCCGGCTCCAGCGCCCAGATTTGCGAGACCTTGGCCGGATCGTAGAAGGGCAGATTATGGCCCGCGCCGAAGCCGACTTCGAGAACGCGGCCTTCCGCCCGCGGCACGACCTTCTTGCGCTGATAGCGGACGGGCTTGGTTCCCATCGCCGCGTTCAGCAATCGCGGCAGAATGAAATGATCGTAAAGCCCCATGGATCGCTCCGATTCTCGCAAGCCAGCGGCCGCGGCATTGACACACCGCGAGCGCCGTTTGTAGGCCACCCCGGCGCGTGCGACGATACAATACTCTCATTCGGGTGCGACGGTGACGGTGATGCCGTCCAGCTCCGGCGTGCAGACAAGCTGGCAGGAGAGCCTGGAATTGGGCTCGACAGCCAGCGCCATGTCGAGCATGTCGACTTCGGCGTCGCTACGCGAAGGCAACTTCTCGAACCAGCCCCCGGTGACATAGACGTGGCAGGTGGCGCAGGCGCAGGCGCCGCCGCATTCCGCGGCAACCGGCAGCCCTGCATCGCGCAACATCTCCATCACGCTCCAGCCCTCGCGGCCTTCGATCTGATGGACTTCGCCCTTGCGATCGGTGGCGATGATCTTCATCCGGCAACACCCAGCTTCTTCTGCAAGCTCGAGGAGGAGGTGGTGTACTGGAAACGGAGCTTCTCGTTGGGCCGGCAGATGTGGAACGCGGCCTGCGCCATCAATGCGGCTTCGTGGAACCCGGACAGGATCAATTTCAGTTTCCCCGGATAGGTGTTGATGTCGCCGATGGCGAAGATGCCCGGCGTATTGCTCTCGAACTTCTCGGTGTCCACCGCAATCAGATTCTCAGTCAGGTTCAGGCCGAAATTCGCGATCGGTCCCAGTTTGATGGTGAGCCCGAAGAAAGGGATGAAGGTGTCGCAGGCGTGCTGCCATTCGCCTTTGCTGGGCGAAGACAGCGTGACCCCGTGCAGTCTGTCGTTCTCGCCGTACAGTGCCTTGACGCTGGCGATCTCGAAATTGATTTTTCCATGCGCTGCCAACTCGCGCATCTGATTGACGCTGTGCTGCGAAGCGCGGAAGCCGTCGCGGTGGTGGACCAGTGTGAGCTTGGCGGCGATTGGCGCAAGATTGATCGTCCAGTCGAGAGCGCTGTCGCCGCCGCCGGCTATCAGAATGTTTTTGCCGCGAAACGACTCCATCTTGCGCACCGCATAGAACACCGATCGGCCTTCATAGGCCTCGATGCCGGCTATGGGCGGGCGCTTGGGTACGAAGGTGCCGCCGCCGGCGGCAATCACCAGAACCCTCGCGACGATTTCGGTGCCGGCATCGGTCGAGAGCTTCCAGCGCCCGTCGCCCAATCGTTCCAGCGCGCTTGCTGTCTCGCCCAAATGGAACTCGGGCTTGAACGGCTTGACCTGCTCCATGAGCCGGTCCGTCAGCTCCTGTCCGGTACAGATCGGCAGGCCGGGAATGTCGTAGATGGGCTTCTCTGGATAGAGTTCGGTGCATTGGCCGCCAGGGCGGTCGAGGATGTCGACCAGATGGGCCTTGAGATCGAGCAGGCCCAGCTCGAACACCGCGAAAAGCCCGATGGGCCCTGCTCCGATAATGGCGACGTCAGTTTCGATGGGCATTGCCATTCTATTTCACAGCGAACAATCCGTAGGACGATGTGTTGTCCACTCCGTACATGGAGATTTGAGCAGCGCCGGTCAAGGCGTCGGCGAGGTAGGGGAAAGCCAACGGCCCGTCAAGCCGCCGGAATCAGGCTGCCAGATAGTGCTGGATGAAGACGTGAACCTGTTCGGCGGTGCGCTCGAGGGTGTCGAGGGCCGCGGTCGCGGTCGGCTCGTCCGCGGGATCGATCGGCTCGGCCGCGGCTGCCGCATCTCCGAGCGGGAAGGCGCCGATGCCGCGTGCGGCACCCTTGAGCGTGTGCACGACCTCACGCCACGATTTTGCGTCCCGGGCGGCTAGGATCGCGCGCAGTCGCGCGACCAGCTCGTTGGCCTGGCCGTCGAACAGCTTCAGGATCTCGGCATTCAACGCGGCGTCGCCGCCGGTGTAGCGGGCGAGATGGCCAAGATCGACGATTGGCGCAGGCATGAGCGCCTCCTTCCCGTCGACGATAAGCGAAAAGCCTCAAGAGGCAGTTAAGGGCGTTCAGTAGGGGACCCAGCCTCCGGGAAACGGCGACACGCCGAAAAGATGGGCGTGACTGAACAAGACGCTCAAGAAGACGGCCGCGGCCACGAAGAAACGCCAGTCGAGGAAAATCTCCCCCAAATTCAACTGGTTGCGGCCGGTGAGCACGGCGGCAAACGGGATGTTCGACGTTTTGCCCGCAAACGAAGTCCAGGTCTCGCCCATCTTTCGGCGACGCTTGGCGTCGATCGAAACTGTTCCGAGCACTGACAAAATCAGGAAGGTTGCAAAGAAGACAACCGAGGCTTCGTCGCCATTGGCGCTGAGATGAAATCCCGACCAAATCGCTACGCCCCAAAGAAAAGGGTGCCGCGTGATGCGCAAAATGCCGCGGACGGTGTCCGACTTCGCCGCTGCATCTTCCTGTTTCAGCGACGTTGGATTGGCCATCAGCAGTCCTGGGACCGCAAGCAGAAACGCGATCGCGATCACCGGGATGCCGGCGTGCCGAATGCCGGTCCACGGAACGTAGACCTGGGGGTCGTCGCCGCTTGCTTGCGCACCGCTGAACGCCATGACAAGCCAAGCGATTGCCGCGAGGGAGGCCAGTGAAAACAGCCCGAGATAGGCGCTCTCGCCGACTGCATCCACGATCCGGTCGCGAATGCGAGTGCCTGCAATCAACAGGTGCAGAGCCAAAAATACGGCCGCCGCGGCCAGCAGCATGTTCAAGGAATCCTCCCCGTCGACTTCAACTTACAACGTCAATTTAATCGGCTCAATCCGCCCAAGCCCTCGCGTCCAATGGGTTGCTTGGTTAAGGTCGGCCTGAAAACTGCCCCCCTTCAAAGGTCTACACAATGGCCACGCCGCAGCCTGAACGCACTCAACCCGTCCTCCTGCAGACGGGCGAAGCCCAGGCGGTGTCCGGGCCCCAGCCCGCCGCGGCGCGCGAGGCCGGCCGGTTCGGGCTCACTGCCATGTTCGCTGCCTCGGTGCTCGCAGCGTTGTGGACAGGCGCGAGCGGTGCGTATCTGTGGGGCTATTTCGGTGCCAAGGGGCTTTCTGGGCTCGACCTGCAGCAGATGGCGATATTCGCGGCCGTGACGCTGCTGCCGTCGGCGCTGGTCCTGGCGGCGACATGGGCGCTGGCGCGGGGCCACGCCATGGCCTTGGCGGCAGCGCAGTTGGCGGACGCGACCGACCGTCTGTTCAGCGCGGACGAGACGGCTGCCCGCACGGCGGCGCGGCTGGGGCGGGCCGTCAGACGTGAACTCGACGCGTTGAACGCCGGTCTGGATGGAGCCTTCAACCGCATGCGCGCTCTCGAGCTTGTGCTCGAAAACCAGATCGCTGCGCTGGACCAGGCCGGGGCGCGCGCCGAAGTGCGCGGCGAAGCGGTCGCCTCGCGTCTGACGCAGGAGCGCGAACGCATCGATGCGGTATCGGGCTCGCTCGCGGATGCGGCAGCGCGGGCAAGCGAAACCGTCGCGGGCCGCGCGGCCCAACTCAAGGCTTCGATGGAAAGCGCGGAGAGTTCGCTCAAGACCGCGGCGCAGACACTGGATCAGCAGGCGGCGGACTTCCGGTCGGCGGCGAGCGCGGCTGCCGAAGCACCGCGCCAGGCGGCTCTCGAACTCGACCGCCAAGCCAAGGCGATCGAATCGGCGTCCGATGCGGCTATGGCGCGCGCGGAATTCGTGCTCGGCCGCCAGGAAAGGCACCGCTCGGCGATGAACGAATTGCTGAGCCGTCTCAAGGAGGAGAGCGCGGTGTTCGAGGCCGCGCTGGGCCGCGAGCGCGCCTCGATCGCGTTGGCCATCGAGCAATTGGGTGGGGAGGCGCAGAAATTCGAGACCGTCACCGGAAATGCGGAACGCCATCTCGAACACATCATGGCCAATGCCGCAGCGCGCGCCAACCAGCTCACCCAGAGCTTCACGCGCGAAGCCGAGCGTCTCAAGGACGCAAGCGACGGGGCCCAGACGACGCTGGTCAAGCTGCTCGACACACTGCGCGAGGCGAGCGCCGGCGCGCAAACCTTGATCGGCGAGACTGCGGGCCAAGCCAAGACGGATGCGCGCGCGCTGGTCGGCGAGGCGATGGTGGAATGCGAACGGCTGCTGCGCACTGCCGGAGAACTCTCAGCCCAAGCCAACGAGATCCGCAAGACGCTCGCCGTCGCGGTCGAGGACGTCCAGAAGCATCTGCTGTCGCTTCCCGACGTCGCGCAGCAGGAGGCACAGCGCGTTCGACAGCTGGTGCGTGCCGAGACCGAGGAAATCTTGGACCTCTCCGCCCGCACGCTTTCCACCATCCATGCGCGCAGTACTCCCAGGCCGGCGCTGGGCGCGCACACTCTGCCCCTGATCGAGCCGGAGCCGGAACGCGATGGTCTGTTCGCGCTGGCGCGCAAGCTCACCGCCAAGCCGAAGGCCAAAACCAAGAGCGGCGATGCGGGCAAGGGTTGGGAAATGAGCAAGCTGCTCGCGGCTGTCGAAAGCAGCGAGAGCCGGGAGCGCGATCTCAAACCCTCCACCGCGGCGGCCATGGGCGCGCTGGAAGCGGCGCTCGCCGATCTGGCCGTTGATCTCGACGCGATCTGCGCTGATGCGCCCCCAGACGACGAAGAGTGGCGGGGCTACCTTTCTGGCGACCGCGCGGTTTTCGCGCGCCGACTCGCCCAGTCCATCGACAGTCAGACAGTCGATCGTGTCGCGACGCTTTATCGCGAAGACACCCGGTTTCGCGACGCGGCCAATCTGTACATGGCCGAATTCGAGGCGCTCCTGGCGCGTGCGCGCGAAGGCGATGGCGGCGGGTTGCTGACGCCCTCCATTCTCTCCGCCGATACGGGAAAGGTGTATCTTGCGATCGCCTATGCGCTCGGCCGGCTATGATCTTCGCCGCAGGCGCGCGGCGTAGAAACCATCCATCCCTCCTTGCTCGGCGAGATGGCAGGGCAGCGTCCGCAGATCGCCCTGCGGATCGATGAATTCCGCATGCCCGAAAACGTCTTCAGGGTTGAGCGGCGCTCTGACGAACTCCGGATGCTGCGCGAGGAAGCTTTCGATCTGTTCCGGACCCTCCTCAGGCTCGAGCGAGCACACGCTGAATACCAGCAGCCCATCCGCCGCCGTCAGGGCGGCTGCTGAGTCCAGCAATTCTGCACTCGCACCGGCGACCGAGGTGATATCGGACGCGCTTTTGATCCACGGTAGCTCGGGATGGCGCCGGATCGTGCCCGTCGCCGTGCAAGGTGCATCCAGCAACACGAAGGGTGCCGGCGCGAGCTGCACGTCGCGAACATCTCCTTCAAGCATCTCGGCGCGCAACTGGAGCCGTCCGAGATTTTCCGCAAGCCGCGTGAGCCGGGCGCCATCGCGGTCGACCGCTGTCACAATCGCGCCCGAAGCGGCGAGCTGTGCCGTCTTGCCGCCAGGTGCGGCGCAGAGATCGATCACGCGCCGTCCATCGACGTCGCCCAACAGATGCACGGGCATGGTGGCGGCCGCGTCCTGCACCCAGAACGCGCCTTCTGCGAATCCGGCAATGTTTTCGACGCGCTGCTGAGGCAGGCGCTGCACGGTTGCGAACAGGGCATCGGCAGGCGCCGTCTTCCATACGATGTCGAGAGGCGGCACCGCGGCATGCGTCGCCGCGATGGCGCGAGTGGTTTCCTCGCCATAGGCCGCAACCCACCTTGCCCAAAGCCAATCCGGCGTATTGCAACGCGGCGCGTCCTGTCCGGCGACGATTCCTCGCCCCTCCCGCGCGACGCGGCGGAGCACCGCGTTGATCAGCGGCTTGAAATGCAGTGCGCGCACGTCTGACTGCGCCAGCTTGTTTGCCGCATCGACCGTCGCGTGTGGCGCCACGTCGAGAAACAGCAGTTCCGCGGCACCCATCAGCAGGATCTCGAGCGTGGGGCCAGCCTTGTGCGGCTGCGGCGTCTTGGGAACGAAATCCCGGATCAAGGCATCGAGCTGACCGAAGTGGCGCAGGGTCTGCGAGGCGATGGCACGCGCAAAACCCGCATCGCGCACCTCGAGCCCGTCGCAATGCGCCAGCACCGCCTCCAGAGGCCGGCGCTTGCGCAGAACATCGGAAAGTATCGCCAGCGCGGCTTGCCGCGCGGCGAGGCCCTGGCTCACGTCCAAGGGTCGCATCCGGCCCGCCGCGAGGCACCGATCCTGCGCAAGGTTTTCATCGAATTTCCCTGAAATTCCGGTGGGCCCGTTGTAGTCTCAGGGTGCCTCCCGTCAAGAAACGCCATTGGTCGACGACAGCAAAATCGCCAAGAGGATCAACGAAGCCGCCACGCGGGCGCTCGCCGAAGCGCAAGCGCGCCGCAAGTCCGGTTCTGCGCACCCGTCCCGGCCTGAAGTGGGAGGGCGCAAGGGGCCCGAACCGACCCGCTATGGGGATTGGGAGAAAAACGGCCTGATTTCGGACTTTTGACGGCAGAGGAGGCGAAGCTTGATTAGAAGCAAGCGGAGGTCCATGTAACCCCTATGTTCATCCAGACCGAATCCACGCCGAATCCGGCGACCTTGAAGTTCCTCCCGGGCCGCGAGGTCATGGGCCAAGGCTCTGTGGCCGATTTTCCGGACCGCAGCGCCGCCGTGCGCTCAGCGCTGGCCCAGGCCCTTTTCGACATCGCGGGAGTCGGGCGTGTGTTCTTCGGCGCCGATTTCATCTCGGTTACAAAGTCAGAAGGCGACTGGAAGCAGCTCAAAGCGCCGATTCTGGCGGCGATCATGGACCATTTCACACATGGTCTGCCGTTGATCGAGACACACGGCGAAGAGGCCGACGACTCCGCGCAGTATGGCGAGGGCGATCCCGAGGTCGTTGCGCAGATCAGGGAACTCATCGACACCCGGGTCCGACCTGCCGTGGCGCAGGACGGCGGCGATATCATCTACAAGGGTTTCGACGGCAGCTCCGGAATCGTCTTCCTGCATCTGCAGGGGTCTTGCGCCGGCTGCCCGTCATCGACAATGACGCTGAAGAACGGCATCGAGAACATGTTGCGCCATTACGTGCCTGAAGTCGTCGCCGTCGAAGCGGTATAGATTTCCCGGCCGGGACCATTTTTCGATCGCATCGCCGAGGATTTCGATGAATCATGCCATCAGCGACGAGGCACTGGACGTCGTTTTCCGCACGGCGCGCTCGCACAACAAATGGCAGGACAGGCCGGTCAGTCCGGCTCTCCTCATGGCCGTCTACGACCTGATGCGCTGGGGACCGACCAGCGCGAATTGCTCGCCCGCGCGGATCGTCTTTCTGGTTTCGCACCTGGCCAAGGAGCGGCTGAAGCCGCATCTGCTTCCCAGCAATGTGGAGAAAGCGATGACCGCGCCCGCAGTGGCGGTCATCGGGCACGATCTCGATTTTCCACAGCTTCTGCCGCGCCTGTTCCCGCACAATCCGGGGGCCAAGGACTGGTTTCACGATGGCCATCTGCGCGAGCGCACCGCCTTTCGCAATGGCTCGCTCCAGGGCGCCTATTTCATCATCGCCGCGCGCGCGCTGGGACTGGATTGCGGACCGATGTCGGGTTTCGACAATGCGGGCGTGGACAAGGAGTTCTTCGGCGGTACCGACATCAAGTCGAATTTCATCTGCGGCCTGGGCTACGGCGATCCTTCGGGCATCTTCGACCGCAGTCCACGTCTCGAGTTCGACGAGGCCTGCCGGATCTTGTGATGGAAATGCGCATTCTCGCCGTCGACACCGCGCTCGGCGCCTGTTCGGCGGCGTTGATCGGCGGCGACAAAGTGCTGGCGCACCGCTTTGTGCCGATGGAGCGCGGTCATGCGGAGGCGCTGGCCCCCATGGTTGCCGAGCTGATGGCGGGCGTCGCGTACACCACGCTCACCCGGCTCGCCGTCACGACGGGGCCCGGGACCTTCACCGGCCAACGCATTGGCCTTGCCTTCATGCGCGGGCTTCGCATAGCGCACGATTTGCCGTTGGTCGGCATTACCAGCCTTTCCGCCATGGCGGCTCAGGCTGCCCACGAAACCGGATTGACCGCAGCCGCCTTGCACGATGCCCGCCGAAGCGAGGTCTATTTCGAGATGCAGGACGGTCCGATGCTGCTTTCATTCGATCAGGCCTTAGTGCAGCTCAGCGGTCGGCCCTCGGACGCCCCGATTGCCCTCGCCGGAACCGCGGCAGAGCGGGCCTGTGCCGCGCTCGGAACGGGTTTCGTTTTGAGCGGCGTCCGCCAGCCGGATGCGCGCTGGGTTGCGCGCCTGGCAGCGCAAGCGCCGGCGCCGCTTGGCCCTCCCCAACCGCTGTATTTGCGGGCGCCGGACGCCAGATTGCCGGCGGCGCCGTGATCCGCCGCGCCCACCCCGACGACGCAGCATGGTTCGCGGCCTTGCATGGCATCCTCTTTGCCCGGGGCTGGAGCGCGGAAGAGTTCAAATCCCTGCTCGACAGCAAGGCTGTCGTGGGATTCGTTGCCCCCGAAGGGTTCGTCGTCGCCCGGCAAGCCGCGGACGAAGCAGAAATTCTCACCCTGTGTGTCCAGCCCTGCGCTCAGCGGCGCGGCATCGGCACGATACTGGTCCAGCACGCAGCCAGGGCGCTGGCCGCTGCCGGTGCCTCGGCAATGTTTCTCGAAGTCGCAACGGCGAATGTGGCGGCGAGGGCGCTTTATGGGCGGCTGGGCTTCGAGCAGCAGGGCCTGCGCAAAGACTACTATGGCCCTGCAAGCGACGCACTCGTCCTGAAAGCCCGCCTGCCATTGGGAATCGGATCAAGCTCGCTTAGTATCGGCCGGCGACTTGGGGAAGCTGCCGTGACGCGCATCGAACAGCTTTGCGTCGAAAAGGGCCTGCGCATGACCGAGCAGCGCCGCGTGATTGCGCGCGTGTTGTCGGAAGCCGAAGATCATCCCGACGCCGAGGAATTGTACAAGCGCGCGTCCGCCATCGACCCGCATATTTCGATCGCCACCGTTTATCGCACGGTGAAACTGTTCGAGGATGCCGGCATCCTCGAGCGGCACGACTTTCGCGACGGCCGCTCGCGCTACGAGGAGGCCCCCGAATCGCACCACGATCATCTGATCGACGTCCAGAGCGGCAGCGTGATCGAATTCCGCAACGAAGAGATCGAAGCCCTGCAGCGCCGCGTGGCAGAGGAACTGGGCTTCGAACTGGTCGATCACCGCCTCGAGCTTTATGGCGTCCCCAGGACCGGCAAAAAGCCGCCATCCTGATATGCAGAAGCTCCGCGGCATCCTCATCCTGTTGCTGTTCGTGATCACGGCGCTGCTGCTGATCCCGGTCCAGAGTGCCGCCCTCGCTCTCAAGCTCAAGGGGCGCAAGACGATACCGAACGCCTACAGCCGCTTCCTCTGCCGGCTGTTCGGCGTGCGCCTGCGCGTGCTGGGCCGGCCGGTGCAGGACAAGGGCGTCCTGATGGTGGCCAACCATACCTCCTATCTCGACATCATCGCGCTCGGCGCGTCGGCGCGCGTCTCCTTTGTCGCAAAGAGCGAAGTCAACACATGGCCTTTTTTCGGCGTTATGGCCCGACTTTACGAGACGGTGTTCGTCGAGCGCGCGCGCCGCACGCAGGCGGGTGTCGCGCGCGATCAGCTGCGCCAGCGGCTCGACGAGGGCGACGCGTTGGTGCTTTTCCCCGAAGGAACCTCCAATGACGGCAATCGCGTGCTGCCCTTCAAGAGCGCGCTGATGGCGGCGGCGGAATCGCAGCTGCAATGGGCTGACAACGAACTCCCGCACTTCGTTCCGGTCCAGCCGGTGTCTCTCGCCTATACCGGCTTCCAGGGCATGCCCATGGGACGGGAGAACCGACCGCTATTTGCCTGGTATGGCGATATGGAATTGATCCCGCACCTCTGGGAAGGCGTCACCGCCGGCCCCATCGACGTCACCATCGTGTTCCATCCGCCAATGACCGTGGATGCCATGGGCGGGCGCAAACCCTTGGCCGCGCGGGCCGAGAGCCTGGTCCGAGAGGGCCAGGCGCGCGCCTTGGCCGGCACGGAGCCGGCGACGTCCGAGCTTGCATCCGCGATTGCCTAAGCCATGCCGCTTCGCGCATAACCCGGCCATGAAAGCCCTCTACCTCAAGACCTATGGCTGCCAGATGAACGTCTACGATTCCGCGAGGATCGCAGACGTTCTGGCGCCGCTTGGGTATGTGCAAACGGACACGCCGGAGGGCGCGGACATTGCCATTCTCAACACATGCCACATCCGCGAAAAGGCTGCGGAGAAGGTCTATTCCGAACTCGGCAAACTCAAGAAGTTGAAGCAAGCCAGAATGCGTGCGGGGGCGGTCATGACGATCGCGGTCGCAGGCTGCGTCGCGCAAGCGGAGGGCGCGGAGATTCTCCGCCGACAGGATGCGGTCGATCTCGTGGTTGGGCCGCAGTCCTATCACCGCCTGCCCGAGATGATCGCGAAGCTGGCACGAGCCGGCGGCCAGGTGCTGGAGGCGGATTTTCCCGCGGAGCAAAAGTTCGACTCGCTGCCTGCGCCGACACAGACCAAAGTCAGCGCCTTTTTGACGGTTCAGGAAGGCTGCGACAAGTTCTGTTCCTTTTGCGTCGTGCCGTATACGCGCGGCGCCGAATTCTCGCGTCCGTCGATGAAGATCGTGGAGGAGGCGCGGCGCCTCGTCGATCTCGGCGCCCGGGAAATCACTCTGCTCGGCCAGAACGTCAATGCGTATCGTCACGAGACGACCGATTTGGCAAGGCTCCTTCGTGCGTTGGCGGAGATCAAGGACCTTAAACGGCTGCGCTATACCACGAGCCATCCCCGCGACATGAGCGACGACTTGATCGACGCCCATCGCGACCTCGACGCGCTGATGCCCTACCTGCACCTGCCGGTGCAGTCAGGATCGGATGCGGTTCTGGACGCGATGAACCGCCAGCACACTGCCGACGACTACCGCCGTATCGTCGAGCGCGTGCGGGAAGCGCGTCCCGACATTGCGCTCTCGTCGGATTTCATCGTCGGATTCCCGGGCGAGACCGACGAGGATTTCGAAGCCACGCTCGCGCTGGTCGGCGAGATCGGCTACGCCCAGGCGTTTTCGTTCAAGTACAGCCGCCGTGCGGGAACGCCGGCCTCCGCCGCGCGCAAGCAGGTGGCAGAAACGACGAAAGCCCAGCGCCTCGAAGCGCTGCAGGCGCTGCTCGATCGTCAGCAGAAATCCTTCAATCGGGCTTGCGAAGGCCGCGCGCTGCCGGTGCTGTTCGAAAAGCCCGGCCGCCGCGACGGCCAGGCCGTCGGCCGCTCACCATACCTGCAGGCCGTCCATGTCGATGGCGCAGCGAGCCTGATCGGCCAGATCCGCCAGGTTCGCATTGCGGAGGCACAATCGAACAGCCTCAAGGGCGAGCTGTTGCCGTGAGCGCTAACGCCAAGAAAACTGCGCTTCCGCGCGAGCAGATGACGCTCGAATTCCCCGACAACGGGCTGCTCTCGGCGCTCGCCGGCGCGCATCCGAAAAACTTCGCGCGGCTCGAACAGAAGCTCGGCATAAAGATAGCGACGCGCGGCAACCTGGTTGCCATGGAAGGGCCTGGCGAGGCGCGTCGGCGCGGCGCGGCCGTGCTGCGGGCACTTTACGCGCGGCTGGAATCCGGCGAAGCGGCCAACCTTTCCGACGTCGACGCGGAAATCCATTTCGCGCTCGAAGGTCCGGCGAACATGCCTGGATCGGGCTTCGGCTCGCCCGCGGTCAAGACCTGGGCGTCGCGCACGACGCGCGCCCGGACACCGGGTCAATTGGCCTACCTGGATTTGATGCGGACCCATCCGCTGGTGTTCGCCATCGGGCCAGCGGGCACCGGCAAGACCTATCTTGCCGCTGCCTATGGCGCCCATCTGCTGTACGAGAAGCGGGTGGAGCGTCTCATTCTCTCGCGGCCCGCGCTCGAGGCGGGAGAACGTCTCGGCTTCCTGCCGGGCGACCTCAAGGAAAAGATCGATCCCTATCTGCGGCCTCTCTACGATGCGCTGTTCGACGTGATGGGCGAGCAGTGCTTGAAACTGATGGAGCAGGGCACGATCGAAGTCGCCCCCTTGGCCTTCATGCGCGGCCGCACGCTGGCGCGCGCCTTCGTCATCTTGGACGAGGCGCAAAACACAACCACCGCCCAGATGAAGATGTTTCTCACCCGCCTGGGCGAAGATTCGCGCATGGTGGTCACCGGGGATCCCAGTCAGAGCGATCTTCCGGGCGGCCTCGCGGTCGGGCTCAACGAGGCGCTCGACATCCTTCATGGCGTGGAAGGGGCGGCAATGGCCCGATTCAGCGAGAAAGACGTGGTGCGCCACGCTCTCGTCACGCGGATCATCGCCGCATATAATACCGCCGATGGACATCGCGAACACAACGTGCGGCGACACAAGGATCAGGCGTGAGCGTCACGCTCCTGATCGAAGAACCGAGATGGCGTGCGAACCGGGGCCTTGGCGCGCGCATCCGGCGTGCAGCCCTGTTGGCGATCGCACGCGGCGGTCGAGGCAAAGGCGCGGTTTCCGTGCTGCTGGCCGACGACGCGGCGCTTCGAGCTCTGAATGCCGGCTTTCGCGGACGGGACAAACCGACCAACGTGCTCTCCTTTCCGTCCGCTCTGAACGGATACCTTGGCGATGTCGCGATCGCTTACGGCACGGCCGCGGCAGAAGCGCGAAGGCAGGCCAAATCGCTCTCCGATCACACCTTGCATCTCGTCGTGCACGGCGTGTTGCATCTTCAAGGTTATGACCACGAGCAGGGCAGGGATGCGCGCGTGATGGAATCCTTGGAAACCGAGGTCCTTGCCGAACTGGGTGTGGCCGATCCCCACGCCGGCCATGCGGAGTGACGCTTCTCCAGCCATGAGCGAAGTTCCCACGCCTGCCGGCGAAGACAGGGCCCCGTCGCTGCTCAAGCGGCTGGCGCAATTGTTGCGCGGAGACAGCGGCCCAGCAGCGATGCGCGAAAGCCTGGAAGGGGTGCTCGAGGAGAGCGACCTCGACCGTACGCTCTCCGATCAGGAGCGGCGCATGCTGGCCAACCTGTTGAAGGTCGGCGAGCTGCGCGTCGAAGACGTGATGGTGCCGCGGGCCGACATCGTGGCGGTGGAGGAATCGACCGCGCTCGCGGAACTCGTGGCGCTTTTCGGCGAGGCGCAGCACTCGCGATTGCCGGTCTATCGCGAGACCCTCGACGATCCCACAGGCCTTGTCCACATCAAGGATGTGCTGGCGCTGATCGCGCCTCAGGACGACGGCAGCTTTCGCTGGAGCGCAGAGTCGATCGCAAAGATCAAGCGGCCGCTTCTGTTCGTGCCACCCTCCATGCCGGTCCTGGACCTGTTGCTCAAGATGCAGACCACGCATATGCAGCTTGCGCTCGTGATCGACGAATATGGGGGTACCGACGGGCTCGTTTCGATCGAAGACCTGATCGAAGAGATCGTCGGGGACATCGCCGATGAACATGACGAAGAGGCGCCACAGGTTCGCGGCGATGGGTCGGGCGCCTACATCGCGGACGCGCGGATCGACCTCGAAGACTTCCGCAGCGCCACCGGGCTCGCACTGGGACTCGATGACGAAGAAGCGCAGGATATCGACACGCTTGGCGGATTGGTGATCTACCTTCTGGGCCGTGTGCCGCAGCGCGGAGAGATCGTTGCGCATCCCAATAGCTACGAGTTCGAGGTGCTCGAAGCCGATCCAAGGCGGGTAAAGCGGCTGCGCATTCGCGGCCCATTCGAACAGCAACGGCCGACCGAATGAAACTGTCGATGGTCGGTGGATGGCTCGCGGCATTGCCGCCTTGGCGCGCGCGGTCCGTTGCGCTCGCCGCAGGAGCGCTGTCGGCGCTGGGCTTCGCGCCTTTAGACGCGTTTCCGTTTTTGTTGCTCGGCTATACCGCGCTGGTTTTGCTGCTGGACGGGGCGCAGGGCTGGCGGCATGCCTGCTGGATCGGCTGGTCGTTCGGGTTCGGCCAGTTTCTCATCGGGCTGCATTGGGTCGGATACGCCTTTCTCGTCGATCCTTCCCAGCATGCATGGCAGATACCATTTGTGGCCATTCTGTTTCCCGGTGGACTGGCCTTGTTCTTTGCCCTCGCCGCCGCGACCGCATCACTGTTCTGGCGGCCTGGCATTTCACGCATTTTCGTGCTGAGCGCTGCGCTTGCGGTGACGGAGTGGTTGCGCGGCCATGTCCTCACTGGCTTTCCCTGGAACATCGCGGGTTATAGCTGGGGCGCATCGCTCAGCATGATGCAGGGTGCGGCTCTGTTCGGTGTCTACGGGCTGAGCCTGCTCACGATGATGTTGGGGGCGTCGCTGGCGGAGCTGTTTACCGTGAACGGTGCTCGAAGATTGCCGGTGGCGATGCTCCTCTTTTTCGCCGCCCTGTTCGTCGGCGGATGGGAGCGCCTTTCACAGAAGACGGATCCCGATATCGCGGGCGTGCGGCTGCGGATCGTGCAGCCGAACATCGCGCAGGCCGACAAGTACAAGCCGAGCCTGATTGACCGCAACTGGAACAGGTTGATCCAATTGAGCACGCGTCCGGCCGCCGAGATGCCGACGCATATCCTTTGGCCGGAAGCTGGGCCGCCGTTCCTGCTGCAGCGTTCCGACGCTGCGCTCCGTCAGATCGCCGCGCTGACGGCGCAGGACCGCGTGCTGATGACCGGCGCGGTGCGCGTTTCCCACGACGACGGCGCAAGACAATTCTACAACAGCTTTTTCGTTTTCGGCCGCGGCGGCCAATTGCTGGGTCTCTACGACAAATTTCACCTGGTGCCCCTGGGCGAGTATCTTCCGTTCGAGAAGATGCTTTCCGCCCTTGGCTTGAAGAAGCTGGTGGGCATCGCGGGAAGCTTCTCTACCGGCGACGGACCGCACACGCTTTTCATCCGGCGCGCGCCACCCGCAAGCGTCTTGATCTGCTACGAAATCCTCTTTCCGGATCAAGTCGTGGCCGACCAGCGGGCGCGGTGGATCGTCAATGTGACAGACGATTCCTGGTTCGGACCGTGGGCGGGCCCCTCGCAGCACCTGATGGTCGCGCGCATGCGCGCGATCGAGCAGGGCATTCCCGTTGTGCGCGCCGCCAACACCGGGATATCTGCGGTGATCGACGCGAAGGGTCGCATTCGCGCGCGGCTCGACCTCGCTCTGGAAGGCGTGATCGATTCCGGCCTGCCCGCGTCGATTGCACCGACGCCGTTTGCGCGCCAGGGTGAGTATGCCTTCTGGCTTCTGGTACTGGCGGCACTCCTGGCAGGACTTCTGGTTGTACAAAATCGGCAACCACAAGACGAGGACCGCTGAAAAGCGCTTTTCCCCACGCGGGTTCATGGTTAAGGTCACGTAAGTCTTTCGCAACCCGCGCACGTAGTCCTTTGCCCAAAAAGAACGCAAATCCGGTCGACGCTCAGGTCGGCAGCCGCGTCAGGCTGCGGCGGATGCTGATCGGCATGAGTCAGGAGCGGCTAGGCGAATTGCTCGGGCTCACTTTCCAGCAAGTTCAAAAATACGAAAAGGGCGTCAACCGTATCGGTGCGGGCCGACTCTACGACGTGGCGCGAATTCTGGGCGTGCCGATCGACTATTTCTACGAGAACGTCGCCAGCACGAATCAGCAGCGCGGATTTTCGGAAGGCGAGATGCCGCCGGTCATGGAGTTCGTTTCGAGCGGCGAGGGCCTGCAGCTCAGCCTTGCCTTCATGCGCATCCGGGACGCCAAAATCCGCAAACGCGTGCTCGATCTGGTCAAGAGCCTCGGCGAAGACAAGGACATCCCGGAGTAGTTCCTAGCGTTTCTTGAGCCGTGCTTTCTTGCGCGCGAGCCCGGAGCGCCCCCGTCGCCGATCGAGCGCATCGTATACCGCTTTCGGCTTGACCCCGGTTGCGGCCCACACCACCAATAGATGGTAGAGGACATCTGCGGACTCCTCGATGATCTCCTTCTTGCGTCCGCCGACGGCGGCTAACGCCGCCTCCACTCCCTCCTCGCCCAGTTTCTTGGCGCATTGGTGGATCCCCCGTTTCAGGAGCTGTGCCGTGTAGGAAGTCTTGGGACTGGTGCCGCCGCGCTGGGCGATGGTTTCATAGAGCTTGTCGATCGGATGGAGCTCAGCCATGGCGGTATTTGTCCGGTTGACGTTTTCAGTACGATGGATGCTTCAGTTCACGCCGTCTTCCAGAAGCCGCCTGGCGATAACCTGCGCCTGAATCTCGGCTGCGCCTTCGAAGATGTTGAGAATGCGTGCGTCGCAGAGAATCCGGCTTACCGGATACTCCAAGGCAAATCCATTGCCCCCGTGGATCTGAACGGCGTTGTCGGCCGCGGCCCAGGCCACTCGCGCCGCAAGAAGCTTCGCCATTCCGGCTTCCTGGTCACAGCGGCGGCCCTCGTCCTTCTCGCGCGCCGCATGATACGCGAGCTGGCGCGCGATCGTGATCTCCACCGCCATCATCGCAAGCTTGTCGCTGACCCGCGGATAGCCGAAAATTCGCCTTCCGCCTTGCTCGCGTTCCAGCGCGTAGGCAAGACCGACGTCGAGTGCCGACTGCGCGACGCCAACCGCGCGCGCTGCCGTCTGAATGCGCGCCGATTCGAAAGTCTGCATCAACTGCCTGAAGCCCTGATTTTCTTCGCGGCCCAACAAGTTCTGGGCAGGCACCTCGAAGCCGTCGAAGCCGATTTCGAACTCCTTCATGCCGCGATAGCCGAGCACGCCGATCTCGCCGCCACGCATGCCAGGTGCCGGAAACGGATTGTCCGCCGACCCACGCGGTTTTTCGGCCAGAAACATGGAGAGACCGCGATAATCATCGGTTCCGGAATCGGTGCGCGCCAGCAGAGTCATCAAATCCGCGCGCGCGGCATGGGTTATCCAGGTCTTGTTGCCCGTAATGCGATAGAGGTTTCCGTCCCGGACCGCGCGGGTACGCAGGCTCCCAAGATCGGAACCGGTATTGGGCTCGGTAAAGACCGCGGTCGGCAGGACTTTGCCGCCCGCGATCAGCGGCAGCCAGTGTTGGCGCTGTTCCTCTGTACCCCCGGTCAGGATCAGCTCGGCCGCGATCTCCGAACGCGTCCCCAGCGAGCCGACACCGATATACGCCCGCGAAAGTTCCTCAGAGACGACGCACATCGCCGTCTTGGAAAGACCTGAGCCGCCGAATTCCTCCGGTATGGTCAGACCGAAGACGCCGAGCTCGCCCATTTGCGCGATGATCTCGAGCGGGATCAGCTCATCGCGCAAATGCCAACCATGCGCGAAAGGCGCGATCTTATCCTCACCGAAGCGATGGAACTGGGCTCTGACCAGCGACATCGTCTCGTCCAGGCCTGGGTCCCCGACCGTCACGGCGCCAGGATGTGCAGTCAGGTATTCGGCGATGGCGGCACGGCACCCGGACTGCGTTCCCGCCGTCACCAATTCGCGGACCTCTGCCGTCCGAAAGGTGGCGAGGTCGGACTCGTCGAGGCCGAGATCGCCGGGCCGTGCGATCTCGGTCTGGCTCATGGCAATGCCGCCGGCGAGCTGGGCCAGATATTCGCCGAACGCCACTTGGACGATGGTCAGCTCGATGTCGCGCAGTCGGCCATCTCGCTCCAGCCGGCGCGCCCAACGTGCCATCTGGCGCAGGGCCTCGACATAGGTTGCGAACCAGGCGAGCGCATGGGCGGCGCGCTGGTCGCGGTTCAGCAGCGTCCGCGAGATTTTACCCTCAGGGGCGAGACGCCGCGCCAAGGTGCGTCGCGCTTCCGACAGAAGGCGATCGCCGGCCAGGACGGATGCATCGCAACGGTCCAGCAGGTGCGGCAGGAGAGCGTCCATCGCGGCAGTGTTCCGCAAGCGCTTCAACCCTTCAACCCCTCTTGCAGTTATCTCGCGAAACGGGCCTCATTGGCGCATGCATTCCTCGACTGGAGAGATCCGCATGCGCCGTCCCATCCTCGTTCTTGCCGCGGCCGTCGTCGCCGCCCTGTCCGGTCCCGCCGCAGCGCGCGGCGATCTCGACCCGGCGAGCATCCAGGCGCTGCGCAATTACCCGCTGTCGATGGACAAGGTGAAGGCGATGCAGGATGCGATGGACGAAGCCAAGAAGACGCACATGGATAGGCCGGGCCAGCGTCCCGGCACCGATGCCAAGAGCATCGCCGAGATGGAAGCCCGGATGAATGCGATGCCGCAGGCCATGGCGATTTTCCGCAAGCATGGCCTGACCGCGCACGACGTGGTCGTGATGCCGTTTGCGCTCATGGATGCCGGCGTCGTGGTTTCCTACCCGCAGGCGGCGGCGAAGCTCTCCGACCGCGTTTCGCCGGCGCAGATCGCGTTCTACAAGCAACACCAAGCCGAACTGAAGAAGATGCATTGGCTGTTCGGCAACAGCGGGGACTAGGACAGGCGAAACCCGCGGCAACTCGTCGGCCGGAAAAGGAATGAAGGCGCTGCGGCCAGGAACGGCGATCTGCCGAACTGGATGTTCGCTCAAGCAGCCGTCGAGTTTTCCAACACGTCCTCGAAGGTTCGCAGGCCCGGCCGCTGCGCGTTGACCAGCACGGCCATATTGCCGGGCAGGTGCTCGTTGTTCCACATCTTGGTGTGGGCGCGCGGAATGTCCGACCAGGAGAAGACTTCGGACATGCACGGGTCCAGCCGCCGCTCCAGCATCAGCTTGTTGGCCTGGCTCGCTTGGTTGAGGTTGGCAAAGTGCGAGCCCTGAATGCGCTTCTGCCGCATCCACACATAACGCGCGTCGAAGGTGATGTTGTAGCCCGAGGTGCCGGCACAGAACACGACCATGCCGCCGCGCTTGACCACCAGGCAGGAGACCGGGAATGTCGCTTCGCCGGGATGCTCGAACACCATATCGACGTCGTTGCCCTTGCCGGTGAGGTCCCAGATCGCCTTGCCGAATTTGCGCGCTTCCTTGAGCCAGGAATCGTATTGCGGCGTGCCGACCTTCGGCATCTGACCCCAGCAGGAAAAATCCTTGCGGTTGATAATGCCTTTGGCGCCGAGCGAGAGCACGAAATCGCGCTTGGACTCATCGCTGATCACGCCGATGGCGTTGGCGCCGGACACCGCGCAGAGCTGCACCGCAAAGGAACCGAGCCCGCCGCTCGCGCCCCAGATCAGCACGTTGTGGCCGGGGCGCAGGATATGCGGCCGGTGGCCGAAGAACATGCGATAGGTCGTGGCAAGGGTGAGCGTGTAACAGGCGGCTTCTTCCCAGGTCAGGTGCTTGGGCCGGGGCATGAGCTGGCGATCCTGCACGCGCGCGAATTGCGCGAACGAGCCGTCCGGAGTCTCGTAGCCCCAAATGCGCTGCGACGGCGAGAACATTGGGTCGCCGCCATTGCATTCCTCGTCGTCACCGTCGTCCTGATTGCAATGGACGACCACCTCGTCGCCGACCTTCCAGCGCGTGACCTTGGAACCCAACGCCCAGACGATGCCCGAGGCGTCCGATCCGGCAATGTGGTAGGGATTCTTGTGGCTGTCGATGGGCGAGACCGGCGTCCCGAGCGAGGCCCAGACACCATTGTAGTTCACCCCGGCCGCCATCACGAGCACCAGGACGTCGTGGCTGTCGAGGCTCCAGGTCGGCAGCACCTCGATCTGCATCGATTGTTCGGGCGGCCCGTGGCGGTCCTTGCGCACTGCCCAGGCATACATCCTGGCGGGGACGTGGCCCATGGGCGGGATTTCGCCGATTTCGTAGAGGTCCTTATAGACTTCGAATGCCGGCTTGGCGGCTTGCGACATGTTCGTACTCCCCACTCGCCCCACTACAACGCGGATCGGGCAAGTAGGAACCAGTCCCTGCTGCAATGCAACAAAAACTATGAAGGCCGCGAGCGCCGCTCGCGGCCCGGTTTCCGCTTGGCTTTGGCGCCGATCTCCTTAAGTTTTTGCGCCTGCAGCATGGAAAGGGCGGCGCCGGGTCCGCCTTTTTCCGGGTCGCGGAAGGCCCTGCCGAAGCGTTCTACCCGGCCCTCGACCGATCCCAAAAACTCGCCCTCCCAGCTTGAGAGGTCGACCGCGGAATCTTCGACTGCCTTGCGGGTGCGCTTCAGCGCCTTCAATGCCGCGCGCTTCGCCCGCGCGCGTTCCGCCTCGCGCCGCTCCTGGGGATCGCGGACCCGTCGCTTCATCCATGCGCCTTGTGCGGGTCCTTCTCGCCGGCGCGGATGTCGATGGCGAGATTATCGACTGCATAGGGACAAGTGTAGAAGGCCGAGCGCGCGCAGTTGGGATTGTAGGCGTAGTTGAAATCGATCTTGAATGTCTTGGGCGGAAACGGTCCGAAATCATCGACGTCGACATAACGGCCAGCGCCGTAGGTTTCCTTGCCGGTGAGATTGTCGGTGAAGAAGGCGGAGAGCGACTTCATGTCGGCAGGGTCGTCGCTGTCGGTGAAAAAGGGCAGCGTGAAGCTCTTGCCCTTGAGCATGAAGCTGGCGTCGCCGGCGTGGTAGAACTGTTTCCCGGTGCCGCGCGAGGTGCGGAAGACGCGGGCCGGCCGCTTGGGATCGGGCGTGAACGTCGCTGTGACGATATAGGATGGGTCGTAAGGGAAATAGCTCAGACCCTTGAAATCCTTCGCCGATTTGTTCTGCTGGTTGAACACCCAGATGCGGGCACCGACGACGCCGGCATCGACCTGGGTCGGCTGGCCCGCGATGTCCACGCCGCTGTCGACCGCAATCCCTTTGGCGATGTCTTTCTCGGCGTAGAGTTGCTTGTCCTTGACGACGAAGGGGTGCCCCTTGCGCACGCCCGCGATCAGGATGCCTTTGCCGGACTGCCCCTTGACCCAGCGATACGATTCCGGCCGGCCTTTGATGCCGACCAGGGTGGAGGTATCGCCCTCGCGCAGATACGCCGCGTCCTGGATTTTCAGAATTGCATGCGGTTTCGCCGCATAATCCTTGTTCGCATCGGCGATGGCGGCCTTCCATAGAGCCTCCGGCGAAGGGCCCGCGGCCAGCAAACCCAAAGCGGCAAACCCGAGCCCCATCGAAAAGAATCTTCGCATCGCGGTGTCCCACTGGCCTCGGAATGCATCCTGCCCTGAAACTTTATGCGCTTCACCTGGTTTTGCAGCGCAGCGAACGTGTGTAGCCTGATCTCGATGCCGCGCGAAAAACCTTGGATTTTCCGAACCTATGCCGGCCATTCGAGCGCGGCTGCCTCGAACGCGCTCTACCGCGCCAACCTCGCCAAGGGCCAGACGGGTCTGTCGGTCGCCTTCGACCTGCCGACCCAGACCGGTTACGACAGCGACCACGCCCTCGCCCGGGGCGAGGTCGGCAAGGTCGGTGTCCCGATATCCCACCTGGGGGACATGCGCACGCTGTTCGATGGCCTGCCGCTGGACCGCATGAACACCTCGATGACGATCAACGCGCCTGCGATGTGGCTGCTGGCGCTCTATGTCGCGTTGGCGGACGAGCAGGGCGTGCCGCGCACCGCCCTGCAGGGCACGACCCAAAACGACATCGTGAAGGAATATCTTGCGCGCGGCACCCATATCTTCCCACCGGAGCCTTCGCTCCGACTCACGACCGATACGATCGCCTTCGCCTGCGCCGAAATTCCCAAGTGGAATCCGATCAACCTCTGCTCTTATCACTTGCAGGAAGCCGGCGCAGAGCCGGTGGAGGAGGCGGCGTTCGCGCTCTCGGCTGCGATTGCCGTGCTCGACGCCGCGCGCGCGCAAATCCCGCGGGATGGATTTCCAGGTGCCGTCGGACGCATCTCGTTCTTCGTGAATTCGGGAGTGCGCTTCATCACGGAGATCTGCAAGCTGCGTGCGATGGAGCAGGTCTGGAACGAAATTGCCCGCGACCGCTACGGCGTCGAAAACCCGAAGCTGCGCCTGTTCCGCTATGGGGTGCAGGTGAACTCGTTGGGACTCACTGAGCAGCAGCCCGAGAATAACGTCTATCGCATCCTTTTCGGGATGCTGGGCGTGACCTTGTCCAAGCGGGCCCGCGGCCGGGCCGTGCAGCTGCCGGCATGGAATGAAGCCCTCGGACTGCCCAGGCCATGGGACCAGCAATGGTCGCTGCGTCTGCAGCAGATCGCGGCCTTCGAAACCGACCTGCTGGAATATGAGGACATCTTCGACGGCTCCCACGTGATCGAAGCGAAAACCGAGCAGCTCGCCGCGCAGATCCGCGCGGAGATGCTGCGCATCGCCGAGCTCGGCGGCGCGGCGTCTCAAACCGGCCTCGAATACATGAAGGAGCGGCTGGTGGCTTCGAACACCGCGCGGCTCGAAGCGATCGAACGCGGCGACGAGTTGCGCGTTGGCGTCAACGCCTATGTCGACACGGAACCTTCTCCCCTCGCAACGGCGAAGGCCAATTTCGTCACCGTCGATCCGCGCTCCGAGGAAGAGCAGATTGCGCGACTCCAAGCTTGGCGCGCGACACGAGACAGGAATGGGGCCGCGACCTCGCTTGCGGCGCTGGAAAGCGCAGCCGCCAGTGGCGAGAACCTGATGCCCGCGTCCATCGCATGCGCCAAGGCCGGCGTGACGACGGGCGAATGGGCCGCGATCTTGCGCAAGATCTTTGGTGAGTACCGCGCACCCACCGGCGTGGCGGTCCAAGGCCCTGCCCGCAATGACGAGCGCATCATGGCGCTCAAGGCCGAGGTCGACGCCGTCTCGAGCAGGCTTGGCCGCAGGTTATCTCTATTGGTCGCCAAACCTGGTCTGGACGGCCATTCCAACGGCGCCGAGCAGATCGCAATCCGCGCCCGCGATGCTGGCATGGCGGTCGTCTATGAAGGTATCCGCATGTCGCCCGCCGACATTGTCGCTGCGGTTGAGACCCACCGGCCCCATGTCATCGGCCTCTCCATCCTTTCGGGGAGCCATGTGAGCTTGGTGCGCGAGGTCCTCGACGGGCTGCGGGCGGCAGGCTTGGGCGAGGTCAAGGTCGTTGCGGGCGGGATCATTCCGGCCGCGGACGAAAAGGTTCTCAAGTCTGCCGGCGTCGAGGCGGTATTCAGCCCGAAGGATTATGACGTCAACGCCATTCTGCACGAAGTGATCGCGCTCATTCACTCATAGAGTAGTTCCGTTTCGGAACTCGCCAGTGAAAGTTCCCAATTGTGGCAATCGACGCCGCAAATTTGCCTTCAACGCGACACCCCACGCCCGCGCCGCCGTCACGATGTCGGTCACAATAACGTTAATCGACCTTAACCGACGCTGGGGAGCGCCATGATCGCCTATTACCGCCGAGCGCCCGACGAGGAACCAGCAAGAGCTTCCGGCTTGACGCGCGAATTGTTCCACGGAATGACGCCGGAACAATTCGACGACGAGGCGCAGCAACTCTCCAAAGTGCAGGCGATGACGCCCGCCGTGCGCGCCCGCCTCAAATCACAGCTTGTCGAACGCCTGAAGACGCCCATCGATGAACCAAGCTGGGGTCCGGATTGGGTAAGGCACGGCGAGAAAGTCGCAGCGCACCGGCACAAAGACGAAAAGCCCGGCATGTTCGGGCGCATCTTCGCACGCGGCGGGAACGAGGAGGACGAAGACAGCGTGGATCGCGATGGCCCTGCGCTCAACGAGCGCGACCAGACCGACGCCGACATCATCGCGCGCAACATGGAGAAGAGCCGGCAAGTGGCGCATTACCGGCCGCTGTACTTCCTCGCAGCGGGACTCGCCTTGTCGATTCTACTGGTGGCCATGTTCGTCGACTATCACATCATCCGCGAGGTCTGGACTCGCGCGCTCGCCAACGAGTTCATGGTGGTGCCACCGGCGCTGCAGAGCTCGGTGGTATTCAAGAGCCTCCAGGTGATCTTCGCGGTCTTAATCGTGCACTTTATGCTCAAGATCACGGGCGCCTACGGCCGCAACGCGATGATCGTGGCGAGCTTCGTGTTGGCGTTGGTGATGATCGGCGGCCTGGGCTATCTCGTCGCATACAACAACATGGCGGGCGCCACTTCCGCACAGCAGGAGCAGCGTCCAGGCGAAACGGCAGCGCCCAATTCCTCGATCGATCAGCTCTTTGCCTCCGTCAAGAAAGACGACAATGGCGAAGGCAGCGCCCAGCTGATGCAGGCCAGCGCCGCGGACGGCGTGTCGCTCGGCCTTCCCAAGCTCTCGCAGCGGTCGCTGGCCGACGCAGATTCCTGGTTCTGGCTCGCCTTCGCCAGCGTGATCTTCTTCATCGTCACGACCGTGGCGGCGCTTTACATGCAGACCTTTGAAAACAACGTGCGCAATTTCCACATCGCGCGCGATTACGGCCACCGCAAACGCCAGTTCGCGCAACTTCATCTCCTCGAACTCGCCGACCGGCAGGGCTAAGCGATGCAGTCGCTCTTTGCGGCAGTGACGGCGCTCGGCCTGATCGGAGGCGGGGTTCTCTATGCGGCGGCCGAAGCTCCGGCGCTCATTCAGGCATCGGACGATGACGGGCAGCCGCTTGCGCCACGGCGGATCATTGTCGGTCTCGATCTCTCGCGCAGCAATCCGCTCATCGCCGATCCCGCCTTTGCCGACAAGGTGGGGCGCCGCGTCGCGGGCGAAATCGCGCGCCTCGGGATGGCCTCGGAGGTGCATGTACGCACTTTCGGCAGCTTCGATTCCTCGTCGAACAATTTCGCCTACGATCAGGTGATCTCGGTGCGCGCACGGCCGCAATATGTGGCAGCTGAAGTGGAGAGGCTGGTGGCGGGGACCCCCGCGCTGGTGGCACGCGGCCGGTGGCAGGCGCAGGGCACCACCAACATTCTCGCCTTCATGGACAATGTCGTGGACAGCATCGGCTGCGACGCCATGCCGACGACGGTTATCCTGGCGTCCGACGGGATCGAGGATTCCGAATATGCGCATCTCGAGCACGCCGGCTCGCTGCTTCCCGATCCCCAAGGCAGGCCGTTCGGGGGCTGTGCAGAACTGCAGATCCTGGGTATCGGGCAGGGCACGCGCAGCCCGTCCGAAACCGAGCGCCTGCGCGCGCAATGGGGCCGCTGGGCGCGGGCGGCCGGTTTTGTCCGCTTCGTCGGGTTGAACGACTGGTAGCGTTCAATTCCCGCTGCCGGATCAAAGAGCTATTTTCGCGCGGATTTCGGATGCGGTGAGGCCCTCTTCGCGTAGCGACCGCAAGGTCCCCGACGCCTCGCGCTTGGAGAATTTCCGACCCTGGGCGTCCACGATAAGCCTGTGATGTGCGTACGCCGGTGCGGGCAGGCCCAGAAGCGCCTGCAACAAGCGCTGAACATGGGTGGACGCCAGGAGATCCTCGCCACGGGTGACCAGCGTAACGCCTTGACAGGCGTCGTCCACGACAGCCGCGAGATGATACGCCGCCGGCAGCTCCTTGCGGGCAATGACGACATCGCCCAGACGGAAAGGGTCGACGCGAACAGTGCGGCCGCGCTCCTCGAAAGTCAGCGGACCGACATGGGCTGCCGCCTTGGCGGCATCGAGGCGAATCGCGCAAGGCGCATCGCGCTCCTCGCGGAGATTGCGGCAGGTTCCTGGATAGAGCGGTCCTTCGTCACCGTGTGGCGCGCCTGCGGCAGAAAGGATATCCTTGCGGGTGCAGAAACAGCGATATGTAAAGGGCGCGAGTCTTTCGAGTGCCTCGCGATAGACCTGCGCACGCTTCGACTGACGCAGCACGGGTTTCTCCCAGCGCAGTCCGAGCCAGGCCAAATCCTCAAGGATCGCCGCCTCGTATTCCGGCCGGCAGCGCGCCCGGTCGATATCTTCGATGCGAAGCAGAAAGCGATCGCCGGATTTTGCGGCCGTCAACGCCGCAAAGGCATGACCCAGATGCAGATATCCGGTTGGACTGGGCGCGAAACGCGTGACAATCATTCGGCTCGGAGTTCGCAGATCACCCTCGATGGATACACTATGTCCAGGCCGCACCGCATCGCAAACCGCCAGCACCTCGAGCAAGCGCTTGTCCATCTTTCGAACGATCCCCGCCTTGCGGCGGTGGCTGCGCGCGCCGGTGCAATTCCCTTCCGCGCACGACGCGCCGAGGGGTTCGAGGCGCTGATTTCCATCGTGGTGAGCCAGCAATTGTCCGTGGCTGCGGCGGACACGATCTTCGGGCGCCTGAAGGCGCAGCTCGGCCCCTTCGTACCGCAGAAGCTATTGGCGGCGGAGGAAAAGGACCTGCGGCACTGCGGGCTTTCGGCGCCCAAACAGCGGCACATCAAGTCCATCGCCGCGGCGATATTGGAAGGCACGCTCGACCTTCGGTGCCTGCGCCGGATGCAGGACGATGACGCGCGTGCCCATCTCGTCGCGGTCAAGGGAATTGGTCCATGGACGGCGGACATCTATCTGATGTCCGCGCTCGGGCGTGCCGACATCTGGCCAATAGGCGACGTCGGTTTGCAAGCGGCGACCCAACGGGCCCTGGGGCTGAAAAAGCGCCCGAGCGAGCAACAGATGGAGCGCCTCTCAAAAGTTTGGCGGCCATGGCGTACCATCGCCGCGCGGATGCTGTGGATCCACGAAGACAGAATCCGGCGCGAGAAAAAGCTCGCGCAAGCGGCCTTGAGAGCGAAAAAGCGAAAGCAGAGATAGATGGCGCTGAGTTCCCTCACCGGTCCCAGATTGCCGCCTGCGCGCGGCGCGGCGACGCATCTCGTGGTGCTCTGTCACGGCTATGGCGCCGACGGCAACGACTTGATCGGCCTCGCGCCCTATTGGCAACGCGTTCTGCCGACCGCGGCCTTCGTTGCCCCGAATGCGCCCGAGCCGTGCGCGGGCGCGCCATCCGGGTATCAGTGGTTTCCTATTTCGCGCCTGGAGCCTTTGGCGATGAGGCGCGGCGTGGAAGCTGCGGCTGCGACGCTCAGCGACTTCATCGATGCCGAGTTGAAGCGACTGGCCCTCCAGGCGGATCGATTGGCGCTGGTGGGCTTCAGCCAGGGCACCATGATGGCGCTGCATGTGGGCCTGTCGCGTCCTGCCAAGCCGGCCTGCATCGTCGGATTTTCGGGTCTGCTGGCGGGCGACCCTGCTGCAGCTCTAGGGATGGATGCACCGCCGGTCCTGCTTGTCCATGGCGCGGACGATCCGATGATCCCGGCAGCCGCTTTGTTCGATGCGGCGGGAAGGCTGGCTGCCGCCGGATCTCCAGTGCGATGGCACGTTTCTACAGGGCTTGGTCATTCAATCGATGAAGCTGGCATCCTGCTGGCCGCTCAGCACCTGCAGGCTGGACTGCGCGGGCAACTCAGGCGCGGCGCCGCCAAAATCTCATGCCCGGTCGCGGAAATGTCACAACGAATCGCATAAGCTCGGCTGCGGCTTGGCAAAAATGGCAGCCTGCCGGTATGGTGCCGGCTGTTTTCAGGCAAGGAGAGGCGTCTTCCAGGGAGTGAGGCTGTGTTAGCTGCCGCGCGACTGCCCGACAATTGCCCGGCGCTCGTCTTGAATGCCGATCACCGGCCGCTCAGCTATTTCCCGCTGTCGCTGTGGTCGTGGCAGGACACGATCAAGGCCGTGTTCCTGGAGCGGGTGAATATACTCGCGGAATACGACCGTGTGATCCATTCGCCCAGCTTCGAGATGAAGCTGCCGTCGGTCGTTTCGCTCAAGACTTATGTGCGCCAGGCGCGCAATCCCGCATTCACGCGGTTCAACCTGTTCCTGCGCGACAGCTTTGAATGTCAGTATTGCGGCGATGCCGAGGATCTGACGTTCGACCACGTCACCCCGCGATCGCGCGGCGGGCGGACAACCTGGGAAAACGTGGTTACCGCCTGCGCACCTTGCAATCTGCTTAAGGGCGGCCGCCTGCCCCACCAGTCCAAGATGCATCCACGCACCGCCCCTCATCGGCCGACGGTCACCGAATTGCGCAACAACGGCCGCCGCTTCCCGCCCAACTATCTGCACCAATCTTGGGCGGATTATCTGTATTGGGATAGCGAGCTGGAGCCGTAGAGGCCGCGTAGAAAGTGACTCAGCGTCAGGGTAAAGCCGGCCAGATTGGGGGTTTGGAACTGTCGGGGGCCTCGGCACGTTATCGCGCGCTAAGGCGTGGTGCGGAGGGCGGATTGCGCAGAACCATGGACGATCCCGATCGTCCGGGGCGGGAAACGGAAAGCCCGGCCGGTCCGCGTGCCTGCGCTTTTGCGGCCATTCCAGGCGAGATGGCGAGGCGGGTCTGTGCTTTCGAATGGTCCAGGACGGCCCTGGGCCCGATCGAGAACTGGCCTGCCAGCCTGACGACTGCCGTCGGCATGATCCTGCATTCGCCCGTGCCCATCGTGATGCTGTGGGGTGAGGACGGCATCATGCTCTACAACGATGCCTATTCCGTCTTCGCCGCCGGTCGGCATCCGGCCCTGTTGGGCTCGAAGGTGCGGGAAGGCTGGCCCGAAGTGGCCGATTTCAACGACAACGTCATGAAGGTGGGCTTGAGCGGGAGCACGTTGGCCTATCGCGACCAGGAACTCACGCTTTATCGCAATGGCCGGCCGGAACAGGTCTGGATGAATCTCGACTACTCCCCGATCCCTGACGAGAGCGGCAAGCCGGCCGGCGTCATGGCCATTGTGATCGAAACCACCGAACGCGTGCGGGCGGATGCGGCATTGCGCCAAAGCGAGGAACGCCTGCGCTTTGCCACGCAGAACGCCGAGGTCGGTCTTTGGGATATCGATCTGGAAGAGAATATCGACCTGCTCTATGCGCAGGAGCGCGGCGCCTTCAGCATGCCGCGCGATCGAAAGACATCGTGGCAGGAATTTCTCAGCCATGTGCATCCCGACGATGTAGAGGCCGTGCGCAAAGCATATGCCGCCGCGCGCGATCCCGTCACGCGCAGCACCATGGACATCGAATACCGCACCCTGCGCATGCCCGGCATCCCGGCACGCTGGATCGCGGTCAGGGGTCGCGGCGTCTTCGACGAACAGGGACGCTGCGTGCGCATGAGCGGAACCGCTGTCGAAATTACCCAGCGCAAGGAGGCCGAACTCGCGCTGCGCGAAAGCGAACAGCGATTTCGCGAGATCGCCAACGCCGCGCCGGTGATCATATGGATCGCGGATGCGGACATGTCCTGCACTTGGTTCAATCGCTCCGCTCTGGATTTCACCGGCCGCGCCATGGAGGAAGAGCTGGGCTCAGGCTGGGCCGACAATCTGCATCCTGACGATCATGCCGCCGTGTTCGACAATTTCCGCAGTGCCTACGCCGCCCGACAGCCTTTTCGCATACTTTTCCGCATGCGCCGCCACGACGGAGAGTGGCGCGTCCTGGATGAGACTGCGGTGCCGCGCTTCGATCCGAACGCCAACTTTCTGGGCTTCATCGGCACCTGCACCGACATCACCGAGCGCCACCAGACCGAAGAAGCCCTGCGGGACAAAGAAGAACAGCTTCGTGTCGCCACGGAGCACGGCGAGGTGGGGCTGTGGGATTTCGACGTGGCCCGGGGGCGCGCGTTTGCCGATGCAAGGGTCAAGGCCATGTTTGGATTGCCCGGCGATTTCCGCGGCCCCCCGGACGACTACTTCGCGATGATCCATCCGGCAGACGTCGAGCGCGTAACCGATGCGTACCGCAAGGCCTTCGATCCGGCATTGCGCGCCGTCTATGACGTCGAATACCGGGTCGACGGCAAGGATGGGTCGCAGCGCTGGGTGGCCGCCAAGGGACGCGGCATATTCGACGACCAGGGAAATTGTTTGCGCGTCAGCGGCTCGGCGCGTGACATCACGCGCGAAAAAGAAATCGCTGAAGCCTTGCGCCGCAACGAGGAACAGCTGCGCCTCGCCACCGAGTACGCCGAGGTTGGCCTCTGGGATGTCGATGTGCTCAACGACACGCTCTATTGGCCGCCGCGCGTCAATCGTATTTTCGGCATTCCCGAAGACGAGATCGTGACCCTGAAGGAGTTCCGTGCGCGAATCCACCCCGAAGACCGGCGGCGCATCGTAAGCGCCATCCTGGCTGCCTGCGATCCGAGGCTTCGGGCGCCCTACGACGTCGAATATCGAATCGTGCGACGCCAGGACGGCAAGGTGCGCTGGGTGGCTGTGCGCGGGCGGGCGGTATTCGACGACCAGGAGCGTTGCGTGCGGATGTTGGGCATCGTGCTCGACATTACGGCCCGAAAAGAGATCGAAGCGGAACTGCGCGAGCTGACCGAAAGTCTCGAACGTCGCGTCGCCGAGCGCACCGCAGAGCTGACGCAGAGCGAAAAAAATATCCGGACCATCTTCGAGACGTCGCATCTCTATCAAGGCTTGATTTCAACCGACGGTACGCTGCTCTACATCAATGCGACCGCGCTGTCGGGCGTGCGCGGCACTTTCGACGAGGTTGTCGGAAAACCCTTCTGGAACTCGCCATGGTTCGAGACGACGCCCGGCATGACCAAGACGATCAAGGCGGCGGTGGAACGCGCGGCCAAGGGCGAAACCGCGAATATGAGCATCGTGCTCAATCTTCCGATTGGCACCCGGGCCTTCGATTTCTCGCTGCGCCCCGTCCGCGACATCGAGGGCAAGATCGTCGCCCTGGTTCCCGAGGCGGTGGACGTGACCGCCCGCCTCAAAGCCGAAGCTGCTTTGCAGCAGGCACACAAGATGGAGGCTATCGGCAATCTGACCGGCGGCATCGCGCACGATTTCAACAACCTGCTTCAGGGCCTCACCGGCAGCCTCGATCTGATCCGCCGCAAGCCCGATGCCCGCGACCGTGTGCGCCGCTGGGCGGAGGCGGGCCTCCAGGCTGCGGAACGCGGCGCAAAGCTGACCGCCCAGCTTCTGGCATTTTCGCGCTCTCAGAAGCTGGAGATGGCGCCGATCGATCTCGCCCGGCTGCTGCAGGAATCGCGCGAACTCCTGATGCGCACGCTGGGCCCCAAGATTCGCGTGACGCTCGATCTCGACGTCAGGGCAGGCCCCGTCCTCGGCGATGAGACGCAGCTCGAGATGGCGGTACTCAATCTCGCGATCAACGCGCGCGATGCGATGCCTGAAGGCGGCGACGTCATGATCGGGACGCGCCGGCGTCGCATTGTCGACGATCCGGAACTTGCCACGGGCGACTATGTCGAGCTTTCGGTGAGCGATACCGGAGCAGGAATGCCGCCCGATGTCGTCGCGCGCGCCTTCGACCCCTTTTTCACAACCAAAGGCGTGGGCAAGGGCACGGGGTTGGGCCTCAGTCAGGTCTATGGCATGGCGCGTCAGGCCGGTGGACTGGCCCGCATCCGTTCGACGCCGGGACAGGGGACCACCATCGCCATCGTGTTGCGCGCGACGACGGGGAATGTGGAACGTCCCGTTTCCCCACGCATAGGCGAAACGGCGCCCGCTTCGTCTCCGGCAACCGTACTCGTCGTCGACGATGATGCCGGGGTGCGCCAGTTCCTCGGGGAATCGCTTGAGTCCTTTGGCTATGCGGTGCTGCAGGCGGAAGATGGATATGCGGGTCTGGCACTCGCCGAACGTGCCCGCCCTGACGTCATGATTGTCGACTACGCGATGCCCGGCCTGACTGGTGCCGAAGTCGCACTACGAATCCGCAGGCGCCATCCCGCATTGCCCGTCATCTTCGCCAGCGGCTATGCCGATACCTCGGCGCTCGAAGGGGCCTTGCACCAGGATTCGATCATCCTGCGCAAGCCTTTCCGGGTGAACGAGCTCCAGGACGCCGTGAAGCGAGCGCTCGAAAAAGGCGAACAGCGAACAGTTGACTGAACCGGGCCAAGACGCCTATGCGCTGGCGCCCATGCTGACGATCCGCATCATCCCCTGCCTCGACGTGAAGGGCGGCCGCGTGGTCAAAGGCGTGCGCTTTGCGCAGCTGCGCGATGCGGGCGACCCCGTCGAACAGGCTGTCGTCTATGACGCCGCCGGCGCCGATGAACTGTGTTTCCTCGACATTGGCGCAAGTCACGAGCAGCGGCCCATTCTGCTCGATGTCGTACGCCGAACCGCCGATGTCTGTTTCATGCCGCTGACGGTGGGCGGCGGAACGCGCAGCCTCGACGACATCCGCGCGCTTCTGCTCGCTGGCGCCGACAAGGTCTCGATCAACACAGCCGCGGTACAGGATCGCGAGTTCGTGCGGCGCGCGGCGCATAAATTCGGAAGCCAATGCATCGTGGTCGCCATCGATGCCAAGCAGGCGGCAGCCGACCGGTGGGAGGTCTACACCCATGGCGGTCGCGTTGCGACCGGACTCGATGCTGTGAAATACGCTTGCGAAGCCGCATCTCTGGGCGCGGGCGAGATCTTGCTGACCTCGATGGACCGCGACGGCACGCGCGAGGGCTTCGACATCGCCCTCACGCGAGCGATTGCAGACGCGGTGCGAATTCCGGTGATCGCGTCCGGAGGCGTGGGCAATCTCGACCATCTGGTCCAGGGAGTGCGCGACGGCCATGCGAGCGCGCTGCTCGCCGCCTCGCTGTTTCACTTCGGAGAGGTCACGATAGCCGAGGCCAAGAGGCATCTTGCGGAAGCCGGATTGCCCGTGCGCCCCTTGGCGGCGGCTGTTTGATTCCTGCCGCATCTTATCTAGACTCTGCGCCATGGACGAACCTCGCTCAGCAACTGTCCGCAGCACTCTCCCCGCGACGGCAGATTTCCGCGCCCTGGCGGTGGGCGCACATCCGCTCGAGATTCGCCGCGGCATGCGGTTGGAGGAGGCATTCCGCGTCACCCTGCTCGAATGCCTGGCACATGTGCAGGCCAATATCGCCGCGGTTGCGCAGGCGCGTGAGATCGAGGGTCTGCACCAGCTTCGCGTGGGGCTGCGCCGTCTTGGGGTTGCCTTCTCGGCCTTTGGCGATGAGGTCCGCGGCCCACGACAGCGCGAGCTTCAGGAGCGCACCAAAGCATTTGCATCGGCGATCGCTCCGGCGCGCGACCTCGACGTCTTCGCCGAGGAATTGTTTCCGCCGCCGGTCGCAGCGGTGGGCGACGATGCCGCCTTCGCGATCTTGCGCGAGCGCCTGGACCAAGCGCGGGTGGAAGCGTGGGAACGCACGATCGCGCGAGTTGCGAGCACCGAATTTGCAGTGCTTTTGGACGAGATCGCAGGCGTCACCCAGAGCCGCCGGCTTGGGCCGGATCCTGCCGATGAAGGTCTGCGCGCCATGGTGAAGACAGCGGCGCCACGCCGTCTCGAAAAATTCCTGGCGAAGGCGCGCAAGCGCGGGCGGCATCTGAAGTCCCTCGAACAGCGCAATTGCCATCATCTGCGGATCGCCCTCAAGAAGCTGCGCTATGCCTGCGAATTTTATGCGCCGCTCTACAAGCGCAAGCGTGTCAAGAAGTATCTGAAATCGCTTAAGGACTTGCAGGATCTCCTGGGCGCCTTCAACGACGCCGGTCAAGTGCGTGCGACGCTATCTCTGCTCACCAGCGCCGAGGCCGCGCCCAACCCGCGCGCGGATCTTTTTTTCGCGGCCGGCGTCATACAGGGCTGGCACTCCGCGCGCGCACAGTCCTTGGGCAAGAGCGCGCTCAGGCACTGGGATTCCTTCAAGCGCGCCGATCCGTTCTGGACCTAGGTCGTGCGGCAGACCATCGATCCTGCAAAAGCTGAGACCTATCCGCCCAACATCCAGGCGATCCTGAAACGCGTAGCCCCCTGTTCGATGTGGCTCGGACAGGAACTGCTGGAGATCGACACGGAGACCGGCTTCGCCCGCGTCGCTTATGGCTTGGGCGAATCGCATTTCAACCGGTTTGGCGCCCTGCATGGCGGCGCGATCGCCTGCGTGATGGACGACGTGCTCGCCATCGCCGCGGGCTTGGTCTTGCAGTGGGGCGAGATCGCGCCGACCTTGGAGATGAAGGTGAGCTTCTTGAGCCAGGGCAGGGCTGGCCGTCACATCGCCGAGGCGCAGCTCCGCAAGCGCGGCCGACAGGTCAATTTCCTCGAAGCCACGTTGTTCGACGCGACAGGCAAGACAATCGCCACCGCCAGCGCCACGATCATGGTGGCAGCATTGCAGAAATCGTAGGTCCTTCTGCGAATTACTCCGCAGCTTTCGACGCCGCCTTTTTGGCTTCTTCCTCGTGATGCTTCTGGATCGTCTGCATCGCGGCGCCGATCGCAGCCCCAATGAAGCGCTCCTTGTGATCCTTGGCCCAATTGAGGGCGGTCTCGCGCGCGCTGTTCGCACCGTTAATCGCGGGGGTCACATGCCGCTGCCAGAGCTCGTAGGATTTTTTGGTCGCCTCGAAATTCGCCCAGTTGTGGGCCAGCTGAAGGAAGCAACCGAACTCGCCTTGCTTCTTCTGCAGCCGGCGGATCTGGCCGACGGCATCGTCGGGAGTGCCGACAACGGCCACGCCTTCCGCGACCAGGGTTTCGAGCGGGCGGTTTTCCGTCGTCTCGCGGCCTGCCACCGCGGATATCCCGGAGAAATAATCGCGCCATTTCTCAAAGCCGTATTTGCAATTCTCGAACGCCTGTTCGCGAGTCTCTGCGATATGCACCGGTCCGACGAGCCGCAGCCGCTCCGGATCCATCTTGCGGCCGCTTTCCAGCGCGGTCTTGTTGGCGACCTCCCAGTTGACGGCGAGCGCGTCGTAGCCGCCGGCCTGGGTCGCCGCCACGCACAGCATGCCGAAGCCATGTCGGCCTGCGAGCTTGCCGCCGGACGGAGTTACGGACGATGCGACACAGATCTCCGGATGCGGCCAGGTGTAGGGACGCAACTGACAGGTCGCATCGAGGAGCGTGAACCAATCAGCCTTATGCGTGACACGCTCGCCGGCGAAGAGCCTCAGGATCACCTCGACTGCCTCGACCATGCGCTCGCGCTGGCTCGCGGGCTCGATCCCGAGCTGGAAGGCATCCGACGGCAGAAGTCCCGGCCCGACACCGAACATCACCCTCCCCCGGGTCTGGTGATCAAGCTGGATGATGCGGTTCGCAGTCATCAAAGGGTTGTGATACGGCAGCGACACCACCCCGGTACCGAGCTTGATGCGTTTTGTCCTCTCTGCCGCCGCAGCGATGAACACCTCGGGGCTGGCGATGATCTCGAAGCCGGCGGAATGATGCTCGCCGACCCAGGCTTCGTCATAGCCCAACCGGTCGAGGTGCTCGATCAGTTCGAAATCGCGCTCGATGCACAATGTGGGGTCGTCATCGACCGGATGAAATGGCGCCAGGAAAATGCCGTTGCGAAGCTTGATGGTCATGGCTGTCCCTTCGATGTCGCTGCCAGCAGTTATGACACAATGTCAGAGAAGTGTCGCGGGCGGAGAAAATCCGCCACGCGCTTCCTCGACGGCAGCCGCCAAGTCGAAGAGCCGCGCCTCGTCATTCCACGCGCCGACGATCTGCACGCCGACGGGCATGCCTTCGACATTGCGCCCCGTGGGTACCGCGATAGACGGCAAATGCAGCGCAGTCGCAAGCGCGATCCAGCCCAACATCGCGGAGTAGGCAATGGTCTCGCCGTCCATGTTCAGTACGCGCGCATTGAAAGGTTCGCTGTGGTCATGCGCAAAGGCGGTCACGGGCGCGACTGGCATGACGATGGCGTCGTGGCGCTCGAAGAACGCCTTCATGTGCCCTTTCAAGGTGTCCCGCGCCCGCTGAGCCGCAAGAATCTCGTCCGGTCGGGCCGTGGTGCCAAGGCGGAAGAGCTCCGCGCTCCAGGGGTCGCGGTTCGCCGCGAAGGCATTCAAATCGGCGTCGCGCGTGGCGTTCATCGATGCGAGAATTTGGTCGGGATAGCCGACCGCCATGATAGATGTGAGCAGCCGAATATACTCTATCAACAGCTCGCGCGTTTCGAGCGGCGCCGCGATCGTTTCGACCTGCGCCCCGGCATCCGCCAGAGCCCTGGCGGCATGTACCACCGCAGCCTTGGGATCGCGCCCCAAGGGCAGAAGAGGATCGTTGTCCCAAACCGCGAGCCGCATTCCCTTCACGGGTTGCCGCGGCCTCTCGGGTTCACGGCTCAATACGCTCCAGAGCAGCTTGAGATCATCCACGGTACGCGCCATCGGTCCCGCCACCCCAAGGTCGACCTCGGCATCCATGCCCGGCGGCGGCGGCACGTGACCGCGCATCGGAAGTGCGCCCCAGGTCGGCTTCAAAGCGCAGATGCCGCAGAAATTCGCTGGATGCCTAAGAGAACCTCCAATGTCGGAGCCGATCTCGAGCGGAGTGATACCGCACGCCAGCGCCGCCGCCGCCCCGCCGGACGAACCTCCTGGAACGCGCGTCACGTCATAGGGATTGTTGGTCGTGCCATAGATTGCGTTGTAGCTCTGCCAGTCGCTCAGGAAGAATGGGACATTGGTCTTCCCCCAGACGACCGCGCCGGCAGCGCGCGTACGAGCAACCAATTCTGCGTCCGGACAATCTTTCGGCCGCTGCGCAAAGCCCGAAAAGCCGCTGGTCGCGGGAAGGCCTTCGACATCAAAGCCGTCCTTGATCGTCATCGGCAAGCCTGCCAGGGGGCCGAGGGTTTCGCCGCGGCTGCGGCTGTCGTCGATCGCCTGCGCGTCCCTTCGCGCCCGCGTCAAATTCGTCGCCACCACCGCATTGATGGATCCGGCCAAGTACTCCTGCCGCGCAGCGTGGGCCTCGAGGAGTTCACGCGCGGAGACCCTGCGATTTTTCAGGTCCGCGAGGAGCTGTCGTGCCGTTGTGTAAAGTTCGGTCATGGCAGCTTTCCGGTTCCTGTCCGCGATGCAATGACATAGTCTACGGATCGCACTGTCCAGCGGGAAACGATGCGCGCGGCGCTGTTCAAGGAAATGTCCAAGCCCCTCGTGGTCGAGGAAATGGCCGATCCCGTGCCTGGGCCGCACGACCTGATCTTGAAAGTCAGGAATTGCGGCATTTGCGGCTCCGATCTGCATATGACCGAGCCCACATCCATCATGCCCCTTCCGTCGGGCAGCGTGATGGGCCATGAGTTCTCAGGGGAAGTGGTCGAAATCGGCAGTGCCGTTCGCGGCCTGTGGAAGGCCGGCGATCGGGTCGCAGGATTTCCTTTCGTGTGTTGTGGCGAGCAAATCCCGTGCAGCAATTTCGCCGTCGGAGCGCGAAGCTGCATGAAAGGCGCGGCGATAGGTCTCGGCCAAAGTCACGGGGCCTATGCGGAGTACGTCCGCATCGGTGCCGGCAGTGCCTTCCGCCTGCCCGACAGCGTCGCCTTCCGCGAAGGCGCGATGGTCGAACCGCTAGCCGTCGGGCTTCATGCCGTCGACATGGCTCGGATGGAGCGCGGCGCAACGGTTCTCGTCATCGGCGCGGGGCCGGTCGGGCTCGCCACGATGCTATGGGCGAAGTTCCTGGGCGCGCGCCATGTCATCGCGAGCGAGAAGACCGACACGCGCCGCGCCATGGCGGCACGATTCGGAGCCACCGATGCGATCGATCCTGCGCGCCCGCTGAGCGAACAGGTCGAGCGCATTGCGGGCAAGGGGCCAGACGTGATCTTTGAATGCGTCGGCGCGCCGGGCCTGATCGCCCAGACCATGATGGAGGCGCCTCGCGGTGCGCGGCTCGTAATCGCGGGCGTCTGCCAGCAGCCCGACACGATTATGCCGCTGATGGGCATCATGAAAGAGCTGAACCTGCAATTCGTGCTCGGCTACCGGCCTGCCGATTTCGACTATGTCATCGCGATGCTCGCGCTCGACCGCATCGACGCGCTCGCGATGATCACCGACATCGTCGATCTTGACGGCCTCCCCGTGGCCTTTGAGGCACTGCGCAAACCGACGAGCCAGTGCAAGGTGATGGTTGAAGGCTAGGCGGCTGACACCTTCCTCTGCAGCGAGGGAATAGCGGGAATCGTTCATTGCACGCATCGGTGCCGAGCTCGCTTATTTGTCCGATGCCAAATTTTTCCTATGTGCTGCCGTTAATGCCCAATCGGTCGCGCAGCGGAACTCGCTCGTCGAGGCCGACCGCTGTCTGGACAAGTGCCAGATGCGGAAATCCTTGCGGAAAATTTCCAGTCAGCTTTTTGCCGGCCGGATCGTATTCCTCGCTGAAAAGGCCCAGATCGTTTCGCAGGGCAAGCAGCCTGTCGACGCGATCGCGGGCCGCATCCAACCGCCCCCGGCGCTGATAAACGTCGGCCAGCCAGAAGCTGCAGGCAAGAAAGACGCCTTCGCCGGACGGCAACCCGTCGGCGCCGCTGCTGGTGTTGTAGCGCCGCACAAACCCATCCTGCAGCAGCTCGCGCTCGATCGATGCGACCGTGCCGGCCACGCGCGGATCTTGCGCAGGAAGAAATCCGGTCTGCGGAATAAGCAGCAGGCTGGCGTCGAGTTCCCTGCTGCCGAAGCTTTGCGTGAAAGTATTGCGCTTCACGTCGAAGCCATCTTCGCAGACCGCGCGATGGATGGAATCGCGGATTTCGCGCCAGCGCGACAGCGGCCCTTTGAAGCCATATTTTTCGGCATCACGGATCGAGCGATCAAAGGCGACCCACGCCATGATCTTGGAATAAACGAAATGCCGTCTCGGCCCGCGCATCTCCCAGATGCCGTTGTCGGGCTCCCTCCAAATCTTCTCGAGATGACGGATAGCCGCGCACTGCAGGCCCCAGGCGGAAAGTTCGGGGGTTAAGCCTTCCTTGCGGGCCATGCGCAACGCATCGGCCATTTCGCCCCAGACGTCGAGTTGACGCTGGCTGGAGGCGGCGTTTCCGATGCGAACCGGTTTGGCCCCGCCATAACCGGGAAGCCATGGTACTTCCCACTCTGTCAGGCGTCGCTCCCCGGCCAACCCGTACATGATCTGCAGCGCATCCGGCGTGCCGGCAAGCGAACGATGCAGCCAATCGCGCCACGCCGCCGCTTCTTCGTAGTAGCCGGCCCCCATTAGGGCGGTGAGCGTCAAAGTCGCATCGCGAATCCAGCAATAGCGGTAGTCCCAATTGCGGTTGCCGCCCAGCCGTTCCGGCAGCGACGTGGTGGGCGCGGCGACGATCCCTCCGGTCTGCGAATAGGTAAGCGCCTTGAGCGTGAGCAGCGAGCGCACAACCGCATCCCGCCGGTCCCCCTTGTATGTGCAGCGGGCGGCCCATTGCTGCCAGAAGGTTTCGCAGGCGGCCAACGCTTTCCTTGCGCCCAGTGGCTCAGGCGGTGAGAGATGCGACGCACCATAACTGAGAACGAACGTCTTGCATTCGTGGGCGGCGAGGTCGAATTCGGCCACGGTGGAAAGGTCTTCGCCGTGCAAGGCGACCTCGCTGCGCAGGACGGTGAGATTGGGGCCGGCGATGGCGACGATGCCGAAGCCTTCGGCGAGCCGGGTCACCCAAGGCACGGAAGAGCCGTAGTCGAAGCGCAACGTCAGATCCATCCGTATACGGACTTTGCCGCTGCGGCCTTCAAGAACCCGCACGAGCGATGGCGTGGGCGAATCGATGGCCATGAAGTCGATCAGCGCGAAACTGCCGTCGACGCTTTCGAACACGGTCTCCAGGACAAGCGTGTCGCCAATGTAGCGCCGCGTGCTGCGCCACTGCTCCTTGGCCGGGCGGATCACCCAGCAGCCGTGCCGCGCGTCACCGAGCAGCGCGGCGAAACAGGCATCGCTGTCGAATCTCGGCCAACAGAGCCAGTCGATCGAGCCGTTTCTTCCGACAAGAGCGGCACTGCGGCAGTCGCCGATCAGGCCGTAGTCGGCGATATCGAGCGGAGGATGGCGCGTGTTGGCCATCGTTCACCGGCGCCGCGCGGTCTTAGGGGAAGCGACAATTGTTCGGTGCACGCTCAGGCAACGCCAGAACGCCGGGTTGGTTCAAGTTCCGCCCTTACCGAAGAGGCCATCGAGGAAGGTCGAAAACGAATCGCGATCGTCCGTGGGCGGGGACGGGCCGGATTGCGCGGCACCGGTCAGGGGCCGTGAAGGCAACCCCGCCTCGGCAGCGCGCATGAAACTCTTGAAAATTCTGGCCGGCAGTCCGCCGCCTGTCGCATGTTTCATCGGAGTATTGTCATCGTTGCCGATCCAAACCCCGCACACGAGATCGGCAGTGAAGCCCACGAACCATGCGTCGCGGAAATCCTGGCTCGTGCCGGTCTTTCCCGCACTCGGGCGGTCGTCAAGCCTCGCTGCCTTACCGGTACCGGTCGAAACCGTTTCAGTCATCAACGCCGTCATGGCCTCTTCCGGTGCAGGAGCAATGAGCAGTTCCGATCCGGAACTCTTGCGCGACCACAAGACTTTGCCCGATTGCGTCCGAATCCGGACGATCCCGAAAGGAACAGCGCTCTGACCGCCATTGGCGAACGGCACATACGCCGAAGTGAGTTCGAGCGGGGTTACGCTCGAGGTGCCGAGCGCCAGCGAATCGTTGAGGTCGAGATGGGATACGATTCCGAGCCGGCGCGCCGTGTGTGCGACCGCCGCCGGGCCCAGCTCCGCCGTCAACTGCGCGGCCACGGAGTTGGAGGACTTCGCGAAAGCGCGGGTCAACGTGATCTCGCCTTCGTATTTGCCCTCATAATCGTCCGGCTTCCAGCCATGGATGTTGATCGGAGCATCGTTCATCGTGTCGCTGGGCTTGCGGCCCCGCTCGAAGGCGGTGAGATAGACGAAAGGCTTGAACGCCGATCCCGGCTGGCGCATGGCTTCGGTCGCGCGGTTGAAGGGGCTTTGCGCATACGAGCGCCCTCCGACCATCGCGCGCACTGCGCCATCCGGCGTCATCGCCACCAACGCCGCTTGTCCGGCATCGAGTTTGTCGCTGTCGATCCTCATCCCGTCGGCGACGGCGCGTTCGGCCTCGGTCTCCAGATCGAGATCGAATGTCGTTTCAACGACGATCGGTTCGTCGTTATCTCCGATATAGCCCTGAATTTGGGCCACGACCCAGTCGGTGAAGTATCCCCCGCCCGCGTGGCCGCTCCCGCGCACCACGTGAGGACGCGTCATCTGGGCAATTCCTCGCGTTGCGGAGTCGATGAACCCGGCTTCCTGCATCGCCCGCAGAACGTAACCCGCGCGCTCTTCCGAGGCGTCGGTATTGTCGAGCGGGTTGTACTTGCCGGGTGCCTTGACGCTGCCCGCCAGCATCGCCGCTTCGGGAAGTGTGAGTTCGCGTGCGTGCTTTCCGAAAAACCGCTCGGCGGCAGCTTCGATGCCGAATGCACCGGCGCCGAAATAAACGCGATTGAGATAAAGCGCGAGTATCTGGTCCTTGGAATAGCGTTGCTCGAGATACAGGGCCAGCATCGCTTCCTGCATCTTGCGTTCGAAGGTGCGGCTGGGATCGAGAAACAAGTTCTTGGCGAGTTGCTGGGTCAAGGTGGAACCACCCTGCACCACGTGCCCTGCCTGCATATTCTGGTACGCGGCGCGCACCAGTCCAACTGGATCAAGGCCCCAGTGGTCGCGAAACCTGCGATCCTCGATGGCGATGAAGGCGTCGGGTACGTAGCTGGGCAAACTGGCCAGCTCGACCATAGCACCCTGCTTCAGGCCACGGCGCGCAATCAGCCGGCCCTGATCGTCGAGCAAAGTGATGTCCTGCGAGGATCCCTTGCTCATGAGACTCGTCACATCGGGAAGGCTGGACAGAAAGCGCGAGAAGAACACCGCGCCGAAGATCACCAGCCAGACCAACACGACCGCGACGGCGATCGGCCATGTCCGCTTGCGCTTGGATTTCTTCGGGAGTGGGGGAGGGGGCGCAACATGGCCGCCCTCGGCCACCCGCTCCAGTCGGGCATTCGTCCGTTCCTTGCGCGATCCCGCCATGGCTGTGTTTTTATGGAACAAGGGTTAATGGGCGTTAAACTTTCCGGGAAATCGGCGCGGGGCGCCTTGACCTTGATCAGAGGCCACCCAACATTCTTTGCGCTGTCTTAAGGCGTCGGGGAGCCCAGCATGAACGTTCACGAGCCGGCTCCCTTGCCGGATCAAGAGCTTGCGTCCCGACTTGGCATTGGCCGCAAGGGACGGCGCTGGCGGCGCCGCTTGATCTGGTTGGCAGTCGTCCTGGCCGTTGTCGGAGCGGGGGCGTTTTTCGTCATGAGAGGCACGGCGCCTCACGCCTACCTGTTCAAACCAGTCAGTCGCGGCATTCTGGCCGTCAATGTCAGCGCCACCGGCACCCTGGCCCCGCGCGATCAGGTCGATGTCGGCGCCGAGGTCTCGGGCCGAATCGACAAGCTCGAGGTCGATTTCAACGACCATGTGAAAAAAGGCCAGGTGCTGGCGCGCATCAACACCGACCAGCTCGTCGCCCAATTGCAGCAGGCACAGGCTACGCTCGAGCAGGCGCAAGCCACGCTCGCCCAGATGGCAGCGACACACGATCGCTACGTCGCGCTCGAAAAACGCAACGCGCTGTCGAAGGAGCAGCTGAACGTCAACGAGGGCGACTTGGCGCGCGCCAAAGCGGGCGTGGCCCTTGCCCGCGCGCAGGTGGACCAGGACAAGACCTTGCTCTCCAAGGCGACGATCTACTCACCCATCGACGGCGTCGTGCTCGACCGCAAGGTCTCGGCGGGACAGACCGTGGTCGCGGCGTTCACGACCCCAGTGCTGTTCACATTGGCTAGCGATCTCAACCAGATGGAGCTGGACGTCGATATCGACGAGGCCGATGTCGGCGCGATCCGACCCGGCGCCAAGGCGAGCTTCACCGTCGACGCCTATCCCACGCGCCGCTTCCAGGCGCAGCTCATCTCCGTCCACAATGCGCCAAAGACCGTGCAGGGTGTCGTCACCTATCAGGGCGTGCTCCTGGTCCAGAACGAAGCAAACATGCTCAAGCCGGGCATGACCGCGACCGCGGAGATCGAGGCTGCCAATGTGCGCGACGCGCTGCTGGTGCCGAACGCCGCGCTGCGCTTTGTGCCCCCCGACGACGTCAAGGCCGGCGCGCCTTCCCCGCCTCCGACACTCAACGGCATCAATGCAGGACGAGTCTGGAGCATGAACGGCGCCAAGCTCGTGCCGCACGATCTGCGCCTTGGGGCGACCGACGGGCGTTCGACCCAGGTGCTTTCCGGCGATATCAAGCCGGGCGACGAACTGGCCATCGACCTTGCCGACAAGAAGCCGGAACAGCAGTGAGCGCGCTCATCGAACTGCGCTCAGTCACCAAGATCTATGGCAAGGGCGAGGCAGCCGTCACCGCGTTGGGCGGTATCGACCTTGCCATTCATGACGGCGAATTCGTCGCCGTGATGGGACCTTCCGGCTCGGGCAAGTCGACCTGCATGAACATCTTGGGCTGCCTCGATGCGCCGACCTCTGGTCACTATTACTTCCGTGGCGCCGATGTGGGCGCGATGGGTCGCGACGAGCGCGCGCTGCTCAGGCGTTACTATATCGGCTTCGTCTTTCAGGGCTTCAACCTTCTGAAACGCACAACCGCGCTCGAGAATCTGGAGCTGCCGTTGATCTATCGCGGCCTCCCGAGAAGCGAACGGCGCAAACTTGGAATGGAGACCCTGCAACAAGTGGGCCTGGCCGACCGCTGGCATCATACGGCCGCCGAACTTTCGGGAGGACAGCAGCAGCGCGTCGCCATTGCACGCGCATTGGTGACCAACCCTTCCGTAATCTTCGCGGACGAGCCGACCGGCAACCTCGACACTGCCAAAAGCCACGAGATCATGCAGCTCTTGAGATTGCTGAACGCCGAGCGCGGGCTCACCATCGTGCTGGTGACGCACGAGGAGGACGTTGCATCCTACGCGCAGCGCCGGGTGCGCTTCCGCGACGGGCTCATCGAGAACGACAGCGGGACGCGGCAATGATCCTGAACGCCTTCCTGCTGGCGCTGCGCGAGATCCGCAACAATCTGTTGCGAGCGGGGCTGACGACGCTGGGTATCGTGATCGGCGTGGGCGCGGTGATATTGATGGTGACGCTGGGCGCGGGGGCCACGAAGCGCGTCACCGCCGATATAGGCTCGCTCGGCAAGAATATGCTTCTGCTGATCCCGGGCCAGCAGCGCGGCCCGCCGACAGCCGTCGTGCCCTTCGACATGGCCACGGTCGATGCCGTGGAGCACGAAATTCCCGGACTGGCCGAAGTGGTGCCGGAACTCGCCGTGCAGGGTGTGGCTGTCAACGGTAACCGCAATCACGCTACCCAGATCAACGGCACGACCAACGCCTATCTGCGCAGCCGAGATTGGGAATTGAGCGAAGGCCGCGATTTCTCGGCGGCCGAAATCCTGGGCGGAAAATCCGTGTGCATGATCGGCCAGACGGTTCGGCGCGAGCTTTATGGCGATCAGGTTCCGATTGGAGCGCGCCTGCGCATCAACAAGGCGAGCTGCGAGATCGTCGGCATTCTTTCTTCCAAAGGCGAGGCGATTTTCGGCCAGGATATGGACGACATCATCCTGATGCCGCTCAAAGCCGTCCAGCGCCGGCTGGCCGGCAATACGGAAGTCAATGTCATCCGCATCTCGGTGGCGCAAGAATCCGACATTCCCGGCGCCAAGGACCAGATCCAGCGCTTGATGCGCGAGCGCCGCCATATTCTGCCCGGCCAAGTCGACGATTTCGACGTCCAGGATCTGAAGGAAGTGACGCAGATTCTGACCAGCATCACCACGGTCCTGACCGCCTTTCTCTCCGCCGTCGCGGCCGTGAGCTTGTTGGTCGGCGGCATCGGCATCATGAACATCATGCTCGTCTCGGTGACCGAACGAACACGCGAAATCGGCATCCGCCTTGCCATCGGCGCGCGCGAACGCGATGTCCTTTTGCAGTTCCTGATCGAGGCGGTCGTGATGAGCGCGTTCGGCGGCGTGATCGGAATTTTGATCGGGCTGGCGGGTTCGGCTGCGATCTCCGCAGCCCTCAAGCTGCCCTTCGTTTTCCAACCAGGCATCGTCGTCGTCGCGGTGGGATTCGCCGCGCTCGTTGGAGTCGGTTTCGGCTTCTTTCCGGCACGCCGCGCCGCCCGCCTCGATCCGATCGAGGCGCTGCGACACGAATAGCAGTCAGGGATGCGTGCGCGCGATCTGCGCCACACGGCGCGGGTGACTGTAGAAGGTGTTGGACATCGAGACCGGCACCTTGATCAGATAGCTCGAGGGCGTGGCGTAATTGTAGGTCACTTCGGCCATCACCGTACTGCCGCCGGCGGTGATGAGACCTGTGGGCACCGTGACCGATGTGCCGACGGTGCGCGCCGTCCCATTGTAAGCGTCGCTCCACGCCACCTTGCCGCCGCCATGCCCGTCGTCGATGACGCTGGTGATGACGATCTTCGCGCCCGTCGTCGAATAGGGGAAGACCAGCGCCGTCAGCGCATTGAAGACGTTGGTCATGTCGGCATCGCTTACCGTGCTCTCCTGCGCCACCAGGTCGGCCGCACTGCTGGTGAGATTTGCGACGTCGGAGCGGACGATCAGGATATTCGTCACTTCAATCGAGCCGAAGACGAGGGCGAGCAACGCCGGCAACACGAGCGCGAATTCGACGGCGGCCATGCCGGCGGTGCCCATCCGTCTCAGCATCCGCTCACCCCCGCACTATAGGGCTCGTTGCGAAAGGTGCTGGCGGCATAGAGGAGATGCTTGTTCCCGGCCATGGTGGAAAGGAACGGGGTCAGCACCGGCGTGAACACCGTCCAGCCGTCGAATACGCGTACCAGCACCACGTTGCACGCGCTGCCCAGATTGAAATTGTTCGCGGTCGTGTAGTTGCCGTTCGAGTCCAGAGGAGGCGTGAAAGCGACACCGCTGAAATTGCTGTAGGCCTGGATGTCGACTTTGAGATTGCTGTCGCAGGGGATAAGCGGCGCGACGTCGGCGCAGACGCGGCTCATCACTTGCGCCTGGGTCATCGCGCCGCTCTGGGCTTGCCCGGTGCGGACCAGCCGCGCTACGTCGTTGGCCGCCTTCTGCAGAGTCGATTGTGCGAAAAAGATGACGCCGATTTCGACAATGGCGAAGAGCAGAAGAGCAAGCACCGGCGCGATCATGGCGAATTCGATCAGCGCCGACGCGCGCCGATCGTGGCCAAGCCGCGCAAGCGAACTGGTACGATCACCTCTGTTGCCGATGGCAAACACGATATCGACGTCCGCTGGTTCCCGCGGTGCAAAGGGTGTCCCCGATTGTCGCCTGGGTGAAGGACATCTGCACGACACGGTCAATGGACGGTTAATCGCAACGATTCATGGCCATCACCTTCAACGCTTTCCTAATCTTTATTGTCAGAAGGAAGTTTCCGATTTTGCTGTTAAGCGAAAGCTAACTAGACCTCACGACGGCGCGAGCTTTTGTCTGGTGGGGGCGTAGAACATAGACAGGGCTTTTGCGAGCGGCTGTCATGACGGATTCATCAACGATGCGGTTCCTCCGCCGGCGCGTCTTCCGACCTGCACATGGCTTGGGCCATTCGCGCGACGGCAATGTCGCGATGATGGTGGCGCTCGCGCTGGTGCCGATCACGGTGGCCGCAGGCGCAGGCGTCGATATTGCCCGCGGCATGCTGGTGCATGAGGAAATGATCACTGCGCTGGACGCCGCCGCGCTTGCGGTGGGTGGCAATCCTGGCCTGTCACAGACGCAGATGCAGACCCTGGCCCAGCAATACTTCAACGCCAACTACAAGGCCGACTCCTCCTATGGAACGCCGACTTCGGTTTCGGTGACGGTGACGGGCCAGTCGATCAAGGTCGCCGCCAGCGACGCCATGCCGACCACCTTGATGAGTGTCGTCGGTTACCACAGCTATACGGTCTCCGCCTCCTCCACCGTGGTATGGGGGCAGCAGAAGCTGTGGGTTTCGCTAGTGCTGGACAATACCGGCTCGATGACCCAATCGGACTCCTCGGGCACGACAAAAATCGCTGCGCTGAAGACGGCGACCCATTCGCTGCTCAATCTCCTGCAGACGGTCGCGGTCAATCCCGGTGACGTGAAAGTGTCGATCACGCCGTTCGCGCGCGACGTAAAGATCGGAGCCTCATATTCGAGCCAGACGTGGCTGAGCTGGACCGATTGGCTTGCCGCGCCCACGCCGGCGCCATCGACAAGCGTCGGACCGGGTTCCAGCTGCCCCTATATCGACACGACCAACGGCTTTCATTGTCAGGCCACCCCGAGCAACGGCAGCACCAAGGTCACGACAATACCGAGCAGCGGCACGTATAAGGGCTACATCTGTCCGAGCGAAAACAGTGTCGGTCACTACTACAATGGCTGCTGGACCAGCACGAGCATCGGCAGCGGCAAATACAGTCATGCCTGGGTGACGAACGCCACCAGCACCTGGGACGGATGCGTCACGGATCGCACGCAAAGCTACGACGTCGACAACACCGCGCCCACCACCTCGAATTCGGCGACCCTGATGGTGGCGGAGAATTCTCCCTCCTGCGTGCAGACCGCCCTGCTACCGCTGACCTATGATTGGACCGCACTGGGTAATGAAGTGGACGCCATGATCGCGGGCGGCTCGACCAACCAGACCATCGGCCTCGACTGGGGCTGGCTGACGCAGTCCGTGGGCCTGCCGCTGAGCGCCGGCGCCCTGCCGGCCAACACTCAGCGGATCATGATCCTCTTGAGCGATGGCTTGAACACCCAGGACCGTTGGTATGGCGACGGGTCGAACCAAAGCTCGCAGGTGGACGCACGCATGGCGCTCGCCTGCACCAACGCCAAGGCTTTCGGCTTCACCATCTATACCGTGTTTGTGGACCTCAATGGCACGCAAGGCAATTCCAGCGTGCTGGAGAATTGCGCCAGCGACGCGACCAAGTATTTCGATCTGACCTCCGCCGACCAGATCGTCTCGACGTTCAATCAGATCGGCGAGCAGATCACCAATCTGCGCGTCTCGCAGTAGGGGGCGACGATGGCAACCGCACTATCCATTATCGACGGCATCACCCATACGCTCGGGCGGGTGTTGCCCTATCTGATGGCAATGGGAGTCGGGTTTGCGCTGCTTTCCTGGCTATCGCCAGGCAACAAGGGCCGGCCATGGTGGCAAAAGCGCGGGCTTGCCACCGACATCTGCTACTGGCTGGTCGTCCCCCTGTTGCAGCGCTACGGCCGCATCGGCCTGACCGTCGCCTTCACGATCTACGCTCTCGGCATCCAATCGCCTCAGGCGATCGTGGCCTTCTTCGACCACGGGCATGGGCCGCTCGCGCGCCTGCCCTTCTGGTCGCAGCTCGCGCTCTACCTCGTCTTTACCGAATTCTGCCTTTATTGGATCCACCGTGCCTTCCACCGAGAGACGTTGTGGCGCTTCCATTCGGTGCATCACGCTTCGCAGGACGTGGATTGGATTTCGGCCGCACGGTTCCATCCGATCAACATTTTGCTTGGCACGGTCAGCGTGGACGTGATCGCATTGCTGTCGGGAATAACCCCAGACGTATTCCTGATCATCGGGCCGTTTGCGACAGTGTCGTCGGCTTTTGTGCATGCCAACCTCGACTGGACCCTGGGGCCGTTGAAATACCTCCTTGCAGGCCCGGTGTTTCATCGCTGGCACCACACGCCGGAGCACAGCCGGCAGAATTTCGCCGGTACATTCTCGCTTTTCGACTGGTTGTTCGGCACTTTCTATATGCCGGAAGGTGCGCTTCCCGAGCATTTCGGGCTCGGTGAGGAGCGCGTTCCCGAGGGCTTCGCCCGGCAAATCCTCTACCCGTTGGTGGCGTAGGCTTCCTTTCACCGGCCATCGGCCGAAAGCCGCCGGATCGCGTGGAAACGCCGCAAAATTAAGGCTTTATTGACTGCGGAGAGTCCATTCTGCCGGTGAAGAGTTGCGCCTTGCAAAGGCTTCCCATGAACCGCGTCACCGCCCGTTTTGCCGCCTATCTCCTGATGTCTGCCAGCCTCTGCGCTTGCGCCTCGACGGCGGCCGACAAAGCGCAGACCGCCGCAGCGGCAAAAGCGCCGGCGCAGGGCTCGTCCAGGTCGCTGGCGGGCGACCTCGACCTACAGATTCAAAACGCTCGCGCGCTTCGGCTGCGAGGCGATTATCCGGCAGCGGTGCGCATCTTGAGCCAGCTTACCCTGGTTGCTCCCGACAATGCGGGCGTCGTTGCCGAATACGGTAAGACACTGGTCGAACAAGGTCGCGCGCATGATGCGCTCGATTTTCTCAAACGCGCCGTCCAACTCGCCCCCGGCGACTGGACACTCTACTCCGCGACCGGCATCGCCTATGACCAGAGCGGTCAATATTCCAGCGCGAAGATCTTCTATCAGCAGGCACTCGCCCTGAAGCCCGGCGAGGCCAGCGTCCTCAACAACTATGCGCTGTCGCGCATGCAGGCGGGCGACCTTGCCCAGGCGCGGGAGCTGTTCAATTCCGCGCGCGCCGCCGGCGCCAACGACCCCAAGGTTGCGAGCAACATCGCGCTGCTCGCCCAGCTCGCGCCCAGGCCGGCAGCTGCGACGCCCGCGCCGCCGGCAGCGCATGCAACAACCCCTGTTATCGCCGACGAGAAGCCCTCCGCCCATCGTGCAGGACCGAAGCCGGTCGAAACGGTGATGATGCAGCAGATTCCCGTCGATACGAAAGCCGGCCCGGTCAAGACCGCGACTGCGGCCCCGCGCAGTTTGACCTCCGCCGCCTCGAGCCCGCCAGCAGCGGTGCCCAGGAAAATTGCAACTCGATCCGGCAAGAAGGCGGCTTCTCCGATAGCCCCGGTGTCGCTCGACAAACATGAGCCGCACAAGGTCGCTGCAAAGGCTCCCGCCAAACCGGCTGTCAAGACGGCGCCGCCGGCGCTGCGCATGACGGCAGATGCCGCCACCCCATAGGGATTCGGTCTATTTCCTGGATTCGACGGCAGCCACGGCGTTCCATTTCGCGGCCGCGTCGCGCACGTTCATCGACAAAGCTGAACTTTTGGTCAGCGACGTCTTCACGGCGACGGCGCTCAGCGCAGCCTTGCTCAAGAGCTCCCGGATCTGAGGGCTCGGAGCCTGGCCTGGCGCAGTCTTGCTGATCGCGTCTATGGCTGCTTGCAATTTGTCCATCCGATCGTTGAGCGCAGCGAGGGTTTTTTGCTGAGCATCGCTTGAGTTGGCGATCTGGGTGACCGTTTGCGCCTGGAGAGCGCCAATGTTGACGGAATTGTCGCCGACCTTGATCTGGATGCCTGACACACCGGCAAGCACGGCGCCGAATGCAAACACGATCACGTGTTGCCAAGTGAGGTTCTGCTTGTATGCGAGGCCGGCGGCGACCGCGATCATGAGGAAGCCGGCCAGCATTCCAAATTGTGCGATTGTCATGACCCGCCTCCGCAACTCTGCCTAAAGGTGCAGAACTGCAAAGTGGTGTCAATGCATCATGTGGCTGACCTTCATCAGCGCCGGCCCCAGGATGACGACAAACAGGCAAGGCAGGAAAAAGACGATCATCGGCACGGTGAGCTTGGCAGGCAGGGCGGCTGCCTTCTTCTCGGCTTCGGCGAAGCGCTGCTCGCGATTCTCCTGGGCTGCCACGCGCAACGCCTGTCCCAGCGGTGTGCCGTATTTCTCCGCCTGATTGAGCGCCGTGGCGACCGCCTTGATGCCGGAATGGCCGCAGCGCGCGGCCAGGTTTTCAAAGGCGATCCGCCGCTCTGGCAGGTAGGACAGCTCGGCAGTGGTGAGAGCGAGTTCCTCGGCGAGTTCCGGCGATTGCTGGCCGATCTCGGCGGCGACGCGGGTAAATGCGGGCTCGATCGACATGCCGGACTCGACGCAGATCAGCATCAGATCCAGCGCATCGGGGAAAGCGCGCATGATGGAAGCTTGCCGGCGGGAGATCAGATTGGAGACGAACACGTCGGGCAGATAATAGCCCACAAGGGCGGCTGCGATCGCCACGCCGGTCTTCGTGATGGCGGACCAGTCGAAATGGGCCAGCACGAAAACGTAGAGCAGCGCTACGACGAAGACGATGATCGGCATGACGAAGCGGAAGAACACGAACACCATGACCGGCGTGGGCCCGCGAAAACCCGCCATCGCGAGTTTCTCTCGGATGCCGTCGGACTGGGCGAGTTTGGCGAGATTGAAGCGTTCCACAAAACCCTTCATCAACTTGACGGAGCCCACGGCCTCCACACGCAGCGAGCCGCGCTTCGCTTTCAGTGCGGCATGATGCTTGGCGCGAAGTTCCTCGCGCCTTTGGGCAACGTTCTTGAGACGCTGACCGAGCCCGTCGCGTTCCGCGAGCGGCAGGCCGAGCGTGACGATGGTGGCAAACGCGAAGATCGCCGCCGCGACGGTTGCCAGGAAGGCCGGGTCGAAGAGCAGATCGAATAGATCGCTATGCATCGGCTGCGTCCTAGTGCTTGAAGTTGATCATCTTGCGCATCACGAAGATGCCCACGCTCATCCAGAAGGCGCATCCGACAAGCAGCAGATTGCCCGTGCGCTCGGTGAAGAGAAGCGAGATATAGGCGGGGGTCGTCAGGTAGACGATACCCATGACGACGACGGGCAGGGAGCCAATGATCATCGCGGAAGCTTTGGCCTCGGACGACATTGCCTTGATCTTGCCTTGCAGCCGCTTGCGATCGCGCAGGACGCCGGCGAGATTGCTCAAGGCTTCGGACAGGTTGCCACCCGACTTCTGCTGGATGGTCATGACGATCCCGAAAAAACTGACTTCGGCTGTGGGCATGCTCTCATACATCCGTCGGCATCCCTGTTCGAGCGAGACGCCGACCTTCATGCCTTCGACCAGCTTGGCGAACTCGCCGCGCACCGGCTCCGGGCTCTCGCGTGCCACAATCTTGAGCGCTTCGTTGGTCGGAAGACCGGAGCGCACGCTGCGGACCACCACGTCGATGGCGTTGGCGAACTCGGCGGTGAACCTCTTCTCGCGCCTTCTCTTGAGGAATCCGAGCACCCAGCGCGGCAGGCCGAGGCCCGCGGCAAAGGCTGCCATCGCGATTACAAGAAGGCCCTGATGCGTGAGGAAACAGAACGCCACCACGAATAGGCCGAGAGCGGCGGATCCGATCCAGTATTTCCGGACCGAAACGCCGCCGAACCCTGCCATGTCCAGGCGGCGTCGGGTGGTGATTTTTTGCTTCTGCTCGGCGCTGCGGCTTTCGATCTGCTTGAGAAGCTGCTGGACGTTCTTGCGCTTTATGGCATTTCCATCCGGCGTGGCTGCGCCACGCCCTGCCTGCGGCTTGACCACGGCGGCAAAGCGCTTCTGCTGGCGTTCGCGTCCGGCGCCTGCATAGACGTAACCCGCGCCGCCGAGAGCCAGCACCAGCAGGAACGCCGCCATCAAGACGATCATCGCCGTCAGCCCTGGAGCTGGTCGAGCGCCTCGGCCAGTTCTCGCTCAAGATTGTAGTAGCGCGCGCGCTCCCAGAATGTGGGACGCACGATACCGGTACCCATATGCTTGCCCTTGAGCCGGCCGGTCTCGTCTTCGCCCAGGACCTCGTAGACTAGAAGATCCTGCGTGATGACGACATCGCCTTCGGTTCCCACCACTTCCGTGATCTTGGTGATGCGGCGGGAGCCGTCGCGCATGCGCTCGGCTTGAATGATGACGTCGATCGAACCCACGATCATCTCGCGAATGGTCTTCATCGGCAGCTGATATCCGCCCATGGTGATCATCGATTCGAGGCGGCTCATCGCTTCGCGCGGGCTGTTGGCATGAAGTGTGCCCATCGAGCCGTCATGACCGGTGTTCATCGCCTGCAGCAAGTCGAAGGCTTCCGGTCCGCGCACCTCGCCCACGATGATTCGTTCCGGACGCATGCGAAGGCAGTTCCTGACCAGATCACGCATAGTGATCTGGCCTTGGCCTTCCAGGTTGGGTGGGCGCGTCTCCAATCGAACGACGTGCGGCTGCTGGAGCTGCAATTCGGCCGCGTCTTCGGCGGTGATGATGCGTTCCTCGGCATCTATATAGGCAGTCATGCAGTTGAGCAAAGTAGTTTTGCCCGAACCGGTGCCGCCGGAGATAAGCACGTTGCAGCGGCAGCGGCCGATGACGCCGAGCACGCGCGCGCCGGCCGGCGAGATCGAGCCGAACTTCACAAGGTCGTCTAGAGTGAGCTTGTCCTTGCGGAATTTTCGGATGGTCAGCGTCGGTCCGTCGAGCGACAGAGGGGGTGCGATGACGTTGACGCGCGAACCGTCCGCCAGGCGTGCGTCGCAGATCGGGGACGATTCGTCGACGCGGCGTCCGACCTGGCTCACGATGCGCTGACAGATGTTCATCAGCTGAGCGTTGTCCCGGAAGCGGATGGCGGTGAGCTGCACCTTGCCGCCCACTTCGATGAACACCCGATTGGCGCCGTTGACCATGATGTCGGCGATATCGTCGCGCGCCAGCAGCGGCTCGAGCGGCCCATAGCCCAGAACGTCGTTGCAAATGTCCTGGAGCAGGTGTTCCTGCTCCGCGATCGACATCACCACCGCCTTGATGGAGATGATCTCGTTGACGATGTCGCGGATTTCCTCGCGCGCCGAATCCGGATCGAGCTGGGCGAGCTGGGCGAGGTCGATCGTGTCGATCAGGGCCGAGAAGATCAGCGTCTTGATCTGGTAGTAGTCCTCCGAGCGCTGGTCGATCTGCACCCGGGGCACCGCCTTGGACGGCTGCGGCGCGGGCCCTGGTGATTTCATGGGTGCCGGCTCGATGCGGGGAGGCGGGCCCGGTTCGGCGCGCGCCGCCGGCTCCGCGCGCGGTGACGCAACTGGCGGTCGCGGCAGTGTCTCGGTCGCGACGTTGGTGCGCTTTCCGAACATCGCTTAAGCCCTCTTCTTTCCTTTGGAGAGGAAGGAAAGGATCGAGCCGTTCGCCTTTTGGCTCGCCTGTGGCGCGCGGCCGGTGATCGCCTGGGCGAGGCGGCGCACGGCGAGTGCGCTGGCGCTCTGCGGCTGCAGCTCGATCAACGTCTGACCGTTGTTGGCGGCCTGACCAAAGAGCAGGGGATCGAACTGGATGACGCAGGCGGGGTCGATGCCCAGCGTCTCGGCGAAATCCTTGGCGGGAATTTCCGGCCGCTTGGGCTGGTTGACCTGGTTGAGCACAAGCTTCGGCGCCGCGTCGTTTGGGCGGTTGAGCTTGAGCAGCTCGATCATGCTCTTGGCGTTGCGCAGCGAAGCAAGGTCTGGCGTGGCCACGAGCACGATCTCGTCGGCGTTGATCAGCGTCGCTTTGACCCACGGCGTCCAGGCATGTGGCAAATCGACGACCACGCATGGCATCGTCTGGCGCACCGCATCCAGTACGGATTCATAGGCGTCCGGCGCGGCATCGTAATCGCGTTCGAGGGCCGCGGGCGCGGTGAACAGCGAAAGATGCTCGCCCCGCTTCAGCAGGAGGCGGTCGAGCAGCACATCGTCCAGACGCTCCGGCGCCGACAGCGCCTCCGCCACGCCCTGTCCCGGTTCGTCATTGAAGTCGAGTCCCGTGGTGCCGAACGCCAGATCGAAATCGACGATTGTCGTATTGATGTGAAGTTCTTCCGCGATGCACCAGCTGACATTGTGGGCCAATGCCGAGGATCCGGCTCCGCCGCGGGCGCCCACAAAAGCGACCACGCGTCCGATCGGCGAGGTGCCGGGTTCGAGATAGAGTCCTGAAATGACCTCGATCAGATGCAGAGGATTAAGCGGGGCGACCAGGTATTCACTGGCCCCGCGGCGCATCAATTCGCGATAGAGTTCGACGTCGTTGGTGCGGCCGACGACGATGACCTTGGTTGCCGGATCGCATACTTCGGCCAGCCGGTCGAGCTCGTCGAGCGCGGCTGCGCCATTGAGCTTGGTCTCGACGATGATGAGGTTGGGCGTCACCACACCGTGATAGTGCTCGACCGCGGCATTGATGCCGCCGAGCTGCACGTTGAGATTCGCCTTGGCCAGGCGCCGGTCGGCGCCGGCATGCTGCAATGCGGCGCCGGTATCCGGAAACTCCACAAAGGCATGAATGGAGATGCGCGGCACCGGCCGCTCGTGCGGCTTGGCGCCGAAATGTTCTGCTGCTGGAGCGCGCAAGATCGTCATGTCGTACCCGCTACTGGATCTCGGAGCTTTGGCCGGACTGCTCCACCGACTTGTCGGCGGTGTGCTTGTCGGCTTGGGTGATTTCACCCTTTTCGTAGTGGCCCATCATCGCGTTGCGGCGCACCGCATCGGGGTCGTCCATCGTTCGGGGCTGGACGAGGTCGCGCGGATCGGAAAGCTGGGCGGCCATATTGCTTTGCACGGCGCAGCCGAAATTGGGCGTTGGCTGATTGTCGACCGTATCGGACCAATCCTTGGACCAGTCGCCGCCGGGCGTGCAGTTTTCGACATGGGCCTTGTAGGCCATGTAACCGATCTCGACCTTGCCGTCACCCGGCTCGTTGCGTGTGCCGACGAGGATACGCTCGCGCGGCACGCCGTATTGCGCCAGTCTTTCGCCGAAATAGCCGATGGCCACGTTGGCGGAGGATCCGGGCGGCGCGCTGATCGAAATCGCACCGTTCCCGCTCGCGAGATACTCCGCGACGAAAACGCTGAAGCGCGCGGCGTCATCGGGCATCAGTCCTGCCTCGGTCGCGGAGAAGGGCAGCCTGATGGTGTGGAAGTCCGGCTCCACGGCGATCGGATGATTTTGCACCGGATCGGAGAAGTTCGGCGGACCATCAGTATCCGGGCCCGCGCAACTTCCCGAGAGCAACAGCGTCGCGAAGGCGAGGGGCCGGAAGATGCGGTTGATCATCGCGCTGTTCCTTCTATTCCACGATGTAGCCGACCGGCGCGCCGCCGCCGGCCTGCTTCTGCGCGCTCAAGTCGCGCTTGTAGACGGCGTTCAGATGACCAAACAGGATCGTCTCCGGGTCGGTGGGCAACTGATAGCCGTCGGTGGGGGCGGACAATTTCGCTTCCGTCGTGGGATTGACGAGATAGGCGCTGACCAGCACCACGAGTTCGGTTTCGTTGTTCTGGAAGTCACGGCTGCGGAACAGCGCGCCCAGAACCGGCATGTTGCCGATACCTGGAAATTGCTCCAGCACCTGCTTCGTCGTGTGTTGCATGAGCCCGGCAATGGCGAAGCTGCCGCCCGACGGCAGCTCGACTGTCGTCTGCGCGCGGCGCACCGACAGCGCGGGGATCGTCAGCCCCGGCGTCGTGGTGGTGACGCCGGTCGTGGGATCGGTCGTAGAGGTGGTATTGAGGGTGAAGGCGCCGGTGTTCGAAAGCTCGCTCACCTCGGTCGAGATCTGCAACGAGATGCGGCCGGGGCTCAGCACAACCGGCGTGAACGACAGCCCCACGCCGAAGTCCTTGAACTGGACGGAGACGTTGCCCTGGTTGTCGCGGCCCGATGGGACCGGGAATTCGCCACCCGCGAGGAAGCGTGCGGTCTCGCCGGAAACCGCGGTCAGGTTCGGCTCGGCCAGGATGTGCACCAGGCCGATCTGGTCCAGCGCCTGCAGCACACCTTGCACATTGTTGGGGCTGAAACAGGGCTGCACCTTCTCGATCAGCGTGCCCGATGGACCCAAGGCGGGGCTGGAGATGATGGTTTGCTTGAGATAGTCGGGAATGGCGCTCTGGGCGCAGGTGGCGCCGAATTGGGCGCCGGAGGCATCGCTCAGCGCATGGCCGACGAGCCCGAACTGGTTGCCGGTCGAGGCCACGATCGGCACGCCGGCCACCGTCGCCGCTTCGGCCATGTTGACGCCGAACTGCTTGGCGATGTTGCGGTCCATCTCGGCGACGCGAACCTTGAGCATCACCTGCTCGCCCCCGGCGATCGAGAGCATGTTGACGACCTTGGCCGGATCGCCGGCGAAACGCGCGGCGAGGTCCTGCGCGCGCGTCGAATCCTGGGCGCTCGCGACATTGCCGGTGAGCACGATGTTGTCGTTGAGGCCTGACACCTTGATGTTGGAGCCGGGGATGTTGGCGTGAATCATCGAGCCCAGATCGCCCGTATCCTTTTCCACGCGTATATCGAGCGAAAGGATCTGATGTCCGGCGCCATCGAAGAAGAAAGCGTTGGTCTGACCGGTTTTCATGGCGAGCAGGAAAATGCGTCGCGGCGTGCGCACGACCGCATCGACGATCTCCGGGTTGGAGACGAGCACGTCACGCGCATCGGCGTCGAGTTGCACGACGGTCGCCTTGTTCAGGCCGAGCGCGATCCTGCGGCTCGCCTTGGATGGGTCGTGGATCGAAACGTTGACGACGCGGGGGTTCGAATCGTCCTGCGGCTGCGGCGGCAACGGTTGGTGCGCCGACGCGCCGCCGGCCGAGAGGCCCAGAAGAATCGCGATCAAAAACGACTTGCGCATCGCTATTCGCCTCCGGCTGACGAGTCCGGCTTGAGCACGCCGTAGCGGATCACAGAAACTTCGCCGCCGCTGCTGCTCTCGCTGTTTTCACTGTTGTAGCGGGCGCGTGCCGCTGCGACGCGTCCCTGGCCGTCGGCGACCTGCTCCACCATCGAGCGCAGCGAAAGCGAGAGCGTGCCGCTGGCCTGCGCGCGGGTAACGCGCTCGGCCTGCTGCGGCGTCAGCTCGAGAGTCGCGGTCTTTACGTCGGAGACGGGCTTTTGGTTCTTGGAATTGTCGAAGGCCTGGTCTATCGCCAGCACTCGCACGTTGCGCAGGATGGTGGTGGCGCGATAGCGCTTGCTGGCCTCACCCACCTGCGAGGTCAGCACGATATCGACATGGTCGTTGGGCTGGATGAATCCGCCCGCGAGTGAGGCGATGGAGACTGGGATCGAGACCGCGCGCATGCCCGGCGTGAGCGTCGCCGACATCAGGCCGGCTTGGTCGGCATGCACGATCTTCAAGGGCGTCAACGGCTCGCCTGCGACCACCGGGCTGCGGACGACGGTGCCCTTCACGATATCGGCGATATTGGGATTGTTCGCGGCCGTGATGAAACCGGGGTCGACATCGTTCTTTGGCCAGTTCTGCCAGCGCACCTGGTCCGGCGTCACGGCGCGGCCTGGCGTCAGATCGGCCGAGGCGACCAGCACCTGAGCGGTGGCGACCGGCGGCGGAACGATCACGGCTCCCGCTTTCTGCGTGCCACCGCCCAGAAGCCCGCGCGCGAGAAATGCGGCGCCGCCAGCCGCCAATGCTGCGAGGCCCAGAACGACCAAACGCGACGTGTTCATCGAAAGGCTCCTTTGAGCCCCGATACGAGCACGGAACCCTTTAGAAAATGCTTAAGAGGAGGCTGCGGAATTTCTCCACGAAATCGGATTCTCAAGCGCCGAGAAAGCGATAGACATCCGCATTCGGAAGCGTCATCAGCGCGCCGCCGGCCAGCGCCACGCCATAAGGAATTCCGGACTTGGCGTCATGCAGGCGCACCAGCCAGCCTTGCGTCGCAAGTGTTGCGGGAAGCACCAATGTGCGAAGCCCCAGGACCGCGAGCGCGAGGGCGCCGCCAAACAGCGACGACCAAAGCGCGAAATCGACGAGGTCGCGAAAACCGAGCCAGAGAGCGGCTGCCGCAAACAGCTTGGCGTCGCCGCCACCAATCAATCCGGCCGCGAAGAGTGCAAAACCGGCGGCCAGCCCAACGGCGCCTGCCCCCAGATGCAATCCTGCCGTCGCCGGCGCGAGCGGAACGGCGAACACGAACATGGCGAAGGCGGCCAGAAGGGCGAGGGGTATCGCGTTTGGGATCGTGAAGCTCGCCACGTCCCAGCCCGCGGCAAGCGCCAGCAGGGCGGGAACGGCGACAAGGAGCAACATCTCCGCGATCATGGCCAAATCTCGCTCTGAAAATGCGAACGGCCGCTTAAGAAGCGGCCGTCCGCGAACGCCGTCGGGCGGTCGAATCCTACTTCACGCTGCCGGCCACGGAGCTGAACGTGCCGGAAAGGCCGGTACCCACCGCGGTCACGGCGCCGATCACCACCACCGCGATCAGCGCGGCGATCAAGCCATATTCGATCGCCGTCGCGCCGGATTCGTCGCGCATGAAAGTCGAAAGCAATTTGGTCATGGAAGTCTCCAACTGTCGCACCCCGAATCCGGCGCTTCGGCCGGACATGCGGAAAGCCTAGCGCGGCGGTTGCTAACAGCTGCTTAAGCTGGGCGCGACGTTTTTTGGACAACCGCAAATGCAGCGTCACCGAAGCCAACCATCCGTGCTTGGAAATGCCAACGGCCGCTCCGGTTGGAGCGGCCGTTGCCGAAGATCCGGTCTGAGGATCTTACTTCACGCTGCCCGCGACCGTGTTGAACGTGCCCGACAGCTTGGTACCGACCGCGGTCACCGCACCGATCACCACCACGGCGATCAACGCCGCGATCAGACCGTATTCGATCGCCGTCGCGCCCGACTCGTCCCGGACGAAGCGAGAAAAAAGGGTCATTGTTAGCCTCCGCTTTTTGACACCCTAGGATGCCCGGTCGGCGTCCCTGTGAGGCACCCCCGGACTATGCGGATACCCTAAGGCGCGCGCGCTTAACGACGCCTTAAGTCGCGGAACGGCGGATGAGAGACGTTGTGCCGGGTCGGCACGAAATAGCGACATTCTGCGAAGGTCGGACTTCGCCATTGCCGATTTCTTAACCGTACTCGCGAAGACTCCCGGAAAACACCGAGCCGAATGAGCATGCCGATTGACCGCTTCCTGCCGTGGCTCGTCGCGCTCGTGGCGTTCGCGGCGCTTCTCTTTGCGCCGCAAATCTTCAACGACGGCGATACGTATTGGCATGTCGCGGCGGGACTTAGAATGCTCTCCGACGGTGCCCTGATCGCGCGCGATCCGTTTTCCTACACCTTTTCCGGCGCGCCGTGGACGGCGCATGAATGGCTGAGCGAGATCGTCATGGCGCTCGCCTGGCGCGCAGGGGGTTGGGGCGGCGTCCAGGTGCTCTTTGCCGGCGCGTTCTCGCTGACTGCGTTTCTGATGTTCATCAATTTGCGCCGCTGGTTCGGCGGCCTGGCAAGCTTGGCTGTCAGCATGCTCGCCCTTGCCTGCATGGCGCCCAGCTTGCTTGCACGGCCGCATCTGCTCGCCCTGCCGCTGGTCGTGCTCTGGACAACCGAGCTCGTTCTCGCCCGGGCGCAACATCGCGCACCCCGCTGGCAATCCGCCGCGATCATGACCTTGTGGGTCAATCTGCATGGGGGCTTCGCCATCGGATTCCTGCTGTTGGCGGCCTTCGCGGTGGAGGCAGTGGTGGAAGAGCGAGACAAACGCGCGACGATACTGCGCTGGGCCGGATTCGGAGTTGCCAGCTTGGCCGCCGCGCTCATCAATCCGCACGGCTTGGAAGGCTTGCTGTTTCCATTCCGTCTGCTGTCGCTGACGCAACTTTCGCATATCGGCGAGTGGGGCCCGGCCGATTTTTCGACGCTGGCGCCGTTCGAAGCGGTACTGATCGGCGGAGCCTATGTGCTCTTGAGCCGCGGCGCGCGCATTCCTGTGCCGCGCTTGCTGATGACGCTTCTTTTCCTGCATCTCGCACTCGCGCATGAACGCCATGTGATCCTGTTTGCCGCAGTCGTACCGCTGTTGCTCGCAGGGCCGGTATCAAAGGCGTTGGCGGATTTGCCAATGTCGAGTGTGCCGATCGAACTGCGACCAGGTGCGCTGTTTTCGCTTGCTATGGCCGGCCTCGCTGCCTTCCGGTTGTCTCTCCCACTGCCCTATGGCGGCGCGCTGGTGACGCCCGACCATGCCCTGGCGCGGGTGCCCCAAGCTCTGCGCGGTCAGCCCGTCCTGAACGATTACGGCTTCGGAGGCTATCTCATCTTCGAAGGCGTCAGACCGTTCATCGACAGCCGCGCCGAGCTCTATGGCGACAGGTTCCTCGCGAACTACGCGCGGATCATGGCGCCGGATCCGAAAGCTCTGGCGCAGGCGCTGGCCCGCTATCGCGTTGCCTGGACGATCTTGCCCCCGTCTTCACCTGCGGTGGCGATGCTTGACCTGATGCCCGGCTGGCACCGGCTCAGCACCGACGCCATCGCGGTCGTCCATGTGCGAAACCGTTAAGCGTTCCTTCACGCCGCGGCGGTTAGCCTGAAAGCGCGGAATTCCCAGGGACTTTCGGCTCATGCGCCTCTGCACATTTCTTCTCTCCGCCACCGTTCTGGTCGTGGCCGCCGCGCCGCTTTCTGCCGCGGCGAAGCCGCATCTCAAGGCTCATCACAAGACGGCCCTGCGCCACGCGATGGCTCAAAAGAGTGCGGGCATCGGAGTCAGCATGGACGAGGTGCGCGTGATCACTTTCGAGCAGCCGGTGGCCACGGTGTTCGTGGGCAATCCCACGATCGCGGACGCGACCGTGATCGATCCGCATCATGCCTTTGTTCTCGGCAAGACCTTCGGCGTCACCAATCTCGTCGCTCTCGGTCCGCAGAGCCAGACGGTCGCCAACCGCCAGATAAGCGTCGCCAATCGCGCCGGTGGGGTGGTGACTTTGAACAAGGGTGCCGCGCAATTCAACTACGCCTGCACACTGGCGCATTGCGAGGCCAATCCGCTGCCGGGGGACCAGAAGGCCTTTTTCGACGAAACCACGGGCTCGGTCGCGTCGCATCAGGACCAGGCGGTGAAGGCGGCCAGCGTCGCCGCCACTCAACACTAGGCGAGTTCTCTAAGCCAAACCGGCGTCGACCTCCGCTTTTGCCGCTTTCCCCCACTCCTGCATGGCGGGCAGCGCCATCATCCGCTCTGCGTATCCTGCGAGCTCCGCGTCCAGAGCGATGCCGTAGGTTCCGAAGCGCGATACCACCGGCGCATACATGCAGTCCGCGATCGAAAAGCGGCCGAACAGGAAGGGTCCGCCGTGGCGCGTGAGCGCCGCAGCCCAAGCCTGTTGGATGCGCGCGATCTGCGCCTTCGTCGCCTCGCGCAGCGGCGGCGTCGGCAGTTTGCGCGCGAAGTCCATCGACAGTTGCTCACGCAGGTCGGCAAAGCCGGAATGCATTTCCGCGCAATAGGAGCGCGCCTCCGCGCGGATCAGCGCGTCATCGGGCCAGAGCCTTGCTTGTGGATGCCGCTCTGCGATGGTTTCACATATCGCGAGGCTGTCCCAGATGAGCGCCCGTCTGCCGTCCTCTTCGATGACGAGCGCAGGCACGCGCCCGGACGGCGAAAACTTCAGGATCTCCGGTGTGGTCCCCCGCCGCAAATGCACCAGCTCTTCCTCAAACGCGATGCTTGAATGGCGCATGGCGAGCCAGGGCCGGAGGCTCCAACTCGACCAGTCCTTGGTGCCGACAATCAGCGTGTAGCGCGTGTCCATGGCTGTCCCCGTTGCAGGCGGCGAAGCTGGTTTCTAGAGTTGCGCCGGCCAAAAAGGCAGATCGATCGATGCAGGTGAGCTTTGCGAGGAATGCACGGGACGCCGTGCCGCTGCATGCGGTCACGGCCGCCGCGCTTGCCCGCTGGCTGGCGACGCGGCCCAAGCGCGAAGCCCGCTTCCTGAAAGGCGCGGGCTTTACTGCCAAGGAGGGAGAGGTCCAACTGATCGCCGGCGCGGATGGAAGCCTCTCCGTCGCCGTCCTCGGCCTCGGCAAGGGAGACGACAAGCTTGCGCTCGCGGCGTTTCCAGCTTCGCTGCCCGCGGGTACCTACAGGCTGGGCGACGTGCCCGAAATGCAGGCCGGGAGCGCCGCCGCGCTGGCTTGGGCCCTGGGCAGCTATGAATTCGCGCGCTACAGGAAGCCCAAGGCCAAGGCCATGCGGCTGGTCCTGCCGGATGGCGCCGACGGCGCGGAGATCAGCCGGGTCGCACAGGGCCTGTTCCTTGCCCGCGATCTGATCAACACGCCTCCGAACGACATGGGCCCGCAGGAGCTGGCCGATGCCGCAATCGCACTCGCAAAATCCCATGGCGCGAAGGTCTCGGTGATCGTCGGCGAGGCGCTTCTGAAGTCCAACTACCCGCTCATCCACGCTGTCGGTCGCGGTTCGGCGCGTGCCCCGCGCTTGATCGATTTCACCTGGGGAAATGAAAGCGCGCCCAAAGTCACGCTGGTCGGCAAAGGCGTCTGCTTCGACACGGGAGGCTACGATCTGAAGCCCTCGTCCGGCATGCTGTCGATGAAAAAGGACATGGGTGGTGCGGCAACGGTACTTGGCGTCGCCAGCATGGCCATGAGCGCGAAGCTGAACCTTAGGCTGCGCGTGCTGATCCCGGCGGTCGAGAATTCCGTTTCCGGCACCGCCTACCGGCCAAGCGACGTATTCAAGAGCCGTAAGGGACTGACGGTCGAGATCGGCAATACCGATGCCGAAGGGCGGCTGGTCTTGGCCGATGCGCTTGCGGAAGCTGACAGCGAAGCACCCGAGCTTCTCATCGATATCGCGACACTGACGGGCGCCGCGCGCGTCGCTACCGGCTTCGAGCTGCCACCCTTCTTCACGGACGACGAGAGTCTGGCGGCCGATCTGATGCGCCATTCGCGCGAGACTCAGGACCCGGTGTGGCGGCTTCCGCTCTGGCGCGGCTACGAAAGCGCACTTTCCAGCCAGATCGCCGATCTCAACAACAACCCCGACTACGCCTATGCCGGCGCGATCACGGCGGCCCTGTTCCTCAATCGCTTCGTCTCCAATACCAAGAGCTGGGCGCATTTCGATATCGCGGCTTGGACGGACCGGCCCAAGCCCGGCCGGCCCAAAGGCGCCGAAGCCAATGCGGCGCGCGCTCTCTATGCTCTGCTCAAGGAGCGCTACGGACGGTAGCGGTTCAGTACCCTCTGCCCCAATCCACCGTGTACGGATCGCGTTCGCCGCGCTCGGCGCGGGCGACACCCTCGATGACGAACCGAGCCGCGACGGCGGGATCGGAGATGGCCGCGATATGCGGCGTGACGGTCACCTTGGGATGGGCCCAGAGCGGATCCTCGGGCGGCAGCGGCTCGGTCGCAAAGACGTCCAGCGTGGCGCCCGAGAGCTGACCGCTATCCAGCGCCGCGATCAGCTCGCTTTCCGCCAGATGGCCGCCGCGCGCCACGTTGATCACATAGGCGCCCTTCGGCAGCAGAGCGAAAGTCTTCGCATTCAAGATGCCGCGCGTTTCATCCGTCAGCGGCAAGAGGCAGACAAGGTAGTCGCTGCGCGCCAGGAACGGCGCAAAGCCCTCTTCGCCCGCGAAGCTTTCGACGCCCGCGACGGTTTTGGCAGACCTGCTCCAGCCGGCAACGGCGAAACCCAGATCGCGCAAGCGCTCTGCAGCCATCGTGCCGATTTCGCCAAGGCCGAGGATGCCGATGCGCGTGTCGGACGTCTTGCGCGCGAGCAGGCGTTGCGCCCAGCGGTGCTCGGCTTGCGCCGTGTCGAACTCGCGCTGGCTGCGGTGCTGCAGCAGGATGTGCATCACGACGTATTGCGCCATCTCGGTCGAAAGCTGGGGATCGACGAAGCGCACCAGCGGAACGGTCTTGGGCAAGGCGGGATCGGCAAGAAAGGCATCGATCCCGGCGCCGAGCGAGAAGACGGTCTTCAGATTGGGAAGCGTGGCGAGGAACCCGTGGGGCGGGCGAAAGCTCAGCACGTAATCGATGCCCTCGCGCCGATACGCATCGCGCTCATGCACCAGCGTGTCGAACGGACCTTCGCGCAGCCACGGCTCCCACAGCGGGGCCAGACCTGACGGCACGACAATGAGGAGCTTGGGCCGCCTGCCCATGGGCAAGCTCAGCCTGGCTTTTTCGGCGCGGCCGCCGGTGTCTGCGTTGCGGGCTTTGTCCCTTGCGCGGCTGGAGCCTTGCCGTTGTCGGCCGGCGTCGAACCGGGGGTCTGCGGCGCGGTCGGCGTGTGGGTGTCGGAAGCCGCCTTGGCCGGCTGCGGCGGCGGAACCGGCAACGGGCTGTCGCTCTGCGTGCGCAGCCAGGCGATCAGGCTGATGCGGTCTTTGGCGTTGGGAATGCCTGCGAAGCTCATCTTGGTGCCCGGCACCACGGCCTGCGGCGATTTGATGAAGCGGAAGAAGTGGTCGAAATTCCAGGGGTCATGGCTCGCCGCCATGGCGCTCGAATAAGAGAAGCTTGCCCGCGAAGCCCGCGGCCGGCCAAGCACACCCCAGAGATTGGGGCCGATCTTGTCCGGTCCGCCCTTGGAAAGATCGTGGCACTGCTCGCAGCGCGCCGAGATCTTCTGGCCCGCGGCGGCGTCCGCCGCCGGCAGCACGGTGCCCCAATCGGGCAGAGCTTCCTCGGCCGGGGCCTGCGAGGTCTGATCGGTTGGCGTCTGTTCGACCACGCCTTCCACCACATAGCCGGGCTTTGCAGGCACGGCGGGCTCGAAGACGGCTTCGCCCACGAAACTCACCACCAGCACAAACATCAAGGTGCCGAGCACGGCGCCGGCGATCTTGTTCCACTCGAAGGAATCCATAAGCTCAGCTCCGCCGTGCATGCGCGAGAAAGGATCGATGGTCCGCGCCGGCCGCGGCGGACATTACAAGCCCGCCGGATTGCGTCATTGCGGCGAAGCGTCGCATAAATCCGCGGGAATCCCGGAATTTCCATGAGCCCGATCGTCCTGATCCCCGCCCGCATGGCTTCGACCCGGCTGCCCGGCAAGCCCTTGGCCGACATCAACGGCATGGGGATGATCGTGCGCGTCTGGCGCCGGGCCCTGGAAGCGGGCGTCGGTCCGGTGGCGGTGGCCTGCGCCGATGCCGAGATCGCCCAGGCAATCGAGAAGGAAGGCGGCATCGCGGTGCTGACCGACCCGGCGCTGCCATCCGGCTCCGACCGCGTCTTCGCCGCGCTGCAGGCGCTCGATCCAGGAGGCACCCACGACGTAGTAGTGAACCTGCAAGGCGACCTGCCGGCGATCGATCCGGGAGCGATCCGCGAAGCGGCAGGTACACTGAAAGCCAGCGGCGCCGACATCGCCACCTTGGCGGCAGAGATCGACAACGATGCCGACCGCGACAACCCGAACGTCGTCAAGGCCATCGTCGCCTGGGACCAGACCGAGCGGCGCGGCCGCGCACTCTACTTCACCCGCGCCTCTGCGCCGGCCGGCGAGGGCGCTATGTTCCATCACATCGGTATCTACGCTTTTCGCCGTGCCGCGCTCGAAAGATTCGTCGCGCTGCCGCCGTCGCCGCTGGAGAAGCGCGAGAGGCTGGAACAGCTGCGTGCGCTCGAAGCCGGCATGAGTGTCTCCGTGGCGCGCATCGCCGAGGTTCCGCTAAGCGTCGATACGCCGGAGGATCTGGAAAGGGCGCGCGCATGCTGCCATTGATCGCGCGTGCCAAGACGGTCGCCTTCCAGGGCGAGCCCGGGGCCTACGCCAATCTCGCGGCGCGCGACGCGCTGCCCGGCGCGGCGGCGATCCCCAAGCCCACCTTCGGCGAAGCGCTCGATGCGGTGAAGCGCGGCGAGACCGAGCTCGCCATCGTGCCGGTAGAGAATTCCGTCTACGGACGGATCGCCGACACCCATCTTCTGGTGCGCCATTTCGGCCGCGCGGTGAAGGGCCAGGAATCGCAGGGCCACAACGACCTCTTCATCCTGGGCGAGCATTTCCATCGCGTCCGTCACCAGCTTCTGGGCGTGAAGGGCGCGGCGCTCTCCGCCGTCAAAGAGGTGTTCAGCCAGCGTCCGGCGCTCGGTCAGTGCATGAAGGCGATCAAGGCATTGGGTTTGATCGAGCGCGAATGGTCCGACACCGCCGGCGCGGCACGTCACGTGGCCGAGATGAACGATCCCGCGGCTGCCGCGATCGCGTCGGCTCTGGCCGGCGAGCTCTACGGCCTCGACGTCCTCAAGGCCGATGTCGAGGACGAGACGCACAACATGACGCGCTTCCTCATCGTCGGCGGCGAGGCCGAGGATGCGCCCAATGACGGTGGCGCCGTCATCACCACGTTGTTATTCCGTGTACGGAATATCCCCGCGGCGCTCTACAAGGCGCTGGGCGGCTTCGCCACCAACGCCATCAACATGACCAAGCTCGAAAGCTACCAACTGGGCGGCTCGTTCAACGCCACCGAGTTCTATGCCGACATCGAGGGTCACCCCGACCAGCCCGCCGTCCGCCGCGCCCTCGAGGAGCTGCAATACTTCTCCTCGCGGCTGACGGTTCTCGGCGTCTATCCCGCGCACCCCTTCCGCGCCGAGATGCCGTAGAAGCGAGCTTATTCCTCGCGTTCCGGCACCGGTTCGGCCGTCATCTCATCCGCCGCCGCATCGCGCACCGCGACGATCTCGGCACCCGGAAAGCGGTCGAGCACCGCGCGCACCAGCGGCTGCTGCGCCACGCTCTCCAGGCGTGCCGCCTTTACCTGCTTGCGTCGGTCGGCGATGGTCGAGGCGCCGCCTTCGCGGGCGACGCTGACCTGCCAGGCAACACCGGTCCAGTCCTTGAGTTTCTGTTTCAGATCGCCGGCCAAGGTGTTGGGCGCGCGCGCAGACGGCCGGAACTCGATCAGCCCCGGCTCCAACCGCACCAGATGAACGTCGTTCTCGAGATGCACTTTCAAGATGGAGGCGCCCTTTTCCCCGGCGAGAGCGGCGAGATCTTCCAGCGAGCGAAATTGGGTCGCTGGCGCGGTCGCCAGCGCCGCCGCCGTCATCATCGGCCGGCCGCTCTGCCCGTGCGCCGGCACGTTGGACGGCACTTTGACGGCCGCGCGCGGCTGCGATCCGCTCCCGGGTTTTGCCGGACTGGAGCCTTCCGCGACTGCTGGGCCTTTCCCGTCCAGCACATCCCTCACCAATTTGTCCACAGGCGGAAGATCAAGGCCGTAGGCGAGCCGGATCAGCGCCATCTCGCAGGCCGCAATCGGCCGCGTGGCGTCGCGCACCTCGATCAGCCCCTTGAGCAGCATCTGCCACGCCCGCGTCAGCGCCGCGACGGAAAGCCGGCCCGCCAGCGCCGCGGCACGAGCGCCTTCCGAACTCGCGCCATCGAAGAACCCCTGCGCCGCCGGCGCCACCTTGACGCGGGTGAGGAAATGCGCGGTCTCCAGCAGATCCTGCATCACCATCAAGGGATCGGCGCCGCGGTCATAGAGTTCGCGCAGATCGAGGAGCGCCCCCTCGATGGCGCCGCCCATCAGCTTCTCGAACAGGTCGAGCACCCGCCCACGGTCCGCAAGGCCCAACATTGCGCGCACCATTTCGGCGCCGATGACGCCGTCTTCGCCATGCGCCATCGCCTGGTCGAGCAGCGACAGCGCATCGCGCGCCGAGCCTTCTGCGGCACGCGCGATCAGGGCAAGCGCCACGTCCTCGATGGCGACGTTCTCCTTCGCCGCCACCTCCTTCAGCAGCGCGCTCAGCTCCGCAGTCTCGATGCGGCGCAGATCGAAGCGCTGGCAGCGCGACAGGACCGTCACTGGGACTTTGCGGATCTCGGTGGTGGCAAAGACGAATTTCACGTGCGGCGGCGGTTCCTCGAGCGTCTTGAGCAGGCCGTTGAAGGCCTGCTTCGACAGCATGTGCACTTCGTCGATGATGTAGACCTTGTACCGGGCGCTGGCCGGGGCATAGCGCACGCCCTCGATGATCTCGCGCACGTCGTCGATGCCGGTGCGCGATGCCGCGTCCATCTCCTGCACATCGACATGGCGGCTTTCGGCGATGGCGATGCAGGGTTCGCAGATGCCGCAGGGATGGATCGTCGGCGCCGTCCGCTTGCCGTCGGGACCGATGCAGTTGAGCGCGCGCGCGATGATGCGCGCCGTCGTCGTCTTGCCCACGCCGCGCACGCCGGTGAGCATGAAGGCATGCGCGATGCGCCCCGTGGCGAACGCGTTGGAGAGCGTACGCACCAGCGCTTCCTGCCCGATCAGGCCGGTGAAGTCTGCCGGGCGGTATTTGCGCGCCAGCACGCGATAGGCTTTGTCGGCGGGTGCGCCTAGCGAGAGGCCGGGTTCGTCCTGGTCCATGGCCTGGGTTATAGCAAGGCGGGCGGCATTTCACGCCTGCGCCTGAAAAATCTCCTCGATCGTCCTGTTGAAAAAACGCGCGATGGCGAATGCCAGCGGCAGGCTCGGATCGTAGCGGCCGGTCTCGATGGCGTTGACCGTCTGGCGCGAGACGTTGAGCGCGTCGGCGAGATCGGCCTGGGTCAGCCCCCGTTCGCCGCGCAGGGCGGGAAGGCGGTTCATCATCGATGCTTGTCGAGCGACAGGAGCGCGCTGGTCAGCGCCCAGGACACGGCCAGGGTGGGCCACGCCCAGGTCAGCGCCAGCGGCGGCAGGCCCGCATCCTCCAGGAAGGCATAAGTGACGATGGCGCAGGAGCCGATGGCGAAAGCCAGCGCGATCGATAGCAGGAATTTCAGGCGCTCGAACTCGTCGATGCGCCGGTAATAGCGCCAGATGGCTGCGAAGGTGAGCCAGATCGGCAGCGCCGGCAGCACCCTGGCCCCCGTCGCCAGTCCAGGCGACGCCGCGTGAGCGATCAGCCAGGGCCGGGCGGCAACCGCCCCAACGTACAGCCCCATCGTCAGGCAAATCTCGACCAGATAGGCCCGGCCGGCGTATTTGACCGGGGCGGTGAGAGAGGGGGACATGATGGCCTCCGCGCTTGTAAAGCTCCCTTTACATACGCCCTGACCGATGTCAAGGATACTTTACACGGCTGGGGAATGGCGCGCGGCCTTACGAAGGATGCCAAGTTTCCAGGAGAGGCCCGGCCGCGACCCGCTGCGGATTCGTTACGGCTGCTTCCTTCCGGACCTGACCGGGTTGGCGAGCGCAGCGTCCGCGACCGGAATTGGAAGTATAAGGGCCAGGACGGCCATGTTCAACACAGGGCGGAACGATGGGCATTTTTTTGTTGGCCACCTTCCTTGCAGTGGATTTTGCGTTTGCCGCAATTGCGATGGAAAACACGGTGACGGCGGCCCAAATGGAGAAAGACTTTGCCGCACGGCGCGCGCAATTTGTCATCGAACGCTACTTCGATTGTCAACACGGAAGCGGCTACCGCCTGGTGGACTCCGGCGATCCGTCCAGCGTGAAACTCGCAGCAACATTGCTCGCGCATGCGGATGCGTGCGTCACCGAAAGCCTGCAAACTGCTTTGGGAACGGCGATGGCACGCCGACCCGCTGTTGTGTTGCCCTATGTGAACACGAACGAGCGGCTGCAGGCGGCTCGCATCTGTTTGCCCTTCATCTCGGACGAGGATTCGCCAGCACGACGACAGGCCGTTGTTGCACGAACACGGCGCGCATTATTGCGCGTGCATTCGAGGACACTTGCGCGCCAAAGGGCCGCGTGCCTAGTCGAGGCCCGCTAGGTTTCGAAGGTAAAATCGACCCGAAACCGCCTGGTTAATATGCCGCCAACGGTTTAACGCTAGGCCGGAAAGGCTTTCGCATGATCCCCTTCACCGCAAATCCGCTCGACCGCGCCAGCGAGAAGCGCGCCGATGCCGCATGGATCGAAGCGCGCAGACGCGATCCGCAGTCCTTGATTCTGCCTCTGTGGCGGCTCGAGCCTTTCCTGCTCGGCGCGGAGACGAGCGCGCCGCCGGCGGAACTCGGCCTCTTGCGCCCGGGCCTTTGCGAAAGCATGGCGGCGGAAGACGCGCCGTGCATCTTTCTGGGCTTGGAAAGCGGCCGCGCGTATTTCGCGCTCGACATCTCCGCCGCGGAAGCGCCGGCGGAAAAGGGACCGCTCGCGGGGCTCGGGCATTTCCGCGATGCGCGCGCGGCGGCACAGATGCTCCCTCTCGGCGACGCGGCGATCATGGGCCAAGCCAAGGCGATGATCGACTGGCACCAGCGACACGGTTTCTGCGCGCGCTGTGGCCACGCCACGCAATCCATGGACGCGGGCTATCGGCGCCTCTGTCCCTCGTGCAAGGCCGAACATTTCCCGCGCACCGATCCCGTGGTGATCATGCTCGCGACGCTGGGCGAGGAGTGCCTGGTCGGCCGCGGACGGCAGTTCCCGCGCGGCATGTATTCGGCGCTGGCCGGCTTTGTCGAACCCAGCGAAACGATCGAAGAGGCCGTTCGCCGCGAACTGAAAGAGGAGGCCGGCATCGAGACCGGCGCCGTCACCTACTACACCACCCAGCCCTGGCCGTTTCCCTCCTCGCTGATGATCGGCTGCTTCGCGCAGGCGCTGACCAAAGAGCTGCAGGTCGACGAAAGCGAACTCGCCGAAGCCCGCTGGCTCGACCGTGCCACCGCGCGCGCGATCATCTCGGGGGAGCGCGTCGAGGGCCTCTGGCTGCCCCCGCCCGTCGCCATCGCCCATCACCTGATCAAGTCATGGGCGACGGGGTAGGTCCCTTAGTGTCATTCCCGGCCGAGCGGAGCCGAAGGCGGAGCGAGGGGAAGGGAATCCACGTTCACAGCCGCGCTGGTCTGAAAATGAATTCCCTTACCCTCGCGTTGCTGCCGCAACGCTCAGCCGGGAATGACACTTGTGCATAGGGAGCAGCGCGCCTTACAAAAAATTGTCCGGCCAGATCATCGTGCGCCACATATGCGCGGTGGGTGAGTTGTCGAAGCCCAAACCTTCCTCCGGCTGCTTGAAGTGGCGGCCGATCAGATCTTCGAATTCACCGGGATCGATGTTCACATTGTCCTCGAAGGCATAGAGATCGTAGAGCGTGATCGTGCGCGCGCTCATGTACCAGCGATGTTCGCGCGCCGCCTCGAAGTCGCGTTTGAGATAGCCGGGAACCTCGTAATCCGGCCCCCAGAAGCGCAGATAGGCTTGCGGATATTCGTAGCCCACGGCCGGATCGGGAAAGAAGCGCAGCGCCTGGTGATGGCGGACCGCCCAGGCGACTTCCTCGTCGACATAAGGCGCGATCAGCTGCGCGCCCCAATAGCCGTGATCGGTGCGCATCAAGGCGCCCATGGCGATGTCGTGCAGCAGGCAGGCCAGCACGATCTTCTCGCCATGCCCCGCCTTGCGCGCCAGCATCGCGCTCTGCAGCAGGTGGCTGCGCGCGGCGTTGCTGAAGCGCAGGCGGTAAAAGTCGAGCAGCCTCGGCCGCGCCGGCATTTGCGGCAGCGCCGGATTGTCGCCCGCCATCAGCAAGGTCCCGGGGCCCAGCTCGGCCAGCACGCGCTTCTCCGCCGCGCCTTCGAAATCGCCGATGGTGGCGATGGGCTGCGGCACCGACAGACGTCTCATCTCATCGCCTTTGGCGCAAATTCCGTGGCGCAGGATACCGCCTTGCTGCTAGATCGTGGATGACATGGCGACGCATACCGCAGGCCCCGAAATCGAACGCCTCATCCAGCTCCTGGCCCGTCTGCCGGGGCTCGGGCCGCGCTCGGCGCGTCGCGCGGCGCTGGCGCTGCTCAAGAAGCGCGAAGCGCTGCTCGAGCCGTTGGGCGCCGCGATGCGCGAGGCGGCGGCCAGCATCAAGCTCTGCGAGATCTGCGGCAATCTCGACAGCACCAGCCCCTGCGCCCTGTGCCGCGACGAGAGCCGCGATCCGCGCCTGCTCTGCGTCGTCGAGGACGTCGCCGACCTCTGGGCGCTGGAGCGCGCCGGCGTCTTCCGCGGCCGCTATCACGTGCTCGGCGGCGCGCTCAGCGCGCTGGACGGCATCACGCCCGAGCGGCTCAATGTCGCCTCGCTGCTCAGCCGCGTCCGCCAGGGCGTCGACGAGGTCGTGCTCGCGGTCAATGCCACCGTCGAAGGCCAGACCACCGCGCATTACCTGATGGATGCGCTGGCATCCTGCGGTGTGAAGGTGACGCGGCTCGCCCATGGCGTCCCCGTCGGCGGCGAGCTCGACTATCTCGACGAAGGCACGCTCAGCGCCGCCTTCAAGGCGCGGCGGGGATTCTAGTTCGGCGGCAATGGCGCCGGCGTCTCGCCGCCGAGTTCGACGTTACGGATCTTCTCGCCGCGGCTCACGATCTTTTCCGCCGACACCGCGATGTCCTTTATGTCGCCTTCAACCTGCCCGAAATGGCCCTGCAGCTTGAGCACGCGCTCGCCCAGCCGCTTCACGTCGGCGACCAGGCTGCCCACTTCCTTCTGGATCAGGCTCGCCTGCTCGCGCATGCGCGCGTCCTTCATCACCGTCTGGATGGTGTTGATCGCGAGCATCAAGATGTTGGGCGAGACCACGATCACCTGGGCGCGGTGCGCCTTCTGGATCATGTCGGCGAAACCGTCATGCAGGTCCGCATAGATCGACTCAGACGGCACGAACATGATCGCCGGCGTCTGGACCTCGCCGGGGATGAGATATTTCTGCGCGATATCGGCGACGTGCTTGCCGACATCGCCGCGGACGCGCGCTGCCGCCACCTTGCGCTCCTCGTCCGTCGCCGCATTCCGCACGCTCTCGAAGCATTCGAGCGGAAATTTGGAGTCGATCACGATCAGCGCCTTGTTGCCGGGAATGCGGATGACGCAGTCGGGGCGGTTGCGGTTGGAGAGCGTGAACTGGAAATCGTAGAGCGTCGGGGGCAGGCCGTCGCGCACGATCTCTTCCATCTGCGCCTGGCCGAAGGCGCCGCGGGCCTGCTTGTTGGAAAGCACCTGCTGCAGCGATACCACCTGGCCCGACAACGCCGAGATGTTCTTCTGCGCCTCGTCGATCACCGTCAGGCGTGTCTGGATGCCGCCGAGCGTCTCGGCGGTCCTGGTCGCGGTCTCGTTCAAGCTCTCGCCCAGCCGGGCATTGAGCGCGTCGATGCGCTCCGACAGCGCCTTCTGCAATTGCGCCTGCGACTCCAGACTCTGCTGGAAGCGTTCGGCGATCCCGCCCTGCGCGGCGATCACCGTATCGAGCCGGCCATCCCCCGGCGCGGCGGCTCCCCGCATGAAGCTCGCCGCCAGGACAAGCGCCGCCAGCACCACCGCCGCGGCAAGCAGGATCAGCCCGAATTCCATCGCCTATCCGTTAACTTGACCCAAAGGTGAGGCTCACCTATCTCAGCCCCATGGCCGTCCGCCCCATCCTTACCGCGCCCGATCCGCGCCTCAAAGCGGTCTCGACCGAGGTCGAGACGGTGGACGAGGCCCTGCGCGCGCTGATCGACGACATGGCGGAGTCTATGTACGCCGCCGACGGCATCGGGCTTGCGGCGATTCAGATCGGCGTCCCCAAACGCGTCATCGTCATGGACCTCGACCAGAAATCGGGCAAGAAAAATCCGCGCGCCTTCGTCAATCCGAGGATCGTCTGGGCGAGCGAAGAGACGGCGACGTTCGAAGAGGGTTGTCTCTCCGTCCCCGAGATCTGGGAAGACGTCGCGCGGCCGGCGCACATCCGCGCCGAATATCTCGACCGCGAGGGTGTCCAGCAGAGCCTGGAAGCCGACGGGCTTCTCGCCACCTGCCTGCAGCACGAGATGGACCATCTCGAAGGCGTGCTGTTCATCGACCACATCTCCAAGCTCAAGCGCTCCATGGCGCTGCGCAAGCTCGCCAAGGCCAAGCGGCTGAAGGAGACGGGGTAGGTGCTCTTCGGGGATTCAAAGAAATGGGCGTCACCCTGAGGTGCCCGCCCGCGTGCTTCGAGGCACCGCTTCGCGGTGCACCTCAGCATGACGCGGGCGGGCCTCGAAGGGTGTGGCGATGACCTTGCGCCTCGCCTTTCTCGGCACGCCGGATTTCGCGGTGCCGACGCTCGCAGCCTTGATGACGCAGGGTCACGAGATCGCTTGCGTCTATTGCCAGCCGCCGCGTCCCAAAGGGCGCGGCTTCGAGACCGAGCCCTCGCCGGTGCATAGATTCGCCTTGGCCTCCCATCTGGCGGTGCGCACGCCGGCAAGCCTGCGCGACCCTGCGCAGCAGGAGCTGTTTGCCGCGCTCGCGCTCGATGCGGCGGTGGTCGTCGCCTATGGGCTGATCCTGCCCAAGGCGATCCTCGAGGCGCCGCGGCTCGGCTGTTTCAACCTGCACGCCTCGCTGCTGCCGCGCTGGCGCGGCGCCGCCCCGATCCAGCGCGCCATCATGGCCGGCGATGCCGAGACTGGCGCGATGGTCATGCGCATGGATGAAGGCCTCGACACCGGTCCGGTTCTGATGGCCGAACGCGTGAGCGTCGCGCGCAAGACCTATGGCGAACTGCACGACGAGCTTGCGCAGCTCGGGGCCGATCTGACGGCGCGCGCGCTAGCGGCGCTGGAGCGCGGCTCGATCGAGGCCGTGCCGCAGGCGAGAGACGGCGTCACCTATGCCAAGAAGATCGACAAGGACGAAGCCCGCATCGACTGGACGAAATCCGCCCGCGAAATCGATTGTCTGATCCGCGGGCTTTCGCCTTCTCCCGGCGCCTGGACCATGGCCAAAGGGGAGCGGCTGAAGATTCTCTACGCCGAGCCCGCCGATGGCAGCGGCGCGCCGGGCACGCTGCTCGACGACGCACTCGCCGTTGCCTGCGGCGAAGGCGCGCTGCGTCTCGTCCGGCTGCAGCGCGCCGGAAAGGCCGCGATGAGCGCAGCCGAATTGCTGCGTGGCTTTGCGCTCAAGATGGGAGAGTGTCTGTCCTGATGCTCCATATAATTCCGTCAAGCCCATGCCCCGCTATCGTCTGATCCTCGAATATGACGGCGCGCTGTTCGTCGGCTGGCAGCGGCAGGACAATGGCGCGTCGGTGCAGGGTGCGCTGGAGGAGGCGATCTCCAAATTCTCTTCCGAGCGCGTCACGGTGACCGGTGCCGGCCGCACCGATGCCGGCGTGCACGCTTTGGCGCAGGTGGCGCATTTCGATCTCGACAAGGACTTTGCTCCCGGCAAGGTGCGCGACGCGCTCAACCATTTCCTGCGCCCGGCGCCGGTCGTGGTGCTGGATGCCGCGCGCGTCGAGGAGCAATTCCATGCGCGCTTCTCGGCCACGAAGCGGCACTACCTCTATCGCATCCTCTGTCGGCGCGCGCCGCCAGCGCTGGAGAAGAACCGCGTCTGGCATGTGGTGCGCGAACTCGATGCCGAGGCGATGCACGCCGCAGCCCGGGCGCTGATCGGGAGCCACGACTTCACCACCTTCCGCGCCGCCGAATGCCAGGCCAAGTCGCCGGTGAAGACTTTGGAGCGGCTCGACGTTTCGCGCGTGGGCGAGGAGATCCACGTCAACGCAGCGGCGCGCTCCTTTCTGCATCACCAGGTGCGCTCGATGGTGGGCAGCCTGAAACTCGTCGGCGAAGGCAAATGGCGGCCGCGCACTCTCGGCGACGCTCTCGCCGCCCGCGACCGCAGCGCCTGCGGCCCCGTCGCACCGCCGGACGGACTCTATCTGGTCAAGGTGGAGTACTAGGCGCTCACAAATCCACCAGCTCCACGCTTCCCGGCGCGATGCGCTGGCCGAGGAAAATCTCGCCGATGCGGGCGAAGCGTTTGGCAGCGTCGGTCGCGAGGAAGCGGTGCGGCATCGGCGGGCCTTCGCGCAGCAATCCGTCCTGCGCCAGGCGCCTCTCCACGGCGAGCGCCACGGTCGCGGCACTGTCGACGAGAACGATGTCGGGCCCGGCGATGCGCGCGATGGCGTCGCGCAAGACCGGATAGTGCGTGCAGCCCAGCACCAACGCCGCCGGCGCGCGCTCGAGAAGGGAATCGAGATAGCGATGGATCGCAAGATCGACGATGGCACCCTCGATCAGGCCTTCTTCCGCGAGCGGCACGAGCAAGGGGCAGGCTTGCTGCAGCACCGGCACCTTAGGCGCGCGCGCGCGGATGGCGCGTTCATAGGCGCCGGCGCGCACCGTTCCCTCCGTCGCGATCACCGCGATGGGGCCTTGGGGCGACGCCGCAAGCGCGGCCTCGGCACCTGGCGCGATCACGTCGATCACCGGCAGCGGAGCGAACGCCTCGTTCAACGCCGGCAGCGCCACGCCCGAGGCGGTGTTGCAGGCGACGACCAGCAGCTTGATCTTGCGCTTGACCAGCGCCGACACCGCCTGCACGGCATAGCGCGTCACCGTGTCGGCGCCCTTGGTGCCGTAGGGAAGCCGCGCGGTGTCGCCCAGATAGACGAAACTCTCCGACGGCATCCCCGCCATAAGCGCCCGCATCACCGTCAATCCACCCATGCCCGAATCGAAGACGCCGATGGCCGCGTCCTTCATGGCGGCGCCGCGAAGTAGCGCTGAAGCAGCTCGGCATAGATCGCGCTCAAGCGCTGGATCTCGGCGACCGGCACGCATTCGTCGGCCTTGTGCATGGTGCCGCCGGGCAGGCCGAGCTCGGCCACCGGACAATGCGATTTTATAAAGCGCGCATCCGAAGTGCCGCCGGTGGTCGACAGCGCCGGCCGTGCACCCGTCACGTTCTCCGTGGCATCGGCGAGGAGGTTGACGAACGGCCCAGGCTTGGTCAGGAACACCTGGCCGCCGCGTTCGAAGGCGATCGCGATCTCGCAGCCGCTGCGCGCGGCGACGGCATCGGCTTCGCCGCGGATCCAGTCTTCGAGCGCGTCGTGGGACTGCCTGTCGTTGAAGCGGATGTTCAATTGCGCCCTCGCCTCGGCGGGGATGACGTTGCCGGCCGGATTGCCGACATCGACGGTGGTGAAGGACAAGGTCGAGGGCTCGAAATGATCCGTACCCGGATCGATCGCCTTTCCCGACAGCGCGCCGATCAGCTTGGCCATTGCCGGTATCGGATTCTTCGCCTTGTGCGGATAGCCGACATGGCCCTGTGTACCCCTGACCCGGATGCGCGCCGTGAGCGAGCCGCGGCGGCCGATCTTGATGGTGTCGCCGGCTGCCGCCGTCGAGGTCGGTTCGCCGACGACGCAATGATCGAGCGTCTCGCCGCGCGCTTTCAGCCAGTCGAGAACCTTGGCCGTGCCGTTGATCGCAACGCCCTCTTCGTCGCCGGTGATGAGCAGGCTGATCGAGCCGTTGAGCGCTCCTTTCGCCAGATGCCGCGCCGCCGCCTGCACGAAGGCGGCAATGGCGGATTTCATGTCCGCTGCGCCACGGCCATAAAGGGTGCCGTCCGCGATCTCGGCGCCGAAGGGATCGTGACGCCATAGCGACGAGTCCCCCGGCGGCACCACGTCGGTATGGCCGGCGAAGCAGAAATGGGGCGCCGCGGACCCGATGCGGGCATAGAGATTGTCGACCGGCGCGGTGCCGTCGCCCTCGAACCGCAGGCGGTGGCATGCGAAGCCCAGCGGCGCAAGCGCGGCTTCCAGCACGCCAAGCGCGCCTTCGTCCTTCGGCGTCACCGAGGGGCAGCGAATCAGGGCTTGCGCGAGCGCGACCGCGTCCATGGCCGGCGATTTACACACAATCCGAGCGGCGGGAAACCTCAGGCCCGATGGCGCCCGCCCCCGGCGCATGGCAGACTCGCGCCTTCTCTGGGAGGGGATTCGCCATGGGCAGGATCAACTTGGGCCGCGTCGTCCTCGGCGGGCTGGTCGCGGGCGTCATCATCAACCTCATCGAGTTCATCTTGAACGGCATCGTGCTGGCGGACCGCTGGAACGACCAGATGGCTTCGCTCAACCGGTCCGTCTTCGACGTCAAGCAGATCGTCGCCTTCAACGTCTTCGGTTTCGTCAGCGGCATCGTGGCGGTGTGGACCTATGCCGCGCTGCGCCCGCGTTTCGGCGCCGGACCGACGACGGCGATCTATGCCGGGCTGCTGACCTGGGTGACGCTGTACCTGCTGGCCGACGGCATGCCGACTATCATGGGCATTTTTCCGGTCTCGATGTTCTTGATCCTGATCGGCGTCGGCCTCGTCGAGATCGTCGCCGCAACGCTGGCCGGTGCCTGGCTCTACAAGGAAGCTTAGTTCGCTCTTCCCGGAGCGACGAATTCAAGGCTCGTTTCGGACGCAATACGGGCGTCGATCGGGACGCGAGGCTTTTTTTGTGCATCGCAGCAAGCGGCAAGATTTATTTTTTCGCTGGGTTCGTCGCGGTCTTCCTTCATCTTCGAGAACACAAAGAACCCAGCCGCGCCGCGCGCTTTCGCACGCCGCGGTGGAGCCGGTTCCGTCGTCTCGCACCTGTGGGGATTTAGCCGAAATGGGAATTCGACCGTGACGGTTCAAGGGGGGGTGCCGGATTTATTTTTGCTGCGGCGCGGCGAAACGATCAGCCTTACGCCGCCGATTCGCCCGCCAGCGGATCGGGCCCGTAAGCGTTGGGTCCCTCCGTGCCGCGCAGGCAATAGAGCTCTACGAACCCCCAGATGCTGAGGATCAGCGAGGCGACGCCCACCAGGGACATCATCGGATTTGGAGCAGCCGCGTTGGCGCCGGCGTTCATCGCGGAAAGCATGGTCGCCAGATTGATCCAGCTGAGCACGATGGGAATCACGATGAAGACGACGATCCACCACGCGCTCTTGTTGCGGTCGTGCAGGCGCTTCACGCTGACCGCGATGCCGCAATAGAGCACTATCAGATAGAGCAGAATCGAGGCCAGGGCAGCCGCCCCGATCGTGGCGCCGCCCGCCATCATCCCGGCAGGTCCGCCCTTGACCATCGCCACGATGGAGCCGCCGAAGACGACCGCAACGGCCGTGAAATAGACGATGTAGACCACGATCGCGATCAGCACGAACAGCCAGATCTTGGCGCGATTGATCCGGCCCTGAAATCCGAAAAGATAATTGCCCCAGTTCATGGCCTGCCCCTCCGCGTAAGGGCGCATCATCCCATATCGGCCGCGTGCGGGGAAGCGGGGGGCGCCATCGGATCGGGCCCGAAACGGTTGGCGCCCCTGGTGCCGCGCAGGAAATACATCTCGACGAAGCCCCACACGGACAGTCCTAGTCCGACTACGGCGAAAACTGCGGCAAGTATCATGCGTATCGCAGACGGCGAAGGTCCATCTGCCGGTGCGATGACTTCGGCCAATCCGATCGCCGCTGTAGGAACGACGTAAAACGGCAAAATCCACCAGCCGCTTCGATTGCGGTCATGCAGTCTTTTGATGCCGACGGCGAAGTACATGCCGTAGATCGCGACAAAGAACGTGAGACCCGCGATGAAAATCGCCTTTCCGAACGCGGGCGATCCCGTTTGCGTGTCGGGGTCGACCTGGACGATCCCCATCGCATTCACAATGGCGTAGGTCAAAAAGGCGAGCGCAAGCGCAACGAATTCGAAGACGACAGCAACGGCAAAAAACAGCCACATCTTCGCGCGGTTGATGCGGCCCTTGAAGCTAAAGAGATATTGCCCCAGCGCATGAGTCCCGCTATTCCCTGAGAAGCTCGTTGATCGAGGTCTTGGCGCGGGTGCGCTCGTCGACGCGCTTGACGATGACGGCGCAGGCGAGCGCGGGGCGATCGCCCCCTTGCGGCAGCGTGCCGGGCACGACCACCGAATAGGGCGGCACGCGGCCCTGGAAGATTTCTCCGCTGGCGCGGTCGACGATGCGCGTCGAGGCGGTCAAGAACACGCCCATCGACAGCACCGAGCCCTGGCCCACGATCACGCCTTCGGCCACTTCCGAGCGGGCGCCGATGAAGCAATCGTCCTCGACGATGGTGGGCGCGGCCTGCACCGGCTCGAGCACCCCGCCGATGCCGACGCCGCCGGACAGATGGCAGTTGCGCCCGATCTGCGCGCAGGAGCCCACCGTCGACCAGGTGTCGACCATAGTATTCTCGCCGACATGGGCGCCGACATTGACGAAGCACGGCATCAGGACCGCGCCTTTGGCGACGAAGGCCGAGCGGCGCACGATCGCGCCCGGCACGACGCGAAAGCCCGCGGTCGCAAAGCGCGCCTCGTCCCAGCCCACGAATTTGAGATCGACCTTGTCCCAGCCGCCTTCGATGCGCCGCATGGCGCCGAGGCGGAAGGAAAGCAGCACCGCCTTCTTGAGCCACTGATGCACGACCCATTCGCCGCCCGTCTTTTCGGCGACGCGCGCGCGGCCGGCATCGAGATCGTCGAGCGCCTGCTCGACCGCCTCGCGCGCCGCGCCGGTCGTCTGCGGCGACAGCGCGTCGCGGTTCTCCCAGGCGGATTCGATGATGGCGGCGAGAGTCATGGCCCGATCCTGATGGCGTGCAGGAATTCGCTCAAGTCGCGCGTGACGTGATCGCTGTGCGCCGCGCCGCTCTCGGCTTGCGGGCCTTGCGTCGCCCACACCGAGCCGGTGTCGATCCAGACCGTGGTCATGCCCAGCGCGCGGGCCGGCGCCAGATTGGGCCTGAGATCGTCGAACATCGCCGCGCGCGCCGGCGCCAGCTTCGCCTGCGCGACCACCGTGTCATAGGCGGAGGGGAAAGGCTTGGGCTGGAACTGCGTGGTGCGGATGTCCCAGATCTCGTCGATGTGTGGAGTGAGTCCGATGCGGTCGAGCACGCGCGCGGCGTGGCTGCGGCAGCCATTGGTGAAGACGAAGCGCCGCCCCGGAAGCGCGCCGATCGCGCGATTCAGCGCGGGCGACGGCGCCAGCGCCGCAAGGTCGATGTCGTGCACCTGAGCGAGGAATTCTTCCGGATCGACGCCATGGCGCTGCATGAGCCCGTTCAAGGTGGTGCCATGGTCGCGGTAATAGGCCTTCTGGACGCGCCTGGCGTCGTCGGCGTCTACGCCCAGCAGCCGCGCCACATAGGCCGCCATGCGCGCGTCGATCTGCTCGAAGATGCGGCTGTCGGCGCGATAAAGCGTGTTGTCGAGATCGAAGATCCAGGCCTCGACATGGCGGAAATCCGCCCGCTCCTGCTGGAATTGCGCCGCCTGCATGGGTGCAGCATGGGCAAGCGCGGCGATCGGCGCAAGCTTTGGGCAACCATGCGGCTTAATGCGCGCTTAAGGCGACAGGGGCGAAAATCCGGCAATGACCGGCAGCATCGCGCGGCGCCCCCAACCGACCCCCGGCAAGAGCCCGGAGGAGATGTTGCATCTGCTCGAGGCGCGCGCGCGCGAGGCCCGCCATGACCTGGCGGCGCGCACCGATGCCGGCGAGGACGTGCTCGACTACCTCGCCCGCCATGGCGAGAGCCAGACGCGCCGCGCCGTCGCCGCCAATCCCGCAGCGCCGGCCCGCGCCAACCGTCATCTCGCCGACGACGGCGAGGACGACGTCCGCGCCGAACTCGCGCGCAAGATCGCGCGGCTGATGCCGGGCCTGTCGCGGCCCGAGGCGGCGCACATCCAGGCGCTCACCATCGAGACGCTCGAGCGGCTGGCGCGCGACCAGGTGCCGCGCGTGCGTGCCGTCCTCGCCGAAGAGATCAAGCATCTGGACTGCGTACCGGCGCATGTGGTCAAGGCCTTGGCGCGCGACGTCGAGGCGATCGTCGCGGTGCCGATCCTGGAATATTCGCCGCTGCTCTCCGACGCCGACCTGATGGAGATCATCGCCGAGGGCAAGGTGCATGGCGTGCTGGCGGCGATCGCGCGGCGCCGGCCGGTGAGCGCGGAGATTTCCGACGCCGTGGTCTCCTCGCTCGACATTCCCGCCGTGTCGGCGCTGCTCTCCAATCCCGACGCGAAGATCCGCGAGCGCACGCTCGACGCCATCATCGACCAGGCCGAGCGCATCAGCGTGTGGCAGAACGCGCTGTGCGTGCGCGCCGAGCTGTCGCAGCGCGCGATCAAGCGGCTGGCCGGATTCGTCTGCGTCGAGATGGTCGAAAGGCTGGCCCAGCGGCGCAATCTGGACGAGGACGCCAAAGCCTGGCTGGCGCGTCAAGTGCGCATCCGCGCCGAGGAAGGCGAGCTCGAGCCGTCGCAGAACCGCGCCGCCTTCGACGAGGTCGACCGCGCCGCAAAGCTCGGGACGCTCGACGAAGATTTCGTCGAGGCCGCCGCCGAGGCCGTCAAGCGCGAGACCATCGTCTTCGCGCTGGCAAGGCTGGCGCGGTGCAGCGACCGGACGGTGCGGCGCATCCTGCTGACGCGCTCGGCAAAGCCGGTGACCGCGTTGTGCTGGCGCGCGGGCTTGAGCATGCGCGCCTCGTTCAAGATCCAGCGCTTCGTGATGAAGCTGCCCGCCGACGAGCTCCTCCCCGCGCGCGGCGGTGTCGGCTTTCCCCTGCGCGAGGAAGAGATGGGCTGGCATCTGAGCTATTTCGGAGTGGGGGATTAAGTACCCATTCATCCTCCCCCGCATGCGGAGGAGGTGCCGAGCGCCAGCGAGGCGGAGGGGGCGCGTTGGTTGCTCCCCCCTCCGGCGCTTCGCGCCACCTCCCCCGTAAACGGGGGATTGTGCACTACTTGACATAAGACCTCCCCGGGGGTATATGTGGGGCGAATGAGGGAGTTCGCCCATGGGCACGTCCAAGCGCATTCACCAAATGACGGTTCCGCAGTGGGAAAAGGCGTTCCCGGACGACGATTCGTGCAAGGCGTACCTGGTTAAGCACCGCTGGCCTGAGGGCATTCACTGCCCGCGCTGTGGCAATACCGAGATTTATGAGCTGGCCCGCGCGTTCCATTGGCAGTGCACGGCGTGCGCGCCGGGAGGATCGACGGGCTATCGGTTCTCCGTGACGGTCGGGACGATCTTTGAGAACTCGAATGTCGGCTTGCGGATGTGGTTCCGCGTCATTCACCGGATGCTTGTCAGCAAGAAAGGCGTTTCGGCCCACCAGATTTACCGGGAGATGGGGTTCGGCTCGTACCGGACAGCTTGGTACATGTGCCATCGCATCCGCGTTGCCTTGGCAGATGAGAATTTCCGCAAGCTGATCGGCATTGTCGAAGTGGACGAAACCTATATCGGCGGGCACAACAAGAACCGGCATTGGAATAAGAAAACCGCTGGCGTCGGCGGACTGGAAGCGGATAAGTCCGTTGTGATCGGCGCCGTCCAGCGCAAAGGCAATGTGGTGGCGCGCGTGATTGAAAACACAAAGACGGAAACCTTTGAAGACTTCGTTCGCGAGTTCGTTTCGACGGACGTTAGCTTGCTCGCAACCGATGAACACAGCGGCTATCGCCGTCTCTCGCCTGAATATCCGCACCATGCCGTGCGGCACCAAGCAAAGAACTACGTTGTCGGCGCCATCCACACCAATACGATTGAAGGCTTTTGGTCGATCATAAAACGCGGCGTTGTCGGCACATTCCATAAAGTGAGCCGCAAGTACCTCCCGCTGTATGTCGCGGAGTTCCAGTTCCGCTACAATAACCGCGAAAATCCGGACATTTTCGCGAGCGCGATTGAGGGTTGCTAGTTGCATGCGCTCATTCGCCAATTGTGGGGGCGCCCTTTGTCAAAGTCCGCTTCTAGATTGACCCTCAGAACTGCGGGAGCCGATCCGGCGGAAAAAACCCTAACGTCATATTCGCCGGGGGAAAGCAATAGAGATGGTCCATTTGCCATGATCTTTTGGTCATTGGGCTGAAGCATATAGATGAATGCGCGATTTCCGGGACCGCGATTGTTATCCAAGTGAACAATGGCGACGTTTTTGGGCTCCTCGCTTCTAAGATCAAAAAGACCGCTGACCGGGTACGGAACGGCGCCCTCCCTGCCAATCGCAACTTGACACTTCTCCAAAAACTTTTCGCCTGTATTTGTGACGCGAGCATGGAACACCATCGTCGCTGGTAGCTCGTTCCCTTCTGCGTCCGTTCGCGGCGATTCAAATGCAGCCCCATCATTCAATGCTATTTCGATGTCCGATTTTCTCTCTGGTGGGATTGTTGCCTGGAGCGCCGCATAAACGCGGACGGGAGCGCCTACGAGCCTAACAACGAAGATGATGACCCATGCTGCTCCGACCGACAGAAGCCCCATTTCGCCCGTAAATACGAGAAACTGTCCCCAATGCTCGGTTGGTGGCACCAGCATCATGCCTTCCTCCTTCGAGAGAGCAACAATATTGCCCTCCTCCGTAGGTAGGCTAACCACTTTTGCGCCCTATGTCGAATACGGCATAATCGCCCGTAAACGGGGGAGGACAACAGTCCCTTACCTTTTCTTCGGCAACAGCAATCCCTGTTCGCCGACATGGGCCGTGTAGCCCGCCAGCCCTTTCACGTCGGTCTCGGCGAAACCGCTTTCGTTGAGGCCGCGCTTGGCGCAGTTCTCGCGGCCCTGGATGTCGAACTCGATATTGGTGGTGCAGAATTTCGCCTTGCCGGTGGCGATGGGGATGCCGCCCGGCGTCTGGACCAGGATATAGATCTTGTCGGCAGCGAGCGGCTCGGCGATGGCCTTGGCGCAGCCGCCGGCGGCGATCTTCCACCAGCCGCGCGAGCGCCAACGGCCCTTGTCGTTCTCGCCGAGCGCCACCCAGACGGGCTTGTCGGCGTCGTCGCAGATCGCGTAGCCCTGCGGGGCGCTGGTCTTGAGCGCCTCGGTCTCGAGAGCGTCGAACAGATCCTGCGGCGTCGCGTCGGCTTTCATGTTGAGGCGCTTGCGGAACGCCGCGAGCGCGGCATCGGCGCTCTTGTCGGGCTTGGGATCGATGGCGCCGATCTTGGCTCCGGTGTCCCTGAGCAGGCGTTTCAGGCCCGCCGCCTCGGCATCCTTCAGCGTGGCGAAGGAAGGCTGGTCGTCGAAGGTCATCGCCCAGGATCGCGCGCCGCGGGTTTCGACGCCGGCAAAGGGACGGTCGAAGGTGTCGTCCGCCGGACAGCGCATCGCCGCGAACGGCACGGTCAGCGTGAAATCGGCATCCTTGACGCAGAGCTTCTGCGTGCCGCCCCAGTTGCGCATCGCGCCCTGGTGCGCGAGCGAGGTGCGCGCATAGACGAAATAGCCCTTCGCCTTCAGCCGCTCGTGGAGCGCGGTCTGGCAGGTGCCCGGCACCACCCGGGTCCAGCCCTGCGTCACCGCGTCGATGCCCTCGGCATGGCCGGTCGCGGCGTAAAGCACATAGGAGGTGCGGTTGCAGAGCTTGAGCTGCGCCTCTGCACCGGTCGCGAGCAGGCACAGCGCGGCCGCGACGATGGCCGGGAGAATCCTCATTCGGCCGTGATCAAGGTGCCGGCGCCATGCTCGGTGAAGAGCTCGAGCAGGACGACATGGGGGATCCGCCCGTCGAGGATGACCGCGGCCTTGACGCCCGATTCGACCGCCTCGATGGCGGTTTCGATCTTTGGGATCATGCCGCCGCGGATGGTGCCGTCGGCGATCAGCGCGCGCGCCTCGGCGATGGTGAGCTTGGGGATCAGCTTGCGGTCCTGGTCGAGCACGCCTTCGACGTCGGTGAGCAGGATCAGGCGCTCCGCCTGCATCGCACCGGCCAGCGCGCCCGCCACCGTGTCGGCATTGATGTTGAAGGTCTCGCCCTTGGGCCCGATGCCGATGGGCGCGATCACGGGGATCAGGTCGGATTCCATGATCTGGCGCAGCACTTCGGGATTGACCGTGTCCGGCGTGCCGACGAAGCCCAGATCGACCTTGCGGGTCTCCAGCGTCGTCGGATCGAGCTTCATGCGCTCGAGCTTGCGCGCCAGGATGAGGTTGCCGTCCTTGCCCGAAATGCCGACGGCGCGGCCGCCCGCGGCATTGATGCCGCTGACGATGTGCTTGTTGATCGAGCCGGTGAGCACCATCTCGACCACGTCGATGGCGGCCGCGTCGGTGACGCGCAGGCCGTCGATGAAGGTCGAGGGGATGGCAAGGCGCTTGAGCATGTCGCCGATCTGCGGGCCGCCGCCATGGACCACGACCGGCTCGATGCCGGTCTGCTTCATCAGCACGATGTCCTGCGCGAAATCCTCGGTGACGCCGTCGAGCATGGCGTTGCCGCCGTATTTCACCACCACGGTCTTGCTGTCGTAGCGCAGGATGTAAGGCAGTGCCTCGACCAGCACGCGGGCGGTGGATCGCCAGCGCGCCATGATGCGCATGTTGCGGTCCTGGCTGATGTCGTCCAGCGCCATGGCGCCCTTATATCCTATCGCTCAGGAAGCGGCCAGCGCCGCCAGATGCGTCTTAAGCGCATCGAGCCCCGCCGATTCGAGCGCGGAGGTTGCGAAAATCTCCGGAAATGCCGCGCCGTGCCGGCGCGCTTCGGCATCGACGTCGTCGCGCGTCTTGGCGAGCGCCGCGGGCTTGAGTTGGTCGATCTTGGTGAGCACGAGAAGGTAGGAAACCGCGGCAAGGTCGAGCTGGCGCATCGCCTCGCGGTCGACATCCATCGTGCCGCGGCGCGCGTCGATGAGAAGGATGACGCGCTTCAAGTTCGGCCGGCCGCGCAGATAGGCGAAGATCAGCGCCCGCCATTCCTCGGCCAGGCTCTTGGACGCGCGCGCATAGCCGTAGCCCGGCAGGTCAGCGAGCATCAGTCTGCCGCCCAGATCGAAGAAGTTGATCTGCCGCGTGCGTCCCGGCGTGTTGGAGACGCGCGCCAGCGCCTTGCGGCCGGTGAGCGCGTTCAACAGGCTCGACTTGCCGACATTGGAGCGCCCGACGAAAGCGATCTCGGGCAGCTTGGGCGGCGGAAGATCGTCGGGCGACGCCGCGCCCCAGACGAAATCGCAGGGACCGGCGAACAGCTTGCGCGCGTCCCCGCCGTTCACTTCCGCTCGCTGCCGCGCGCCAAGCGCTGACGCAGCCACGCCGGCGGCTTCAGGTTCTCGACCAGATGCACGTCGGCGCCCTGCCGGCGCATCATGACGTATTGCTGCACCACCGAGAGCAGGTTGTTCCAGGCGTAATAGATGACGAGGCCCGAGGGGAACGTCGCGAACATGAAGGTGAAGATCAGCGGCATGTAGGAGAACATCTTGGCCTGCACCGGATCGGCGGGTGCCGGATTGAGCTTGGTCTGCAGCCACTGCGTGACGCCCATCAGCACCGGCCAGATGCCGATCGAGAGAAAGCCGAGGAACGACGGCAGCACCGCGTGTGGATTGAACGGCAGGAGACCGAACAGATTGATGAGCGAGGTGGGATCGGGCGCCGAGAGATCGCGGATCCAGCCATAGAACGGCGCATGGCGCAGCTCGATGGTGACGAAGATGACTTTGTACAGCGAGAAGAACACCGGGATGATCAGCAGCATCGGCAGGCAGCCCGCGACCGGGTTCACCTTCTCTCGCCGATAGAGCTCCATCATCGCCTGCTGCTGCTTCTGCGGATCCTCCTTGAAGCGCTCCTTGATGCGCTCCATCTCGGGCTGCACCAGCTTCATCTTCGCCATCGATTTGTACTGGGCGTTGGCGATCGGAAAGAAGACGAGCTTGACCACCACCGTCAGCGCCAGGATGGCGAGACCGAAATTGCCCAGCAGATGGAAAAGCTGGTTGAGCAGCCAGAACAGCGGCTGGGTGATGATGATGAACCAGCCCCAGTCGATGGCGAGATCGAAGCGCGCGATGTTGAGGCGGTGCTCGTAATTCTTGATGATGTCGAAGACCTTGGCGCCGGCGAACAGGCGGTGGGTGACGCTGAGCGTCGAACCCGCGGCGAGGCTGCGCGGGTCGAGGCGGTAATCCGCCTGGTAGTGCTTCGCGCCGCCGCTGGCCGCGCTGTAGACGCCTTGGAAGGGCTGGTTCTGCGGCGGGATCAGCGTGGCCATCCAGTATTTGTCGGTGATGCCGACCCAGCCGCCGGTCGAGTTGAACGTCTTGGGCGGAGTGTCGTCCTTGAAATCGTCGTAGCTCGGATCTTTCAGGCTGCCGTCGCCGACGCCGACGAAGCCTTCATGCAGCACCCAGTATTTCTGGGTCGGCGGCACGCCGTCGCGCGCCACATAGGCATAAGGCTGCAGCGACACCACCGCGCCCGAATTGTTGGCCACCGTGTCGGTGACGGTGAACATGAACTTGTCGTCGACCGCGATGATGCGGGTGAAGACAAGTCCATGGCCGTTGTCCCAGTTCAGCGTCACCGGATGCGACGGCGTCAGCGGCGCATTGTCCTTCGGCGTCCAGGTGGTGGAGCCCGTCGGCACCGCAAACTTCGCCTGCGTGGTGAAGCCGAAGGCGGCATAATAGGGATATTGGCTGCCTTCCGGCGACAACAGCACGATCTCCGGGCTCTTGGGGTCGACGCTCTCGCGATAGTTCTTGAGCCTGAGATCGTCGAGGCGGGCACCTTTGAGCAGCAGCGATCCGTCGACGGAGGGCGTGTCGATGGCGATGCGCGCGCCGCCGCGCTTCAGCGCTTCCGCGCGGCCGAGATGCTGCGGCGCCGCCGGCGCGGACCGGGCGACCGACGGCGCGGCGGCCTTCTCGCGGTGGAGCAGGGCCTGGCGCGCCTGGTCCGCCTTCATCTGCGGCGCGGCGACGAAATATTCCCAACCCAGGAAGATGGCGAGCGAGATGGCGATCGCGAGCACCAGATTGCGATTGTCGGTCATGTCTTATTCCGGAGGAACGGGATCGTAGCCCTGCGAACCGCCGAGCCAGGTGATGGGATGGCAGCGCGCCAGCCGCCGCAAGGTGAGCCAGCCGCCGCGCAGCGGCCCGTGCCGGTGGAGCGCGTCCAGCGCATATTGCGAACAGCTGGGCTCGAAGCGGCACACGGGGGGAAACAGCGGCGACACGACGCGGCGATACACGAGGACGGGCGCGCTGAGCAAGCCGATGGCGAGGCGGCGCAAGGCGTTCATGCGGTCCCCGCATTGGCTTCCAGCCTGACATGGGCCAGGGCGAGGGCGGACGCAAGGTCTGCGACAAGGCGCCCATAGGGTTCGCTGAGCGTGCCGGCGCGCGCCACCAGCACATAGTCGAAGCCGGCGCGGCCTTCCTTGGGCAGCACTTCGGCCGCGGCGGCGCGCAGCCTGCGCTTGGCGCGATTGCGCGTCACGGCATTGCCGATCTTGCGGCTGGCGGTGAAGCCCACCCGAAGCGCGCTGTCGTCAGGCCCCCGGCAGGCTTCGAGGGTGAGGGAAGGCGTCGCACGGCGTGCCCCGCGCTGGACTTTGAGGAATTCGGCGCGGGTTTTCAGGCGCAGAAGCCGCCGTTTTGCCGGGTTCTCAGGCAGAGAGCTTCTTGCGGCCATGGGCGCGCCGGCGGGCCAGCACCTTGCGTCCGCCGGCCGTCTCCATGCGGGCGCGAAAGCCATGGCGGCGCTTGCGCACGATCTTGCTCGGCTGATAGGGGCGCTTCATGGCGGGCTCCAGGGGACCTTTGAAAGGAGCCGGGTTCTAGGGGACGGGTCCGAAAGTGTCAATTGGACCGCCGGCGGCGCCCTCTTTGGGCGCGCCCACCGTCGGGGTGGCGCCAGCGACAGCTGTCACCGACGCACGCCCGGCAGAACGAGGTGTCGAAATCCCGCGAAGCGCGTTGAGCAGTCGTTGATCCCGAATAGAGGGAGAGGGCGGCGGTATGCGCGTATCGAATGCTTGGGGCAAATCGATCTTGGCAGGTCCGCTCTTGGCGTTAGGTGTGGTCGGAAGTGCGCATGCCGGCTTCACGGTTCTTCACCATTTTATCGGCGGCAGCGACGGCACCAACCCGCGAGGCGCGCTGATCCAAGACTCTGCGGGCAACCTTTATGGTACCACAGCCGGCGATTCGAATACCGTCGGCGGGGTTTTCAAGCTAATGCCGGACGGCACTCTGACGGTCCTCCACATTTTTGCGCGGAAGGATGAAGACGGCTCAGACCCGGAGGGCGGTCTGGTGCAGGACGAGGCCGGCAACCTCTATGGCACCACTTATAGCGGCCCCCTGAACGTAGATGGCCACGGAATCGTTTTCGAGATCGCGCCTGAGGGCAGCGAGAAGGTGCTCTACACCTTCACCGGGGGCAGCGACGGCGGAAATCCCAAGGCGGGCTTGATCATCGATAAAGCGGGAAATCTCTACGGCACGACCCTGTACGGCGGCAGCCATGACCGCGGAACGGTTTTCAAGCTCGCACGCGACGGTACCGAAACGGTGCTGCATGCTTTCCACGGAGGACGCGACGGCGCCGACCCCTATGCCGGCCTCATCCGCGACAAGAACGGCAGCCTCTATGGGACGACGCTCCTGGGCGGGGGCAGCGACTGCGCCAATGCACAGGGCTGCGGCACTGTCTTCAAGATTGCACCCGACGGCACCGAAACCGTGCTTCATGCTTTCGACGGGGACGACGGTGCGTGTCCCTATGGCGGTCTGGTCGAAGACTCTGCCGGCAACCTCTACGGCACGACGACCTATCAAGGCCGTACGGACTGCGCCGATGGTCTAGGGTCTGGAACCGTTTTCAAACTCGCGCCCGATGGCACCGAGACCGTGCTTCATGTTTTCTCCGGCGGCCGCGACGGCGGCAATCCCTACGCTGGTCTGACCCTCGATAGACGAGGCAATCTCTATGGAACGACGTCGGTGGGTGGCGGCTGCTGGCTGAATGGTGGTTGTGGAACCGTTTTCCAGCTTGCGCGGGACGGTAGCGAAACCGTACTTCACGCCTTTCTCGATGGCGACGACGGCAGGTATCCTTTTGCAGCGCTGATCAAGGGCCGGACCGGTCTGCTCTACGGGACGGCCTCCGCCAGCGGTGACTGCCATAACGGAACCTGCGGAAGTGTGTTTGCCCTCGGCAGGTGAAGGTCTACCTCTCGCCGGTGCTGGATTCGGTCTGCCTTTGGTCATGGAACGACGCTCCATTTCCACCCCGGCACCGTTTTCGCCGTCAAGAACTGACACCGCCCCGCGCACGTAGCAACGCCGGCCGGCTTGGATTTTGGCCGCCCGAAATGCTCTAAGAGCGGTCATGCCGGGCCGCATCCGCGCCAGCTTGAGCGAAGGGTACAGGCTGGCCGCCCATTCGCTTGCCGGGCGGCTGCTGCTGCTCACCGTCTTCTATGTGATGATCGGCGAGGTGCTGATCTTCGTGCCCTCGATCGGGCAATATTACCGCGAGCTTCTGGGCAACCACACCGACGCGGCGGAGCTCGCCTTCCTCCCCTTCACCTTGCCGGGGGGGAGCGAGCTGCCCGAAGCCATGCGCACCGCGATTTTGAAGCGCGCCGGCGCGCAGGCGGTGTTCCTCACGCTCCCCGACCAGCGGCTCTATTTCGATCTCGGCCGCCAGCCGACCAAGGTCGACGTCGCCATCGATCTCAACAAGATGGGCTTCGGGCGCGAAATGGTCGAGGCCTTGTCCTGCCTGTTCCATCGCGGCGACCGCATCCTGCATGTCACCGCGCCCACCCGCATCCAGAGCGCGCGCTCCATCGGAATCATCCTGAGCGAACAGCCGATCCGCACCGCGCTGGTGGCGTTTGCCTGGCGGGTGCTGATGACCGGATTGTTCGTCTCGGCGGTGGCGGCCCTACTGCTGTTCCTGTCGCTGTTCTTCGTCTTCGTCAGGCCGATGGAGCGCTTCAGCGCGGCGATGATCCGCTTCCGCGACAACCCCGAGGATTCCGGCGCCATCGTTTCGCCCTCCGGCCGGCGCGACGAGATCGGCACTGCCGAACGCGAGCTCGCCGCGATGCAGCGCGATCTCTATGCATCATTGCAGCAGAAGACCCGGCTGGCCGCGCTCGGGACGGCGGTCGCCCGCATCCAGCACGATCTGCGCAACATCCTCTCCAACGCGCAGCTCGCCTCGGAGCGGCTGTCGGCGGTGGAGGATCCGGTGGTCAAGCGGCTGACGCCCAGGCTCGTCGCCTCGCTCGACCGCGCAGTGGCGCTGGCGACGCAGACCCTGCGCTACGGGCGCGCCGACGAGCGGCCCCCGGCACGAAGGCGCATCCCTTTCAAGCCGCTGGTCGACGACGCGGCGCAAGCCGCGCTCGAGATCGCCGCCACGCCGATCGCCTTCGTCAACGCCGCCCAGCCGGGCCTGGAGATCGACGCCGACCCTGAGCAGCTCTACCGCATCGTGCTCAATCTGCTGCGCAACGCGGTCGAGGCGCTCGCCGGCCGCGGCGGCGCGCGCATCGATATCGTCGCGGAGCGGCATGGCAGATGCGTCAGCTTTTCGGTGGCCGACAACGGCCCGGGCATTCCCGACCCGATGCGCGCAAGGCTGTTCCAGCCATTCGCGCGGGCCGCGCGCACCGGCGGCTCGGGCCTTGGGCTGGCGATCGCGCGCGATCTGGTGCGCGCCCATGGCGGCGACATCGCGCTGCTGCATACCGGAGCCGACGGCACGCGTTTTCGCATCGATATTCCGGACAGGAAGGACGCCGCATGAGCTGGGATCCCAAGGTCTATCTCGACTTCGAGGACGAGCGCACCCGCCCGGCGGCGGAGCTGCTGGCGCGCGTGCCGCAGAAATCGCCCGAGCATGTGATCGATCTGGGCTGCGGGCCCGGCAATTCCACCGCGCTGCTGGCGCGGCGCTGGCCCAAGTCCAAGCTCGAAGGCCTCGACTCGTCCGAAGCGATGCTCGACCAGGCGCGCCGCTCCGCAATCCGCGCCACCTGGCATTCCGGCGACATCCCGAGCTGGAAGCCGGCCAAGCGCTACGACGTGATCTATGCCAATGCGGCGCTGCACTGGCTGGACAAGCAGGACGAATTGCTCCGCCGGCTGATGTCGTACCTCGAGCCCAAGGGGGTGCTCGCCTTCCAGGTGCCAGTCAACTTCAACGAGCCGTCCCATCGGCTCATGCGCGAGGTCGCCGCCGAGGGCCCCTGGGCCGCGCGATTGAAGAACGTGCGCAACATGGTGCTGGGCACGGCCGAGGGCTACTACGATGTGCTCGAACCGCTCACCGCCGCGCTCGACATCTGGCAGACCACCTATCTGCAGGTGCTGACCGGCGACGATGCGGTGTATCGCTGGGTGAGCGGCACCGGATTGCGCCCGTTCCTCAATGCGCTGGAAGGCTCCGAGCGCGAGGCCTATGTGCGCGAATACAAGTCCCGCCTCGCCGCCGCCTATCCCGCGCGCGCGTCGGCCAAGACGCTGTTCCCGTTCCAGCGCCTCTTCGTCGTCGCCACCCGCTGAGCCGGAAGCGAAACGGGCGGGCACTGGGCCCGCCCGTTCCGTTGATGATCAAGGAGAGGGACTATTGACCGGGGCAGACATTCGCCTCGTCGTTCTGGAAGCTCAGCCAGCTGTTGACCGACGTGCTCCGCGGCGCGCCGAAATAGCCGATAAACACGAGCGATTGCACGTTATAGGTGAAGCCGTTGTCGGTGTAGTGATAACCGCCGTAATTGGCCCTTCCCTCGAGCGGGTCGCCGACTTCCATGATGCTGTTGTCGGTGCAGTTGACGGCGTTGTTGACGAAGGGGTCATCCATCCACTCGCCGAGTTCGTGGCTGATGGCGGAGACGTCCTGCGAGAACGCGCCTACAGTGTCGACATAGGTGGAATAGGAATAGGTCTGTCCGCCCGGATTGGCGCCGATCGCGGAATGATAGCCGCCGATGCAGCATTGTCCCGTCTGGGTCAGATAGATGTCATAGGTGATGAAGAGGGGCAGCGCCGCCGGGTTGATCTGCGTGAGCGCGGTGATGAAGCCCTGCAGCTTGGTGTCGAAGGCATTGATGCCCATGGTCCCGACCTTGCCGCTGCCGAAGGGATTGTTCATCACTCTGCCCTGCACGGCCGAGACGTTGATCGTCTGTTCGGCGAGCACCGTCGGCGCGCCGAGAAGCACGTGGTAGCCCGAATTGGTGCTGACCGAGGACCAGAAATTGCCGCGCTGGAACGCGTCGATATACTGCGTGGTGCCGAGATTGACGCCACCCTGGGTGAAGTTCACGTCGCTGGTGAACAGCGGCGACGACGTCGTGTTCTGCACGATGTTGCGACCGTTGGAGAGGATATGCGCCACCGGATCGAAGGTCATGTTGCCGTTCAAGGCGCCGTATACCATCTTGATCGGAACGATATAGACGGGAATGGTCGTTGCAGTGTTGGTCGTCGCCGGATTGGTGCCGGGCATCACATAGCTGACGTGGTGTCCGGTCAAATCGGTGAAACTGCCGCTCCACTGTACCAATTGCCCCGCCGGCACGTGCCCCGGCGCGATCTTGGCGTGGTTGTTGGGAAGAGTGACGAACATCGGCTTGACGCTGATGATCGCAGGGCTCGCTTCGGCCGGCCGCGCCAGGCAGGCGAAAGTCGCGGCCGCCAAACACATCGTCAGAATTTGCGATCTCATGAGATTTGCTCTCCTTTGACCGCCCCAGCTGCATGAGTCCATGCGCGTTCAGGCTAGCGCGATTTGTACCGTCTGCAAAGCGCGCGATTGGATCGAGTGGAATTCAACGTAGCGAAATGCTCGGATCCCATACGGCATAAGTCCTCATCGGCGCCGAAACGCAACGGGCGGGCTTCGAGAGCCCGCCCGCCGGTTGATGATCAAGGGGAAGGATTATTGACCGGGGCAGACATTCGCCTCGTCGTTCTGGAAGCTCAGCCAGGAATTGACTGAGGTCGAGCGCGGCGCGCCGAAATAGCCCAGGAACACCAGCGACTGCAGGTTATATTGGAAGCCGTTGTCGGTGTAGTGATAGCTGCCGTAATTGGCATTGCCCTCGAGCGGGTCGCCGACTTCCAGGATGTTGTTGTCGGTGCAGTTGACGGCATTGTTGGTGAAGGGATCGTCCATCCATTCGCCGAGCTCATGGCTGATGGCGGAGACGTCCTGCGAAAACGCGCCGGGGGAGTCGACATAGGTCGAATAGGAATAGGTCTGGCCGCTCGGATTGGCGCCGTTGGCCGAGTGATAGCCGCCGATGCAGCAGCCGCCCTGCGTCAGATAGATGTCATAGGTGATGAACAGCGGCAGCACGCTCGGATTGATCTGCGCGAATCCGCTCATGAAGGTCTGCAATTTCGCGTCGAAGGCGTTGATGCCCATGGTGCCGACTTTGCCGGTGCCGAAGGGATTGTTCATCACCTTGCCTTGGCTGCGCGAGACGTTGATCGTTTGCTCGGTGAGAACGGTCGGAGCGCCGAGCAGCGTGTGATAGCTCGTGTTGTTGCTGACGGATGACCAGAAATTGCCGCGCTGGAAGGCGTCGATGTACTGCGTCGTGCCGAGATTGACGCCGCCTTGCGTGAAGTTGACGTCGCTGGTGAACAACGGCGAGGACGTCGTGTTCTGCACGATGTTGCGTCCGTTGGAGAGGATATGCGCCACCGGATCGAAAGTCATGTTGCCGTTGGTCGAGCCGTACACCATCTTGATCGGGATGATGTAGACCGGAATCGTCGTCGTCGTGTTCGACGTCGACGGGCTGGCACCCGCCATCACATAGGTGACGTGATGTCCGGTGAGATCGGTGAAGCTGCCGCTCCACTGCGCGAGGTTCGCCGGCGGCGGAACCGTCGGCCCATGCTGCGCGTGGTTGTTGGGCAGGGTGACGAACATCGGACGCGCATTCTTGATATTCGGGTCGTAGGCTTGTGCCGCTGCCGTCACGCAGACGAACGCCGCGCCCAGCATTGTCGCCGTCAGAAATCGCGCTTTCATGGGGTACTTTCTCCTGTGATCGCCCTTGGGGGGATGGGGTCCATCCGCTCTCACGCTAGCTTGATTTGATTCGCCTGGAAAGCATCTTTAGTTGAATCGATTTGATTTCAACGTTTAATGAATGTCGCTTTTTGTGCACATGCGAAGGGGTTCAACGCTTACTGGATAAATCGTCAGTGTGATATCCATCGGTTATCATCCGGAAATCAGTCACCCAGAACGACTCCGTCGCGTCGCGGATCGGCGGCGCCGACATAGACGCCGCTCACGCGTTCGATGACATGCAGCCCGCTCTTCTCGACCGCAGGTGCGGCGACGGTGTGGCCCATCGCGGTGAGCTGCGGCGCCAGTGCTTCGAGGGCGGTGCCCTTCTCGAGGAAGGTGGCGCCGTTCAGGTTGCCGGGATGCGGCAGCGCGACCGCTGCTTGCGGGGTCATGCCGGTGTCGAGCATCGCGACCAGCGACTGCGCCACGTAGTCCACGATCATCGCTCCGCCCGGCGATCCCGTCGCCAGCCGGAAGCGGCCCGTTGCATCGAGCACGATCGTCGGCGCCATGCTCGAGAGCGGGCGCTTGCCCGGCGCCGCGGCGTCGGCCACCGGCTTTCCGTCGCGCATGGGATCGAGCGAGAAATCGGTGAGCTCGTTGTTGAGGATGAAGCCGTCGACCATCATCTCCGAACCGAGCGGCGCCTCCACCGTCGACGTCATCGATACGACTTCGCCGGTGTCGTCGACGACCGCCATGTGGCTCGTGCCGGGATGTTCGGGCGAGGTCTGCGGCGCGAAGAATGCCGCCCCTTCGGGTTGGCCGGACGCCGCCTTTCCCATGTCCTTGGCCGGATCGATCAGGGCTGCGCGCTGCGCCAGATAGCGCGCGTCGAGCAGGCCTTTCACCGGCACCGCGACGAAGGCGGGATCGCCCAGATATTGCGCCCGGTCGGCGAAGGCGAGGCGGCTTGCCTGCGTAAAGAGGTGGACGCCTTCGAGCGAGGTGGGATCGAGTTCGGACGGCGCGAAGCGTTCGAGCATCGTAAGCATCTGGATCACCGCGATGCCCCCGGAGCTCGGCGGCCCCATCGCGCACACTTTATATGTGCGATACGGGCCGCAGACGGCATCGCGCTCGACCGCGGTGTAGCGCCGGAGATCGTCCACCGTCATGCTGGCCGGATTGACCGGCGCGTGCTGTACTCTCTGCACGATGTCCCGCGCGATGCGGCCCCGATAGAACGCGTCCGGTCCGCGAGCGGCGATCTCCTCCAAGGTGCGCGCGAGCGCTGGGTTCTTCAGGATCTCGCCCGCGGCATAGGGCGTGCCGTCGCGCTTGTAGAAATAGGCCTTGATGTCGGGCATCGCCGCCATCTGCGGATACTGGCGCAAGGTGGCCGCGAGCTTTTCTTTGACGCGAAAGCCCTGGCGCGCGAGTCGGATCGCGGGCTGAAAGAGGACCTTCCAGGGAAGGCGGCCGTATTCCTTGTGCGCCCTCGCCAGCATCGCGAGCTCGCCCGGCACGCCGACCGAGAGCCCGCCGGGGATGACGTCGAACTTGGATTTGGGCTTGCCGTTCGCGTCCAGGAACATGCCCGGCGTCGCCGAGGCCGGCGCGGTCTCGCGCCCGTCAAAGCTCACCATGCGATGCGTCCTGGGACTCCAGAGCAGGAGGAATCCTCCGCCGCCGAGGCCTGAGGATTCCGGCTCGACCAGCGCCAGCACCATCTGGGCCGCGATGGCCGCATCGACCGCGGAGCCGTGGCGCCGCAGCATCTGAAGCCCTGCTCTCGCGGCATCGGGGCTCGCCGCCGCGATCATGTGATGGCGGGCGGGCCGCGCCGCGGCAGGCTGGGTCGCGACCAGGAGGGCGAGCCCGGCGACGAGCGCCGCGCTCGCCATTTGCCGGAACGGGGACTGCGATGTCATGCGCCTCTCTTCTCGCGCGGGTCGGGCCGAAGTAGCCTGACATACATGGTCCGGCCGGGCGCGCGAAATCTCATCACCGATGTGGCGGGCCTCAAGGTCGGCCAGGCAGAGGACGCCCGCATCGCGACCGGCGTCACGGTGCTGATGGCCGATGCGCCGGCCGCGGCCGTCTGCGACATCCGCGGCGGCGCGCCGGGCACACGCGATGTCGCGACCCTGGATGCCGCCTCCCTGGTCGGCCAAGTCGACGCCATCGCGCTTTCGGGCGGATCGGCGTTCGGCCTGGACGCGCCCGCCGGCGTGACGCAGGTGCTGCGTGCCCAAGGCCGCGGCTTCGTGATCCGGCCGAGCGCGCCGCCCGTCCCTATCGTTCCGGGTGCCATCCTGTTCGACCTCGCCAATGACGGCGACAAGGATTGGGGCGACGAGCCGCCCTATCGCAGGCTCGGTGCCCAGGCCGCGCGCGCCGCCGCGCTCGACTTCTCGCTGGGTACGGTAGGCGCGGGCTACGGCGCGGTGGCGGGGCGTCTCAAGGGCGGGATCGGCAGCACCTCCGCGCAGACCGGGGAGGGGATTGCGGTCGGAGCGCTGGTGGCGGTCAATTCCGTCGGCTCCGCGATTATTCCGGGAACCGATGCGTTCTGGGCCTTTCCCTTCGAACAGGACGGCGAGTTCGGCGGCCGCAGGCCCGAAGCGTTCGCCCCTGTGCCGCTCGACCTGCCGTCGGATATGAAACTGCCCCGCGCCGGCGAGAACACCACCATCGCCATCGTCGCGACCGACGCAGCGCTCGATCGCAGCGAGCTCGCCCGCATCGCGGTCATGGCGGCGGACGGTTTCGCACGCGCGCTTCGGCCCGTGCACACACCGTTCGACGGCGACGCGGTGTTCGCGCTGTCGACGGCCAAACATCCGCTGGAGGGAATTCGGCAGCGCGAGGTTATGCGGCTGGGCCATATCGCCGCCGATTGCATCGCGCGCGCGATCGCGCGGGGCATCTACGCCGCCACATCGCTCGGCGCCATCAAGAGCTATCGCGATATCTATGGAGGGATATGACATGGACGCCGTCCTCACCCGCCGCGCGTTCGCGGCCACCGGCCTGGTCAGCGGCTTCACGCTCGCGGCCGGACCGCTCAACGCCGCCGCCATCGTCACCGACACGCGCGGCCTCGACGCGGGCGAAGTCAGCGTCGCGGTCAAGGACGGACATATCCCCGCCTATCGCGCGCGCCCAGACGGCCGGGCGCATGCGCCGGTCGTGCTGGTGGTGCAGGAGATCTTCGGCGTGCACGAGCACATCAAGGATCTCTGCCGGCGTTTCGCCAAGCAGGGCTATTACGCCATCGCGCCGTCGCTCTATGCGCGCTTCGGCGATCCCGGAAAATACGATATGGCCCACGTCAAGGATATGATCACCGATATCGTCGCGAAGGTGCCCGACGACGAAGTGATGAGCGATCTGGATTCCGCGGTCACCTTCGCGCGCGGTGAGGGCGCCGATGCAGCGCGTCTGGCGATCACCGGGTTCTGCTGGGGCGGGCGGGTGGTGTGGCTCTACAGCGCGCACAATCCCGACCTCAAGGCGGGCGCCGCCTGGTACGGTCCGCTGGCGGGTACGAACAATGCGCTGCGGCCCCATACCGCGATCGAGCTTGCGCCCGAGATGCACGCGCCGGTGCTGGGACTCTATGCGGGTCTCGACAAGAACATCATCGCCGCCGATATCGACGCGATGCGCGCCGCGCTCGCCAAGGCCGGCAAGACCAATTCGCGCATCGAGGTCTTCGCCGATGCGCAGCACGGCTTCAATGCCGATTACCGCGACAGCTACAACGAGAAGGACGCCAAGCAGGGCTGGTCCGAGATGCTCGCCTGGTTCAAGGCGAGCGGGGTGTAGGCAAACCTTACCGCACGAACACCCGCACTTCGCTGCTCGTCGCGCCGGGGTCGGTGGACGAGGCGACTGCGAGCCGCGACGCCGGCACGCCCATCTCGGTGATCGAGCGCATCAC